>Ga0126306_10001634_pt1 | contig 12133 bp, 8 predicted proteins | sample Plot27_FD_92592 | JGI IMG/M metagenome (GOLD analysis project Ga0126306, IMG submission 92592) | Serpentine soil microbial communities from UC McLaughlin Reserve, CA, USA - Plot27 | ecosystem: Environmental > Terrestrial > Soil > Grasslands | place: USA: UC McLaughlin Reserve, Lake County...
CCCCGACGAGGCCGCGCCCGGGGCCGTGACCCCCACGACCGAGCCCGTCGAGACCTCGGGCACCAGCTGGGCAGACGTCAAGCCGTACCTGGAGCCCACGAGGTGACCCCGGGCGGCGGGCGGTCCGGGACCGGCTCGACCGGCAGCCGCGGGCGGGCGGCCCCCGGTCGCCGCCCGGCGGCGGGTGAGCGCGACGCGCCCGGGCGCCGGCCGGCCGAACGGGACAAGCCCCCCGCCCGGCGTCCGCCGTCCTCCGCGCCCGTTCGTTCGGGGCCCGACGACCGTTCCCGCCCCGCCGACGACCGCTCCCGTCCTGCGAGCAAGAACGGCCGCACCGGCGAGGGGAGCCGCACCGGCACGGGCACCGGCCGCACCGGCTCGGGGACCGGTCGGGCGGGAGCCGCCGCCGGTGCTGGTGCTCGCCGGCTGACCGCCGGCCTGGGCGTCGACCTGACCGCCCCGGACGAGGCGCGCCTGCCGGCGCCGCCGTCCACCCGCGCGCGGGCTCCCCTCCGCACGCGGTCGCCGGCCCCGTCGCGCCGCCGGCGCGCCCCCGGGCCCCTCGGCCGCCGCCTCGTGGGCCTCCTCGACCGTCACGAGCAGGCCGCCGACCGCGCTCGCAGCGGCGACGACCCCTCGGCCGCCTCGGGCCGGTCGCGTCGATCGCGCGCCGACCGGGCCGCCGACGCCGGCTCCGCCGGCAACCGCTCGGATGGCCGCCGACGCCGGTCGGGCGGCGGCGCCGCCGGCTCGGACCGGACCAATGGCCGCTCGGGTGGCCGGACGACCTCGCCCACCGGCGATACCGGGCGGGGCGGCAGCCGCCCTGGCGGCACCGGACGGGCCGGCAGTCGGACCGGCGGCACCGGTAGGTCCAGCACCCGGGACGTCGACCTGGACGGGCCTGCGGCCGTTCGTACGTCGGGCCGGCGGCCCGGGCCGGGAGGCGGCGTCTACCTCGGCACCCCGCCCCGCCGCAGCACCCCGCGCCGCGGCCGGGGGCCGCTCGCTCGCGTGCTCGTGCCGCTCGTCGACCGCGCCACGACCACCCGCGCCGACCGGGCCGCCCGCCTCGCCGCCGAGCGCGGCGACGCGCCGGACCACCCGCGCCGGGGGAGTGGCCGGCCTGCGCGGCGGCGTATCGCCGGGCGGGCGCCGTCGGGGCGGGACGGTGGGACCGGCCGGACGGCCCGCCGCGCGCGAGTCGCGACCCGTGCCGGGGCCGGCACAGGCACGCGAACCCGCACGACCCGCCGCCCGCAGGGCGACGCCCCCGGCCCGAGCCGCCGGGGCCGCCCCACCCGGGGGGCGCGCCGGCGCAGGGACCGGGGCGAGCGAGCCCTTCGCCGCGAACGTCGGCGCCGCCGGCTCGCCGCCCTCGCCGGCGTCGTGCCGCGGCGCAGCCGCATCCGCAAGAGCCAGAGGTTGGCCTTGCGCCGTCACCGCACCCGCAGCGCCGACCCCGGCCGGCGAGCCATGGGGCTGCTCGTCGTGTTCGGCCTTCTCTTCCTGGCGGTCGTCGTGCGGCTCGCCGACGTGCAGGTGGCCCGCTCGGGGCGCTACGTCGCCTACGGCGAGGACCGGCGCATCCGCTCGATCGAGCTGCAGGCCGGGCGCGGTGCCCTCTTCGACCGCAACGGCAACGAGCTGGCCATCTCGATCCCCACGCGGACGATCTACGCCGACCCCCGGCTCATCACCGACCCCGAGGGGACCGCCCGGCGGCTCGCCCGCGTGCTCGGCGACGACGTGGTCGACGAGGCCGAGCTCGCCGACCGCCTGGCTTCGAACGTGTCGTTCACCTACGTCGCCCGCCAGGTCGACGACGGCAAGGCGGCCCGCGTGGCTGACCTCGACCTCGACGGCATCGACTTCGTCGAGGAACCGAAGCGCTACTACCCGGCCGGCGACCTGGCCGCCTCGCTGCTCGGGCGCGTCGACGTGGACGGCGACGGTGTGTCGGGACTCGAGCAGCGCTACGACGGCGAGCTGCAGGGGCGGCCGGGCGAGCTGATCCGCGAGGTCGACCCCGACGGCAACACGATCCCCGCCGGGCGGCGGCAGGTCGACCCTGCCGAGCCCGGCGACGACCTGGTGCTCACGATCGATCGGGTGCTGCAGCACGAGACCGAGCGCATCCTCGCCGACCAGATCGGCCGCACCGGCTCGAAGGGCGGCGTCGCCATCGTCAGCAACCCCCGCACCGGCGAGCTGCTGGCGCTGGCCAACCTCGAGTGGGACCCGGAGACCGGCCGCGCCGTCAACACCGGCAACGACACCGCCGTGACCGCCAACTTCGAGCCCGGGTCGGTGAACAAGGTCATCACGATGGCGGCCGCCCTCGAGGAGGGCATCGTCACGCCCGACACGGTGATGTCGGTGCCCGACTCGCTGCGGGTCGCCGACCACACCTTCACGGACTCGCACTCGCACCCGACCGAGGACTACTCGGTCACCCGCATCCTCGCCGACTCGTCGAACATCGGTACGATCCAGATCGCGCAACGGGTGGGCGCCGCGCGGTTGGACGACTATCTTCGCCGCTTCGGGTTCGGCGAGTCGACCGCGCTCGGCCTCCCCCACGAGGAGAACGGCGAGCTGCTCGACGCCGACGACTGGTCCGGCACCTCCATCGGAGCGATCCCCATCGGGCAGGGGATCTCGGTCACCGCCATGCAGATGCTCCTCGCCTACAACACGATCGCCAACGACGGCGTCTACCAGCCCCCGACCCTGGTCTCGGCCACGGTCGACGAGGACGGCGAGCGGCACGAGGCCGAGCCGACCGAAGGCCGGCGCGTCGTGTCGCCGACGACGGCCCGGCAGGTCGGCGGGATGCTCCAGCAGGTCGTCGCCGACGGCACCGGCACCAGCGCCGCCATCGAGGGCTACGCCGTCGCGGGGAAGACGGGCACCGCCCGCAAGCCGCAGCCGGGCGGCGGCTACGTCGACGAGAACGGTCGCTACCGCCACGTCGCAACGTTCGCCGGCTTCCTGCCGGCCGCCGACCCCGAGCTGTCGATCATCGTGGTGATGGACGAGCCCACCAGCTCGCCCTACGCCGGGGACGTCGCCGCCCCGGCCTTCGCCGAGATCGGCCACTACGCCCTGCGCCAGATGCGCATCCCCCCGACGGAGCTCACCGCGGCCAACACGGTCGCCGCCGCCGGCCAGGAGCGGGTGCGCTCGACCCCTGCGACCACGGTCGCCCCGCCCACCTCGCAGCCGCCGACCGCCCAGCCGGCGACGACGGTCATCACCGCCCCGGGCGCGCCCGGGACCACGGTGCCAGGCGCCGCCGCGAACGCGGAGGCCGGCACCGCGGCCACCCCACCCGCGCCGCCCCCACCGGCCGCAGCGCCCCCCACGACGGCCACCCCGGCCGCCGGCGCGCCACCCGCCCCCGACCCCCGCCCGGCTGCGACGACGCCCGCGCCCCAGGACGGCTGAGATGCGCCTGGCCCAGCTGCTCGCTGCGCTGCCGGACGGCCTCGTGGCCGATGTGGTGCGGCCGGACGACGGAGGGCCCGCCAGCGGAGCCACCAGCGCCACCAGCGTCGACGTCACGGCCGTCACCCACGACACGCGCGCCGTCCGGCCGGGGGCGCTGTTCTGCTGCGTGCCCGGCACCCGGGTCGATGGCCACGACCTGGCCCCCGCCGCGCTCGACACCGGCGCGGTCGCCCTGCTGGTCGAACGCCCCCTCACGCTGCCCACCCCCCATGTGCACGCGCCCCAACTCGTGGTGCCCGACGTGCGGCGGGCGCTCGGGCCGGTGGCGGCGGCGTTCTGGGGGCTCCCATCGCACGAGTTGTACGTCGTCGGTGTGACAGGGACGGCGGGCAAGACGACCGTGACGCACCTCGTGCAGGCCGTCCTCGACGCCGCCGGGCTGCCATGTGGCCTGGTCGGGACGCTCTCCGGCGCCCGCACCACCCCCGAGGCGACCGAACTCCAGGAAGTCCTTGCGGCCGAGCGCGACGCCGGTCGCCAGGCCGTGGCGGTCGAGGTCTCGAGCCACGGGCTCGAGCTCCACCGGGTGGACGCGACCCGCTTCGCCGTCGGGGTGTTCACCAACCTCAGCCAGGACCACCTCGACTTCCACCGGACCATGGACGCCTACTTCGCCGCCAAGGCCCGCCTCTTCACCCCCGAGCTCACGGAGCGGGCGGTGATCTGCACGGACGACGAGTGGGGTGGGCGGATGGCCGAGGTCGCCACGGCGAACGGGGTCAGCGCCGTCCACACCTACGGCATCGACGACGCTCACGACCTGGAGCTGCGTTCCGCCGGGACGAGCTTCACCTGGCGCGGCGAGCGGATCGACATGCGCCTGGCCGGCCGCTTCAACGTCCGCAACGCGCTGGCGGCGGCCGTCTCGGCCGAGCTGCTGGGCGTCCCGGTCCCGACCATCGCCAAGGGCTTGGCGGCGGCGCCGCCGGTGCGCGGGCGCTTCGAGCCGGTGGACGCCGGCCAGCCGTTCCCCGTCCTGGTCGACTACGCCCACAAGCCGGGCGCCCTCGAGCAGGTGCTCGGGACCGCCCGCGAGCTGGTGGGCGAGGGGGGCCGGGTGATCGTCGTGTTCGGCTGCGGCGGCGACCGCGACGCGGCGAAGCGGCCGGTCATGGGGGAGGTGGCGTCCCGTCTCGCCGACGACGTGGTGCTCACCAGCGACAATCCGCGGTCCGAGGACCCGCGTGCCATCATCTCCGACGTCCACAACGGCATCGCCCCCGGTGCCTCGGTCGTCGTCGAACCGGATCGCCGGCGCGCCATCGAGCGGGCGCTCGGCGGTGCCCGGCCGGGCGATGTCGTGCTGATCGCCGGCAAGGGGCACGAGACCACCCAGGTCATCGGCGAGCAGGTGATCCCCTTCGACGACCGGGCCGTCGCCATCGACGTCCTCGCCGGCGGCTGGCCCACAGGAGACAGCACGACGTGATCCCCCTGCTGATGGCCGGCGCCATCGGGTTGCTGATATCGCTGCTCGGGACCCGGTACCTCGTCGAGTGGTTGCGCGCGCACCGGGTCGGCCAGCCCATCCACGACGACGTCCAGGCCCACTCCGCCAAGGCGGGGACGCCCACGATGGGCGGCGTGGCCATCGTTGTGGCGGCCGTCGGCGGCTACGGCGTGGCCCACTTCAGCGGCGGCCTGGTGTTCACGACCAGCGGCATGCTGGTGATGCTGACGATCGCCGCCGCCGGCGTCGTCGGTGCGCTCGACGACTGGATCAAGGTCAGCCATGCCCGCAACCTCGGCCTGAGCAGCCGGGCCAAGATGGGCGGGCTGCTCGTCGTGGCGGTCGGCTTCGCCGTCGCCGCCGTGACGTGGACCGACATCGAGACCACCGTCTCCTTCACCCGCTGGAACGAGCCCGGGTGGGACATCGGCTCGCCCCTCTGGGTGTTCCTCGCCGTCGTGCTCATCGTCGGTACCACAAACGCAGTGAACCTCACCGACGGGCTCGACGGCCTGGCTGCCGGCTCCGCGCTCTACGCCTTCGGCGCCATGACCGTGATCGGGTTCTGGGCCTTCCGCCACCCGGACGTCTACCGGGTGGAGGCTGCCCTCGACCTGGCCGTCGTCGCCGCCGCCATGGTGGGCGCCACCATGGGGTTCCTGTGGTGGAACGCCCCGCCGGCCCAGGTCTTCATGGGCGACACGGGCTCGCTGGCGCTCGGCGCCGGCCTCGCCGCGCTCTGCCTCACCCTCAACACGCAGCTGCTGCTGCCGATCGTCGGCGCACTGTTCGTCTTCGAGACCGTGTCGGTGATCCTGCAGGTGGGCAGCTTCCGGCTGTTCCACCGGCGGGTCCTGCGCATGGCACCGATCCACCACCACTTCGAGCTGGGTGGTTGGCCGGAGACGACCGTGATCATCCGTTTCTGGCTGTTGGCCCTGATGTCGACGGCCGTGGCGCTCGGCCTCTACTACGCCGACTTCGTCTCCACGGGGGCACTCGATTGAGCACGGAACCGCCCGAGAGGCCTCGGAACCCAGATGGCCCGCACCTGATCCTGGGCCTGGGGGTGACCGGCCGGGCCGTGGCCCGCGCCCTGATCGCCCACGGGGAGGACGTCATCCTCGCCGACGACCGGCCCGGGGAGGACGCCCGGGCGTTCGCCGCCGAGCTGGGCGTCGACCTCGTCGCCTCGCCGGACGTCGACACACTCGACGCCCTGGTCCGCATGGCCAGCGCCGTCGTCCCGGCGCCCGGCCTGCGAGCGCGCCACCCGCTGTTCGGGCTGGCGGGCCGCAGCGGCGTCCCGGTCCTCTCCGAGTTCGACCTGGCCGCCCGCTGGGACCAGCGCCCGGTGCTCGCCATCACCGGCACCGACGGCAAGACGACGGTCACCACATTGGTGCGCGACATGCTCGTCGCCTCGGGGATCGAGGCCGAGGCCGTGGGCAATACCGAGGTCCCGCTGGTGGCGGCGATCGCGGGCCCGACCGTGGACGTGTTCGTCGTCGAGGCCTCGTCGTTCCGTCTCGAGCACTCGCGCCACTTCGCCCCCGACGTGGCCACCTGGCTGAACTTCGCCCCCGACCACCTCGACAGCCACCCCACGCTTGCGGCCTACGAGGCGGCCAAGGCCCGCATCTGGCGCGACCAGCGCCCCGAGCAGGTCGCGGTGGGCAACGCCGAGGACCCGATCGTCGCTCGCCACCTCGCCCGCGCCCCGGCCCGCCGGGTCGGCTTCGCCGCCGGCCAGCTGACGGGGGCTGTCGCGCCCGACGTCCGGGTCGTCGACGGCGTGCTCGTCGGCCCGGGTGGGGTCCCGGTCGTGGCGGTCGAGGACCTGCCCCGCCAGCTGCCCCACGACCTCTCCAACGCCCTGGCCGCCATCGCCACGGCCATGTCCGGCGGCGCCACCGCCGAGGCCGCCGCCGGTGTGCTGCGGGCCTTCCACGGGCTGCCTCACCGGGTGGCGTTCGTGTGCGAGATCGACGGCGTCAGGTACTACGACGACTCCAAGGCGACGACGCCGCACGCCGCCGTGGCCGGGGTGTCCGGCTTCGCCTCGGTCGTGATGATCAGCGGCGGCCGCGACAAGGGCCTCGACCTGCGTGGGCTCACCGAGGCCGCCGACCGGGTCCGGGCCGTCGTGGCGATCGGCGAGGCTGCGGGCCTGGTCGAGAAGGCGTTCGACGGCGTCCGCCCGGTGGTCCGGGCCGGCTCGATGGACGAGGCCGTCGCCACGGCGCGGCGCCTGGCCGAGCCCGGCGACGCCGTGGTCCTGGCGCCGGGGTGCGCCTCGTTCGACTGGTACCGCTCCTACGGCGAGCGCGGCGACGACTTCGCCCGCGCCGCACGCGAGGTGGGTGGGGTGCCGGCGTGACGACGACCACCGGGGACGACGTGGTGGCCGCCCGCGGCCGCCATCCGACGAGCCGGCGGCCCGAGCCGCAGGGCGGGCCGTCCGGCCTGTTCATGGCGTTGGCGTTCCTGGTGGCCGTGTTCAACCTGTTCGGCCTGGTCATGGTCATGTCGGCATCGTCGGTCGTCGCTCTCGACGACTACGGGTCGTCGTGGTACTTCGTGGTCCGCCAGGCGCTGTGGGCCGGCGTCGGGGCCGGCCTGATGATCCTCGTGGCCCGGGTCGACTACCGCCGCTTCCGCCGGTACGCCAACGCCCTGCTCCTGGGGGCGTTCGTCATGCTCGTCCTGGTCCTCGTGCCGGGCGTCGGGCAGGAGATCAACGGCGCCCAGCGGTGGATCGCCGCGGGCCCGCTCAGCTTCCAGCCGGCCGAGCTCGCCAAGTTCGCCCTGCTGGTGTGGATCGCCGACCTGCTGGCCCGGCGCTCGGCGCTGATGCACAACACCCGGGCCACCATCCGGCCGGTCCTGCTGGCGGTCGTCGCGGTGGCCACGCTCGTGATGCTCCAGCCCAACCTGGGCACGACGATGGTGCTGGCCTCGATCGCCCTGGCCCTGCTGTTCGTGGCCGGGGCGCCCCTGACCCGCCTGACCGCCTGGGGGCTCGCCGGCGCCGGCGTGGCCACGGTCCTCGCCATCGCCGAGCCGTACCGGCGGGCCCGCGTGCTCTCCTTCACGGACGTCTGGGCCGACCCCGACAACGCCGGGTACCAGGGCCTGCAGTCACTGGTCGGCCTGGCCTCGGGCGGCGCCGCCGGCACCGGCCTCGGCGCGAGCCGGGCCAAGTGGGGCTTCCTGCCCTATGCCCACACCGACTTCATCTTCGCCATCATCGGGGAGGAACTCGGGATGGTGGGCACCGTCCTCGTCGTCGGCCTGTTCGGGCTGCTCGGCATCATCGGCATCCGCATCGCCATGCACGCACCCGACCGCTTCGGCTTCCTCCTGGCGGTGGGCGTGACCTCGTGGTTCCTCGTGCAGGCCTTCGTCAACATCGGAGCAGTAATCGGCATCCTCCCCATCACCGGCGTCCCGCTGCCGTTCGTCAGCGCGGGCGGGTCGTCCCTCGTGTTCTCCATGGCGGCGGCGGGGTTGCTGCTGTCCGTGGCCCGGCGGGCGACCGACCGGCCGCGCTCGTTCACGCGGACGGCGTCGTGACCGGCCGCCACACCAAGGGCGCCTGCTTCGCCCTGATCGCCGGCGGCGGCACGGCCGGCCACGTCCTGCCGGCGATCGCCATCGCCCAGGCCCTGGTCGACCGCGGCCACCGGCCGGCCTCGATCGAGATGGTCGGCAGCGACCGGGGGATCGAGGCGCGCCTGGTCCCGGCCGCCGGCTTCACGCTCACCCTGCTCCCCGGCCGTGGCATCGAGCGGAAGGTCAGCCTGCAGAACATCGGCGCCCTGCTCGGGCTCCTGCGCGCGATGGGCCGGGCGTGGCTCCTGGTCGGGCGCAAGAAGCCGCGCGTCGTCGTGTCGGTGGGCGGCTACGCAAGCGTGCCGTGCGCCCTGGCGGCGGCGGTCCGGCGCATCCCCATCATCGTCGCCGAGTCGAACGCCGCCCCCGGCGCCGCCAACCGGCTGGTGGCCCGCTGGGCCAAGGCGTCCGCGGTCGGCTTCCCCGACACGCCGCTGCCGCGCGCCGTGGTCACCGGTAACCCGGTCCGGCCCGAGGTCCTCGCCATCGACCGCGCTCGCGACGCCGTCCCGGCCCGCACCAAGCTCGACGTCGAGCCCGGCCGGCGCCTCCTGCTGATCTTCGGCGGGTCGCTGGGGGCGCTGCGCATCAACCGGGCCGCGGTCGACGCCGCCGCCCGCTGGGCCGGACGGCGCGACCTGCACGTCCGCCACGTCGTGGGGGCGCGCGACTGGGAGTTGATCACCGAGGCCGGCTCGCCCGTCCCGCCTGGGGCGCCGCTGCGTTACGAGGCGCTGGAGTACGACGACGACATGCCGACCTCGCTGGCCGCCGCCGACCTGGTGGTGTGCCGGTCGGGCGCCAGCACCAGCTTCGAGCTGCTGGCGGCCGGGCTGCCGGCCGTCCTCGTCCCGTCGCCCCACGTGACCGCCGACCACCAGACCGCCAACGCCCGCCACCTCGAGCGGGCCGGGGCGGCGGTGCTGGTCCCCGACGCCGAGCTGGACGGCGACCGCCTCGTGGCCGAGGTCGACGCCCTGCTGGCGAACCCGGCCCGCCTCGCCGCCATGGGCGCCGCGGCCCGCGCCGCGGCGCGCCCGGACGCCGCCGACGCCATCGCCGCCCTCGCCGAGGGGCACGCCCGTGGGTGAGCCGGTCGGTGTCGCGCGGCCGGCCGGGGCACCCGCGCTCGACCTGTCGGCGCCGCGCCGCGTCCACGTGACGAACGTGGGCGGGGCCGGCATGAGCGCGGTCGCCACCTTGCTCGCCGAGTCCGGCCACACGGTGTCCGGCCACGACCCCGCGGCGACCACGCCGTTCGTCGGGCCGCTGTTGGCGCTCGGCATCGACGTGGTGACGGGGCCGGACCGCACGCCGTTCGCCGCCCACGCGTCCGCCGGCCCCGTCGACGCGGTCGTGGTCTCGACCGCCACCCCGGACGACGACCCGGACGTGGTGGCGGCGCGCGACCGCGGCGTCCCCGTCCTGCACCGCTCGGCCGCCCTCGGCGCCCTGTGCGCCCCGCGCCGGGCCGTCGCCGTGGCCGGCACGCACGGCAAGACGACGACGTCCGCCCTCCTCGCCACCGTGCTGGCCGGCACGGGCCGCGCCCCCGGCTGGGTGGTGGGCGCCGCCATCCCCGGGTTGGGCCGCAGCTCCACCTGGGGCGGCGACGGGCCGCTCGTCGTCGAGGCCGACGAGAGCGACGGCACGTTCCTCGCCCTCGGCGCCGACGCCGCCATCGTCACCAACGTCGAGCCCGACCACCTCGAGCACTGGGGCGGCGTCGAGGGGCTGCGCGGGGCGTTCGAGCGCTTCGTGGCCGCCCTGCCCGGGCCGGCCGTGCTGTGCGTCGACGACCCCGGCGCCGCCGCCCTGGTCGCCTCCGCCAAGGAGCCCGTCACCTACGGGCGCGCCGAGGGCGCCGCCTACCGCGTCACCGACGTCACCCCGGCCGGCACCGGCGTCGGCTTCACGCTCGCCCACGCCGGCGAGACGTTCGCCGTGGCGCTGCCGGCCGCCCCCGGCGCCCACAACGCCCTCAACGCCACCGCCGCCCTGGCCCTGGCACACGAGCTGGGCGTCCCGCTGGCCGACGGCGTCGCCGCGCTCGCGACCTTCGCCGGCGTGGCGCGCCGGTTCGAGCACCGCGGCGAGGCCGCCGGGGTCACGCTCGTCGACAGCTACGACCACCTGCCCAGCGAGGTGGCCGCCGCCCTGGCCGCGGCGACGGCCGGTCCCTGGACGCGCGTGGTCTGCGTCTTCCAGCCCCACCGCTACAGCCGGACCGAGGCACTGTGGCGCGACTTCGGACACGCCTTCGTGGACGCCGACCGCCTCGCCATCACCGACGTCTACGCCGCCGGGGAGGCCCCGCGTCCAGGGGTGACCGGCAAGCTGCTGATCGACGCCGTCCTGGACGCCCACCCGTGGGCCGAGGTCGCCTACCTGCCGTCGCTGGACGACGTCCTGGTGTGGCTGCGCGCCACGCTCCGCCCCGGCGACCTGTGCCTGACGCTCGGCGCCGGCGACCTGACCTCGCTGCCACCGCGCATCCTGGAGATGCTCGAGGCCCGGGCCGGGACCGGAGGGACCGGGTGAGCGAGCGGCTGGACGAGGCTGCCGCGCTTCTCGGCGGGCGCGCCCGGCGGGACGTGTCGCTGGCGCCGCTCACCACCTACAAGGTGGGCGGGACTGCCGCGCTCCTGGTCGAGGCCCGCCACGCCGACGACCTCGCCCTCGTCGGCGCCGCCGTGACGGCCACGGGGATCGATGTCCTCGTCGTGGGCAAAGGGTCGAACCTGCTGGTCGCCGACGCCGGCTTCCGCGGGATCGCCGTCGTCCTCGGTGAGGCCTTCGCCGACGTCGACGTCGACGGGGGCGCCGCCTCGGTGCGCGCCGGCGCCGCCGCCTTCCTGCCCCGCGTGGCCCGGGCCACCGTCACCGCCGGGCTCACCGGCTTCGAGTGGGCCGTGGGCGTCCCCGGCTCGGTCGGGGGCGCGGTCCGCATGAACGCCGGCGGCCACGGCTCCGACATGGCCGCCTCGCTCACGACGATCACGCTCGTCGACCTGGCCGACGGCGGCGCGGGGGAGCGGGCGGTGGCCGCCGCCGACCTGGCGCTCGGCTATCGCACCTCGAACGTCGCCCCCGCTCACGTCGTCACGTCCGCGGCGCTGGCCCTGGCGCCGGGCGACCCGGCCGCCGGCAAGGCGACGCTCGCGGAGATCGTGGCCTGGCGGCGGACGCACCAGCCCGGAGGCCACAACGCCGGGTCGGTGTTCACGAACCCGGCGGGGGACTCGGCGGGCCGGCTCATCGACGTCGCCGGCGCCAAGGGCCTCCGGGTCGGGACCGCCGAGGTCTCGCCGAAGCACGCCAACTTCATCCAGGCGGACGACGACGGCTCGGCCGACGACGTCGTGGCGCTCATGGCGGAGGTCCGCCGGCGGGTCGCCGCCGAGGCCGGCGTCGAGCTGCACGCCGAGACCCGCCTGGTCGGCTTCGCCCCCGAGGCCGTCGCCGCCGCCGGCGCGGACCCGTCCACACCGACCGCCGCACCCGGGAAGGCCCGATGACCGTCACCACCGGCTCCCATGCCGTCGTCGCCGTCCA
>Ga0126306_10001635_pt1 | contig 12131 bp, 5 predicted proteins | sample Plot27_FD_92592 | JGI IMG/M metagenome (GOLD analysis project Ga0126306, IMG submission 92592) | Serpentine soil microbial communities from UC McLaughlin Reserve, CA, USA - Plot27 | ecosystem: Environmental > Terrestrial > Soil > Grasslands | place: USA: UC McLaughlin Reserve, Lake County...
CGAGATCGTCGCCGCGCAGACGGGCTATCCCGCGGACCTGCTCGACACCGACCTCGATCTCGAGGCCGACCTCGGGATCGACACGGTCAAGCAGGCCGAGATGTTCGCCAGCGTCCGCGAGGCGTTCGGCATCGAGCGCGACGAGACGCTCAAGCTGCGCGACTACCCCACGCTCAACCACGTCGTCGGCTTCGTGCGCGACCGCACCGGCATCGCGGTGCCCGCGACGCAGGCCGAGCCGGCCGCCGTGCCCGAGCCGGCCGCCACGCCCGAGCCGGCCGCCACGCCCCAGGCGGCCGCCACCGCCGAGCCCCCGGCGCCGGTCGAGGCCGCCGCCGCGGGGGCCGACGCGGTCCGCGAGCGGGTGCTCGAGATCGTCGCAGAGCAGACCGGCTACCCCGCCGACATGCTCGACACCGACCTCGATCTCGAGGCCGACCTCGGCATCGACACCGTCAAGCAGGCCGAGATGTTCGCCACCGTCCGCGAGGCCTATGGGATCGAGCGCGACGACACGCTCAAGCTGCGCGACTACCCGACGCTCAACCACGTCGTCGGGTTCGTGCGCGACCGCACCGGCATCGCCGAGCCCGCGCCGGCGCAGCCTGCTCCGGCAGCGGCAACGGACGAGCCGGCCGTGACCACCGAGCGGGGTGCGGTCCCTTTCGCTGAGGCCTACCCGCGCCGCGTGCCCGCGCCGGTCGTGCGCCCACCGCTCGACGTCTGCGTCGACACGGGCGTCAGGCTCGGACAGGGCAGCCGGATCGTCGTGATGCCCGACCGGGGCGGCGTGGCCGACGCGCTCGGCAAGCGGCTCGCGAAGCTCGGCGCGGCTGTCCTCGCGATCGAGGACACGCCGGACGTCGAGGAGCTCGAGCGGCGGATCGAGGATTGGAAGGCGGCGGGGCCGATCCAGGGCGTCTACTGGCTGCCCGGCCTCGACGACGAGGGTGACCTGCGCTCGCTCGAGCCCGCCGACTGGAGGCCGGCGCTGCACACGCGGGTCAAGCTGCTCGCGGCCACGATGCGCGCGCTGGCCGGGCAGGTCGAGGGCGAGGGCACCTTCCTCGTGAGCGCCACGCGCCTGGGCGGGCGCCATGGCTACGACCGGGCCGGGTCCACGTCGGTGCTCGGCGGTGCGGTCAGCGGGTTCACGAAGGCGCTGGCGCGCGAGCGGGAGAACGCGCTCGTGAAGGTCGTCGACTTCGCGGCGGGCCGCAAGAAGGCGGCGCTCGCAGACGTCCTTCTCGACGAGACCCTGCGCGATCCCGGGGCGGTCGAGATCGGCTACGCCGACGACCTGCGCTGGAGCGTCGCGCTGGTCGAGCGCGAGGCCGAGCCGGATCCCGCGCGCGCGCTCTCCGGCGACATGGTGTTCGTGGTCACCGGGGCGGCGGGCAGCATCGTCTCCGCCATCACCACCGACCTCGCCCAGGCGTCGGGCGGCACCTTCCATCTGCTCGACCTGGTTCCCGAGCCGGACGCCTCCGATCCCGACCTCGAACGCTTCGTCGCGGACAAGGACGGCCTGAAGCGCGAGCTCGCCGAGCGCATCAGGCAGGCCGGCGAGCGGCCGACGCCGAAGCTGGTGGAGCGGGAGCTCGCGCGGATCGAGCGTGCGCGCGCGGCCCGGGACGCGTTGGCGGCGATTCGCGCGGCCGGCGGCACAGCCCACTGGCACCAGTGCGACCTGACCGACCCGGACGCGGTCGAGAAGGCACTGGCCGAGGTGCGCGACGGTGGGCGCGTGGACGTGCTGATGCACTGCGCGGGCCTGGAGATCAGCCACTTCCTGCCCGACAAGCCCCAGCGCGAGTACGACCTCGTGTTCGACGTCAAGGCCGACGGCTGGCTCTCCCTGCTGCGAGCCCTGCGCGACACCGAGATCGGCACCGCCGTCGCGTTCAGCTCGATCGCCGGCCGCTTCGGCAACGCCGGGCAGACGGACTACTCGGCCGCGAACGACCTGCTCTGCAAGAGCGTCTCGAACCTGCGTCGCAGCGCGCCGGGCACGCACGGCGTCGTGATCGACTGGACCGCGTGGGCGGGCATCGGCATGGCCAGCCGCGGCTCGATCCCGAAGATGATGGAGGCGGCCGGCATCGACATGCTGGCGGCCGAGGTCGGCATCCCGGTGGTCCGGCGCGAGATCACCGCTGCGGGCGACGGTGGCGAGGTGCTGGTCGCGGGCGCGCTCGGGATCCTCGCCGAAGAGCGCCACCCGACCGGCGGCCTCGACCCCGGCGCCGCCACAGGGAAGGCGGCTGCGCCGCCTGGTCCGATGACCGGCCGGATCGCCTCCATGCCGCTCGGACAGGGCCTGACCGTGCTGACCGAGCTCGACCCGAGCCGCCAGGCGTTCCTCGACGACCATCGCATCGACGGCACCCCGGTGCTCCCGGGCGTGATGGGAATGGAGGGCTTCGCCGAGGCCGCGCACGCCCTGCTGCCCGGATGGCACGTCAGCGCGCTCGAGGACGTGGATCTCCGGGCGCCCTTCAAGTTCTACCGCGACGAGCCTCGCACGCTGGAGCTCCGAGCGCAGCTGTGCGACGGCGGCGACGGCACGATCCTGGCCGATTGCCGGCTGATCGGCCGTCGTGCCCTGCCGGGCAAGGGCGAGCAGCAGACGGTGCACTTCGCCGGCCGCGCCCGCTTGACGAAGGCGCCCCCGGCTATGCCGCCCGAGCGCGAGAGCCCGAGCAGGGAGGCACGCGAGGGCGGCGAGGTGGATCGCGACGCGGTCTACCGCGTGTACTTCCATGGTCCCGCCTACCAGGTGCTCGACAGCGCCTGGCGGGTCGACGGCGACGTCGTCGGGCGCCTGGCGCAGGACCTGCCGCCGGCGCACGAGCCGCCCGGCCGGCCGACCGAGATGTCCCCGCGCCTGATCGAGCTCTGCTTCCAGACCGCGGGAGTCCGGGAGCTCGGCAGGTTCGGCCGCATGGGTCTGCCCACGCATGTCGATCGCGTGGTCCGCTTCGAGGGAGCCGACGAGCGGGGCAGCCTGTTCGCCGTCGTCCATCCGCGTGACGGCGACGTCGTCGACGCCGAGGTGATGGACGAGACGGGAAGGGTGCGGGTGCGCCTCGAGGGCTACCGGACGATCGCGCTGCCGGGCGGGCTCGATCCCGAGGCGCTCGACCCGATTCGCGCCGCGATGGACTAGGTTGGGCGCGGCCTGACATGGTCCCGCAGCGTCCCTTCACTCGGCTTGCGATCGTCAACCGCGGCGAGGCGGCGATGCGCGTCATACATGCCGCCCGCGAGCTGAACGAGGAGCACGACGAACAGCTCCACCTGATCGCGCTCTATACCGAGCCCGAGGCTCAGGCGATGTTCGTGCGCCGCGCGGACGAGGGCTACTGCATCGGCCCGGCGACCTACTCCGCGGCAGACGGCAGCCGCCGCGCCGGTTACCTCGACTACGGCGCGCTGGAGCGTGCCCTGCTCGAGACCCGTGCCGACGCCGCGTGGGTCGGCTGGGGCTTCGTCGCCGAGCACCCCGACTTCGCCGAGCTCTGCGAGCGGTTGGGCATCGTGTTCGTGGGCCCGAGCTCCGAGACCATGCGGCTGCTCGGCGACAAGATCCGCTCGAAGCAGCTCGCGGAGCGCGCCGGCGTCCCCGTCGCGCCCTGGAGCGGCGGGCCCGTCGACACGCTCGACGAGGCCCTCCGCCACGCCGAGGCGATCGGCTACCCGCTGATGATCAAGGCCACGGCGGGCGGCGGCGGACGCGGCATCCGCCGCGTCGAGCGCACGAGCGAGCTGGCCCCGGCGCTCGCGCGGGCGCGCGCCGAGGCCGAGCAGGCCTTCGGCGACCCGACCGTCCTGCTGGAGCGGCTCGTGACGCCGGCCCGGCACGTGGAGGTCCAGGTCATCGCCGACGGGGTGGGCGGCGCATGGGCCGTGGGGGTGCGCGACTGCAGCCTTCAGCGCCGCCACCAGAAGGTGATCGAGGAGTCGGCCAGCACCGCCCTGACGCCGGAGCAGGAGGAGCAAGCCAAGGCGGCCGCACGTCGACTGATCCTCGAGGCGGGATACCGCGGCGCGGCCACGGTGGAGTTCCTCTATCAGCCGGACGAGCGGCGCTTCTCCTTCATGGAGGTCAACGCCCGCCTTCAGGTGGAGCACCCGGTGACCGAGATGACGACCGGGCTCGACCTGGTCAAGCTGCAGCTCCACGTCGCCTCGGGCGGGCACCTGGAGGGCGGCCCGCCGCGGGCGGTTGGCCACGCCATCGAGGCGCGCCTGAACGCCGAGGACCCCGGCATGGACTTCGCGCCCGCGCCCGGGCGGGTGCAGCTGCTGAACCTGCCGAGCGGACCGGGTCTGCGCTTCGATCGGGGCGTCGAGAGCGGCGATGCGATCCCGCCCGAGTTCGACTCGATGATCGCGAAGGTGATCGCCCTGGGCCGCGACCGCGACGAGGCGCTCGCGCGCCTCCGCCGCGCGCTGCGCGAGACCACCGCTCTGATCGAGGACGGCACCACGAACCGCGGGTTCCTGCTCGCGCTGCTCGAGCACCCCGACATCGCGGCCGGCCGCATCGACACCACCTGGCTCGACCGGCACCGGATCGGCGCGGGGGCCGACCGGCCCGCGCACGCCGACGTCGCGCTGCTCCAGGCGGTGATCGAGCTCGCAGAGGCGGAGGACGCCGCCGATCGCTCGCGCTTCTACGCCTATGCCCGCCGCGGGCGCCCGCAGACCCGTGACGAGGTCGGCCGCACCCTCGATGTCGCCTACGCGGGGCAGCGCTACCGCTCGCGGGTGCTCAAGCTGGCGCCCGGCCGCTACGCCGTGACCGTCGACGGCGCGACCGTCGAGGTCGACGTGAAGCGACTCAGCGACCACGAGCGACGGCTCTCCGTCGACGGCCGCGGCCACCGGACGGTGATCTCCGAGCAGGGCACCGGGCTCCTCCTGGAAGTCGACGGAGTGCCCCACCGCGTCGCTCACGACGAGGCCGGGATCGTGCGCAGCCATGCCCCGGGCGTCGTCGTGTCGATCCCGGTGTCGGAGGGGGACGAGGTCGGCGCCGGGGACGTGGTGGCCGTCCTCGAGAGCATGAAGATGGAATCGTCGCTCACGGCGCCGCGGGCCGGGCGCGTGCAACGGGTCCTGGTCGGGCCGAACACCCAGGTCAGCGCGCGCGTGCCGCTCGTCCAGATCGACGAGCTCGAGGCCGCCGGCAAGGGGCACGATGACGGCGAGCGCGTCCGGTTCGAGGCGGCGCCCGGCCCCGAGCTGCCCGAGACGCCCGAGCGCTGCGAGGAGAACCTGCGCCGGCTGGAGTGGCTCGTGCTCGGATACGACCTGACCGACGCCGACGTCAAGCGGATCATCGCCGACCTCCACGGCGCCTGCTCCGACCTCTCGTGCAGTCCCGAGCTGATCCCCGGCGAGCACCGGCTGCTGCGGCTGTTCGCCGACATGAGGGCGCTGACACGGCCGCGTCACGAGGAAGATCCGGAGGGTGAGCTGCTGCACAGCCCGCAGGAGTACCTGCACGCCTTCCTGCGCTCGCTCGACGCCGAGTCCGAGGGACTGCCCGAGCGCTTCGTCGCGCTCCTCGCGCGCGCGCTCGCCCACTACGGCGTCACCGAGCTCGACCGCACGCCGGCGCTCGAGGAGGCCTGCCACCGGATCGCCCTGTCCCAGCAGCGCGTGGCCGCGCAGCGCGCGGCGGTGACCGCGATCCTCGACCGCCGCCTGGAGCTCGCCGACGAGCTGGCGGGCAACGTGCCCGGCGACTTCCGCGCGGTGCTCGACCACCTCGAGGCCACGATGGAGGGCCGCGACCAGGTGCTCGCCGAACTCGCCCGCCAGGTCCGCTACCGCTACTTCGACGAGCCGGTGATCGCGGCCGGACGCGAGGCCGCGTACGCCGGGGCTGCGAACCACCTTGCGGCGCTGGCGTCGGCGCCGGACGCGCCCGAGCGCGCCGAGCGGATCCGCGCGCTCGTGGAGTGCCCGCAGCCGCTGGCGCCGCTGCTCTCGAGTCGCATGCGCTCGGCGGATCCCGCGCTGCGGCGGGTGCTGCTCGAGACGATGGCGCGCCGCTACCACCGCGTCGGGGTGCTGTCCCCGTTCCGTGAGGTGACCGCCGCAGGCGTGTCCTTCCTCTGCTCAGACCTCGAGCGGGAGGGCGAGACGCGCCGGCTCGTGAGCGGCTTCGTGGAGCTCGGGCGGGCCGGCGCGGCGCTGCGCGCGCTGGCCGCGCTCGCGCGCGATGCCGACGAGACGGTCGAGCTGGTGGCCGACTTCTACGCGGCCCACCCAGAGCACGCCCAGCCGCGCGACGAGCTGCGCGCCCGTCTGTGGGCGGCGATCGACGGGGCCTCCTTGCCGGCCCGGGTCGAACGCGTGCTGTTCGCAGTGGCCGAGCCCACGCGCGGGCGCGGCATGTCCGCAGTGGACTTCGCCACGTTCCGCCGCGCGGCGGACGGCGGCTTCCAGGAGGACGAGTCGCTGCGGGGCCTCCATCCGATGATGGCCGAGCGACTGCGCACCTGGCGGCTCGCGGAGTTCGAGCTGACGCGCCTGCCGTCGGCCGAGGATGTCTACCTCTACCGTGGCGCGGCAAGGGAGAACCCCAAGGACGAGCGCCTCTTCGCGCTCGCCGAGGTGCGCGACCTGACGCCCGTCCATGACGAGACGGGCCGCCTGCACGCGCTGCCCGAGCTGGAGCGGATGCTGGTCGAGGCGCTCGAGGCGATGCGCGCATTTCAGGCCCCGCGCGGGTCGCGCGCGCGGCTCTTGTGGAACCGCGTGCAGCTCTACGCGTGGCCCACGATCGAGTTCGCGGCCCAGGACCTGCGCGCCGTGATCGAGCGCTACGCGCGTGCGACCGGCGGGCTCGGAATCGAGATGGTCGAGCTGCGCGGCGCAATGCGCTCGGAGGGCGGCGAGGAGCGCGAGCTGCGCTTCCTCAGCCCCACCCATCGAGGCGTGGTGGTGGAGCTGGACGACCCGCCCACCCGTCCGCTCAAGCCGCTCGACGAGGGCGCGCGCCGCATCGTGCAGTCGCGGCGCCGCGGCACGGTGCACCCCGCGGAGCTCGTGAAGCTGCTCGCACCAGCGCACGGCGACGGAAACCACGGCGGCCTGCCCCCCGGTGCCTTCGTCGAGCACGACTTGGATGCGGACGGGCGCCTCGCGCCGGTGAGCCGCCTCCCCGCCCTGAACGAGGCCAGCGTCGTGGTGGGTGTCGTCCGCAACTGCACGGACCGCTATCCGGAGGGCATGCAGCGCGTGGCCCTGCTGAGCGACCCCACGCGCGCGCTCGGGTCGTTGGCCGCGCCGGAGTGCACCCGGATCATCGCCGCGCTCGACCTCGCCGAGGAGCTGGGGGTGCCGGTCGAATGGTTCGCGCTGTCCGCCGGGGCGAAGATCGCCATGGACTCCGGCACCGAGAACATGGATTGGATCGCCGCCGTGCTGCGCCGGATCATCGAGTTCACCCAGCACGGCGGCGAGCTGAACGTCGTCGTGACCGGGATCAACGTGGGCGCCCAGCCGTACTGGAACGCCGAGGCGACCATGCTCATGCACACGCGCGGGATCCTCGTCATGACGCCCGAGAGCGCGATGGTGCTGACCGGCAAGCAGGCGCTCGACTACTCGGGCGGCGTCTCCGCCGAGGACAACTTCGGGATCGGCGGCTACGAGCGGATCATGGGGCCCAACGGCCAGGCTCAGTACTGGGCGCCCGACCTGGCCGCGGCCTGCCGGGTCCTGCTATCCCACTACGAGCACACCTACGTCGCGCCCGGTGAGCGCTTCCCGCGCCGCGCCGAGACCTCCGATCCCGTCGGGCGCGACGTGCGCGGCTGCACCCACTCGGCGCAGGGGTCAGACCTGCGCGAGGTGGGCGAGATCTTCTCGGACGAGACGAACCCCGGACGGAAGAAGCCGTTCGACATCCGCTCGGTGATGCGGGCAACGATCGACCGGGACCATCCGCCGCTCGAGCGCTGGGCCCGGTGGCGCGAGGCGGAGAGCGCCGTCGTCTGGGACGCGCACCTGGGCGGGTGGCCGGTGTCGATGCTCGGCATCGAGTCGCGGCCGCTGCCGCGGCATGGGCCACTGCCGGCCGACGGCCCGGAGCACTGGACCTCGGGCACCCTCTTCCCCCAGTCCTCGCGCAAGATCGCCCGCGCGATCAACGCCGCCGGCGGCCGCCGCCCCGTGGTGGTCGTCGCCAACCTCGCGGGCTTCGACGGCTCGCCGGAGTCGATGGCCCACTGGCAGCTCGAGTACGGCGCCGAGATCGGCCGGGCGGTGGTCAACTTCCGCGGCCCGATCGTCTTCTGCGTCGTCTCCCGTTACCACGGCGGGGCGTTCGTGGTGTTCTCGCAGCGGCTGAACGACGATCTCGAGGCGGTCGCGCTCGAGGGCTCGCACGCCTCCGTGATCGGAGGCGCGCCGGCCGCGGCCGTCGTGTTCGCCCAGGAGGTCAAGCGCCGCGCGGCACGGGATCCACGCATCGTCGCGCTGGATGAGCGGATCGAGGCCGCCGAGGGGGCCGAGCGCCAGCGGCTGCGCGCGGAGCGCGCCGCCGCGTGGACGGAGGTGCACGCCCGGCGGCTCGGTGAGCTGGCGGCGGAGTTCGACGCGGTTCACTCGGTCGAGCGGGCGCTCCGGATGGGGTCGGTCAGCCGCATCATCGAGCCGGCTTCGCTGCGGCCGTTCCTGATCGACGCCGTCGAGCGCGGCATACGCCGCACGCTCGAGCGTTCCGCCGCGGGCCATGACCTCGCCGGGCTGGCTGACCCGTTCGCTCGCTGACGTCCCCGCCGGCGACGGGTGGCTCGGTCCCGGCGAGGCTGAGTTCCTCGCCGGACTCAGGTTCGAGAAGCGCCGCGCCGACTGGCGGCTCGGCCGCTTCGCGGCCAAGACCGCGGTGGCGGCCTGGCTCGGCGTTCCGAGCGCCCGGCTGGAGATCACAGCGGCGCCCGACGGAGCCCCCGAGGCCTGGCTCGACGGCCGCCTGGCCCCTGCCTCGCTGTCGCTCAGCCATCGGGCGGGTCTGGCGCTCGCGGTGGTGGGCGACGTGGGCGCGGCGCTCGGCTGCGACCTCGAGCTGATCGAGCCGCGCAGTCGCGCGTTCGTGACCGACTGGCTCGCGCCGGCCGAGCGCGTGCTGGTGGCCGGTTCCGGCGCTGCCCGCCGCGACCTCGTGGCCAACCTCCTGTGGACCGCAAAGGAAGCCGCGGCCAAGTCGCGCCGCGAGGGGCTGCGCCTCGACGTGCGCGATGCCGTGGCGGCGCCCGAAGGGCTCGATTCCGCGACTCCCGGGTGGCGGCGGCTCGCGGTCACCTGGGCGGATGGCAGCGCACAGGCCTCGGGCTGGTGGCGGGCTGAGCGAGATTGGGTGATGGCGGTCACCGGAGACCCGCCCCCCGGCGCTCCGCGGCCGCTCGACCATCATCGGGGATGAGGTGAATCCTCCCTAGGCCTGATGGCAGGCGCACGCCAAGTCCCTAGCTTCCGGTGCCATGACCGCCGCAGCAGCCCGGCTCGACCTTCCTGGTCCCGCTCCAGATCTCGCCCTCGCGACGTTCGACGGCCGTGCGCTGGCGCGACGGGCGGCGCTGCCGGCCGCCGTCGTGACGGCGGGCGTGGTGGCCGTCGTGGTGGCGGGCGGGCCGCTGCGGACCTTCGCGGACGCGCTCGGCCGCGCAGTTGACGCCGATCCCCGCTGGGTCGGCGGCGCGGTGGTGTTCGAGCTGCTGTCCTTCGCGGGCTACATCGCGCTCCTCTGGCTCGTCGCGAGCCGCGCCACGCCGCGACTGGGCCTTGCCGCGAGCGCCGAGATCACCCTCGGCGGCGCCGCGGCCACGCGCCTGCTGCCGACCGGCGGCATCGGAGGCGCGGCGCTGACGATCTGGGCGTTCCGGCGCGCCGGTCTGGGCACCCGCGACGCGACACGGACGCTGCTCGCCTTCCTCGTGATCCTGTACTCGGTCTTCCTCGGTTCCATCGCGCTGGCGGGCGGCGCGCTTGCACTGGGGCTCGTCGCCGGCGACGGCCCGCTCGCGCTGAGCGCGATGCCCGCCGCCGGCGCCACGTTGGTCATCGCCGCGGCGCTCGCGCTCGCGGCTCGCCGGCCCGGGCCAGAGCGCCGGCTCGCCGGAGCACCGTTGGGCGCTTCGCGCTCCGCCCGCGTTCACGGGGGCGTGCGCGACGCGCCGCGCGCCATCGGCGCCGCCGTGCGCGACGCACTGATCCTCGTGCGCTCCGGCGACCCGCGGCTGCTGGGCGCGCTGGCCTGGTGGGCATGCGACGCCGCCGTCCTGTGGGCGATGCTGCAGGCGCTCGGCGCGCCTCCCGCGATCGCGGTCGTCGTGCTCGCCTACTTCGTCGGCCAGGTCGCCAACACGATCCCGATCCCCGGAGCCGTGAGCGGCGGGATGGTCGGCGTGCTGCTGGCCTTCGGCGTCGAAGCCGATCTGGCGCTCGCGTCGGTGCTCGCCTACCGGTGCGTGGCGATCTGGCTGCCCGCTCCGATCGGGCTGATCGCGCTCGGCAGCCTGCGCCGGAGCGGCGCTCGCTGGAACGGCCCGGGCGAGCGGTCAGGGCGCAGCCGGTGCAGACAGCTTTACGCGCTCAGAGCTCGTCGACGGCTTGGGCCACCGCGGTCAGCGTCCCGACCGCCGTTCGCCGTTCGGCGGGCGCCAGCCCGTCGAAGATCTCGCGCTGCCGGGTCAGGACCCAGGCGCGCTTCTCCGCGAGCACCGCGCGGCCGCTGGGCTTGAGCGCCACGGTCACGAGACGACGGTCGTCCCTGTCGTCGCGGCGGCGCTCGACGAAGCCGCGCCGCTCGAGCGCTCGCAGCGCGCGCGTGGCGGTGGGAATCGCAACGCGCGCGGCCCGCGCCGCCTCCGTGACGGTGAGAGTCTCTTCCCCCAGCGCGTCCATCACGAAGTACTGCGACATCGTCAGCTCGGTCTCGCCGCCCGGCACCCCGCGCCCGCTCGCGCGCAGCACCGAGCGAAAGAGCTCTTCGAGCGCGGCGCCGAACTCGCTCTGGGTGTCGCCCGTCTCTGCTACCGGCAACCCACGCTCCACCCAAGAAAGCTTAGCGTGCTAACGAATCGTGCTAATCTTCTTAGCACGCTAAGAGAGGAGCCGGCCATGTTCCACCGCATCCTCGTCGCAGTCGACGGCAGCAGCGCCGCGCAGAAGGCGTTCGAGCGCGCGGTCGAACTGGTCGAGGCCGGCCACGGGCGGCTCGGACTGCTGAGCAGCGCGCCCGGACCGCCTCCCCTCCCCGCTGCTCCAGTCGTGATCCCGGTGAGTCGCAGTCAACTGGAGCAGGACTTGCTCCGCTGGGCGCAGCGCAACGTGAACGACGCGGAGCGGCTCGTGCCGGCCGGGGTTCCCGTGACGAAGCTCGTCACGCGCGGTGCGCCCGGCCCGGCGCTCCTGCGCGAGGCCCGGAGCGGTCGCTGGGATCTCGTCGTGGTCGGCCAGACCCAGCGGCGCTTTCGCTGGCCGTTCACCAAGCCCGTCGGCGAGTGGCTCAGCCGTCGCAGCCCAACGGCCGTGCTCGTCGTCCACGACGAGTCGCGCGACGCTCGTCCCAGCGGGCAAGCCGTCCCCACGCCGCGGCGGGCTCGCAAGCTGCGCGCGCCGGTTCCCGCGGCCTGACGCTGCCCCCTGGCGTCATCCGCACGTGCCGGCGAAGCTGTCGGTGACCGCGATCAGCGCCGCGGTCGTGGACGGTCCGCCTGAGTGCCCGGCGTCATCGATCACCACGAGCTCGCTGCCGTGCCACGACTCCGCGAGCATCCATGGAACGTCCAACGGCGCGCTCAGGTCGAGGCGCCCGTGGATGAGCACAGCGGGGATGCCGGTCAATTTCTCGACGTCGCGGAGTAGCGCACCATCCTCCAGCCATGCGGCGTGGCGCCAGAAGTGCGTCACCAACCGCGCGAAGCACAGGCGAAAGACGGGATCGTCGTAGCGCGGGTCCGGCTGGTCGCCACGCCGCGTCCTGACGTGGGCGTCCTCCCACGCGCACCAGTCGCGTGCCGCCGGCTCGTGGACCGCGGGGTCCGGGTCGAGCAGCAGCCGGTGGTAAGCCTCGACGAGGCCGCCGTCGCGCTCCGGGCCCGGGACGC
>Ga0126306_10001636_pt1 | contig 12129 bp, 11 predicted proteins | sample Plot27_FD_92592 | JGI IMG/M metagenome (GOLD analysis project Ga0126306, IMG submission 92592) | Serpentine soil microbial communities from UC McLaughlin Reserve, CA, USA - Plot27 | ecosystem: Environmental > Terrestrial > Soil > Grasslands | place: USA: UC McLaughlin Reserve, Lake County...
GCGGCGCTGCTCCGCTGCTGCAGCCGAAACGCGCACGGTTTCGAGCCGCGTCAACGCCGACCCGGGATCGAAGCGCGGCACGCGCTTGAAGCCTCCGTCGATCACGATGTCGACCCCTTCTATCGTCAGGCTGGTTTCCGCGATGGTTGTCGCCAAAACAACCTTCCGCTCACCCTGGAGGGGAGGTGCGATGGCGCGATCCTGCTCCTGTGCGCTGAGCGATCCATGAAGCGGCAGCACCCGCACGGCCTCAGGCCCGGGCAGCGCGCGAAGCTGATCTTCGGCCCGGCGGATCTCGGCTTCGCCAGGGAGAAACGCGAGGATGCTGCCCTTCTCGCGCCTGAGTGCTAATTTCACCGCGCTCGCCACATCCGCGGCCACCGTCTGCCGCGTGGCGCGTGTCAGATAACGTGTTTCGACTGGAAACTGTCGCCCCTTCGACCGCACGATCGCCGCTTCGCCGAGCAGGCGCTGCAGCGCCTCGCCTTCGAGAGTTGCCGACATGGCAAGGATGCGCAGATCAGGTCTGAGCGCTTCTCTTGTCTCGAGCGCGAGGGCAAGGCCGAGATCGGCATCGAGGCTGCGTTCGTGGAATTCATCGAATATGACGAGACCGACCCCTTCAAGCGCGGGATCGCTCTGCAGCCTTCGGGTCAATACCCCCTCGGTCACGATCTCTATTCGCGTCTTCGACGAGACCTTTGATTCAAAGCGCACGCTGTAGCCGACCGTTTCTCCGGCCTCCTCCCCGATAAGCCGCGCCATATGATGCGCTGCGGCTCGCGCGGCGATCCGGCGTGGCTCCAGCATCACGATCTTGCCTTGAAGCCAGGCTGAGCGCAGCAGCGCCAGCGGAACGCGGGTTGTCTTTCCGGCACCGGGTTCGGCAATGAGTATGGCGCCGCCCTTCGTGCTTAAGGCGGTGTCCAACTCCGCCAGGACCTCTTCGACCGGCAGGGGTATCGCTTCTTGCCTTCGTTCCATCTTTGCCCGGTCAATCATTGCCTTCGATTTCTTCTATCACGAACGGGCTCTGGTTCCGGTAGGGTTCCCGTGTTAAGGCCGCCACATTCCCTCGTTACCTTCGAGCACCGATGAGCGCCCAGATCATACCCGTTCCTCCCTTCGATCTTATCGTCTTTGGCGGTACCGGGGACCTTGCCATGCGCAAGCTGATGCCGGCGCTCTATCACCGCGACCGCGACGGCCAGCTTCCGGGCGAGGCTCGCATCATTGGCATCTCGCGCTCCGCGCTCGACGATGCCGGCTATCGAGCCAAGGTCGAGGATGCGTTCATCCGCCATGTCCCCAAGGCCTTTCACGATCCTGCCGTGAAGCACCGTTTTCTAGCCCGTCTCTCCTACGTCCGGCTGGACATCACGGCCGATGGCGGCTGGAAGCGGCTGCACGAGCTGCTTGATGGATTCGAGAGCCGCATCCGCGTTTTTTATCTTGCCACCGCGCCCGATCTTTTCGGCCAAGTCGCCGGCGAACTGAAGCAGGAGGCGCTGATCACGCCGGAGACGCGCGTGGTTCTCGAAAAGCCCCTCGGCAAGGATCTCGCCAGCGCCAGGGCAACCAACAATGCTGTCGGCGCCGTCTTCAACGAGCGCCAGATATTCCGCATCGATCACTACCTCGGCAAGGAAACGGTGCAGAACCTCATGGCTCTGCGCTTCGCCAACTCGCTGTTCGAGCCCCTGTGGAACTACGGCGAGATCGATCACGTGCAGCTCACTGTCGCTGAAACTGTGGGCGTCGAGGGGAGGGCGGCTTATTACGATGCGGCAGGAGCGCTGCGCGACATGGTGCAGAACCATCTGCTCCAATTGCTCTGCCTCACCGCGCTCGAACCGCCGCAGCATTTCGAGGCCGATGCCGTCCGTGACGAGAAGCTCAAGGTGCTGCGCGGTCTCAGGCGCATGAGCGGCAATGAAGTGCTCACCAATGTCGTGCGCGCCCAGTACACCGCCGGCGCGGTCAATGGCAGCGTTGTCCCCGGATTTGCCGACGAGATCGGCCATCCAACGGCGACTGAGACATTCGTGGCCCTCAAGGCATATGTCGACAATTGGCGCTGGGCGGCTGTGCCCTTTTACATGCGCACCGGCAAAAGGCTGCCGCGGCGCGTCTCGGAAATCGTCATCCAGTTTCGCTCGGTGCCTCATTCGATCTTCGGTCGCGACGCCGGGAAGCCCGATCCCAATCGCCTGGTCATGCGTCTCCAGCCCGACGAAGGCGTTCAGCTTCAGCTGATGAGCAAGGACCCGGGCCCGGGCGGCATGCGCCTTAAGCGCACGCCGCTTAATCTCTCATACATCGACACGTTCAAGACGCGCTGGCCTGAAGCCTATGAGCGCCTCATACTCGATGTCGTGCGCGGCAACGCCACGCTGTTCATGCGCCGCGACGAGGTCGAGGAGGCATGGGCCTGGGTCGAGCCCATCCTGGACGAATGGGCGAGGTCCGATGTTCCGGTCAGCCATTATCCAGCCGGCACCTGGGGGCCCTCGGCCGCAGTCGCCCTGATGGCGCGCGACGGCCGCAATTGGGTGGACCCCGAAACCTGATGAATGATCGCCGGTTCGAGTCAGAGCTTGCAATGGCTGAAGCGCTGGCCGCCGACATTGCCTTGGCTCTCGCGCAGAGGATTGCCGAAACAGGCTCGGCCGGTCTCATCCTTTCCGGCGGCAGCACGCCCGGGCTCATGTTCGACGAATTGTCGCGCCTGCGGCTGGGCTGGAACCGGGTGAAGATTACGCTTGCCGATGAGCGTCTCGTGCCGGCAACCGATCTTGAGTCCAATGAACGCCTCGTGCGGGATCGCCTGCTGCGCGGCGAAGCTCAGGCCGCCGTGTTCATTCCGCTCTGGCAGGGCGAGGGCGATCCCGTCGAAAGTGCAATAGAGGCCGTCTGCAACATCGAGCGGCCCTTCACCATGGTGGTTTTGGGGCTGGGTGATGATGGTCATATCGCCTCGCTTTTTCCCGGAATGCCCGGCCTTGGCCGTACGCTCGATCCCGCTGCCGATCTCACCGCAGTCTTCGTTCCTGGCCAAGCCTCGAGGCGGCCGCGCGTCTCGCTCACCGTGGCAACCCTTCTGGATACGCGGCGCGTGGCGCTCTCCTTCGTCGGCGAAGCGAAGCGCCGCGTGTTGCAGAACGCCCTTGCGCCGGGTGCCGTTGAAGATCTGCCCGTCCGTGCGATACTGCGTCAAACCAAAGTCCCGGTGGACGTCTACTGGTCGCCTTGAAGTGGGCGTGGAGTCCTGATGGCTGCTGCCTATCCGATTCTCGTCGCCGACATCGGCGGCACCAATGCCCGCTTTGGTCTCGTTCATGCCGCTGGCGCCATGCCGTCCGACATCAGAAAATTGCCGGGCGAGAACTATTCCTCCTTGACCGATGCGCTAAAGGAATATCTGCGGTCGGTCGGCGGCAGGCCGCCGCGCCGTGGCTGCATCGCCGTTGCCGGTCCGGTGGAGCAAGGCCATTTCATCCTCACGAACAGGCCGTCCTGGAGCACGCCGCTTGAACCCCTGGCGAGCGAATATCGCCTCGACCGGCTGGAAGTGATCAATGATTTTCAAGCACTCGCCGCCGCCTTGCCTTTCATCGAGCCGGATGAAATGCGCCCCATCGGCGAGCCTCTGCGCGGCGAAGCCGCAGCGCCTCGGGCGGTCGTCGGCCCCGGCACCGGATTGGGCGTCGGTGCCGTCGTCAAAACCCGTGTCGGATGGCAGGCGCTGCCGGGCGAAGGCGGTCACGTCGAACTTGCCAGCGCCGATCCGCGCGGCCGTGCCGCGATTGCTGCCGCTGGCGTCGCCCACGGCCGTGTTTCGGCCGAGCGGCTGCTGTCCGGCCCCGGCCTGGAACTCCTCCACATGGTGCTCGGCCAAGTCGACGGCCGCCCACGGGATAAGCTCGATGCCTCTCAAATTCATGAGCGCGCCCTCACAGGCGACCGCGAAGCATCGCAGACGATAGCAACCTTCTTCCTCCTGCTTGCCGGTTTCGCCGGTGACGTCGCGCTGATGTTCGGTGCCAGGGGCGGTGTGTTTCTGGCCGGCGGCGTCGCCGCGCGCCTTTATCCGCTTCTCGATCATGAGGCCTTTCGCGCCGCCTTCATGAACAAGGGACGGCTCAAGCCCTATCTCGCCGCCATCCCCGTCAGTCTCATTGCAGCCGACACGCTGGCGCTGCGCGGCTGTGCCGCCCATATGGACAGCGCTGCGGGCGTGCGCTCGGGACGTGACGAATGACCGATCGCCAGGCCGGCCTTGAGAAACTCCTGAAGCAGTCGCCCATAGTTGCCGTTCTGGTCATCGATGATGCGGCAACCGTCGTTCCCCTGGCACGCGCTCTTGTGCGGGGCGGCGTGCGCCTCATTGAAATTACCTTGCGCACGCCCGCCGCCTGGGAGGCGATCAGGCGTATGGCGGGTGAGGTGGAGGATGCCATCACCGGTGCCGGCACGATTCTCACCCCTGAACAGTTTGCCGAGGCCGATCGCATCGGCTGCCACTTCACAGTCAGCCCCGGCGCCACGCCGCGCCTCATGGCGGCGGCCGCAGAAGCACGAACCCCCTGGCTTCCCGGAGCAGCCACCGCTAGCGAGATGCTGCTGCTGCTCGAACATGGCTACCGTCTGCAGAAATTCTTTCCCGCCGAGCAGGCGGGCGGCGCCGCTTATCTCCAGTCGCTCGCCTCGCCGCTCAGCGCCGTGCGCTTCTGTCCAACCGGCGGCATCGATGAACGCAACGTTGCGCGATATTTGGAACTGCCGAATGTTCTCTGCGTCGGCGGCTCGTGGATCGCGCCTGTCGAACTTATCCGTGCGGGGAAATGGGATGCTGTCGCTGCGCGTGCTGCGGAAGCCTCAAGGGTGCCTCACCAAGCCATCGAGCATGATGGTTGTCACTGATCTCTTGGTTGCGGCGAAAAATGCCTCATCCGACAGATCCTTTCCCGTCAGGCTTTGAATCTGCGCGGCGAAATCGGCGTAATGCTGCGTCGTCGCCCAAATGGCGAAAAGCAGATGATAGGGGTCGATGTCGGCGAGCCTTTTCTCCTCGATCCACCGCCGGATCGTCGCTTTCTTCGCCTCGACCAATTGTGCAAGCTCGGTGCTGAGAACCTCTGATAAGTGCTGCGCCCCCTGCATGATCTCGATGGCGAACAGCCGCGAGGCCATGGGATGCGTGCGCGAATAACTAAGCTTGCATTCGATGTAATTGCCAAGCGCCTCGCGAGGGTCCTTCGCGGGATCGAGTTCGCGCAAGGGCCCGAGCCACATGTCGAGCGTGCGCCGCAGCACGGCACGGTAAAGCTCTTCCTTGTTGCGAAAGTAATAGAGCAGATTGGGTTTCGACATCTCCGCCGCTTCGGCGATCTGGTCGATGCGTGCGCCGGAATATCCATGACGCGCGAAAACGCCGAGAGCCGCATCGAGAATGCGCTCAACATTCACTTCGCCGATACGCGACTTTGGTTTTTTGAGTGCTGTCATGAGGCGGGCAGAACTTGACCATTTGATCAATTCAAGTACAACCTAGGCGCAAATTGAAAACAAGAAAAGAGGGGAGGAGCCGCTGAGGCCGAAGTCTTCATCCAGTCTGCGCCGCGAGGCTGTTTCGGCTTTCGCCGCCAGTGTGATCGAGGCGCAGGACCTCTCCTTGACCTTCGAAACCGGCGATGGGCCGGTCTTTGCTTTGTCCAACATCAGCCTCCGCGTGGCCGAGGGAGAATTCGTCTCGCTCATCGGCCCGTCGGGCTGCGGTAAGACCACCCTTCTGCGCATCATCGCCGATCTGGAAAAACCCTCATCTGGCAGGATCGCTGTAAACGGATTGAGCCCCGAGGAGGCGCGCCGCCAGCGCCACTATGGCTATGTTTTCCAGGCGCCCGCTCTCTATCCCTGGCGCACGGTGGCACGCAATATCCGCCTGCCGCTCGAGATCATGGGATTTTCCCGCAATGAGCAGAAAGCCCGGGCCGCGCGCAACATTGATATCGTCAATCTGAAGGGCTTCGAACAAAAATATCCCTGGCAGCTTTCCGGCGGCATGCAGCAGCGCGTTTCGATCGCGCGCGCGCTATCCTTTGATCCGAAACTCCTGTTGATGGACGAGCCCTTCGGCGCGCTCGACGAGATCGTCCGCGACGGTCTGAACCTTCAGCTTCTCAAGCTCTGGCACGAGACGAAGAAGACGGTTGTCTTCGTCACGCACTCCATCCCAGAAGCCGTGTTTCTTTCCACCCGCATCATTGTCATGTCGCCGCGTCCGGGGCGTATTATCGACGAGATCAACTGTGACCTGCCGCGCGGCCGGTCTCTCGAGATTCGCGAAGCCCCGGAGTTTCTGTCGATCGCGCATCGCGTGCGGCAGGGGCTCAAGGCTGGACATTCCTATGACATCTGAAGCCGGGCTTGCGGGTGAAGCGCGCCCTCCACTTGCGCGCCTGTGGCACGGCAGCACCGGCCCCGTCCTCATCATCGTCGCTGCCATCCTCGTGATCTGGTATGCCGCGGCGGTCTGGCTGAACGTACCGATGCTCCAGATCACCGCTCCGGAAATCACCGGCGCCGACCTGCTGTGGGCAAGCTGGCGGGCCGATCGCCCCATTCTGCCTGCACCGCATCAGGTGCTGGCTGAGCTCTGGAGAACGGTGATCGAGACGAGCGTCACCTCCAAGCGCAGCCTCGTCTATCATTCATGGGTCACCCTATCCTCCGCCCTCCTTGGTTTCGCCATCGGCGCTCTGCTCGGCATTCTGCTGGCCGTCGCCATTGTCCATGTGAAGTCCTTGGAGAAAAGCCTGCTGCCCTGGATCATTGCCTCGCAAACCGTGCCGATCCTTGCGGTCGCCCCCATCATCATCGTCGCCTTGGGCTCGCTTGGCCTCGTCGGTCTTCTGCCCAAGTCCATCATCTCCGCCTATCTGTGCTTCTTCCCCGTCACGATCGGCATGGTGAAGGGCTTGACCTCCCCCGATCCGATGCAGCTCGACCTGATGCGCACCTACAACGCCGGCCTCTGGCAAACCTTCTGGAAACTGCGCTGGCCGTCTTCAGTGCCGTTCCTCTTTGCGAGTTTCAAAGTCGCGATTGCCATCGCGCTCGTCGGCGCGATTGTCGGCGAATTGCCGACCGGCGCCCAGGCGGGTCTGGGCGCACGCCTTCTCGCCGGCTCCTACTACGGTCAAACAATCCAGATCTGGGCCGCGCTCTTCGCCGCTGCGGCCCTTGCCGCTCTGATGGTCGGCATCGTCAGTGTCACCGAGCGTTTCACCCTTCGGCACATGGGAGCGCAGCAATAACCCGCTCTCTCCCCTTCCTCGCTTGCACGACGACCGCCGTCGCACTGCTGAGCTATTTCGCCCTTATCTATGTTCACGCCCATGCCGGCGCGCCGGGTGCCCTCTTCTGGATTGTCATCCTTCTTCTCTGGCTCGCAGCCTGGTATGCGGTCTCCGGCCTCGCCCGGCTCGGGCCGCTCAATCGGCCCATGCAGCGCCTGGTCGATCTTGTCGTGCCGGTCTGCTTCGGCGCCTTCCTGCTGTTTCTCTGGGAAGTGCTGACCGTCGGGCTTCGCGTGCCGATGGTTCTGCTGCCGTCGCCCTCGGCGATCGCAGCGAAGCTCGTGAGTGCTGCTCCGGTTCTTGCCGCCGATTTCGTTCAGACCTTCATTCGTGCCGTCATTCCAGGCTGGATGATCGGCTGCCTTACGGGTTTCGCGGTCGCGGTGGCTGCCGACCGCGTGCCCTTCCTCGCCCGCGGGCTCATTCCCATCGGCAATTTCGTCTCCGCCCTGCCCATCATCGGCATCGCCCCTATCATGGTTATGTGGTTCGGATTCGACTGGCACTCCAAGGCAGCCGTGGTTGTCATCATGACCTTCTTCCCCATGCTGGTGAATACGATTGCCGGTCTGTCCCAGTCCGGCCGCCTCGAACGCGACCTGATGCGTTCCTATGGCGCCGGCTATTGGGAGACCCTCGTGAAGCTCAAACTGCCCGCGGCCTTGCCCTTCATCTTCAATGCGCTAAAAATCAATTCTACCCTTGCGCTGATCGGCGCCATCGTGGCCGAGTTTTTCGGCACGCCGATCGTCGGCATGGGATTTCGAATTTCGACCGAGGTGGGCCGCATGAGCCTTGATATGGTCTGGGCCGAAATAGCGGTCGCCGCGGCGGCGGGGTCGGCGCTTTATGGTGCCATTGCGCTCCTCGAGCGCGGTGCAACCTTTTGGCATCCATCCTACCGGTTGCGTTGATGCGGTGTGAAGGACACTCGTGGAAGGAGAAGACAAGCTATGAAAAAATTAATGATGGTGCTGAGCGCGGCCGTTCTCGGGCTGGGAGGGGTGTCGGCTGCAGCGGCCGACAATGTTACCCTGCAGCTCAAATGGGTGACCCAGGCGCAATTCGCCGGCTATTACGTGGCCAAGGATAAGGGCCTCTATGAAAAGGCAGGCCTCGATGTAACGATCAAGCCGGGCGGCCCCGACATTGCCCCGCCGCAGGTCATCGCCGGCGGTGGTGCCGACGTCATCATCGATTGGATGCCCTCCGCGCTGGCTTCGCGCGAAAAGGGCGTGCCTCTCGTGAATATCGCCCAGCCCTTCAAGCGCTCCGGCATGATGCTTACCTGCCGTGCCGATACCGGCATCAAGGCGCCCGCCGATTTCAAGGGCAAGACCCTGGGCGTGTGGTTCTTCGGCAATGAATACCCGTTTCTCTCCTGGATGAGCCAGCTCGGCGTCCCGACGACCGGCGGCACCGATGGCGTGACCGTGCTGAAACAGGGCTTCAACGTCGACCCGCTGCTGCAGAAACAGGCCGACTGTATTTCCACTATGACCTACAACGAATATTGGCAGGTGATCGACGCCGGCATCAAGCCTGAGGACCTGGTCGTCTTCAAATATGAGGACCAGGGTGTCGCCACCCTCGAAGACGGTCTCTATGTCCTGGAGGAGCGGCTCGCCGATCCGAAATTCATCGAGGTCATGGCGCGCTTCGTCAAAGCCTCGATGGAGGGCTGGGCCTGGGCGCGTGAAAATCCTGAAGCGGCCGCGAAGATTGTTCTCGAAAACGACGCCACCGGCGCCCAGACCGAGAAGCACCAGGTCCGCATGATGGGCGAGATCAACAAGCTCACCGAGGGCTCCGACGGCACACTCGATGAGGCGGCCTATCAGCGCACTGTCGATACCTTGATGAAGGGCGGCTCCGATCCGGTCATTTCGAAGAAGCCGAAAGGCGCCTTCAGCCATGCCGTGACCGACGCGGCAAAGAAGCTCTAGCACCGAGGTTCTGGAACCGGCCTCGCGGAAGGCCGGTTCTCGCCCATTTAAGCGAGGAACACATTATGAGCGTACTCATCCGCGGCGGCACCGTCGTCAACCACGACCACAGCCGGCGCGCCGACGTGCTGATCGATGGCGAAACCATAGCCGCGGTGGCTCCCAGGCTCGATGCGGCAAGGGGTGCCGAGATCATCGACGCCGGCGGCTGCTACGTGATGCCGGGTGGCATCGATCCGCACACTCATATGGAACTTATGTTCATGGGCAACGTGTCTGCCGATGATTTCGAATGGGGCACCAAGGCCGCGCTCTCCGGCGGCACCACCATGATCGTCGATTTTTGCATCCCGGCACCCGGCGCATCCATGCTGGCCGCTTATCAGGACTGGCGCCGCAAGGCCGAGAAGGCCGCAGGCGATTACGGTTTTCACATGGCCGTGACTTGCTGGTCTAAACAGATCTGGGAGGAGATGGAGACCGTCACCAAGACCTACGGCATCAACACCTTTAAGCATTTCATGGCCTATAAGGGTGCCCTCATGGTCAATGACGATGAGCTGTACAATTCATTCAGCCGCTGTGCTCAGCTCGGCGCCATGCCACTGGTCCATGCCGAGAACGGCGATGTGGTGTTTCGTCTTCAGGAGCATTTTCTAAGCCGCGGCATCACCGGCCCCGAAGGCCATGCCTATTCGCGTCCGCCCGAAGTCGAGGGCGAGGCGACCAACCGCGCCATTATGATTGCCGACATGGCAGGCTCCCCACTCTATGTCGTCCACACCTCCTGCCGCCAGTCCCACGAAGCGATCAAGCGCGCCCGCGAGGCCGGCAAAAGGGTCTTCGGCGAGCCGCTCATTCAGCATCTCGTGCTCGATGAAAGCGATTACCGCAACAAGGACTGGGACTATGCCGCCCGACGGGTCATGTCTCCCCCCTTCCGTCCGAAGGAGCATCAGGATTCGCTGTGGGCGGGCCTGCAGTCCGGCTCTCTGCAGGTTGTCGCCACCGATCATTGCGCCTTCACCACCGAGCAGAAGCGCATGGGTGCCAAGGACTTCACCAGGATCCCCAATGGCACCGGCGGACTAGAAGACCGCATGCCGGTCCTGTGGACGGCAGGGGTCAATACCGGCAGGCTGACCAAGGAGGAGTTCGTGGCGGCGACCTCCGCCAACTCCGCCCGCATTCTCAATGTTTATCCGCGCAAGGGCGCGATTGCTGTCGGCTCCGATGCCGATGTGGTGATCTGGGATCCGAAAGCGACGAAGACGATCTCGGCCAAACGCCAGGTCAGCCGGATCGACTACAATGTCTTCGAAGGCTTCCAATGCACCGGGCTCCCCGTGCTCACCCTCAACCGCGGCCGCATCGCTTGGAAGCAGGGCGATCTGCGTGCCGAGAAGGGCGACGGTAAGTATATCGAGCGCCCGCCGTTCCCGGCCGTTCACGTGGCCAACGCCATCTGGAAGGAGCTCAGCAGCCCGCGGCCCGTGGAACGCATGGAGGTCACCCCGTGATGTCTTCGAAGCAGAACCTCGTCATCGACGGCAAGCGACTATGGGATTCGATCATGGAGACCGCTTCCTTCGGCGCGACACCGAAGGGCGGCATCAAGCGCCTGACCCTGTCCGACGACGACAGGAAAGTGCGCGACTGGTTTAAGCGCGCCTGCGAGGATCTCGGCCTGAGGGTTTCCATCGACAGCTGCGGCAACATGTTTGCCGTCCGGCCGGGCAAAAGCACCGCACTCCTTCCCATTGCCATGGGCTCGCACCTCGACACCCAGCCGACGGGCGGCAAGTTCGACGGTGTTCTCGGCGTGCTGGGCGCGCTTGAGGCCATGCGCACGCTGAACGAGGTGGGCTACGAAACCAACGCTCCGGTGATGATCGTCAACTGGACCAATGAGGAGGGCTCGCGTTTCGCACCCGCCATGCTCGCCTCGGGCGTTTATGCCGGCGTTTTCACCCAGGATTATGCCTATGCGCGCGAAGACCGTGAAGGCCGTAAATTCGGCGACGAGCTCGAGCGCATCGGCTATCGCGGCGCCGATCCCGTCGGGAGCCAGAAATTCCAGGCGATGTTCGAACTCCACATCGAGCAGGGTCCGATCCTCGAGGCCGAAAGCCGCATGGTCGGTATCGTCACCGGCGTCCAGGGCATGCGCTGGTATGAGGTCACGGTGAAAGGGCAGGAGGCTCACACCGGCGCAACGCCCATGGCTCTCCGCCGCAACGCGCTGCTCGGTGCTGCTCGCATGATCGAGGCGGTTCACGAGATGGGCATGGATCATCTGCCGGGCGTCGCCAGCGTCGGTCTTATCGAAAACCGGCCGAACAGCCGAAATGTCGTGCCGGGGGAAGTATTTTTCACCGTCGACCTTCGTCATCCCGACGATGCCGTCCTCGAGCGGATGGAAACGGCCTATCGCGCCGCGCTGCAGGGGATCGCCGCTGCCGACCAGCTCGATCTCGATGAGAAGCGCATCTGGATCTCTCCCGCGGTGAAATTCGATCCCCGCCTCATTCAATGCGTGAAGGCCGGCGCTGAGAAATCCGGCTTCACCACCCGCGAGATGGCCTCGGGCGCCGGCCACGACGCCGCCTATATCGCCCGGGTGGCGCCGACCACCATGATCTTCGTGCCCTGCCTCGGCGGCCTGTCGCACAATGAGGCGGAATCGACCAGTTTCGAGGAATGTTCGGCAGGTGCCCAAGTTCTGCTCAACGCCGTCCTGGAATACGACCGCAGCCTCCAATAAAACCTTATTCCACGGTTCAACTTGCGCGAGCGCCACGGCTAATCATACGAGAATTTCA
>Ga0126306_10001637_pt1 | contig 12123 bp, 12 predicted proteins | sample Plot27_FD_92592 | JGI IMG/M metagenome (GOLD analysis project Ga0126306, IMG submission 92592) | Serpentine soil microbial communities from UC McLaughlin Reserve, CA, USA - Plot27 | ecosystem: Environmental > Terrestrial > Soil > Grasslands | place: USA: UC McLaughlin Reserve, Lake County...
GCGCCGGTGACGTAGCTCGCCTCGTCGGAGACGAGCCACGCGACCGCCGCGGCGACATCTTCAGGCGTGCCGGGACGGCCGAGCGGGATCTCCGGACGGAGCTCAGACGCCTCGACGTTCCGCTCGGTCGCGATCGCGCCCGGCGCAACGGCGACTACGCGCACCGGGGCGAGCTCGAGCGCAAGGCTCCGCGTCAGCATCCCGAGGGCCGCCTTCGCCGGCGCGTAGACCGCGAAGCCCGCGCGCGGGACGTGTTCGTGAACCGAGGTGATGTTCACGATCACGCCGCCCTCCCCCATTCGCCGGGCCGCCTCCTGCGACGCGAGGAAAGCGGCGCGCACATCGACCGCGAACGTCTGGTCGAAGTCCTTGACAGTCAGCTCGAGCGCGGGCTTCGCCATGGTGAGGCCGGCGTTGTTGACGAGCACGTCGATCCGGCCGAAGAACTCAGCCACCTCGGCGACGAACGCGGCCGGCAGGTCAGGCTCCGCGAGGTCGCCCCAGAGCGCGTGGAGCTTGCCGAGCGCGCTCAGCTCCGCCGCGGCCTGCTTGTCCTGCGAGTGCGTCGCGAAGCCGAGCGCGTAGCCCTCGCGCAGCAAGCGCTCGGAGATCGCGCGGCCGATGCCGGTGTTCGCCCCGGTGACGAGAGCGACTCGCACACCACGCTTGTCCCCGTTCAGCGCCGGGAGAATCCTCGCCGCCGGGGCGGCGTGTCCTCGAGCGCGGGCGCCGGGTGGCCGTTCTCGCGCCGGAGGCGCTCGATCAGCTCCGACGCGGCCGCGCCCGAGGAGGGGAACTCCTCCCCCAGTCGCTCGCAGAGTGCCGCGGCCAGGGCGTAGACCTGGCGGACGGTCGATCCCCGAGCCGGGCGGGAGCATCCACGTTCCCATCGAAGCCGACCGCGGGCGAACGCCGTGTGCCGACTCTGTGAAAAGAGAGCGCCGAGGCGTCGCGGCGCGTGCTCTGCCCGCTGACGTTGCCTTGCGGCTTCGCCTACTGGCCGAGCTCATCGCCGCGCCGGTCTCGGCGCTGGACGAGTATGACATTTCCTGTGGCGAAGACAAAACGACCCGACCGGCTCGAGCGGCTGCCGGAGCAGTACTTCACCGCCCTCCTCGAACGCGTCGCGGCGGAGGCGGCGAAGGACGGCCCGCCGCTCGTCAACTTCGGGCGCGGGAACCCGGAGGTCGGCCCGCCGGCACACGTGATCGAGGCGGCGCAGCGCGCGGCCGCGGACGGGCGCTCGCACGGGTACCCCGAGTTCGGCGGGATGCCCGAGCTGAAGGAGGCGGTCGCGGCGCGCTACCGCGACGTGTACGGCGTCGAGCTCGACCCCGCGCGCGAGGTCGCCGTCGTCCCGGGGACGAAGACGGCGCTCGTCGAGCTGTGCCTCGTGCTCGCCGAGCGCGGTGACACCGTGCTCCTCCCCGACCCCGGCTACCCGGACTACTTCTCCGCCGTCGCGCTCGCCGACGCGACGCTCGGGAGTTTCTCCCCGACCGAGCCCGAGTTCGGCGCAGCCCAGGTGATCTACCTCAACTACCCCTCGAACCCCTGCGCGGTCGCGGCACCCCTCGGCGTGTTCACTGCGGCGGTCGAGCACGGCGGGTTCGTCGTGCACGACTTCGCGTACGGCGACCTCGTCTTCGACGGCCGCACGCCGCAGAGCTTCCTCACGACGCCGGGCGCGAAGGAGGCTGGTGTCGAGCTCTTCTCGATGTCGAAGTCGTACGGGATGGCCGGCTGGCGGCTCGGGTTCGTCGTGGGCAACGCTGAGATCGTCGAGCGGATAAACGTGCTCCAGGACCACACCCGCGCGGGCATCTTCCGCGGCGTGCAGGAGGCCGGGATCGCCGCCCTGACCGGGCCGCAGGACTCGGTCGATGAGCGCCGCGCGCGCTACGAGGCGCGGCGCGACCGCGTGCTCGAGGCGCTGCCGGTCCGCGCGGTCAGCGAGGGGACGTTCTACGTCTGGATCGAGCTCCCGGAAACGCTGACCGCCGAGCGCCTCCTGACAGAGCACCGCCTCGCCCTCGCGCCCGGGGAGGGCTTCGGTCCCGCGGGGGCGGGCTGGGCGCGGATCTCGCTCGCGGCCACCGACGACGACGTCGAACTCGGCCTGGAGCGCCTCTTGCGCGCCCTCAGGTGACGCCATACGCTTCAAACGTGGTCCGGCCCGCCACCGTCGCCTTCGCTCTGGCGCTCCTCACGGCCGCGCCCGCGGCCTCTGCCGCAACGTACTACTACCGCGTAACCGGCGGGTCGATGATGATCGAGACACGGGACGAGCTCGGCTTCGAGCGGCTCAACTGGTCGGTTGCGCCTCACGCGCGAGGGACGCGGCCCGCGCCCGGCTTCCCCACAGCGGACGGATCGGGTGGGCTGAAGACCTTCCAGCTGCGGTTTCCGGTCCGCGGCACCTACTCGTACGACTACGAGGAAGAGGACAGCGGCAACTGCAAAGAGACGTTTGCCCTCTCGCCCGCGAGCCGGGGGACCGCCGCCGCCCGCCAGGTGGGCTCGAGGGTCAGGATTTCATGGGGACTGGACCCGCGTCGGCGCGCCGGCTACGTCCCGCATCAGTGCCGGCCCCCGTCGAACAACGCGCTCCTCTACTTTGCGGCCAACCAGCCCAGCACGACCATCACCTTGCCCGCAGGGGGCATCGAAAAGAAGACATTCACCATCAGCGCGCGCGGAACGCAGCGCGGCACCGAGTCGACTCTGACCTGGAACCTCACCTTCCGCGTGCTCCGCCTCGGGCAACGCGGTAGGTGACGATCCGAGAGCTCTGGCGCGAGCGCTCCGGGATCGACGCGCCGCGCAAGATGGTCTGCGTCGGGCTGAACTACCGCGACCACGCGGCCGAGCAAGGGCGCGACGCGCCCGCCGAGCCACTCCTCTTCGCCAAGCTGGCCAGCGCGCTGATCGAGCCGGGGGAGGCGATCGTGCTGCCTCCCGAGGACGACCGTCGCCGGCTATCCGGTCGCCAACGACGTCAGTGCCCGGACGCTGCAGCGCACGGACGCCAGTGGCTCAGTGCGAAGAGCTTCGACACCTTCTGCCTGCTCCTGCCGGCGCTCGTCGGCGCTGAGGAGCTCGGCGACGCCTCCGGCCTGCGCGTGATGCAACGGCCGAACCGCGAGACCCTCCAGGACGCGAGCACGGACGACTTCCTGTTCGACGTGTCGACGCTGATCGCACACATGTCCGCCGCGTTCGCTCGAGCCGGGCGACCTGATCCTCAGCGGCACGCCCTCGGGCGTCGGGGGATCTACCGCGACCCACCGCTCTCGCTGCAGGACGGTGACACCGTCGAGATCGAGATCGAGGGCATCGGAGCGCTGATGCACCCCGTCGTCGCCGCCCGCTGAGGTTTCCCAACCGCGCGAGCGGGCCAACTTGAACCCGTCAAGCGGCTAACGGGAGGAAAATCGTGCGGAAGACACTCGTGCTCGGTCTGGCGGTCGTGGCCCTGGCGGCGGCGTGCGGGACCGACGAGGAGCAGGAGGATGCGGCCGGCGCAACCACCGCGCTGACCGACACCGGCCTGACGGACACCGACGAGTTGCTCGACGAGGCGCAGGAGGCGCTCGAGGACGCGCTCACCCTGGACCTGCAGGAGCAGAACAACTCGGGCATCACCGGCACGGTCAAGTTCGGCCCGACGAGCGACGGCACCGTGGAGGTCGAGATCGAGCTCGACGGCAGCGGCGCGGGCCCACACCCGGCGCACATCCACCCGGGGAGCTGCGCAGACCTCGATCCCGTGCCGAAGTGGCCGCTCGAGAACGTCGTCAACGGCAGGTCGAAGACGACCGTCGACGCCGACCTCGGCGAGCTGACCGCGCAGGAGTATGCGGTCAACGTGCACGACTCGCCGGAGAACGCCGACCTCTACGTCGCGTGCGCCGACGTGCGCAACCAGTGACGTAGCGGCGATGCGCCTCACCATCCGGACGCTCGACGTTGCGCTCGGGGTCTGGGTGCTCGTCTGGCTTGTCGCGGCCGTCGTCGTCGCCGTCTCGATCAAGCAACTCGAGGACGGCGGCGCGGCGGTCGTGACAGCCGGTGACGGGCTCCGGGAGACGAGCGCCGGGCTGCAGCGCGCGGCCGGCGGGCTGCACGTAACGGCGGACGCGCTCGCCGCGATCGACCAGTTGCCGTTCGTGCCGGGCAACCCAGGTGTGGCAGTCGAACGGACCGCCGACGACGTCGAGCTCTTCGCCGCGCGCGTGAGCGTGACGGCCCAGGACGCGCGCGTCGCCGGCAAGGACGCGCAAGAGAGTGCGCGCACGCTCGCGATCGTGCTCGGGCTCGCGATCGCGCTGGTGCCGACGGTGCCGATCGTCGCGCTCTACCTGCTTTTGCGGCGGCTGATCGCCCAGGAGCTTCGCAGGGCGTGAGCGGGTTCTCGCGCGCCACGGCGTGGCTGATCGTCCGGATGCGCTGGCCGATCCTGCTCGCGTGGATCGCGGCGACGATCGCGGGCTTCGTCTACCTGCCGAGCCTCCAGGACGCCGGAGACGAGACGTCGCTGGTCGGGCTGGTGCCCGAGGACGCAGCGTCGATCGAGACCGGGCTGCGCAGCGCAGAGCTGTTCGACGTCCCGGTGATCACCCACACCCACGTCGTGCAGCGGAACCCGGACGGCCTCTCGCCCGCGGCGGCGCGCCGCGTCGCCCGGCGGGCGAAGCGGATCGCTGACCGACAGGACCCGGAACTGCGCGAGATCCGGTTCGCCCTCCCGCTCCTGAACGCACGCGGCCTGATCCCGGGCTCGCGCGAGAACGGCACGACAGCGATCACCTACCTGTTCTTCGACCCCTCTCAGACCGACCTCGACGACCAGGAGGAGCTGACCGCACGCTTCGCGGAGAAGTACGTGCGCTTCCGCGACGACAACCTGGTCGGGATCACGGGGGCGGTGCCCGCGCGGATCGAGGAGTGGCGGCAGATCGAGCAGGGGCTGCCGTGGGTGACGCTCGCGACGGTGGTGCTGATCGGCCTCGTCCTCGGCGTCCACTTCCGCTCGCCGGTCGCACCCCTCGTGACGCTGCTCGCCGCGGGGGTCGCATACCTCGTGGCGATGCGGACCGTCGCGTTCATCGGCGCGTGGCTCGACGTAACGATCCCGCGGGAAGCGGAGCCGATCCTGATCGTGCTCCTCCTCGGGGTGGTGACCGACTACGCAATCTTCTTCCTGCACGGGTTGAGGGAGCGCCTCGACGCCGGCGAGGCGCGGCTGGACGCTGCGGAGGCGGCCGCGGCCGAGTACTTGCCGATCGTCGTCACCGCCGGGTTGATCGTCGCGGGCGGAACGGCCTCGCTGATCGCAGGCGAGCTCGGATTCTTCCGCGCGTTCGGCCCCGGGATGGCGCTGACCGTGTTGATCTCGCTCGCGGTCGCGATCACGCTCGTCCCCGCGCTGATGGCGATCCTCGGGCCGCGGATCTTCTGGCCCTCGCGCGCCGCGGCAGAGCGGCCGCGGAAAGGGCCCGGCCGGCTCGCGTACTTCACGACCGCGAAGCCGGTGGCGTTTGTGATCGCGGCGGTCGCGATCGTCGGCCTCGTCTTCGCGTGCCGCGGCCTGCTCGAGACGAACCTCGGCCTGACACAGGTCCAGGGATTGCCTCCCGAGTCCGAGCCGCGCCTTGCGCAGGACGCGGCCGCACGTGGGTTCGCACCGGGGATCCTCTCACCCACCGTCGTGCTGCTCGAAGGCGTCGACGAACGACTCGACCTGCCGGGCCTGGTGCGCCTGCAGCGCTCGCTCGACGAAGAACCGGGTGTCGCCGCGTCGATCGGCCCCGCGACGCCCGCGGCGCGCGAGATCCCCGGGCTCGTGCTCGCCGGCGAGGCCGATGCGGCGCGCTACCTCCTCGTGCTCGACCACGAACCGGTCGGCGGCCCCGCGATCGACGCCGTGGAAGCGCTCCGTGAACGCCTGCCGGCGCTCGTCGATGACGCGGGCCTGGCGGACGCGAACGTGCGGCTCGCAGGCGACACCGCGCTCGCCGGGGAGACCGTCGAGACGATCAAGCACGACCTCGTTCGGATCGGGATCGCGGCGTTCCTCGTCAACTTCCTCCTGCTCGCGCTGTTCCTGCGCGCGATCATCGCGCCGCTCTACCTCGTGCTCGCGTCGGGCCTCGCGCTCGCGGCGAGCATCGGGTTGACGACGCTCGTCTTCCAGCGCTTCCTCGGCCACGACGAGCTGACCTACCACGTGCCGTTCGCGGTCGCGGTGCTGCTGCTCTCGCTCGGCTCGGACTACAACGTCTTCGTCGTCGGCCGGATCTGGCAGCACGCCGAGGAGTTGCCGCTGCGTGAGGCGATCGCGACCGCCGCGCCGCGCGCGTCCCGCGCAATCGGGGTCGCGGGGCTCGCGCTCGCGCTGTCGTTCGCCGCGCTTGCGCTGATCGACCTGCGGCAGTTCCGGGAGTTCGCGTTTGCGATGTCGGTCGGCGTGCTGCTCGACGCGTTCGTGATCCGCGCGCTCCTGATTCCCGCGCTGATCTCGCTCTTCGGCGACCTGAGCTGGTGGCCACGCGCGCGGCGCGCTCGGCCGGCGCCCGACGCTACGGCGGCGTGATCATCCCCGCGCGCAAGTCGTAGGTGATGGGCGGCTGCGGCGGTCGGCCAGCGGCTGGAGCTCGAAGGGATCGACGACGCCCATCAGCCTCCAGGGACCGTATTGGACCAAAAAAATTCGCCAAGCCGGTTGCGATTTCGTCCGTTCATCCGGCTGACTTTCCCCTTGCAGGTACAGCCACCCGGATCAACTTCGACCTAGTCACGCTCCGTGCTTGGCGCTTGACCAACGTATCCGGTCGCGGGGGGTCCGGCAAGTACATGTGGCACGGAACTTGTCGCAATTTGCGGCGACCCACCGGGGCGCGACACAAATCATCCCCCGACGGACGACTTGTGCCTGACCTAAACGGGACCAAAAAAATTCGCCGAGCCGGTCACGCTTTCGTCCACTCATCCGGCTGACGTTCCCCTTGCGGGTACAGCCGACCGGATGAGTTTCGTCCTAGTCGCGCGCCGTGCTCGGCGCATCGAGGAAAGTAGTCGAGCGCAACGGGCCGATCAAGGGAGTCGAGCGAAATCAGCCGCTCTTTGCGGAGAACGGTCAGGCGGGCTGGACGAACATCCAGCGGTGGCCCTCCGGGTCCGCGGCCGTGTAGAGCCGGCCGAACGGCTGGTCGTCAGGCCCGCGGAGGATCTCCGCTCCCGCGGCGCGCGACTGCGCCAGGTGGGAGTCGACGTCCTCGACGTGGACGAGCACGCCGTCGACCACGTACGGGTTGGCGAGCCAGCGCCGCGCCTGCTCGCACTCCTCCGCGTGGCGGCGGGGGCTGCGGTACTCCGGGCCGGCGAAGCCGAGCATCACCTCGCCGTCGCCGTAGGAGAGCTCGGCGTGGTTCACGCGGCCCTCGTCGTCGTGGAAGCGCTCGCCGCTCTCGCGAAAGCCGAAGGCGCCGCAGAGCCAGTCGGCTATCGCGCCGACGTCCTCGTAGGTGAGCATGGGCACGGTCGTCTGCATCGCGGGCGACTTCGAGCCTACGTGACCTCGTAGGCCATCAGGATCGCGTCCACGTAGCCGTCGGGGCGGCGGTAGTGCCGCTTGCGGTAGCCCTCGCGCTCGAAGCCGAACTGGTCGTACAGCGCGATCGCGCCCTCGTTGTGCGGGAAGACGTGGAGCTCGAGCTTGCTCACCTCGTGCGAGCGCGCCCAGTCCACGGCAGCCTCGAGGAGGGCCCGACCGACGCCGCGGCGCCGGTAGCTCTGCGCGACCATCAGCCCGAGGTCTGCCACGTGGTGGCTGGCGGGGTGCGCGTCGCGCCCGACCGAGAGGCGGCCGACCACCCACTCGTCGGCCTCGGCGACGTACACGGCGGCGTGCGAGTAGCGGCGGATCGAGCGAAGGTAGCGGCGCTCGTCGTTCACGGTCCGCCAGTTCGAGGTCGTGATCAGCCAGCCGCCGGGCTCGGAGCCGACCTCGTTCGCGAGTGCGACGAGCGCGGCGGCGTCGCCGGGCTCTGCGGGGCGAATCGTGAAGTCGCGGCTCACGCCGCCAAGGCTAGTGCCCTCCGGGGCGCTAGACGCGGTGCGGGCCCGCGCGGTTAAGCGCGACGGCAAGCGCGACGATCAGCGCGACTGCTACGAGCTGCACCTCGGCCGTGCGCAGCAGCGGCAGCACGAGCACGCCTGCGAGTACGAAGAGGAACACGACGCGCCGGAGCCGCATGGCGTCTCTCTCAGATCCCCGCCGAGAAGCGGGCGAGGCGCTCGAACTCGACCGGCGGGTTGCTCTGCTCGCGAATCCAGGGGAGGAGCGCGTCGAATTCGACCACCCAGACGCCGCTGTGGCGATACCGGTCGGCCTCGCTCGGGGCAACGCAGAGCACGGGCGTGACCGGGACTCCGAGCTCGTCGCTCAGCTTCTCGGCCTGCCCTTTCGCCTTCTTCAGGTGCACCGGGAGGTAGCTGCCGAACTTCGTCTCGACGAGGTAGACGCCGTTCGGCCCGGAGACGAGGTGGTCGATGTTCCCCCCACCGGCGAACGGTATGTCGTGGAGCACGATGTACTGCTCCCAGCGAAGACCCTCGAGGGCCTCTCCGACCACGACCTCGCCGTTTCGTCGCTTGAGCCTGACCCCCCGCTCCATGAGCACGCTGTCCGACTCCGCCGCCCAGTAGACGACAGCGAGCAGGATGACGATCGGAGCCGAAACCGCGAACGGGAGATCGAAGGCTCGCGCGAGCACGAACGGGAGGACTCCGGCCCCTGCGAACGCGACGGTGAGGAGCAGCGGGCGAATGCTCTCGGGGCGCTCGGGGGAGGCCGGCGGCGCAGCGGGCGTGGAATCGACGTGGTACGCCACGTTGATCAAGATCGGCGCTGGCGAGCGCGCCGCACATGCCCGTTCGGGGGATCTCAGCTCCTAGATGACGACGACGCCCGCCCCGCCGCGGCGCGGGTCTCCGGCAGCGCCGAGCGTTCCGTCCGCCAGCTGCTCGACGGCCGAGACGCCGCCGAAGAAGAGGTTGCGCTCGTTCCAGCGGGCGAGCTCGTAGGGAACCTCGCCAGGGTCGAGTGGCGGCTCCAGATGGAGTACCTCACCCTCGAGATGCACGCGCGGCGCGGCGATCGCGTTCGCGACGTCCTGCCCGTGGCCGAGTACGTTGACGACGACCTGCATGACCGCGCCGCGGAGCCGGCTCGAGCCGGCGCTGCCGAGGACGAGTCGCGGGCGGCCGTGCTCGACGACGAGCGAAGGGGCCATCATGCTGGTCATCCGTTCGCCCGGTCTCGCCAGCGTGCCGGCGAGGTCGAACTCGCCGATCATGTTGTTCATGTGGATCCCTGTGCCGGGGACGACGACGTTCGAGCCGCTCCCCGTGGACGCCGAGAGGGCCGCGGCATTGCCCGCCGCGTCGAGGACGCTGATGTGTGTGGTCCCGCCCACCTCGCCGAGCGCGCGGGTCAGCCGGCGTGCGCGGGCGCGTGTCTGCTCCTCCATCACCCGCGCCAGCAGCGCCACCGCGGCGGGCGAGCCGGGGCGACCGGGCTCCTCGAGCCGGCGGAGCCCGTAGGCGATCAGGACACCGCCCGACGACGGCGGGGGGTTCGAGACGTACTCGGCGCCGCGGTAGGGAGAGCGAAGCGGCCGGCGCCTGATCACGCGGTAGCTCTCGAGGTCGGAGGTGGTGATCGCGGGAACGGCGCGCACCAGCTTCCGCGCGACGTCGCCGGAGTAGATCGCCGCGGCACCACGTCGGGCAATCCGCTCGAGGGTCCGGGCGAGGTCGGGCCAGGTGAGCCGGTCGCCGGTGCCCAGGCCGCTGCACGGCGTGGCCGCGAGTATGGGGGCGAGGATCCGGTGGAGGTACGCCTGGCGCTCCGTGACCTCGACCCCACCGTCCGCGAGCTCGACTGCGGGCTTCACCAGCTGCGGCCAGGCCAGCGAGCCGTAGGCGCGGTGCGCGGCCTCGAGCCCCGCGGTGCTGCCCGGGATGGCACAGGAGTCGGGGCCGATGCGGAAGATCTGCGACTGCTTGCCCTCGAAGATCACAGTGACCGCCTCAGGCTCGGCGAGTAGCCCGCTCGGCACTGAGACGAAGAAGTCGAGGACGCGCGTTCGGCGGTCTCGGGCGGTGTGGACGAGCATGAATCCGCCCCCGCCCGGCCCCGTCAGGGGGCTCTCGGTCACCCATGAGGCGAACCCGGCGGCCACGCAGGCGTCGACCGCGTTGCCGCCTTGCTCCAGGATGCGGGCCCCCACCTCGGCCGTGCGTGGGTGCCCGGCGGCGATTGCGCCCTTCATGGATTGAGCCTACGCGCCGATAGGAGAGACGTGGGAGGTCTTCTCGGTCAGCATCGCGACGATGCTCGGCTCGCCGTCGCAGGTGCGGTGCTGTTCGCGGCGTCGTATCTGCTGATGCATGCGGTCGGGATGAACTTCGAGTTGCCCAAAGCCGCCCCTCCCTCGATTTCCGGCACGGCGCCCGCCTCGCGGAATTCAGAACGGCCGAATTGCGGCTACCTTGAGCCTGGAAGCTCCCGCGACAGCATCGGCGCCGACCCCGCTCCTGTTGCCCTCGACACTTTCCTCCTTGGCTCAACTCACGTCACTGTCTGCGCCGCAAACGGTCGAGCTCCCGGAGCCGCCGGGACGTTCCGTCGGTTGACCCATTGATGCTTCACGAGACCCTCGACAGGCGCACGATCCTGCTCGCCGCCGCCGGGCTGGTGGCGGTCGCCGTGTTCGCGCTCATGCCTCAGCTCTTCCGCGACCAGCTCGGCGACGCATTCGTTGCGCTCGAGGACGCGAGCACCGGCTGGCTGTGGCTCGCGGCCGCCGCGTTCGTCGCGGCGCTCTTCTGCTCGGCGTCGGCCTGGCGAGCGGCGACGAAGCTGCCCGACCGGATCGACGCCTACGCGCGCTACGGGGTCGGCTCGCTCGTCAACTCCTTCGCGCCCGCGCACGCGGGCGACGCGGTGCGCCTCGCGCTCTTCGCGAACGCCTCACCCGGCGACCACCGGCTCAGAACTGCGGGAAAGGCGCTCGCGAGCGTGGCCGTGATGCGGCTCGGATGCGTCGGGATCCTCCTGCTCGCGACGCTGAAGCCCATCGCGGTCTTCGGACTCTTGATCGCCCCGTTGCTCGGCCGGGTACCCGCGTGGGTCGCCGCGGCAACCGTCGCGCGGGTCGCGGCGGCAGCGGCGGTCGCGGCAGCGGTGGGCGTTCCGTCGCCGGTGCTGACCGCGCTGCTGGTCGTTCCGGCGATCGACCTCGCCGGGGTGTTCGCGATCACGCCCGGCAACATCGGACTGAAGAGCGGAGCGATCGCGCTTGCGCTTCAGGCCCAGGGCGTCGACCTGACGACCGCGCTCTCCACCGGGATCGCCTTCCACGCGGTCGAGACGCTCGTCGGGATCACGCTCGGATCGGCGGGCACGCTCTACCTCTCTCGCGTGCCGGTCCCGCGCTGGTCCGTGGCCGGCGCGACCGCGGTCGTCGGCGCGGCGTTCGTCGGCTCGATGGTCTTCGTCTAGCGCGACCGGCTTAGCGGTTCGCCCCCGCTTACGGGTCCACCCCCCGTGGGGGGTGCAACGAGCGTCCCATGACCAACGCTATCGAGGTTCGTGCGACGCGTCTGTCACGCGAACGCGCCGAGTGTGTGCCGATTCGTCTACAGGTCGGTCAGGAAGCTCGGCGGCTCGAGGTCGCCGCTGCGGCCGGCCTCGCGGCCGAACAGCGGGCGCTCCTGTTCCCGACGGCCGTTCTTGTCCCTCAGGCCCGTCGCGACAACGGTGACCCACATCTGCCCGGCGAGCCGCTCGTCGATCGTCGCGCCGAAGATGATGTTCGTGTCGTCGGTCGCCCCGCGTCGGATCACCTCCGCGGCTTCGTTCACCTCGAGCAGGGAGAGGTCGCTGCCGCCGGCGATCGAGAGCAGGATCCCCTTGGCGCCGATCAGCTCGGTGTCGATCAAGGGCGAGCGCAGCGCGCGCTCGGCCGCCTCGGCGGCGCGGTTGTCGCCGGTCGCGAAGCCGATTCCCATCAGCGCCGTCCCGGCGTCCTTCATGATCGTGCGGACGTCGGCGAA
>Ga0126306_10001638_pt1 | contig 12117 bp, 9 predicted proteins | sample Plot27_FD_92592 | JGI IMG/M metagenome (GOLD analysis project Ga0126306, IMG submission 92592) | Serpentine soil microbial communities from UC McLaughlin Reserve, CA, USA - Plot27 | ecosystem: Environmental > Terrestrial > Soil > Grasslands | place: USA: UC McLaughlin Reserve, Lake County...
CTTCATGAAGCCAGGCTGCACAGCAAACTGGGTAATTGTCGGACCTACACGAAAACCAATTACGGTGGTCACAATGCCAAATTCAGCCAGCGTTTTCTCGATCATGCCGGCTGTTTGATTGATCGTCCGTTCATCCGGGCGCGTGTTTTGGTCTGCGAGCAGAATGTTCAGGGAAGGCAAACGCTCGTTGCGTTCACGCGGTGCAGCAGGCTTTTTATCCCCCTGCTCTGAAACACGCAGGGATTTCCTAAATTCCGGCGGCAGAGGCGTCGTCTTCTTGCGCGGCTCCTTTTCCTTTTTATCTGCGACGACGGGCGCTTCCTCTTCAACCTCGGGCAGAGCGACCGTTTCGACAGGTGGGGCCTCCCCTGTCAGCTTCAGCAATGAACGTTCTATTAGGCCCCATATATTCAATCCGCTCATCAATGCGAGAAGCCAGGAAACAAACATCAGGAGCGTGCCGACTGTTTCACCCAACAACCAGAACAACGTGACCATCCCCCAGCCGATACGCCCGCCATCTGCACCCGCCTCTGCCCGCAGAAGGGAATTACCTTTTATCGCCGCGAGCAGGCCAATGCTCAGAAAAGCGGCGAGTTCCAGTGCGAAGAGACGTCCCCACGGCAGCGGAGCGCTGCTGCGGCGCAGGAGGGCATAGCCAACATATCCGATCGCGATCACGATCAGATAAGCTCCCCATCCAAACCACAATAAAAGGATTTCAGCCCACGGCGTAAGCAGCACTCCCTGTGTAAACCCACGCAGTGCGAGCAGGGTCATCAATGCGACCGCGATCAGCAGGACGCCAGCCGTATCACGCGCAAAACGCCCAAAGTGCTGGTTGAAGCGCGCGAGCCGGTCGAGCCAATCATCACGATCTTCCGACTCGTACCTGTATTGTGGTCCGGAGCTTTTTGACATTATTGATTCAGCAGGAGACTTAATCCCATACGCTGATGCGTCGCATCTACATGCAAAATGCGAACCTGAAGCTGCTGACCTTCAAAAAGGAGTTCACGCGGAGTCTGATTTGGTTCCAGCACCATTTCAGAACCGTGAATCAGCCCTTCGACACCGGCTTCGATGCGCGCAAATGCACCATATGACAATACGCTTGTGATCACTGCGTTATGGATCGTGCCGACTGCGAAGGCTGTGGAAGCATTCTCCCACGGATTGGACGTCAATCGCTTTAAACTCAACGCAACGCGACAGCGCTCCGCAGAAATATCCAATACCTGAACATCGATTTCTTTCCCAAGACTGACAATCTGATTCGGATGCGAAACTCTGCCCCATGACAGCTCCGAAATATGGATCAGGCCTTCCACTCCGCCAAGATCGACGAACACGCCAAAATCTGTGATGTTGGTAACTGTTCCTTTCACTTGCGAGCCGGCCTGCAATTGATGGAACAACTCGGCGCGCCGGCCGGGTTCAGCCAGCGCCGCGCGCTCCGAGAAGACCACGCGTCCATCTTCAGGAACACACTCGATCACCTTGACGTTCAATATTTTGCCAACGTATGTTTCAAGGCTCACGTCGCGATCGGTCTCATGTTCCTTCCCTGCCAGATCGATCAAATGGGAAAATGGGATAAACCCAGCCAGACCTACTTTTTCCACCAGCAGACCGCCACGGTTATGACCCGTTACCTTCAGCTGGACAATCCGATCATTTGCATATAGCTCCTGGACCGCCGTCCAGTCGGTTGGGGTGGCTTCGACCGCGGGCAACGATTCAGACTTGGCCGAGGAAACGGATTTGGGCTTGACCAATCCTTGCGCTGGACGCTGGGATGTATGCTGGCGTTCCTCTGCAAGCACCGATTCCCACCAGCCTTCGTCGATGTTGGGCATTGCACTTTCATATTTGCGTTTTGTCTTGCTGCTATTGGCGTCCATCAGATTCTCCTTACTGTATTGCTTTGTTTTGTTCCATATCAAGGATCGCGCGTGCCACTGCCTCCACCGCAACGCGTTGCTTTCGATAAAGGTCAGCTTCAGACATTGCCAGCCTGCCCGCCACTTCGCGCACTTTGCGTCCTTCGATAAACTTCATTTCCAGGATGTTGTAAAGAATCCATTCGCTTGTAAATCTCCGTTCCCCTTCGGGCTTAATCTGGTCAACGGCCTTGCGCAGCAACGCGCGCAAGGCATTGGGAGTGTTGCCTTCATGTTCCTCCGCGAGCATTTCGACAATCTTGAGCTTCATGAGCGGACTATTCGTCAGCTTGGGTCCGCCCCAGTAATGAGTGAGTGCATCTTTTACCCAGTCTGCCAGATCAGATTCTTCGGGCAGGGGTTCGGTTAAAAAGCTGGCGCGGGTGTCATAGCGACTCGCCGCCCGCATTCGCTGGAGCATGTCGATCTGCGGTTGTAAATTCTCAAGGGAACGAAAAACGCGCTGCTGCAACTGGCGGTCTTCCAAGGCAAGCGTGGCGCGGTCCGCCAGCATCCAGACCGCATCGCGTTGATCTTTATCCATGGGACGGTCCAACTTGCGGGCAACGCCGAGCAATCCCAGTAATGGCCGAACTTCGTCGCGGTCTCCGCTGCTTCTGCGCTGGTGAAGCGGCAGAATCCAAAAGCTACCCCAAGTGAATTCATTCCTTCCATTTTCACCATTGGGGCTGACCAGCTGCAGGGCTTCATCGAGCTTTTCCTGATCGAGCAATGCTCGATTCCCGGCGACAACACTCAGGGTCAATTCATTTCCATCCAGTGCGGCCACAAATGCACAGGGAGACTGTAAATGATCGCGTACCGCTGCTAGCACCGTTTCAAGGAACTGTTGCAGGTCCCCGCGCGTCAATAGTCGTTCTTCGATGTTTTGCAGTAACTGAAGTTCGGCACGATCGCGCCCGAAGAAAAGGAAACGTTCCCATAATGGAGAGAATAGAGTCACGGCATGTTCAAACAATAGGACAGTCACCACCATCGTCAGCGGTACAAATCCTGAATAGGGTTCGCCTTCAAAATAGAGTCCCGCGCGGCGGACAATGGTCATGACAGCCAGTGCAAGGGATGCCGTCACCGGTCCGCGCAAAAGCCATTTGAACAGGCGACTCTTGACAATGCGGTCAGGCCAGGAAACGCCAAAAAACGCAACGGCATACGCCATGATGATGACCAAAATGGCAACGAGCATATTGATGACTAAGGCGGTGCTCCAAAAGAAAAGCGGATATTGGGCCGCGAGATCGGAGCCAAACAAAAGATACGGATAGGAACCAAGCGCGGGAGCCGTTGCACCCGCCATCAGATACAACATCCGGCGCTGCCCCGAGCGCGTCAACATCCGCCCGAAGGCGCGCACAAAATTGTAGCCTGCCCAGACCATAATGACGATGTAGTAAACGGTGAAAAGCTCAGTCCATGTCGTACGTTGCAGATGAGGAGCAGGCTCCCCATTTGGGACAAGTGCACCCACCAGCATCCCCGCCGCCAGCAACAGCAGGAAGCCCAGAGAGAGGACGTAGATCAATCGCACAGCCAGACGCCTGCGCCCCCGCGAAGGCCGACCGGCAGTTACAAGAAGCGCATCGGAAAGATGCAGATATGCCGCGGGTAAAAAGATAATCCCCACCCATTGCAAACGCAGGAGCAGCTCGATTGCCCAGTCTGGAAACGACCTGTTTTGAAGAGCTTCGGCTGTAAATACCACAACAACAGACAAAAGAATTATGGCAAATGAACGGGCAACCCGGTCCCGCAAATTAAATGACAAGGCGTACAAAAACAACGAGAACGCCGTGATGGCAATGCCCGCCGTCAAAATACTGTTGATCGTTTTAAGCCCCGCCAGTAATCCGTCCAACCAACCGTTAAACATACCAACCTTCCAACGTTATTTAATTGCTCTCCCAAAGAACAAAGCCACATCCTGGGTCAAGTAGTATTGGTCATTATACCCGCAGAATTCGTATCCAAATTTCTGTGCAAGGCGAATGTAAGCCTGGTTCTTTGACTGCATTTCGAGGATTATGCGACGGATGCTTCGTTTCGAACACCAGGATTGGGCTGCCGCTAGAAGAGCAGAAGCCACGCCTTTCCGCCTCTGTAAAGGAGAGACAACAACATCTGTGACCCAGGCAATTGCGGAGGCCTGTTCCGCGATGGAGCAAAGATAACCAATGGGGATGCCTTCCTCCACAGCTACCAGCGCTGCATCTCGATGCATCCATTCGTCGGCCAGGGAAGCAGGGTTACGAGGATATTTCACTTCAATCGACCGCGGCAGGCGCACCTCGCGAAAGTTGACAGTGACTTGGGCGGCCTCACGGCGCAGTTCCAATTGCCAGACGTAATCGCTGGTGCAGGAATGATCCAATGCGATCAGACGGGAGATATCGCTTGCACTTGCAGTTCGGATTTCAAAAGAAGGCACATTTCCTCCAGCTATTTATTGGTTGGTCACACGTACCGCAATCACACAGGGCTCAAGCGATACACCGACATTATCCGTGATGACAAGCCGTAAAAAATAATCACCGTTTGTCAGTGAGGTTGTATTCCAATCCCCCAGCTTTTCATTTTGCTTAGGTTTACGCTCTGCTGAAATTGTCGCCCAGTCCTGCGTACCCAGGCGGGCGACTTCATATTTATAAAATCCGAAATTGGGGACATTGGCCGTCCCGGTGATTTCCACGGTCCCACTGAGTGGATCCCCCCCCGGCTCAGGAGCAGTAATCATAATTTGATCGGGTACACAACCACTCATCCCGCTTGGCACCGATTGAGTAACCGGCGAAAGCGCGGACTGGGTGGCTTGTTCAGGTGATAGCGTCTCTGGCGGTGTCAAGAGAAGGTCCAGTGTAGGGGTGGCCAGGATATCGGAAGCAGGCAAAGACGGCGCGATGAACGTCGCGACAAAGAATTCAACGAACACAAGCGCAAGAATAAGAAATGATGCGGCAGTTGCCTGTCCCAGCCTCCGCAATGCAAATTCACGTTCCAAACCATAAACCGAATCCCGCCATTCCCGCCATGAGTGCCACATTCGTCGAAAGGCAAACAACCCACCGATTGCCAGCGCGATGTAAATCAGCGGCTCAAGGCTCGCCAGGGTACGATAAACAGGGCCCATACCAATGATGCTTTACAGGGACTGCAGCACACCACGTAAAATCGTTTCAATCTTCGGGGCAATGATCCTGCCAGCTTCCATAACTTCTTCATGAGTGGTAACGGTTGAACCATCAAGGTTGGCTTTGTTGCTGATCCCCGAAAATCCCAGCACACGCAAGCCACCATGATGTGCAACGATCACTTCGGGCACTGTAGACATGCCCACGGCATCCGCGCCGGCCATGCGCAGGAAACGAAGATCCGCGGGACCTTCAAAAGAAGGTCCGCTCAACGCACAATATACGCCCTCGCGCAGCGGGATGTTTCCGTTCGAGGCAGCCCGCCGCGCAATTTCCATCAGCTTGCGGTCATAGGCCTGACTCATATCCGGGAAGCGCGGACCCAGCTCATCGATGTTTGGACCCATCAACGGGTTGGCGCCGGTCATCCCCACCAGATTTAAGTGATCTGTGATCAACATAACATCCCCCGGTACGAACTCAGGATTCACACCACCAGCCGCATTGGTCACAAACATCATTTCAAGCCCAAGCCTCAGCATCACACGCACGGGCAATGTGATCTCTGACATGCTATATCCCTCATAAAAATGAATACGCCCCTGCATGACCATTACCGGCTGCCCTTCCAGTTCACCGATCACCAGCTGGCCAGCATGACCCTGTACCGTCGAAATCGGCCAGTTGGGCAGTTCGCCATAAGGGATAATAACTGCCTTTTGAACAGAATCAGCCACACTGTTCAAACCTGAGCCGAGGATCAGGCCTACCCGCGGCCGATAGGAAGTTCGCTCCCGTATTGCATCTGCTGCCTGGTCAATCTGTTCAAGGGTTACAAATGTGGTCATGTTCATTTCTTCTTGAATTAAAAGATAAGGGTCACTTCCCCTTGGTGCTGTCCCTTCCGCGTAAAAAATTATATCAGATATTCAATAAAATACTTTCAAAGCTGAAAGTAACATAAAATATACAGGATTGTCATGTAGATATCCTTGCTAGAAAAAAAGTGCTTTTTGTGCTATCCTTTTATATAATATGTCGCAGTTCTCACTTAAGAAAAACCTTCTCATTGTAGCGGGGGGATTCTCTCTCATAGCACAAGCCATCCTGTTCATCCCAGTAATGTCGGGGCTCTCTTTACAATCCCTCCGAAATTCATGGGGAATGACGCTTTTCATATTTTCACTAGGCCTGGTTTTGGTTGACCTCAGAACACAATTTGTGAAAAATCGATCTAGATGGCATCTACATGGACTGCTGCTACTGACGCAAATATTCACTGTGATTGGAACCTATCTTTTATTACGCGGCTCCGCTCCATACGAACGATGGATTGGTTTTCTTGCAAGCAGCCTTGTGACAGGGTTGACCATCTACGGTATGTATGCCCACACCCTCTCCGCAGCAGACCCTCAGCCAGAGTCCTTTGAGGAAACACAAAACCTTGCTTCCTTTGATTTTCCGATCGATCCGGATCTAAACATCCACGCGCTCAGGGAACAGATCGAATCGCTTACGCGCCAGCTCACGGCGGAAAAGCATCGTAACACACAGTTGACATTATTGAATGAATTGAGCCAGCAGCTGGAAACCGAACTGGATCCACCCGTAGCGGCGCAACTGGCTGTGAACACGCTCGAACGTGCAATGGATTGCTCCTTTGTCGCGCTAATGGCGCCGGAAAGGGAGGAGCAGGAGTATGTTGTGCTGGCTTCTGCAGGAAGGATGACAAGCGTGATTCCACCTGGCTATAACCAGGATGCAAACGGCGGGTTGATCGGTCGTACGAATCGGCTCAAGAAAACCCAGATGGTCCATGACACAGAACTGGATACGGATTTTGTCCCGCTGCAAAATGAAAGGACCCTTTCGATCATCAGTGTACCAATCCTTCAGCATGGGTATGTAAAAGGCATCGTTGAAATTCGCTCTGAGAAAAAATATGCCTTTAGCAGCCTGGATGCCGCGATTGCCGAGGGGGTCGCGTCCGAGCTGATGCGCGCCTGGGAACGTTCAAGCTATCGCCAGCGATTGACAGAATTGATCCAGGCTGGCATCTCGCTCACGACCCTGTTGGATCCACAGGCCGCGGTGCAGGAGGTGGCTGTCATCGCACGCAAGACACTAGAGGCGCGCTTTGTTTTTGTCACCCTACTTGACCAGCAGGGAAATTTCTCGCGGACAGCCTTTGCCGGAGAAGCGCCAAAATTATTGGCCACTCTCAACGTCAATCCGCTGGACGAAGCGATCATGCATGCTGCGCTGAATGCGACCAAACCTTTCCGCGTGCGCGATGTGCGAAAATATGCCAACGCGAAGAAAGTTGACATTGACCACCCTGGCTTACGAAGCGTGCTGGCGATCCCGATCCGATTGCATCGCCTCAGCATAGGCACGATCCTTGCATTTGGGAAACACGAAGGTGTCTTCTTTTCCGAAAACGATGAGTCGCTGGCTGATTTGCTTTCTTCACAGGCGGCCGCCTCCATCGAGAGTTCCTGGCTGTATCAGGAACTGCGCAACACATTGAACATTACGTCGATGTTGTATCAATTAAGCGTGGATGTGATCCAGACAGAAGAGTTGAGCCTGGCGGCAGAATTGATCGCCCAGGTAGCGCACAAAGTGACCAACTCAAAAGAAACGGGCATCGTTCTGATGACACGCGATGGACAGGTGGAAGCCGAGGTGGAGATCGACGCAAAGGGCCTGCACACTCATCCTGAGCATCCGATGGAAACCATTGACCAAGCGATGCAAACGGGACAAAGTATTATCGTTTCGGTGGAAAACGGGTCCCTGGTGTGTTACCCGCTGCTCACACGGGGACGCACTTATGGCGCTCTATGGATGAGTATTCCAGAGAGCCGCGGCCAAAATTTTGCAAACCTGCAAACATTGGCGAACCAGGCAGCCATTGCACTGGAACGTTCGATCCTCCTCTCCGAATCACGCCAGCAGGCCAAGCAACTCGAAGCGGCGTATGCGAAGCTCGAGACTACCTACGATCAAACATTGACTTCGCTCATGTCTGCTTTAGATGCGCGCGATCGTGAGACGGAGGGACATAGCACGAGGGTCAGCCGTCTGACAAGCCTGCTGGCAGAAGAGATTGGATTGAATGGGCAACAACTGAAGGCGTTGGAACGAGGCGCGCTCCTTCACGACATTGGCAAGATCGGTATTAGCGATACCATCCTGCACAAGCCAGGCAAACTCACCGACGAGGAATGGAAGACCATGCGGATTCATCCCGATATCGGAGCGCGAATCGTGGAAGGCATCCCTTTCTTGAAGGAAGGCTTACCGGTGATCCGTTATCACCATGAACGCTGGGATGGGAGTGGCTATCCCATCGGTTTAAAAGAGGAAAACATTCCCATCCAGGCACGTATATTTGCTGTGGCCGATGTTTTTGACGCTCTGACCAGCAAACGAAGTTATCGTAACAAGTCTACTGCAGAGGAAGCGATCCAATATATCCAGGAACAAGCGGGCACCTTATTCGATCCAATGATCGTGGAAGCGTTGATGAAGCTGCCCTATAAAGAATTCACGGAAGTGGAAAAAATTACCGCATGAAGTCAAAACCCACAGGGTCTTTCGCACCGCACGAAGTCCAGCGCTTTATTCTCCCAATCACGGTTTCCTCCATATTCATTATGTGTGGCATCCTCCTGGAGCACCTGCTGACTCGCTCTTCTTTGGATTTGCGCTTAATTCTATATGGTCCCATCGTCATCATCGGCACCATCATTAATCACTTCGTGATCATTCACACCGCGGATTTTCGAGAGTCATATGGCTGGCTGAATGCCATCCTGAGCGGTATCGGGTTGGGGTTATTCCCTTACGTTTTGCCAGCAGATTTGATTGAAGTAACCCATGTCATGATCCCATTTGGGGTTATTGCCACAGCCATAGTTTCTGGGCGTCCATATGCCTATACAACGCTTCTGGTAGCCATGGCTTTGGGTTTGCCTTACGCCTTTGGCATAACAAATCAATCGACTGATATCCTTGAGCTTGGAATGCCTTTTATCAGCTCGGTCATTATGATGGAAGCAATACTGCACATCAAGAACGCTACCCAACAGCATATCCACCGGCTTGAGACCATTAATAAAGTAAGCCGCCAGCTCACGCTCTCCCTTGAGACAGAAAAGACCATTTCACTTTTGGACACAACCATTCAGGAAGCCCTGGAGGCGGATACTTATTTCATCGGATTTGTACGGAATAATGAAATTGATCTTGATCTGTTCTATGATGATGGTCACCATTACAACGGGGAAAGGATCCCTTTGGATGGAACGCTATCGGGCTGGGTGATTCGGAATCAAAAAGAGTTGTTCCTGTCTGATCTACGCAAGGAAGTGCAATTGGACGGCGTAGAAATTTTTGTCATCGGCAGTGGGAGAACAAGCCTGTCCTGGATGGGAGTCCCCCTTACAGCATCCAACATCACGGGGGTCATTGCACTGGGTTCCTACCAACCCAATGCCTTCGACAGTGCGGACATGGAACTGCTCTCCAACCTGGCACAGCATATAACGGTCGCGTTGGATAACGTCATCCGTCACGCGCAGGTGGAGGAACAGGCCCGGCTGGACAGCTTGACCGGCGTATATAACCATGGCTACTTTCTGAAAAGACTATCCGAACAAGCCATGGAGTCAGCCGCCGCCAATGTTCCGCTTAGCCTGATCATGCTGGATATTGATTTCTTCAAACAATATAACGATACATATGGTCATCTGGTTGGAGATCGCATCCTCAAAACGCTTTGCACGGCCATCAAACATCATATTAAGCAGTCAGATGCAGTTGGACGCTGGGGCGGTGAAGAATTTGTTATTTCCCTGCCTGGCGCGACGGGCGAACAAGCCATGCAGGTTGCGGAGCGGATCGGTCAAACCATGGCAGCTTTACGGGTGGAAGACCGCGAGCAACGGTCGATCCCTGTGCCAACGGTGAGCCAGGGAATTGCCATCTATCCCACCGAAGAAGATGAGATCTACCGACTGATTGACCTTGCCGACCGACGCCTTTATGTGGCCAAAGTGCGCGGTCGCAACCAGATCGAACCAAAGATCAGCTACTGGGAAACACGTCAGAAATAAAAGGAGCAGGCTCATCACCTGCTCCTTTGCTAATTCAGCGCTTTTTGAAATGCGGAGACCGTTTTCTCCACCGCCTCATCATCAATCGAATAATGAGTGACCAGCCGGAAGCGCCGCGCGTTTTCCGCATCCACCAGGACGCCCAAATCCTTCATTTTTTGAGTGATCTGCTGCGCGCTGAGCGCGACATCAGTGGACAGGTTCAAATAAACCATATTTGTGTAAGGGGAATTGGCATCGACCGCCAGGCCGTTGACATGTCTCAGTCCATTCGCCAGTTTCTTGGCCCGGGCGTGGTCATCTTTCAGGCGTTTCGTCATTTGCTCCAGGGAGATGATGCCGGCGGCAGCCACAACCCCCACCTGCCGCATCCCCCCACCCAGCATCTTGCGCAAATGGCGCGCGCGGGCGATGAATGTATCCCCGCCAACCAGGAGGGAACCGATCGGCGCCGCGAGCGCCTTGCTCAAACAGAACATGACTGAATCCGCAGGCTCAACCAATTCCCTAACTGACACATTTTGTGCAACAGCGGCATTGAAGATCCGCGCGCCGTCTATGTGCAGAGAGAGATCATTCCGATGCGCCAATTCACCAACCTGACACGTGTATTCCACCGTAAGGGGAACGCCTCCGCATATGTTTTGCGTATTCTCGAGGCAGACCAAACGTGTGATGGGGTGATGCACATCTTCGGTCCGTATGGAGGCGAGGATATCCAATAATGCAAGTGTACCATCCGACTGATTCTGGATCGGACACGGCTGAATCCCGCCCAACGCAGACATGCCGCCTGCTTCATTCAAATAAATATGAGACTGATTCCCGACGATCACTTCATGGCCCCTCTGACAGTGAACCAGCAGTGCGATCAGGTTGCCCATTGTCCCCGAGGGAACGAATAGGGCAGACTGTTTCCCCAGCATGTCAGCGGCCAATTCTTCCAACCGGTTCAACGTCGGGTCATCGCGATAGACATCATCGCCCACTTCTGCTTCTGCCATTGCTTCACGCATTTCAGGTGTGGGTTTGGTCACGGTATCAGAACGAAGATCAACGTAGTCCACAGCTTCCTCCTCAAGCGATGTTAACTTTTGCAATTAATGAATTCGAGTGGCGATCCAATACGACAAAAGACGGCAGACCCAGTTCCTTCCAAAGGAATAACTCCGAGAGACCCGTGCAGCGCGATACAAACAACGATATGACCGTGCCATGTGCAACGGTGACTACTGTTTTGTTTATGTGCTTTTCCAAAACCGAATGCACAGCTCTCACAAACCTTGCATGAGCTTCATTGGCGGTTTCTGTTCCAAAAATGAGTTGATCGGGCCGTTGAAAAAATTCGCGGATGGAGGCTTGAAATCTATCGTGAGCGAGATATGGGGTATCCGTGCGATCGTGCTCATGCAAATCTTCAACAATGTGTAATCTCAAATGAAGCAGCCCAGCTATTATCTCTGCGGTCCCTCTTGCCTTTGGTTCGTTGCTGGAAGCGATTGTCTCAGGCTGAAAGTGTTTTATCGATTCTGCAAGACGATGAGAGCGTAGCTTGCCTTCCACTGAAAGTTTCCATTTGTTTGCGGGAATGTGTTTTACAATTTTGGGTAGAGAGTGTTTTACCAGAATTAAGTGCTTCTTCATTATTGATTGCGCAGGGCAATTAAGACGCTTTGCAATTCATCCGGCATGGGGGCTTCGAAAAATCTCGATTCCTCCTCTCCCGGCAAAACAATTTTCAAACGATAGGCATGCAGAAAATGGCGACTGATTTCCACAGAGGGTTTCTTTCTTCCATACACTTCATCACCCACGATCGGGCATCCCAGAAATCCGCAATGCAGTCTGATCTGATGAGTACGACCCGTTAGTGGATGAAATTCCAACAAGGTATGGCTGCGGAAA
>Ga0126306_10001639_pt1 | contig 12115 bp, 12 predicted proteins | sample Plot27_FD_92592 | JGI IMG/M metagenome (GOLD analysis project Ga0126306, IMG submission 92592) | Serpentine soil microbial communities from UC McLaughlin Reserve, CA, USA - Plot27 | ecosystem: Environmental > Terrestrial > Soil > Grasslands | place: USA: UC McLaughlin Reserve, Lake County...
AGCTGGGCCGAGAAGTACACTGCAGGTCGGGTCAAGTACGCCCAGGAGCCGGCGGTCAAGGGGTTCCAGCGCCTGGAAGAGGTCCACAAGGCCGGGTTCCAGAACAAGGACTACCGGTCCATGAAGTTCGAGAAGGGCGTGAGCGAGCTCGCCTCGGGCAAGGGCGCGCACTATCCCATTCTCAGCGGCGTGGTCGGCAACCTGGCGGCGTCCGACCCCGAGCGCATCAACGACATCGGGTTCTTCGGGCAGCCCGGTGACGACGCGGCCAAGAACGGGGCGACGATCTGGATGCCCGCCGGTCTCTACATTCCCAAGTCGACCGAGGGCGCCCAGCTCGAGGCGGCCAAGAAGTTCGCGGCGTTCGTGGCCAGCACGGAGGGCTGCGAGGCGCAGACCAAGGCCTTCCCGCCATCTGGCCCGTACATGGTCACCGCCTGTGAGCTGCCGGCGGATGCTCCACAGGTGGTCAAGGACCTGGTGGCCTACGTGGACGCCGGAAAGGTCACGACCGCGCTGGAGTTCCAGTCCCCGATCAAGGGACCGGCCCTGGAGCAGATCACCGTCGAGGTGGGCTCCGGGCTGCGATCGGCCGCAGACGGGGCCGCGCTCTACGACAAGGACGTCAAGAAGCAGGCCCAGCAGCTCGGCCTCCCCGGCTGGGAGTAGCTCGTCATGTCGACCGAGGTGGAAGCACCTCCGAGCGGCAGGCCGGCCATCACAACGCCGGCAACGCCGGCCCGGAAGAACAAGAGCCCCTACCCCTACTGGTTCTACGTGCCCGCCGCGGTCATCTTTTTCGTGTTCTTTGTCGTCCCGACGTTCTCGTCGTTCTTCTTCAGCCTGACCCGCTGGGACCTCTCTAGCTGGGAGTTCATCGGTCTGGACAACTCCGTCGCCTTCTTCCAGGAGTCGGCGCTGATCACCGGCCTGAGGAACACCCTGATCTATGCGGTCGTCACCTGTGGGCTCAAGGTGGTCCTGGGGATGCTGCTGGCGCTGCTGCTCACCTCCCAGATCATGGCCAGGGGGCTGCTGCGCTCGGTGCTCTTCTTCCCGGTCCTGGTCAGCACCATCGGCGTCGGTCTCACCTTCACCGTCCTCATGGACCCGTCGAACGGCCTCATCAACAAGTCCCTGGCCCTCATCGGCATCAACGGCCCAGCCTGGCTCGTGGACCCCAAGTTCGCGCTGCTGTCGGTGGCCCTGGTCGATGTCTGGAAGGGCGTGGGGCTGGCCACGGTGATCTTCATCGCCGGGATCGTCTCGATCCCCCGTGAGTACTTCGAGGCGTCCGCGACCGACGGCGCCTCGGCGGTCCAGCGGTTCTGGAAGATCATCCTGCCGCTGTCCCGACCCGCGATCACGACCGTCATCATCCTGGCCTTGATCGGCGGCCTCCGGTCCTTCGACCTCATCTGGGCGATGACCCGGGGCGGTCCCGGATTCACCTCCGACGTGATCGCCTCGGTCATCTACAAGCAGTACCAGGCCGGGTTCTACGGGCTGTCGACCGCCGGCAATGTCGTGCTGTTCCTCCTGGTCACGGCGATCGTCTTTCCCCTGTTCCGGTTCCTGACGAGCAGGGAGGTCGACCAGTGAGCACCAAACGGCACCTGTGGCTGGGCCTGCTGGCGATCGTGCTGTTCGGGGTCGTCTTCTTCGTCCCCTTCGCCTTCATCCTGTTCACGGCGGCCAAGACCCAGACCGAAGCCGGAGAGCTCCAGTTCTCGCTGCCCACCACCTGGGCGCTGCTCCAGAACCTCAAGGACGCGCTGGCCGCCCGCGACTACATGCTGATCATCGCCTTCATCAACAGCATTGTCCTGACCGTCGTCAGCGTCGCTGTCCTGGTCGTGCTGTCGGCCATGGTGGCCTATGTGGCGCAGCGCCGACAGAGCCGTTGGAGCGGCCTGGTCAACTTCCTGGTGCTGTGCGGGCTCATCATTCCACCCGCGGTCGTCCCGACGGTGTGGGTGCTTCAGAGCCTCGGGCTGTTCAAGACCTTGACCGGGCTCATCTTCGTCGAGATCGCCTTTGGGCTGGCGTTCTGCGTCCTGCTGTTCCGGGCGTTCATCGCCTCCATTCCCCGGGATCTCGACGAGGCCGCGATCATCGACGGGGCCAGCCCGACGCGGCTCTTCTTCAAGATCATCTTCCCGCTGCTGCGGTCGGTCATGGTGACGGTGATCATCGTGCAGTCGGTGGCCATCTTCAACGACTTCGCCAACCCGCTGTACTTCCTGCCCGGCGATGAGAACGCCACCGTGCAGCTGACGGTGTTCAACTTCCAGAGCCAGTTCAACACCCAGTACAACCTGCTGTTCGCCGACATCCTCCTCATCACCATCCCGCCACTGCTGCTGTTCCTGTTCCTCAACAAGCGGATCGTCGAAGGCATGACCGCCGGCGCGGTGAAGGGATAGCAAGCTGCTGAGCCCCTCATCCAGGAGAAGGGGTGCCGAGATGGCGCCGAGGCGGCGCCCTGACCGGCCCGCGAACGAGCGTGCCGAGCTCTGCTGTGCGGCCATGACCTTCGAGGAGAAGGTCGCGATCGCCCTCCACGACTTCGCGGCGGTCGCCCACCTGGGCATCCCGCCGCTGCGCTACACCGACGGCCCAACGGCATCCGTGGCCCCGACAACGTGACCGCGTTCCCGGCCTCGCTGGCCCTCGCCGCGACCTTCGACGAGGGCCTGGCCGCCGCCCACGGCACCGCGGTTGCCGAGGAGGCGCGCGACACCGGCTCCAATGTCCTGCTCGGCCCGGCGGTCGACATCGCCCGGGTGCCCCTCGGCGGCCGCCTGCCCGAGGCGATGGGGGAGGACCCGTGCCTCACCGGCCGGCTGGCCGTCGCCGAGGTCCGCGCCATCCAAGCTCGGCACGTGATCTCGATGGTCAAGCACTTCGTCGGCAACAACGCCGAGACCCAGCGCACCGGCTCTGCGACCAGCAGCGGCCGCAGCCCGGCCGTCAACACGGTGGTGGGGGAGCGGGCGCTGCGGGAGCTCTACTACCAGCCCTTCAAGGCGGTGGTCCAGCGCGGCGGCGCCGGGTCGGTGATGGGCTCCTACAACCGCCTCAACGGCGTCTACGCCTGCCAGCACCCGGGCATCCTGGCCACCCTCAAGGGCGACTGGGGCTGGGACGGGTTCGTGGCCCCCGACTTCATGCACGCCGTCCGCGATCCGGTCGCCGCGGCCAACGCCGGGCTCGACATCCCGGGGCTGGGTGTCACCGAGGGACGGACCGCCGAGGACTTCACCTCCGGCCGCATCCCGGCCGAGCGGCTGGACGAGATCGTCCGACGCACCCTGTGGGCCATCTTCGACGCCGGGCTCGACCAGCACCCGCTCCCGGACGAGGGCCTGCGGCCGGCCCTGGCGAGCACGCCCGAGCACGTCGCCCTGGCGACCAGGATCGCCACCGACGGGATGGTCCTGCTCGCCAACCGTGACCGCCTGCTGCCGCTGGACACCGCGCGGGTCGGCTCAGTGGCGGTGATCGGCACCGCCCGCGACGACGCCCAGTGGGTGATGGCCGGGTCCCCGTGCGTCCGGGTGCTCCCCGACCGGCGGGTCACGCCCCTGGAGGGGATCACCGCGCGTGCCGGGGCCGGTGTGCGGGTGGCGTTCGCCCAGGGGTCATTCGGCGACGCCGGGCTCCCGGTGGTACCGGCCGAGGTCCTCAGCCCGGCCGGGCGCGAGGGGACGGGCCTGCTGGGGGAGTACTGGAACGGCGAGCGGCCCGACGGCGAGCCGGCCCTGACCGTGGTCGACCCGATCCTGGACATCCCCCGGGGCCCCCGCGGGGCTGGACCCGGCGCTCTGGTCGGCCCGGTGGACGGGGACGCTCACCCCCACCGTGGACGGGCTCCACCGCTTCACCGTTGTGGCCGCCGGCATCAGCCGGCTGGTCGTCGACGGGGTCGTGGTCGCCGCCGGGGAGCGGGAGTTCGGCCAGCTGTTCGACGGTCCGGCGCTCCCGGTCAGTGGCGAGGCCGACCTTCGCGCCGGCCGTCCGGTCAGCATCGTGCTCGACTACTCCAGCACCACCGCCTGGCCTCCCTTCCCGGAGCTCGGGGTCGGCGGCGGGAACGTCCAGCTGGGCTGGCAGCCACCGGACACGCGGATCCAGGAGGCCGCGCAGCTGGCCGCCGACTGCGACGTCGCCGTGGTGTTCGCCAGCACCGCCGTAGGGGAAGGGATGGACCGCTCCTCCCTCGCCCTGCCGGGGGATCAGGACCGGCTGATCGCGGCCGTCGCGGCCGCCAACCCGCGCACGGTGGTGGTCCTCAACACTGGCGGACCGGTGCTGATGCCGTGGCTGGAGCAGGTGGGGGCGGTGCTGCAGCATGGCACGCCGGGCAGCAGTTCGGCGAGGCGGTGGCGGCGTCCTGTTCGGCGACGCCGACCCGGGGGGCCGCCTCCCGGTCACCTTCCCGGCCACCCCCGACCAAGGCCCGATCACCGGTCCGGAGCGCTGGCCGGGCGTGGACGGCGACGCCCGCTACGACGAGGGCGTCCTCGTCGGCTACCGCTGGTACGACGAGCACGGCCAGCAGCCGCTGTTCCCCTTGGCCACGGCCTCTCGTACGGCGAGTACAGGTATGGTCAGCCCCGCATCGAGCAGGAGGAGACCGGGGCGGTCGCGGTCTCGCTCGAGGTGACCAACGTCAGCCGCCGGGCCGGCGCCGAGGTCGTCCAGCTCTATCTCGCCGCCCCGGCCGCGGCCCGGCAGCCGCCAAGGCGGCTGATGGGGTTCGCCAAGGTCCAGCTCGATCCCGGCGCCACCACCGAGGTCTGCCTGCGGCTGGCCCGCGACGATCTGGCGGCGTTCGACGAGGCCCCCGGCACCTGGGTCGTCCACCAGGGAACCTACGAGGTCCTGGTCGGCCGGTCGTCCCGTGACCTCCGGGGAACCGCCCGGTTCGAGGTGAGCGCGAGCCGCCCTCCCAGGCCTCCCGTTGACAATTCTACGGTCGATGAATAACATTTCACCGACCGTAGAAATGTTTGCCGGGAGGCACCAGATGCAGCGCACGTCATCCGAGCTGTCGGCCAGGCGGACCCACGCCGTGCTCGCCGTCGTGGCCCTGGCCCTGATGGCGGTCGTCTCGGCCGTCAGCGGCCTCAACGTCGCCCTGCCCAGCCTGGCCAGGGACACCGGCGCCACCCAGACCGAGCTCACCTGGATCGTCGACGCCTACACGGTGGTGTTCGCCGGCCTGCTGCTGCTCGCCGGCGCCCTTGGTGACCGCTACGGGCGCAAGGGCGTGCTCGCCATCGGGCTGGCGGTCTTCGGCGCCGCGGCCGCCTTCGGGATGGCCACCACCGACCCCACCCAGCTGATCGTCGTGCGGGCGTTCATGGGGGTCGGCGCGGCCGCCATCATGCCCACCACCCTCTCGGTCATCACCACCTCGTTCCCCGAGGCGGAACGGCCGCGGGCCATCGGCGTCTGGGTCGGGGTCGCCGGTGGGGGCGCCGTCCTTGGCCTGTTCGGCACCGGGATCCTGCTGGAGTTCTTCGACTGGAACTCCTTCTTCGGGCTCAACGTCGCCCTGGCCGCGCTGGCCCTGGCGGGCACGCTGGCCCTGGTGCCCCGCTCGGCCGACGAGCACCCCCCGCGGCTGGACCTGGTCGGCGCGGCCCTGTCGCTGGTGGCCGTGGGCGGTGTCGTCTTCGGCATCATCGAAGGGCCCGAGCGCGGCTGGACCGACGCCCTGACGATGAGCGCGCTGGCCGCCGGCCTCCTGGCCGGGGTGGTGTTCGTGCGCTGGGAGCTGTGGGCCGCCGAGCCGATGCTCGACCCGCGACTGTTCCGCCTGCGCGGCTTCAGCGCCGGCTCCCTGACCATCACCGCGCAGTTCTTCGCCGCCTTCGGGTTCTTCTTCATCGCGCTGCAGTATCTGCAGTTCGTCGTCGGCTACTCGCCCCTGCGGGCCGCGGTGGCGCTCCTGCCCCTGCCGGTGGTGCTGATCCCACTGGCCCGCCGGGCCCCGTTGCTCGCCCAGCGGGTCGGCTTCCGCCGCCTCGGCCCGGCCGGGCTGATCCTCATGGCCTGCGGGTTCCTGGTCATCTCGCAGGTCGAGGTCGAGATGAACTACTGGCTGTTCGCCGGCGGCCTGGTCCTGTTCGCCGCCGGGATGGGCCTCGCCGGCACCCCGGCCACCACGGCCATCACCTCCTCGCTGCCTCCCAGCAAGCAGGGTGTCGCCTCGGCCGTCAACGACACCGCCCGCGAGCTCGGCAGCGCCCTCGGCATCGCCATCCTCGGCAGCGTCCTCAACCAGCAGTACCGCGACGCCATGGCCGACGCCGTCAGGGGGCTGCCGGCCCAGGTGGCCGAGGGAGCCCAGAGCTCGATCGCCTTCACCCAGTCCACCGCCCTGGGCCAGCTCGGCGAGGCCGGGAACCGGCTGGTGGCGGCCGCTCAGCAGTCCTTCGTCGACGGCATCGGCAGCGCCATCCTCACCGCCGCCGTCGTCCTGGTCGTGGCCGCGGTCACCGTCGCCGTCCGGGCCCCGCGGCCGGCCGGATCGGGAGACGAACCCGCAGCACGGTCGCGCCGGGTCGGGAGTCGATCGTGATCGTGCCGCCGTGGCGTTCCTCGACGATCCGGCGGGCGATGTCGAGGCCCAGGCCGGTGCCCTTGCCGACGTCCTTGGTGGTGTAGAAGGCCTCGAACGCCCGGGCCGCCACCGGCGGCGGCATCCCCGGACCGGTGTCGCCGACCTCGACGACGACGCTGTCCTCCTCGAGCCGCGTGGCCAGCCGCAGCGTGCCCGTGCCGTCCATGGCGTCGAGGGCGTTGTCGATCAGGTTGCTCCACACCTGGTTGAGCTCGCCGGCGTAGGCCTCGATCCGGGGCATGCCGGCGCCGTAGTCACGCACCACCGTCACGCCGCCGGGCAGCTTGTGCCCGAGCATCACCAGCGTGCTCTCGAGGCCGTCGGTGACGTCGATGCGCTGCAGCGACGCGCGGTCCAGCTGCGAGTAGGACCTGACGGCGGCGACCAGCTCGGAGATGCGCCGGGTCGAGTCCTTCAGCTCGCCCAGCAAGGTGGCCACCGAGAGCGTGCTTGCCACCCACTCCAGGCCCGGCCCGAGGGCCGGTCCCTCCAGGACGGCCGAGGCCCGGTCGCACCAGGCGGGATCGACCCCGGCGGCGGCCAGCGGCGGGGCGATGGCCCACCCGCGGGCGACCCCGTGGCGGGTCAGCCACGACGACAGCGCCTGCTCGCGGTCGGAGCGGGCCAGCGGGTCCGGGTCCGCCGCCGAGGGCCCGATCGCCCGGCGCATCGCGTCGAGGGCGGTGAACTGCTCGGCCGTGAGCTGGTCGTGGACCAGCCGGCCCAGGGACGAGAGCAGCGTCTCCGACGCCGTCTGGAGGGCGTCGACGGTCCGGGTGGCGGCCGACGCCGGGTTGTTGATCTCATGGGCCAGGCCGGCGGCGAGCGTCCCCAGGGTGACCAGGGACTCGCGCTGCCGCGCCGTCGACTCGATCGAGCGCGCGGTGTGGTAGAGCCCCTGGATGAGGTGCCCGCCGAACGGGAACCAGGCGTTGGACCGCTCGCGGAGCACCTCGGCCGGCACCCGCAGCACCCGGCCGGCGGTCACCCCCCGGCCGGTGGCGAGATAGACGCCGTGCTCGTCCCAGGCACGGAAGCCGCCGGCCCAGCGGCCCGGCACGTCCATCCTCGCGACCACCGTGTCCTCGCGGCCGACGTGGCGGAGGAGGTCGATGGCCCCGTCGACCAGCAGCCACCAGTGGTCGGCGTGCTGTCCCTCGTGGAACAGCTCGACCCCGGGCTCGATAGGGACCTCGGTCCCGCCCCCGACCAGCTGGGCCAGCTGGTCGTCGCTGAGGCCGTCGAAGATGCTGAGCGGACGGAGCTCCTCGGCCCGCATCAGATGGTGGCCAGGTAGCGGTGCACGAGGTAGATCGACATCGCGCCCTCACCGACGGCCGAGGCGACCCGCTTCATGGAGTCGAGCCGGACGTCGCCGGCGGCGAACACGCCGGGCACGCTCGTCTCCAGGACGTAGGGGGCACGGGTGAGCGGCCACCGCCGTACCCACGCGGGGCCCAGCAGGTCCTGGCCGGTGACGACGAACCCCTTGTCGTCCCGAACGACCTCGGGGCCGAGCCACTCGGTGCGGGGCGAGGCCCCGATGAACACGAACAGCCAGCTCGACGGCACCTCCTCCGTGACCCCGGTGTCCCGGTCGGCCAGGATGAGCGCCTCGAGGTGGCCGTCGCCCCGGCCCGAGACCACCTCGCTGCGGTACCGCACGGCGATGTTGGGCGCGGAGGTGATCCGCTCCACCAGGTACCTGGACATGGTGTCGGCGAGCGTCCCGGCCCGCACCACCAGCACCACCCGCTTGGCGAAGCGGGAGAGGTTGAGCGCGGCCTGGCCGGCCGAGTTGGCCGCCCCGACGACGTAGACCTCGTCGCCCTGGCACTGGCTGGCCTCGCCGGCGTTGACGCCGTAGTAGACGCCACGGCCGGTGAGCTGCTCCAGCCCGGCCGCCTCCAGCCGCCGGTAGGACACGCCGGTGGCCACGATGAGGGCGCGGGCTTCGATCTCCCCCGAGCCGTCGAAGCGCACGGCCCGCACCGGCCCCCTGGCCTCGAAGCCGACGACGTCGCGGGCCACGACCAGCTCGGCCCCGAAGCGGGCGGCCTGGGCCATGGCCCGCTGGGTGAGGTCGGAGCCGCTCAGCCCCTTGGGGAACCCCAGGTAGTTCTCGATGGCCGCGCTCTGCCCCGCCTGGCCCCCTGGGGCCTCGCGCTCCACGACGACCGCGCTCAGGCCCTCCGAGGCCGCGTAGACGGCGGCGGCCAGGCCGGCCGGCCCGCCCCCGACGATGCACACGTCGTACAGGCGCTGCCGCGCGGAGGTGCGCAGGCCGAGCGCGCCCGCCAGCTCGAGCGCCGACGGCGAGCGCAGGGCCTCGCCCTCCGGCACCAGCACCAGCGGCAGGTCGGCCGGTGCCGCCTGGGCGAGGTCGAGCAACCGCTGGGCCTCGGCGTCGCGCTCGATGTCGTACCAGCGGTAGGGCACGTAGTTGCGGGCCAGGAACATCTTGATGTCGTGGCCGTGCTCCGACCATCGGTGCCCGACCACCCGCACGGCCGCGGTGTGGTCCCGGTTGGCCTGCCGCCAGTCCCCGAGCAGGTCGTCGATGACCGGGTACAGCCGCTCCTCCGGAGGGTCCCACGGCTTGAGCAGGTAGTAGTCGAGGCCGATGTCGTTGATCGCCCTGATCGCCACCTCGGTGTCGGCGTACGCCGTGAGCAGCAGGAACTTCGCCCCCGGGGCATGGTCCCGCGCCTGCTCGAGCAGCTCGATGCCGGTCATCTCGGGCATCCGCTGGTCGGCCGCGATCAACGCCACCGGCTCGTCGCGCAGGGCCAGCCTGGTCAGCACGACCAGCGCCTCCGCTCCCGAGGTCGCCCCGACCACGCGGTAGTCGGCCCCGTACCGGCCGACCAGGTCGCGGGTGATCGCCGCCGACACCACGGGATCGTCGTCGACCGTCAAGATCGCCGGCTTGCTCATGTGACCAGCCTAATGCCCCAGGCCGGTGCGGGGGGTCCGGATCAGGAACGGGGCGACCACAGCTCCAGGGCGATGTTGTCCGGGTCGCGGAAGGACAGCCCGTAGCCGTTGGCGTCCTCGGCGATGCCGCCGTGCTTGACGCCGAGCTCGTCGAGACGTTCCTGCCACCGCTCGAGCTCGCTCCGGTCGGCGCAGCCGAAGCTGACGTGGTCCAGGCCGGGACGGAACTCGTCGAACAGCTGGCTCCGGTCGGTCGCGCCGTGGGCGTGCAGCGCGAACAGGCCGCCGCCGGGAAGCGCGAAGACGACGTGGTGGAAGCCCCGGTGATGGCCGTCCAGCGGGGGAACCGGCTCGTCGATGACGGCTTCCGCACCCAGCAGGCGCGTGTACCACTCGCGGCTGGCCTCCAGGTCGGTCACGGTGAGGGCCACGTGCTGCACTGACGGGAACTCGGTCATGTCGCCTCCTGTGGGTGGCATCGGCTGGCTGCGACGCAGCTCGTTCCCGGACGCAGCTCGTTCCCGAAGGCTAGGTGGCCGCACGGGAGGAAACATCGGGATGATTCCGCAACAGGTGCGGCCCGACGCGTGGGGAAAATTCCCCATAGGCCGGGTCAGTCGGGACCGGACGGGCTCAGATCGACAACGCCCGGGAGATCTGCCGGTTGGTGAGCCCTTGGGCGATCAGCCGGCTCACCTCGCGTTCCCGTGGTGACAACCGGTCGGCGGTAGCCACCGCCGGCAGGTCGTCGATCAGCGCGATCAACGGCACCGGCCAGCCGCTCCAGCCCCAGGGTGCAGTAGTGTTCGCCGGTGAACCTTCACGAAACGATGGAAGTGGTCGTCAACGGCTTCGAGATCGCGGGCGTGGCCATCCTGGTGCTGGGGTCGATCCTGGCCTTCGCGTCGGCGGCGGTCTCCCTCCTCCGTGGCCACCGCCGGGCCGCCTACGAGCGCGCCCGTCAGAACGTCGGCCGGGCGATCCTGCTGGGCCTGGAGGTCCTGATCATCGCCGACATCGTGCTGACGATCACGGTCGACCGCACCTTGGAGAGCGCACTCACCCTCGGGCTGATCGTCCTCGTCCGGACCTTCCTCAGCTTCTCCCTGGAGATCGAGCTGGAGGGGTCCCTGCCCTGGCGCCGCGGCTCCGCTACTTCCCGAACCCCGCCGTCAACCCGCTGAGGAGCTGGCGGCGGCCGATGACGTAGAGGACGAGGATCGGCAGGGTCGTGAGGACGACGGAGGCGAGCACGGCGGGCACGTTGACGCTGTACTGGCCCTGGAACGACCACAGCGCGAGCGGAAGGGTGCGCTGGTCCGGGCTCTGGGTGAGGATCAGTGGCAGGAGGAACCCGTTCCAGATCGCCAGGCCGTTGTAGATGCTGACGGTGACCAGCGCCGGCCGGGTCAGCGGGAAGGCCAGGTGCCATAGCGTGGCCCACTCGCTGGCCCCGTCCACCCGCATCGAGTCGAAGAGCTCCTTGGGGACGTCGCGGATGAAGTTGGAGAGCACGAGCACCGACAGCGGGATCGCGAACGCGATCGACGGCAGGATGATGGCCAGCAGGGTGTCGTACATCTGCAGGCGGATGATGATGAGGTAGATGGGGATGATGGCCGCCTGCAGGGGGATGGCCAGCCCCATGAGGAACAGCGAGTTGACCGACCGCAGGAGCCGCCCGTCGTCGCCGGCCCGCACGATGGCGTAGGCGGCCATGAAGGAGACGAGGACCGCGGGAACGATCGCGCCCAGGGTGACGATGGCGCTGTTGATGAAGTAGCGGATGAAGTTCGCCTCGATGACGAACCGGTAGTTGTCCAGCGTCGGCTCGGTCGGCGGCGCGAACGGGTTCGTCAGGAAGTAGTTGCTCTGGGTCTTGAAGCTGGTGATCGCGATCCAGTAGATGGGCAGGATGACGATCAGGAGCCAGAGCCATCCCGCCGCCCCACCCAGCCAGTTGGGGCGGCGAGCGACCCGGCCGCGTGAGCGGCGCTTCTGGTCCCCTGCGGCCTGACGGGTCCCGGCACGCAGCGTCGTCGCCACGTCAGGCCCCTTCCAGCTGGCTCGCGCTCGAGCCGCCACCGCCGATCCGGCGCAGGAGCAGCGCCAGGGAAAGGCCCACGAGCACCAGGATCACCGCGATGGCGCTGGCCGGGCCCATGAGATTCGCCTGGAAGCCCCGCTTGTACATGTCAAGGGCCAGGACCCGGGTGGCGTCTCCAGGCCCGCCCTCGGTGAGCACGAAGATGAGATCGAAGAACACCAGCGATCCGACCACCATGAGGGTCGACGAGGTGATGATCGTGTACTTCAGCTGCGGCAGCGTGATCCTGAAGAACGTCCGGACCCGGCCCGCGCCGTCGAGCTGGGCCGCCTCGTACATCGACTTCGGGATCTGGCGCACGGCGCCCTGGTAGATGAGGGTGTGGAACGGGATGAACTGCCACGACACCACGAAGATGATCACGCCAAGGGCGAGGTTCCCCCGGCCGAGCCAATCCTGGGCCAGCAGCGGGATGTGCAGCCCCGCGCCGAGGCCGA
>Ga0126306_10001640_pt1 | contig 12113 bp, 9 predicted proteins | sample Plot27_FD_92592 | JGI IMG/M metagenome (GOLD analysis project Ga0126306, IMG submission 92592) | Serpentine soil microbial communities from UC McLaughlin Reserve, CA, USA - Plot27 | ecosystem: Environmental > Terrestrial > Soil > Grasslands | place: USA: UC McLaughlin Reserve, Lake County...
AGCGCGGCCCGAACTTCATGCTTCCTGCCGCGCTTCTGTACATCATCTACCGCGTCCGCCAGGAGCGAGCTCCCGCTGTGGCTCGCCGGGCGCGGGTCGAGTTGGGTGAGCGCGGCAGTGCAGCGGCGCCCGCCCGCTAGTACGTTCCTTCTGGAGCGATGAGCGAGCAGCAGCGAATCGTGATCGGGGGCGGCGGGATCGCCGCCCTCGAAACGTTGATAGCCCTTCGCGATCTGGCCGGCGAGCGGGTCGCGCTGACGCTCGTCGCTCCGGAACCGGAGTTCACGTACAAGCCCTTAATGGTCGAGGAGCCGTTCTCACCCCAACCGGCCGAGCGGCGCGCCCTGGAGCCCATCGCGGATGAATTCGGCGCCGTCTTCGTGCAGCAGGGCGTGAGTGGAGTAGACGCGCGGCGGCGGGTCGTTGCTCTCGACGACGGCTCGGAGCTGGGCTACGACGCCGCCGTGATCTGCGTGGGCGCCCGCCAGCGCCCGCCCTATGAGCATGCCGTGACCTTCCGGACGGACGGCGATCCGCTCGATATGTCGGACCTTCTCCGGGAGAGCGCGGCCGCCGACCCGCGGCGCCTCGCCTTCGTCGCGCCGCCCGGGGCCACCTGGCCGTTGCCGGTCTACGAGCTCGCGCTGATGGCAAAGCGACGCGCGGAAGAGCTCGGCCTCCCGGATCTGGAGTGCGTGATCGCGACGCCGGAGCAGGCGCCCCTGATCATGTTCGGCCGCCTCGCGAGCGACGCCGTCGCGGCATTGCTCGACGCCCGAGGCGTCAGAGTCCTGACGAGCACGCGCGTCAGCGAGGTCGAGGAAGGCACACTCACCTTGACGCCGGGTGACGAGCACCTCGAGGTCAGTCGAGTCGTTGCCCTGCCAGCCCTCGAGGGGCCAGACATCAGCGGCCTGCCCGCGGACGAGCACGGGTTCATCCCGATCGACCAGCACGCGAGGGTGCGGGGGGTTGAGGGCGTGTACGCCGCCGGCGACGGGACGACCTTCCCGATCAAGCAGGGCGGGCTCGCCACGCAGGAGGCCGATGCCGCCGCCGAGCACATCGCGGCAAGAGCCGGCGCCACGCTCGACCCGCGGCCCTTCCACCCGGTGCTTCACGGCCGGCTCCTCACCGGCGACGAGTCCCTCAGCCTCCGAGCCGATGTGGCCGGCGGAGCCGGTGAGGGCACCGCCTCGCTGGACTATCTCTGGTGGCCACCGCACAAGGTCAGCGGGCGCTATCTGCCAGCTTGGCTCGCGGGTGAGGAGCCGCGAGCGGATCCGGAGCCTCCGCGCCATTCGCTGGAGGTCGAGGTCGCCTTGCCCACCGAATGGCACCGCGAACCGATGGCGCTCGACCCGTACGCGCCACCGACCGTCGAGTAGGAATGGAGCCTCTCCGCGTCGTCATCGCCGGCGGGGGCGTCGCGGGCCTGGAGGCGATGCTGGCGCTGCGGGAGCTCGCCGGCGATCGCGTCGACATCGAGCTCCTGAGCCCATCCGACGAGTTCGTCTACCGCCCCATGCTCGTCGCCGAGCCCTTCGGCAGCGGGCGTGTGCTGCGGCTGAGCCTCGATCGGCTCGTTCGGGACGCGGGCGCCCGTCACCGCCAGGATGCCCTCGACGAGGTCGATGTCGCCGCCCGCGAGGTGATCACGACCGGGGGCGAGCGGGTCTCGTACGAGGCATTGATCATCGCCCTGGGGGCACGGCCCGTCGAGTCGGTGCCCGGGGCGCTGACGTTCAGCGGCGAGAGCGAGCGACGGCGCTTCGGAGAGATCCTGTCGGCCCTGGGACGCCGAGGCATGCGGCGGATTGCCTTCGTCGTTCCCCGGGAGGCGACTTGGTCGATCGCGGCCTATGAGCTCGCCCTGCTGACTGCGGCCGAGCGCGATGCTCGCAAGCTCAGCGGCGTCGAGATCGATCTGGTCACTCACGAAGCCCAGCCGCTCGACCTGTTCGGCGTTCCCGCCGCCCAGCTGGTTTCGGCCCGCCTGGCCGAGGCCGGCGTGCAGCTGCGGACATCGAGCGTCGCCGAGGCCTTCGAAGACGGTGCACTACGGCTCCAGGGAGGAGGATCCCTTCCGGCTGACGCAGCCGTCGCGCTCCCCGCGCTCGTAGGGCCGTCCCTCGATGGGCTGCCGCAGCGTGCCCGGGGGTTCGTCCTCACTGACGTCGTGATGCAGGTCCCTGGATTCGACCGGATCTGGGCCGCCGGTGACGCCACGGCGTTCCCGATCAAGCAGGGCGGCCTCGCGGCGCAGCAGGCGGACGTCGTGGCGCGCCAGATCGCGGCGCGGGCCGGCGCCCATGTCCCGGTTGGGGCGTTTCAGCCCGTGCTCCGTGGCGAGTTGATCACCGGCGGCACACCACAATTCCTGCGCTCGGCGCTCGGAAACCGCAGCGGCGACGTCGCCGTCGCAGGGCCCGGAATCTGGTGGCCCCCAACGAAGCTCGCCAGCGGGTATCTGGGGCGGTACCTCGCCCGGACGGTCGGCGAGGAGGGCTCCGGCGAACTGGTCGACCTCGAGTCCCCGGCGGACCCCGCGGGCGACCAAGCCGAGCATGAGCACGCGGTCGCGCTCGTACTGGCCGCGGCCGACGCTGACGCCAGCGCCGGCGACTTAGAGGCGGCGCTTCGCTGGCTCTCGCTGGTCGAGCAACTGAACCTCGTGATCCCGCCCGAGTACGTCGCGAGGCGCTTCGAGTGGCGCCGCGCGCTTGACCCGAGCCTCACCCCAGAGGCCGCGGCGGCACGGATCGAGCCGCAATTCGCCGGTGCTGAGCGAGCGATCAGCGACCTCGAGCGCCGGATTGGCTGGCTGCGCGAGATCGAGTCGCAGACGGGTAGCGAGATGAGCGAGCATCTCGCAAGGCTGGACCGCGGCCTCGAGCGGCTGAGGGCCCTTTCGCGCGAGGCTGGAATCGATCGCCCGGAGCGAGGTGGATGATGGCGGATGCAACTGGTGTGCTTTCGGAGAAGGAGCTTCGGCGGCTGCACGGTTGGTGGCGTGCGGCCAACTACCTGTCCGTCGGGCAGATCTACCTGCTGGACAACCCGCTGCTTCGGGAGCCGCTTCGGATCGAGCACGTCAAGCCGCGACTGCTCGGACACTGGGGGACGACGCCGGGCCTCAACTTCGTCTACGCGCACATGAACCGCGCGATCGTCCGCCACGATCTCGACGCGATCTACGTGACCGGGCCGGGGCACGGCGGGCCGGGCCTGGTCGCCAACAGCTATCTCGAGGGCACCTACACCGAGGTCTATCCACACATCGGCCGCGACGAGGAGGGGTTGCGGCGCCTGTTTCGCCAATTCTCGTTTCCCGGCGGGATCCCGAGCCACGTCGCGCCGGAAACCCCCGGCTCCATCCACGAGGGCGGCGAGCTCGGCTACGCCCTCGTCCATGCCTACGGTGCCGCCCTAGACAACCCGGATCTCGTGGTCGTATGCGTCGTCGGAGACGGGGAGGCGGAGACCGGCCCGCTGGCCGCGAGCTGGCACTCGAACAAGTTTCTCGACCCCGCCCACGACGGCGCCGTTCTACCCATCCTCCACCTGAACGGGTTCAAGATCGCCAACCCGACCGTTCTCGCGCGGGTCCCGCACTCCGAGCTCCGAGCGCTTCTCGAGGGCTACGGGTACTCACCTCGCTTCGTCGAGGGCTCGGACCCCGATGCGATGCACGCCCAGATGGCGGCGACGCTCGAGGAGGTGATCGCCGAGATCGAGACGATCCGGTCGACCGCCCGAGCCGGCCGGCGGCGAGGCCGGCCCCGGTGGCCGATGATCGTCCTGCGAACGCCGAAGGGATGGACGGGCCCCCGGGAGGTCGACGGCCTGCCGGCGGAGGGATCGTTCCGCTCCCATCAGGTGCCCCTCGCGAATCTCGCCCAGGTCCCGCAGCACCTGACCCAGCTCGAGAGCTGGATGCGCTCCTATCGACCGGAGGAGCTCTTCGATGAGGACGGCGCATTGAACGAGGAGGTCGCGTCGCTGGCGCCGACCGGGGAACGCCGGATGAGCGCCAGCCCGCACGCCAACGGTGGCCTCTTGCTTCGCGACCTCGATCTGCCCGACTTTCGCCGCTACGGGGTGGACGTTCCCGAGCCTGGGCGGTCGATCACCGAAGCGACGCGGGTGCTGGGCGAGTGGCTCCGCGACGTGGTGCGTCGGAATCCGACGACGTTCCGCTTGATGGGCCCGGACGAGACCAACTCGAACCGGCTCGGTGCCGTGTTCGAGGCGACGAACCGCGCCTGGTCCGCCGAGACCGAGCCCGCCGACGATCATCTGGCCCCGGACGGCCGGGTGATGGAGGTGCTCTCAGAGCACCTCTGTCAGGGCTGGCTCGAGGGGTACCTGCTGACGGGACGCCACGGGCTCTTCAACTGCTACGAGGCGTTCATCCACATCGTGGACTCGATGTTCAACCAGCACGCGAAGTGGCTGAAGGTCACGAGGGGCATCGCCTGGCGACGGCCGATCGGGTCGCTCAACTACCTTCTGAGCTCCCACGTCTGGCGCCAGGATCACAACGGGTTCTCGCACCAGGACCCCGGGTTCATCGATCACGTCGTCAACAAGAAGGCCGAGATAATCCGGGTCTACCTCCCCCCTGATGCCAACTGCCTGCTCTCGGTCGCGGACCACTGCCTGCGCAGCCGCGACTACGTCAACGTGATCGTCGCCGGGAAGCAGCCGACCCTCCAGTATCTGAGCATGGACGAGGCGATCGTGCACTGCACCCGCGGCATCGGAATCTGGGAGTGGGCCTCGACCGGCCACGGCCATAAGCCGGACGTCGTCCTCGCCGGCGCCGGCGACGTGCCGACGCTGGAGATGCTTGCGGCCGCGGCGATGCTTCGGACGAACCTGCCGGATCTCAAGGTGCGGGTGGTGAACGTGGTGGACCTGATGCGGCTCGAGCCGAGCAGCGAACACCCACACGGAATGGCGGACGCCGAGTTCGACGCCATCTTCACCGACGATCGGCCGGTGATCTTCGCCTACCACGGATACCCGTGGCTGATCCACCGCCTGACCTACCGCCGCACGAACCACGGCAACTTCCACGTCCGCGGCTACAAGGAGGAGGGCACCACGACCACGCCGTTCGACATGGTCATGCTCAACGATATGGATCGGTTCCACCTGGTGATGGACGTGATCGATCGCGTCCCTGGGCTTGGAGAGCGGGCCGCGGAGCTTCGCCAGCGAATGGAGGACGAGCGGCTTCGCCACCGCGCCCACACTCGCGAGATAGGGGACGACACCCCCGGCGTGCGCGACTGGGTCTGGCCATCTGATCCACCGCCGGCGGAGGCTGCAGTCGACGCTCAGCGCGGCTCCCCGGCCTAGCGGGTGCGGGTCCTCGTCGTCAACGCGGGCTCGAGCACGCTCAAGCTCAGCCTCCTCGGTGGCGATGACGCACTGCTAGGCAGCCGCGAGCTCGAGGCGCCTCGCGGGGTCGTGCACGAGGAGGAACTCATTGGCGCGATATCAGTGCTCGGGCCTCCCGATGCCATCGGCCACCGCATCGTGCACGGCGGTAACCGGTTCACGGAGGCGACGTTGATCGACCCCGGTGTCGTAGCCGCACTACATCGCCTGACCGAGCTGGCACCTCTGCATCAGCCCAAGTCGCTTGCCGCCCTTGAGGCCGTCGAGCGAGCGCTACCCGACGTGCCCTCAGTGGCGTGCTTCGACACCGCCTTCCACGCGCAGATCCCGGCCGCGGCTGCTACCTACGCCCTGCCGGCGCCGTGGCGAGAGCGCTGGGGGCTACGGCGCTATGGCTTTCACGGACTGTCGCATGGCTACGTGGCGCGGCGCGCGGTGGAGTTGGCCGGTGGCGCGCCGCTGGCGCTGCGGGTTGTCAGCTGCCATCTCGGCGCGGGAGCGTCGCTGTGCGCAATCCAGGGCGGTAGGTCGCTCGATACCACCATGGGCTTCACGCCTCTTGAAGGATTGGTCATGGCGACTCGATCCGGAAGCGTCGATCCCGGCATGCTCCTGTGGCTGCTCGAGGGCGAGCGATTGAGCGAGCCGGAGCTCGCGGCCAAGCTCGAGCATGAGTCGGGCCTGCTGGGGCTGGCGGGAAGTGCGGACATGCGAGAGGTACTCGAGGCCGAAGAGCGCGGCGACCAGCGAGCCCAGCTAGCGGTTGCCACCTATCTCCACCGCCTGCGGGCCGGGATTGCCTCCATGGCTGCATCGCTGGCGGGATTGGATCTCCTGGTCTTCACAGGAGGGGTAGGCGAAAACGCGGCGGCACTCCGGACCCGCGCGGCAGACGCCCTCGACTTCCTCGGGGTTGCGATCGACGACGCAGCGAACGCCGCCGAGGGACACGAGCGAGAGCTGACCGCACCCAGCGCCACCGTTCGGACCTTCGTGATCCAGGCACGGGAGGACCTGGAGATCGCCCGGCAGGTGCGAGCGATCGTCGGCTAGGCCGTCACAGCGGACCGCTCACGCCAGGGTGCGTTAGACACCGACGGCGTGGGGTTTCCGCTCGCGCTGCTCCTGCGCATCAGTCGGCGGCTTGACGTCCGCAGGAAGGCCCAGACCGTGCGCGGGTGGCCGCGGCGGTTCTCCACCGTCAGAGACCTGGGGAAGCCACTCGAGCCAGCGCGGCAGGTGGGAAGCCGGACGGAGCCGATCGGTGAAACCGTCCAGCCTCCGAATGGGGCCACGGATCAAGGGCGCGCGTCACCTCCCGCACGCCTGGCCCTGGATGTGCTGCGGGATGGGCCAAGGGAACGCTCCAGTAGCGATCCGTACTAAACACGGGGGCGAACAGGTACTTCGCCCCGATGCTCGAGGCCAGGCACGGTGCGAGAGTGGGTGAGTTCAAAGAGAAGGAGGGATCCCATGATCCGCAACATGGGGAAGCTCGATGGCGCTCTTCGAGTATTCGTGATCGCACCGGCGGCGATCGTGGTGGCGCTGCTCCTCGGTGCGGGTACGGTCGTCGGGATCGTCCCGTTCGTCGTCGCCGGCATCATGCTGGCTTCGGCGACGACGGCGTTCTGCCCGACCTACATCCTGCTGGGCATCAGCACCCACCCGCGAGGAGTGCATCGAGTCGGCCATCACCTTCGCCACGGCCACGCATAGGAGTCGGCCGTGCGACTCGAGCAACGAGATAAGGAGCTGGCGGCGATCGGCGCCAGCATCGGCGCGAACTGTCGGCCCTGCGCCGAGCACCACGTTCCGGCTGGACGCAACGCCGGACTGTCGGAGACCGAGTTGGTTGGTGCGGTCGCCACGGCCCGGGCCGTCCGCGAGCAGGCGGTCGAGCTGTTCGCGGCCAGGGTCGAGGAGCTCCTTGGCCGGACCGGTGCACCGCTCGAGCCGGCCTCCCTCGTCGAGACCTCGAGGGACGACGAGCTCGTGGCGCTAGGCGCCAGCATCGGCGCCAACTCGCACCCGCTGCTCGATCTTCACATCGGCGCCGCCGCCGACGTCGGGCTTACAGCAGCCGAGGTCGAGGCGGCGCTGAAGATGGCCGAGTACGTACAGCAGCGCGCTTCCGAGATGACCGCGAACAAGGCGGCTCACGCGCTCGAGGAGCGAGCTGGCGAAACCGCGACGACCGCGAGGAGCTGAACACAGATGGCGCAGCCTGAGGCTAGGTCCCGCCATCGCTGGATCTGGGGAGGTAGAAAATGAACGTACTAGCGACTGTCCCGCTGCGGACACCTGGGGGATGCACGGAGGTGACTTTGGCGCCGGATGGATGATCCTGATGATGGGTCTGATGGTGCTCTTCTGGGCGGCGGTGATTCTCGGGATCGTGTGGCTCGTGCGCGGCGGCGTCGACGGCTGGCGAGACAGGCGAGGACGCGGCCAGAAGCCGACGGCGACCGAGATCCTCGAGCGCCGGTTCGCCGAGGGCGCGATTTCCGCCGAGGAGTACCGCGAGCGACGCGACGTGATCGAACGAGGAACCGCTGAGCCGAATGGCGACCATCATCACGAGCCACTGACGGCGCCCGCGGCGGGAGAAGGGAGACAATGATGAAGAAGTTGATCATCGGACTAGTGGCCGTTGGGGCCGTACTCGCGGTGCGGCCAGTGGTGAGGCGCAGGGCTCACAAGATGCGCGAGCACTGCGAGCAGATGGCCGCGACGTGCACAGAGAAGCTGGCGCAGCTCGGAGCTGGCGACCGGGAGACCGAGGTGCCCGAGCATTCCGAAACGACGGCCGCCGCGGCCGCCGATCGCAGCGAGGCGCTGAGCACAGCCTGAATGTCACGCTCAGAGCGCCGAGGAGGGCTCGGATGGATGGGGAGCGGCCGGGGCCCCGCTGCGCTCGCCCTCGGGCCACGGAAAGCCCGACGGGGCCGAGCGCAGGTCGGCGAGCAGGTGGAGGCCGACCGCGCCGCAGATGAGAAGCGCCGTTCCGAGCACCGCGAGGTCGGCGGGGCCGTGGTGGAGGACGGCGCCGGCGCCGATCACCAAGCACCCGAACCCGACGATCGCGACCGCGATCCCGCGGTGGAAGCGGCCCGCCTCCGAGTGGGGCCAGGGGTCGAGAGCGCGGGTAACTTCGCGACCCGCGTCGGAGTCGGTGCAGCTTCCCTTTCGAGGACAGGCGTTGCAGACATGCGCCCGGGCGCGGTAGCGCGCCAGCCGCTGCCGCATGTCGGTCTCGATCCGGTGCAGTCGCTCTCCTTCGGGGCACTCCCACGCGTCGAGATGCCTCAGATAGGTGAAGCCGCCGGTTCGCCATAGCTCCGCGCGCCGGTGCGAGTGACGGGCCAGGAGGTCCACCCCAATGGCCGCGAGTGCCAGGAACAGCCCGTACCCCGCGGCCAGCAAGCTCTCGGTAGCGATCCCGGTCATCGGCCCGCCCCCACCGGCTCCTTCGGCTCGGTGACCTCGGCGAACAGGATCTCCTCCGGCTCTTCGATCACCACTCGTTTCACCGTGTGGCGCACCCCCAGATACGTGAGGTAGAGGAGCGGGAGCACCCCGACGACGATGAAGTACAGGTCGCCCGGGAGCCGCAGCCACTCGATCACCGTGTTGGTGTTGGTCGAGAGGTAGTCGAGCGAGCGCGCCTCCCAGTACCCCACGTTGACCGATTCGTACAGCTGCCGGATGCCGAGCGGGAAGAGGGTCGCGAACGCCATCCAGGCGAGCCCGATGTTGAGCCCCCAGAAGCTCATCTTCGCTGCGCGGTCCTTCCAGCGCTCCACGGGGATCAGGTAGCGCAGGCAGAAGAGCGCCAGCCCGACGGCGAGCATGCCGTAGACGCCCATCATCGCCGTGTGCCCGTGGTTCGCCGTGAGCCCCGTCCCGATCTCGTAGTAGGAGACGATCGGGAGATTGATCAGGAACCCGAAGATCCCCGCGCCGAGGAAGTTCCAGAACCCGACGGCCACGAGGAACATCACGGCCCAGCGGTGCGGGAACGGGGTCGCGGACTTCGACTCCTGGCGCGCGCCGAGCTGCAGGAAGCTCCAGGCCTCGACCGTCAGGAAGGTCAGCGGCATCACCTCGAGCGCCGAGAAGACCGCGCCGAGGGCCATCGTCTCGGCCGGCGCGCCGGAGAAGTAGTTGTGGTGCATGGTCCCGATGACCCCGCCGGCCGAGTACAGAATGATGTCCAGGAAGATCACCAGCAGGGCGACTCGCTCCCGGACCACCCCCAGCAGGACGAAGACGTAGGCGACCATCGCGGTCGTGAACAGCTCCAGGAAGTCCTCCACCCACAAATGGACGACCCAAAAGCGCCAGTAGTCGGTGACCGTGAAGCTGTCGTTGGGGTTTACGAGCAGCCCGACCGCATAGAAGGCCGGGATCGCCAGCGCGGCGAAGAAGAACAGCCAGGGCATGTTCCCGACCCGCTCGCGCCTGAGTCTGCCGCGCAGCCCTCGGAACAGGATCACCATCCACACGCAGAGCCCGAGCACCAGCAGGACCTGCCAGAAGCGCCCGAGGTCCAGGTACTCGAATCCCTGATGGCCGAAGATCGATCCCGAGAACCAGTTATGGATGTCGGCGAGCTCGCCGATCAGGCTGCCGAAGACCACGATCGCGAGCGCTCCCAGGAGCGCGAACGCGAGGATGTTCTGCCCCTTCGGCTCCCGGCCGGCGATCATCGGGGCCAGGAAGATCCCGGCGGCGACGAACGAGGTGGCGACGAAGAAGATCGCCAGCTGCACGTGCCAGGTGCGAAGCAGGTTGTAGGGGAAGACCTGGGCGATGTCGATGCCGAAGAACCCCTCGAGCTCGGCCCGGTAGTGCTGCACGCCGGCGCCGACGAGCGTCTGGATCAGAAACAGCGCGGCCATGACGAAGAAGAACCAGGCCGTGGCGCGCTGGGCGGGCGTCAGGGCGACGTCGCCGGGCGGGCGGAAGGTGAGCGTGGCCTGGTCGCGGCCCTGCCAGCCCAGCCGCCATCGCCCGAAGGCCGCGAACAGGATCCCGATCCCCCCGAGCAGCGCGATCAGCGAGATCAGCGACCACACGACCACGTTGGCGGTGGGCTCGTTGCCGACCTGGTCCTCCGGCGGCCAGTTGTTGGTGTACGAGTAGTTGTGCCCGGGCCGCCGGGCGGACGCCGCCCAGGCCGACCACGCGAAGAACGATGTCAGCTCGTGGAGCTCCTGGGGATCGCTGATCGCCCTCGGCCGCAGGCCGTACTTGGTGGTCGGGTTGTCGAAGAAGTCCGTGTAGTGGCGCCGCAGCTCACCGAACGCCCGCGTCTGCTCCGCCGTGAGGGGAAGCGTCTCGGTCTCCGGGTCGTATCGATTGCTCTGGAACTGCTCGATGGTCTCCTGGCGCGCGGAGTCCGACCCGCTCCCCCCGAGCTGCTGTCGGACCGTCTGCGAGGCGCGATGAAGGTAGTCGGCCGTGAAGTCGGGGCCGAGGTAGGCGCCGTGGCCGAAGATCGACCCGTACTCCATGAGGCCGTGGCGGAGAAAGACCTTCTGTCCCGCCCGGATGTCGTCCCCTGAGAACACGACCTGACCCCCGGGATCCACGACCCGGTCGGGGATCGGAGGGTCGGCCTGATAGGTGCGGTAGCCGAGATAGACGAGGACGAAGAACCCGACCACGAAGACGAGCAGGGCGACCTGCACCCAGGCGCGCGAGACGAGCAGCGCACGCTTACCCTCGCGCTGCCCGGCCGCCGGCTCACCTTGGATCGGCCCTGGGTCTCCCCAGGTCATCCGCACCTCCGCGATCGCCTCCGACGAAACGCGATCCTATGTTGGGGCCCGACTGGATTCAAGCCCGAGTGGACGCGACGCGGCACAGGGATCACCGCGCCGCGGCCGTGCGCGGCACCCACGTCAAAGATCCGAACAGCGGCAAGACACTTCATCTGCGCGCTGGTCATCGACAGTCGGGCGGCTCATCGGCGCCGACCTCGACGAGCCGACGGGCCAGCAAATCGCCACCTGCCCGGCGCGCGCGGTTGAGCAGGATTCGCTTCGACAGGTCCGTTCACTCCGAGGTCTGGCAAGGTGAGACCCGTGCAGGTCGATGCGCACGCATTCTGGCTCCGCAGGCCCGGCCGTGGGGAGATCCGCCCGCTCACGCTGCCCGAGCCAGGGCGGGACGACGTGATGGTGCGCACCTTGCGGTCGGGCGTCAGCCGCGGCACCGAGACATTGGTGTTCCGGGGCGGTGTGCCGCGGGGCCAGTACGCGGCGATGCGGGCGCCGTTCCAGGAGGGTGATTTCCCGGGGCCGGTCAAGTACGGCTACCTCAACGTCGGCGCCGTGGAGCAGGGACCGCCGGAGCTGAGCGGCCGCACGGTCTTCTGCCTGTACCCGCACCAGACTGCTTACGTGGTGCCGGCCAGCGCGGTGGCCGTCGTTCCCGAGGGCGTCCCACCCGCTCGGGCCGTGCTCGCGGGCACGGTCGAGACCGCCGTCAACGCCCTGTGGGACGCCGGACCGCTTCTCGGCGACCGGGTCACCGTCGTGGGCGCCGGGATGGTCGGCTGCTGCGTCGCGCGCCTGCTGAGTCGGTTCCCAGCGGTGCAGGTCACGCTCGTAGACGTCGATGCCGGCCGGGCCGATGTCGCGGCCGCACTCGGCGTCGACTTCGCGCTGCCGGCCGATGCCACCGACGGTCGCGAC
>Ga0126306_10001641_pt1 | contig 12111 bp, 12 predicted proteins | sample Plot27_FD_92592 | JGI IMG/M metagenome (GOLD analysis project Ga0126306, IMG submission 92592) | Serpentine soil microbial communities from UC McLaughlin Reserve, CA, USA - Plot27 | ecosystem: Environmental > Terrestrial > Soil > Grasslands | place: USA: UC McLaughlin Reserve, Lake County...
CCGGCGATGGTGCTCGTCGACGCCGTCGTCCGGCTGCAGCCCGGCGCGCTCGGGAGTGCCGAGTCGAGCGTTCACGAGAGCTTCTCCGTGGAGCTCGAGCGTGGCCTCGAGTACCCGCACTACACCCGACCTGCGGAGTACCGCGGGTGGAGTGTGCCCGAGGTACTCCTCTCGGGCGACCACCGGCGGATCGAGGAGTGGCGGCTCGAGCAGAGCCGGCTCCGGAGCGTGCGCGGGTGAGGAACCCGATCGAGCGGCTAGGGCTGCCGCACGCATGGACGGTCGCGCTCGACTGGTTCGTGACGATCGTCGGGGCAATCGCGATCGTGCTCGCGATCAAGGCCTGGGTCGTGAACCCGTATCGGATCCCGACCTCGTCGATGGAGCCGCGGCTTCACTGTGCGGCGCCGGGTCCGGGCTGCCTCGCCCGGTTCTCCGACCGCGTCCTCGCGAACCGCTTCATCTACCACCTCCAAGACCCTGCCAGGGGGAACATCGTCGTCTTCAACACTCCGCCCAGGGCGGCGCAGCAGTGCCCGCCCGCCGGCACGTTCGTCAAGCGGATCATCGCGCTCCCGGGGGAGACCTGGGAGCAGCGGGAAGGCGTCGTGTACATCAACGGGAGGAGGCTCGTCGAGCCCTACATCCCGCGCGGCCGTCGCGACTTCAGCACCATCGAGCCGCAGAAGATTCCCGCGCACGCCTACTTCGTGATGGGGGACAACCGCACCCAATCGTGCGATTCGCGCGTCTGGGGGACGGTGCCCCGGCGGAACCTGATCGGCAAGGTCTTCGCGACCTACTGGCCGCCGAACCGGATTTCGTTGCGCTAACATCCCGCTTCGGCCTTTTCCCGGCCTCCTTTTCCTATGAGCAACGTGATCGATTCCATCGAGCGCGCCCAGTTGCGGAGCGGAATCCCGCAGTTCAAGGCGGGCGACACCGTGCGGGTCCACTTCCAGGTGATCGAGGGCCAGCGCCGACGCGTGCAGGTCTTCGAGGGGATCGTCCTCAAGCGCCAGGGCGCGGGTGTCCGCGAGACGTTCACGGTGCGCAAGCAGTCGTTCGGTGTCGGGGTCGAGCGAACGTTCCCCCTCCATTCGCCGAAGATCGAGCGGCTCGAGGTGATGGCGATCGGCGACGTCAGGCGCGCGAAGCTGTACTACCTGCGCGGACGGGTGGGCAAGAAGGCTCGCGTGCGCGAGAAGCAGCAGCAGCGCGGGGGAGCCGCCGGAGTCGTGGAGATCGAGACCCCGCTGACCGCCGTCGAGCCTGAGGACCTCCAACAGGAGGCACCCGCAGCCGACGCGGAGGTCGAGCCGGTCGAGGTTGAGGCAGCGGCCGAAGGTGAGGGCGCCGCAGAGGCCGAGCCCGAGCCCGCCAAGGCCGAGGCGTAAGACCTTTTCCACAGTTGGTCGCTCCGGCTGAGGCCGGGGCTATCCTCGGCGCGTGCCTCCGAGCAGCGGCCAACGCCTCCTCCGCTTCGACCGACGTCTCGGCGCACGGTTCGTCGCCGGCGTCGACGAGGCCGGCCGGGGCTCGCTGGCGGGGCCGCTCGTCGTGGCGGGCGTTCTGCTCGACTACGAATGCCTGCGTGATCACCGCGTTCGCCCGCTCGCGCTCCTGAACGATTCGAAGCAGCTGAGTCAGAAGGAGCGGCATGAGCTGTTCCGCGCCGTCGTCGGCTGCGCGGCGAAGATCGCCGTGCGGATGTACTCGGCGCGCGAGATCGACCGCAACGGACTGCACCGCTCGAACCTCGCGGGGATGCGCTCGTGCCTCGCCGCACTCGCGCCGCCCGCGGAGGTCTGCGTCGTCGACGGGTTCCGGCTCGGCCCGAGTGCGCCGCCGCACCGCGCGATCGTCGACGGCGACACGAAGAGCGCGGCGATCGCGGCCGCGTCGATCGTCGCGAAGGTCGTGCGCGACCGCGCGATGCGCCGCATGGACGCAGTCTTTCCGCATTACGGGTTCTCCTCGCACGTGGGCTACATCACGCCGAACCACTCCGCGGCCGTTCGCGCGCGGGGGCCGTCGCATATCCATCGGCGCTCATTCCAGGCGCTGTGCTACGCCGATCTTGCCGAGACGGGGGTCGGGGCAACAGGCTGAGCGCCGCGCGGTCCGGCACTACCGGCTCCGCGGCTATCGCATCCTCGGCGTCAACGTCTGGAGCGCCGGCTACGAGCTCGACCTGATCGTCCGACGCGGGCGGCGGCTCGTGTTCTGCGAGGTGAAGTCGAAGTCGGGGCCGCGGTTCGGCGGCGCCCTCGAGATGGTCGACCGCGAGAAGCAGCGGCGGCTCTTCCGAGCTGCAGAAGCCTGGCTTGTCCGGTACCCGGGCCTCCGCGAGCTTCGGATCTCGTTCGACGTCATCGCGGTCGACGGAGGCGACCTTCGTCGGCTCCCGCTAGGAGATCCACTCTGAGCCACGAAGTCCGTGCCCGGCGTGGCACAGACGCAAGCAGCCCTCTACGACGGCATCGATCTCGAGCTCTCCTGGTCCGAGCGGGACCTGCCCGAGCGCGAGCGCACAAAGCACGTCAACCGACTGCACCCGTACCTGGGCAAGTTCATCCCGCAACTCGTCGAGACGCTCCTACGGCGCTATGTTCCGTCCGGCGGCCGCGTGCTCGACCCGTTCGCGGGCTCGGGGACGACACTCGTCCAGTCGCTCGAGAGCGGGCACGATGCGACCGGTGTCGACATCGCGGCGTTCAACGCGCTGCTGATGCGGGTCAAGACGGAGCGCTACAACCTCTTCACGCTCGAGAACGAACTCCGCGACGCCTGCGCACGCCTCGACGAGTTCGAGCCGAAGCCCAAGGTTCGCGGGACGCCTGCCTACGTCCGGCGCTGGTTCGCGCCGGAGGCTGCGGCCCAGCTGATCGGTTTTCGTTCCTGGATCCCGGACTACGAGCACGCCGACGTCCTCAGGGTCGTGCTGGCGCGCGCCGCACGCTCGGCGCGGCTGACGACGCACTTCGACCTCGACTTCCCGCGCGCGCCTCAGAAAGAGCCGTACTGGTGTCACAAGCACAAGCGTGAGTGCCGGCCCGTACAGCGAGCGGATCATTTCCTGCGTCGCTATGCGCTCGACACGCTCGCGCGCGTCCGCGCCTTTGACCGGGTCCGAGCGCGCGGGCGGGCCGCGAGCGTGCTGCATGGCGACGCACGCGAGCTCGAGCTCGATGGACCGTATGCCGCGGTCGTCACGTCGCCTCCGTACCCGGGCCTGATCGACTACCACGAGCAGCACCGCTACGCGTACGAACTGCTCGGATTCGAAGACCGGGGGACGCTCGAGCTTGGTCGAGGCGCGACGAAGCGTGCGATCGCGGAGTACATCGAAGGCGTCGCGCGCGTGCTCGAGCGCTCGGCGGAGTCCCTGCGCCGGGGTGCGCGTGTGGTCGTGGTCGTGAACGACCGGCGCGATCTCTACCCGGAGATCTTCGACCGTGCGGGGTTGCGTCTCGAACATCGCGTTCGTCGTCACGTAAACCGACGCACCGGACGGCGAGCGGGCGAATACTTCGAAGACGTGCTCGTTGCGCGCAAGTCGGCGCAAAGTTGACACACACCTGACACAAAGCCGCGCGAGCGGCGACCTAACGTGACAGGGTGCTCGCGCGCGCAGTCACGCATGCTCTCGTCGGACTCGAAGCTCGTCGCGTCGAGGTCGAGGCCCACCTCCAGGGGGCGCTGCCTGCGTTCACGATCGTCGGGCTCGCCGACCGGGCGTGCCAGGAGGCGAAGGAACGCGTCCGCAGCGGTGTCCGCTCGGCCGAGTGCGAGTGGCCGGAAGGCCGGATCACCGTCAACCTCGCGCCCGCCGCGCTGCGCAAGGAGGGTTCGGGCTTCGACCTCGCGATCGCGCTCGCGGTCCTCGCGGCGTCGGGCCAGGTCCCGCGCGCCGAGCTCGAGCGGCACGCCGTCCACGGCGAGCTCGCCCTCGACGGACGGGTCCGCCCGGTCGCGGGCGTCTTCGCGGTCGCCGAAGGCGCCAAGCGGGCCAGGCTGCCCCGGATCATCTGCGCCGCCCAGACGGCGCCCGAGGCCGCGCTCGCCGGGATCGAGCCGGTCCCCGTCTGGCACCTGGCCGAGGCGGTCGCCTACCTCAGGGGCGAGCTGGAGCCGGAGCCGATCCCGCCGCGCAACGGCGTCGCTCCAGCGGTCGGCCCGGATCTCGCCGACGTCCACGGGCAAGAGCGAGCTCGCCGGGCGCTCGAGATCGCGGCGGCCGGGAGGCACAACCTGCTGCTCGGCGGCCCTCCCGGCACGGGGAAGACGATGCTCGCGCGCCGGCTTCCCGGGCTCCTGCCAGAGCTGGACGAGTCCGCGTCACTCGAGGTGACACGCATCCACTCGGTCGCGGGAATCCTCCACGTCGAGCACCCGCTCGTCACGATTCCGCCCTTTCGCGCGCCGCACCACACGGCCTCCGCCGCGGCTATCGTCGGCGGTGGGCGTGGGCCGCGGCCCGGTGAGGCAAGCCTCGCGCATCACGGCGTGCTGCTGCTCGACGAGCTTCCAGAGTTCGTGCGCCCCGCGCTCGAGGCGCTGAGGCAGCCGCTCGAAGACGGCGTGATCAGCGTGGCTCGAGCGGAAGGCACCGCGCTGTACCCGGCGTCCTTTCAGCTGGTCGGGACGATGAACTTGTGTCCGTGCGGGGCGCGGGGAGATCCCGCCGTGGCATGCACGTGCTCGGCGCAGCGGCTCACTGCATACGGCAACAAGCTCTCCCGTGCACTTCTCGATCGCTTCGACCTCGTGGTCGTTGTCCCGCGCCCGCGCGCAGTGGAGCTCGCGGCCGGGAGGGGCGAGGGTTCCGCGGCGGTGCGCAAGCGCGTCGCCGCAGCGCGCGCCCTGCTCAAGAAGCATGTGCCGCCCCGAGACGAGAAGGCCGACGCACTTCTCACCCGGGCGGTCGAGCAGCTGCCGCTGTCCGGACGGGGACGTGCGCGCGTTGCCCGTGTCGCTGCGACGATCGCCGCGCTTGCGGGTGCCGGCGACGTCCAGTCAGCGCACGTCGCGGAGGCGCTCTCGTACCGTGTGCCGAAGGAGCTGAAGAGTTGAGCGAACTCGCTCTCGCGGCCTTCGCGGCCGAGCTGGGAGTCCATCCGCGCACTGAAGCGCGAACGGCTCGTTTCGCCGCCTTCTCGAAGACGTTCGATGCGCTCGTCTACCTCGACAAGCTCGAGCGCCACGGGCTCCGGTGGCTCGGTCGGTCGGATCGCGCGTTCCCACCCCTCCTGCGTGCGATCAGCGACTCGCCGTCCGGACTGTTCCTCCGCGGCGAAGCGCGGCCCGATCTCCTCGCGAAGCCGGCGGTGGCGATCGTCGGCGCACGCGCCTGCTCCGGGTACGGCGCCCAGGTCGCGCGGATGCTCGGCCGCGAGCTTGCGGCCGCGGGGCTCGTCGTGGTCAGCGGTCTCGCGCGCGGCGTCGACGGCGAGGCTCACCGCGGCGCGCTCGAGGCGGGCGGAGCAACGGTCGCAGTGCTCGGCTGCGGCGTCGACCGTGACTACCCAGCGGCACATGCCGAGCTCGCCGGGCGGATCGCCGCGGCGGGGCTCGTCGTCTCGGAGTACGCCCCCGGCGTCGAGCCCGCCCCGTGGCGCTTCCCGGCCCGGAATCGGATCGTTGCCGGACTCGCGCAGGCGACCGTGGTCGTCGAGGCTCGCGAGCGAAGCGGCGCGTTGATCACCGCGGACTTCGCGCTCGAGGAAGGGCGTGAGGTCTGCGCGTGTCCGGGTGAGATCACATCTGCGCTGAGCGCGGGAACGAACGCGCTGCTTCGCCTCGGAGCCACGCCTCTGACCTCGTCAGCCGACGTGCTCGAGCTCTTCGGCCTCGCCGCGCCTGCCGAGGCCGAGGTCGACCTCGGCGAACCGGCCCGAGTGATCCTCGAGCGGCTCGACCATCCGACGAGCGCGGACGAGCTCGTGCGTTCGGCGGGTCTTGACGCCGGCGTGGCAGCGGCCGCGCTCTCCGAGCTCGAGCTTGCGGGGCTCATCGCGACGAGCGACGGCGTCTACCGGCGGACCGGGCGGTGACTACGATCGCGACATGGCGTCGTACTGGCTCGAGGATCGGCGGGAGCAACTGCCGAGGACCGCCCTCGCGGGCCCACCCGAAGTCGAGATCGTCGGCGGCGGCGTCACCGGTTGCTCGTGTGCGCTCGCGCTCGCGGAGGCGGGGACTCGCGTGCGCCTGCACGAGGCGCGCGAGATCGCCGGCGGCGCGAGCGGCCGAAACGGGGGCTTCGCGCTGCGCGGTGGCGCGCTGGCGTACGACGCCGCTCGGAGGCAGCTCGGTCATGATTTCGCGCGGTCGTACTGGCAACTGACAGAGCAGGCGCAGGGGCGGCTTGGTTCGCTCGCCGGCGATGCGTTCCGGGCGCTCGGCAGCCTTCGGCTCGCGGTCGACGAGGCGGAGCGATCCGAGCTGCGCTCAGAGTTCGAAGCGCTCGTCGAGGACGGGTTCACTGCCGAGTGGCTCGATGCGCAGGAGCTTGCCCCGCCGCTGCGGGGACGGTTTGCCGCCGGCCTCGTGCACCCGCCTGACGGGGCGATTCAGCCAGCCCGTTGGGTCCGCAGCCTGGCCCGGCGCGCGGCCGAGGCGGGAGCCGAGCTGCGCGAGAGCAGTCGCGTGGGCTCGCTCGACGAGCTCGAGGCGGAGCGTGTGGTCGTCGCGACCGACGGGCTCGGCCACGGGTTGGTGCCCGAGCTCGACGCGCGTGTCCGTGCAACCCGGGGTCAGGTGCTGGTCACCGAGTCGCTGCCGAAGCTCGTGTTCGAGCGGCCGCACTACGCGCGCAACGGGCTCGACTACTGGCACCAGACGCGTGACCGGCGCCTCGTGATCGGCGGGTCGCGCGACGCCGGCGGCGACGACGAGTGGACCGACGACGAGTCCGTGACCGACGTCGTGCAGTCGCGAATCGAGGCGCTCGCACGTGAGCTGCTAGGGCGCACCCCGCGTGTCACGCACCGGTGGGCCGGAATCTGGGGCACGACCGAGGACCTGCTCCCACTTGTGGGTCAGGTACCGGGCAACCCGCGCGTCTGGCTTGCCGCCGGGTACTCCGGCCACGGGAACGTGCTCGGCTTCGCGTCGGGCGAGCTCGTGGCGCGCGCGATCAAGGGCGACCGCGACCCGGTTCTCGACCTGCTCGACCCGGCGCGCGCCGTCGTCGCCGCGACCTAGAGACTGAAGTGCGGCAGATCGAGCTCGTCTACGCGCTCGAGCGCCGCGAGGGCGATCGCCAAGTCCTGAATCGCAAGCCCGGTCGAGTCGAAGACCGTCGCCTCTTCGGGAGAGCGCCGTCCCTCTGCTGCGCCCGTCAGCACTGCTCCGAGCTCGGTCACGTCGCCGCGCTCCAGCACGCCGGCCTCGACCGCGTGGGCGATGTCGCCGCCGTGGCTCGCCTGCTCCCAGTCGTCGGAGAACACGCGCACGCGCGCGAGCTCTTCGACGGCGATCTCTTGTTTGCCGGGTCCGTCGGCGCCCATCAGCGACGCATGCTGGCCCGGTGCAAGCGAGCCCTCCGCCAGGAGCACCTTGCGTCCCGGCGTCACGGTCACCAGGAGGTCTGCGGCGAGCGCTTCCTCGCGTGACGCCGCAACGTCCGCGCCGAGCTCCGAGGCGACGCCGTGGGCCCGCTCGGCGTCGAGGTCCCAGAGTGCGACCGCCCGACCGCGGGCGAGAAACGTCCGCGCCGCAGCGCGACCGTTGACGCCTGCGCCGATCACCGCGGCGCTCCGGGCGTCGCTCCGCCCGAGCGTCTTGGCCGCGAGCACCGCAGCAGCGCCCGTCCGGAGGGCCGTCACAGCCCCCGCGTCGAGCACCGCGCGCAGCACCCCGTTCGAGGCGTCGGAGACGAGCACGAGGCCCATCACGGTCGGGAGCCCGGCAGCGGGGTTCCCCGGAAAGGACGTCACCCACTTGAGAAGCGCGTGCCCTCCGCCGAGCGCCGGCATCGCGCGGAAGTCGCCCGCCGGGTAGGCGTGCACGTACACCTTCGGCGGCATCGTCCATTCACTGCGCGCGTACGCGATGAACGCGTCGCGCACTGCCTCGAGCGCACGACCCGGTGTGACTGCATCCTCGACGGCGGCGCCGTCGAAGAACGGGACGTCGGGAACGCTCAAACCGCCTTGACGGCCGTGATGAGTCGTTCGAGCGCGGTCTTCGCGTCGTCGAAGAGCATCACCGTCTTCGGGTCGTAGAAGAGCGGGTTGTCGACGCCCGCGAACCCCGTCGCGAGCGAGCGTTTGATCACGACCACGTTGTGTGCCTTGTCGACGTCGAGGATCGGCATGCCGTAGATCGGACTCCCGGGCGAGTTCCGCGCCGCGGGATTGACGACGTCGTTTGCGCCGACCACGACGACGACGTCGGTCTGCGGAAACTCGGGGTTGATCTCGTCCATCTCGAAGAGCTCGTCGTACGGCACGTTCGCCTCCGCGAGCAGCACGTTCATGTGACCCGGCATGCGTCCGGCGACGGGGTGGATCGCGTAGCGGACGTCGACGCCCTTGCTCTCGAGCAGTTCGCCAATGCTCCGCACGTCGTGCTGCGCCTGCGCTACGGCGAGCCCGTATCCCGGGACGAACACCACGCGGCGCGCGTACGCCAACATGAAGCCGATGTCCTCCGGCGAGGCCGTCCGCACGCTCGCGCCGTCCGTCGGCGCACCTGCGGGCGCAGGCCCGCTCGCCGGCGTCGCGCCGAACGCTCCGAACAGCGTCTGCACGAGCGGCCGGCCCATCGCGCGGCCCATCATCACGGTGAGGAGCGTCCCGGACGCCCCGACAATCGTCCCGCCGATGATCAGCGCGGTGTTGTGCAGCACGAACCCGGTCGAGGCCGCCGCCAGGCCCGTGCAGGCGTTCAGCAGCGAGATCACGACCGGCATGTCGGCGCCGCCGATCGGGAGCACGAACAGCACGCCGAGCACCGCGGCGGCGAGCATCAGCAGCACGAGCCAGAGACCGTTTTCCGTTACGGCCGTCAACGCGACGAGCGCGACGAGCGCGACTCCGAGCGCGGCGTTGAACAGGTTCTGGCCGGGAAAAACCAGCGGCCGGCCGGTGATCAGCTCCTGCAGCTTCCCGAACGCGACGAGCGAGCCCCAGAAGCTGACCGAGCCGATCACGGCAGAGAAGAGGATCCCGACGAGCACGTTTCCCGCGAGCCCGCCGGGCGCCGGCGCGTTGCGGTGGAACTCGGACGCCGCGATCAGCGCCGCCGCACCGCCGCCGACGCCGTTGAACAGCGCGACCATCTGCGGGATCTGCGTCATCTTCACCGCGCGAGCGGAGATCACGCCGACAACCGAACCCACCGCGATGCCCGCGAGCATCAGCCAGTACGAGTCGATCTCCTCGATCAGGAAGGTGAAGCCGATCGCGATCGCCATCCCGACCGCGGCGATCCAGTTCCCCGAGCGAGCGGTGCGAGGGTGGGCGAGCCGCTTGACGCCGACGATCAGCAGGATCGCGGCCACGAGATAGGCGACGTCGATCCAGGTGCGGCTCATCCGTCGTCCGGCTCGTCCGGGCGACGCTGCTTGAACATCTCGAGCATCCGGTCGGTGACGAGGAAGCCGCCGACGACGTTGATCGTGCCGAACACGACTGCGACGAAACCGAGCACCTGCTCGATCGTCGAGTCGGCCGTGCCGACGATCAGCATCGCGCCGATCAACACGATGCCGTGGATCGCGTTCGTGCCCGACATCAGCGGTGTGTGCAGCATCGCCGGGACCTTCGAGATCACCTCGAACCCGACGATGATCGCGAGCGCGAAGATCGTCAGCTCGAGCACGAGCTGCTCGTTCACGCCGGCACCTCCTCGCGGCGCGTGACGCACGCGCCGGCGACGATCTCGTCCTCGAAGTCGAGACGTAGCTCGCCCTCGGGCGCGAGGTGCTGCAGCAAAGACGTGACGTTGCGCGAGTACAACCGGGAAGCGTCGTACGCCATCGTGCTCGGTAGGTTCGTGAGCCCGACGATCGTCACGCCTCCCTCGGAGAACTCCTCGCCCGGGCGCGTCAGCTCGCAGTTCCCGCCGGTCTCTGCGGCCAGGTCGACGATGACCGAGCCGCGCCGCATCGCGCGCACCGCGCTCGCCGGGATCAGCGTTGGCGCCGCGCGCCCAGGGATCGCAGCCGTCGTGATCACCGCATCGAACTCCGGAATCCGCTGTGCGAGCTGCTCCTGCTGCGTCTTCTGCTCGTCCTCGGTCAGCTCGCGCGCGTAGCCGCCCTCGGTCTCCTCGCCGACGACGCCGAGGTCCAGGAACGCGGCACCGAGCGACTCGACCTGCTCGCGCACCGCCGGCCGCACATCGAAACCCGAGACCACTGCGCCGAGCCGCCGCGCCGTCGCGATCGCCTGCAGCCCCGCGACGCCGGCGCCGAGCACGAGCACCTTCGCCGGCGGCACCGTGCCGGCCGCGGTCATCAGCATCGGAAGGAAGCGGGGAAGCCGGTCGGCGGCGATCAGCGCAGCCTTGTACCCCGAGACCGTCGCCTGCGACGAGAGCGCGTCCATTGCCTGCGCGCGCGTGATCCGCGGGATCGACTCCATTGCGAACGCGACCACGCCGCGCGCGGCGAGCCGGTCGATCCCTGCGCGGTCGGTCAGCGGTTGGAGGAAGCCGATCAGCACCAGGCCGTCGCGCAGGCGCTCGACCTCTGCGACCGTGGGCGCTTGGACCTTGACGACGGCGTCCGTGTCCCACGCGGACCCGAGCTCCGCGCCGGCCTCGCGGTACTCGTCGTCGGGATAGGAAGCTTCGAGGCCCGCGTTCGGCTCGACGACGACGACGATCCCGGTCTGCGCGAGTCGCCCGACGGAGTCCGGGACGAGCGCGACCCGCCGCTCGCCGGCCGTCGTCTCCCGTGTGACCCCGACTCTCACCGCGCCGATCCTATTTGGGCGCAGGCGGAAGGGACGCGAGAGCCAATCGCGAAGTCTGCCGTCCATGGTGGCTGAGCTGGCGGAGGCAGTCGAGATGCGTCATCCCTGGACGAGGGGTCACGCGCAACGAGTCGTCGGCCTCGCGGTTTCTGCCGCGCAGACCCTCGGCTGGGACGATGAGTCCCTCTGGAACGTCCGGGCGGGCAGCCTCCTCCACGACGTCGGCAAGCTCGCCGTCCCGGCTGCTGTCCTGGCCAAGCCGGGGTCGCTCACCGCGGCCGAGCTCGCCGAGGTCCGCAGGCACCCGGCCCTCGGTGCGGTGCTCGTGTCGTCGCTGCCCGGCGCAAGAAGGGCGCTGCCCTCGATCCTTCACCACCACGAGCGCTGGGACGGCACGGGCTATCCCGGCGGGATCGCGGGAGACGCGATCCCCGCCGAGGCGCGGCTCGTGTGCATCGCGGACGCCTACGACGCGATGACCTCGCACCGGCCGTACCGCGCGACGCTCTCGATCCGCGCAGCGCTCGAGGAGCTCCGCGTCTGCTCCGGCACTCAGTTCGATCCCGTGATCGCGCAGGCGTGCATCGAGGCGTGGTCGTCGCGCCTCAAGCTCGCCGTCTAGCGGCGCGGCTCGTGAAATCGCATACAGCGGCCGCGAAGCGGTCGCCTTTAGGGGTCTTCGCGCGTCGCGGATCCGCGCAAGCGGATTCGCGACTTGCGCAGCTAACTAGATCGCAGACCAGACCTCGAGCTTCGTCTTGACTCTTCGGATCACGGCGTCGGTGTAGTCCGACGTGCCGAGATGCCCGCCGAGATCCGCGGTGCGCTCGCCCTCCGCGACTGCCTCGAGCGCAGACTCGCGGATCGCGCGCGCGGCCTGCTGCTCCCGCTCGTCGCCGTGGATCAGCAGCGCCGCCGCCGCGAGGATCATCGCCATAGGGTTCGCGATGTTCTTGCCCTCGAGCGCCGGCGCGGTCCCGTGCGCGGCTTCGGCCATCAGCGCGCTGGGGACGTCGATCTCGTCGAACGCGACGAGCAGCGACTCGGAACCGGCGATCGAGCCGAAGAGCGGCAGCACGAAGTCACTCAGGATGTCGCCGTCGCGGTTCAGCGACGGGATGACGAGCGGGTCCGAGGCGCGCGCCATCAGCAGCGCGAAGGTGGCATCGATCAGCTGCGGCTC
>Ga0126306_10001642_pt1 | contig 12109 bp, 8 predicted proteins | sample Plot27_FD_92592 | JGI IMG/M metagenome (GOLD analysis project Ga0126306, IMG submission 92592) | Serpentine soil microbial communities from UC McLaughlin Reserve, CA, USA - Plot27 | ecosystem: Environmental > Terrestrial > Soil > Grasslands | place: USA: UC McLaughlin Reserve, Lake County...
AAACAAATACCATTTTGAATCAATCATTAGACTATACATCCAGTTAGCGACTAAAGGGCAGATGAAAACATCGTTTAAAGATCTTTTAAAATTAATTTTTCAAGGAAGGTTTAGCTCTTATGAAAATAAGGTAAAAGAATATTATGCTTTAATGATATCCAAAGATTTTCTTCCTAACACTCCTACTTTAATGAATGCAGGTGCCCGTTTAGGACAACTTTCGGCATGTTTTGTTTTAGATATGCCTGATGACATGGAAAAAATCATGAAAACATCTTCTGATGCAGCTATGATTTTTAAATCTGGCGGTGGAGTAGGAATTAATTATTCTGATTTGAGACCAGAAGGTGATATAGTTGCATCTACTTCAGGAGTCGCTTCTGGTCCTGCCTCCTTTATGCGCATAATAGACACGATTACAGATGTCGTTAAACAAGGTGGCAAAAGACGTGGAGCAAATATGGGAATACTGGAGGTTTGGCATCCAGACATTGAAAAGTTTATTACTGCAAAAACAAAACCTGGTGTTTTTGAAAATTTTAATGTCAGTGTTGGATTATGGGAAGATTTCTGGAAGGCACTTATCAACAACAATAACAATAATAAATATACCCTTAGAAATCCCCGAACTCATGAACCTATTAAACAGATAGATTCACATCAACTTATTGATCTTATATCATTAAGCGCATGGAAGAGTGCTGAGCCAGGTATCATCTTCTTTGATAATATAAATAAATACAATCCATGTATTAAAGCTAAAGAAGGACCCCTTAGAGCCACTAACCCTTGTGGAGAACAATCATTATATCCATACGAATCTTGTAATCTTGGATCAATTAATTTATCAAATTTTGTAAAACGCAAGGCAGATGGAATGTATGAATTTGATTGGCCTAGATATGAACAAGCTATAAGAATATCATCCAGATTTTTAGATAATATTATAGATGCTAATAAATATCCTGTTGATGAAATAGACTATAACACCAAACTTACACGAAGAATAGGTTTAGGAATAATGGGAATAGCTGATCTTTTATTTTCATTACGCATTCCTTATGCTTCTCAAGAAGGATACGAATTCATGAATAAACTTGCTGAAACATTAACCTATTTTAGTATGGAAGAAAGTGTAGCAATTGCTAAATCAAGAGGTTCGTTTCCATTATTCAAAAAAAGTGAGTATGTAACAGAGAAAATTCCTGTAGCGGGATATTATGAAATATCAAAACAAAACCATTTTTATGATTGGGATTCTCTAATTGAAAAAATCCAAAAATACGGAATTCGTAATGCTTGGACTACCACGATAGCACCAACTGGGACCCTCTCTATGATAGCAGATTGTTCTAACGGTGTAGAACCTGTATTTGCATTAGTTTTTGAAAAACGAGTAACTGTAGGTAGATTTTTTTATACTAACAAAATCTTTGAAAGTATATTAAAAGAAAACGGCCTATATACCGACGATATCTTAACAAAAATTGCTAATAATTATGGATCACTTAGAGGATTAAATGAGATACCGCCATGGATGCAGGCCTTGTTTACCACCGCAATTGATATTCATTGGACAGATCATATAATGGCTCAATCTATATGGCAAAGATGGATAAGTAATGCAATAGCAAAAACTATTAACATGCCTGGTGATGTTACAGTTGAGGATGTTAAATCCTCTTATCTACTGGCGCATGAGCTGGGATTAAAAGGTGTAACTGTCTATCGAGATGGCTCAAGAAATGAACAAGTTTTACATATTACAGGAACTAACACCTTAGAAAAATCATTTATTGTAAAACCAAGTAACTATGTCAAGGAATATATTCAATCACAAATAAAAGAGCCCTATGTCATTCAATATGTTTCTAAACTCATTAATACGAAGGATATTGAAATAATTGATGATGCGATAGACGGCGTACCCTTATTGACAGAAGAAAAAAACCCAGGTACAGAACATATTGAATTCATCCATAAATCTCTACCAGAAATCTATGAAGAGGAGATTTGTCCATCCTGTAAATCTAAACTGATCATTACTGAAGGATGTAACATGTGTATTGAATGTGGATTCAGTAGTTGTATATCAGGTTAAGACATATAATGGATTCCCATTTATTGTGAACAATTAAATGTATGTTATTTTCCCAATTCCTACTTTTTATATATATATAGGAACAAAACTTGTACCAAAAATTAGAGTAAATAACTAAAAAGGATCCTCATTTAATATTAAAGCCAATAAAGCCGAACGTAACTCCTTTCCATATGCTGCTTGTTTAAAATAAATCGCATTCTTAGTATTATCTATAGTATGCGAAATTTCATCAATTCTTGGTAAAGGATGCATTATTGACAAGTCCACTTTAGCATTATCCAATATTTTTTCATCTATTCTATAAGTGCCTTTTACTTTTTCGTATTCCTGAGTATCAGGAAATCTTTCTTTTTGTATTCTTGTAACATAGAGTACATCAAGTTTGGGAATTATATCATCAAGATAATCGTAATGCTTAATGTTCATTACGCCTTCAAATTCAAAAATAGATTCCTTCCGAATTGCCAAGCTAGGAGGGGAAATCAAATGTACATTTACATGATAATTTTTTAATCCATATAATAAGGAATATACAGTTCTGCCATATTTTAGATCACCGACTATTCCAATTGTTAAATTATCTATTCTTCCTTTTTCCTTAAAAATAGTATACAAATCAAGCATTGCCTGTGTAGGATGTTCTTCACTACCACTTCCTGCATTAATAATAGGGTTAGACGAGAGTTCTGCTGCATATCTGCTGGAACCATCCCTGACATGTCTAAGTACAATGACATCAGAATACAAATCTATGATTCTTATAGTATCAGCAAGCGATTCACCCTTTTCTATAGATGAAAATTTTGAATCAAAAATTCCTATTGAACTTCCTCCGAGGGATGCCATTGCAGCTTCAAAACTCATTCTAGTTCGTGTACTTGGTTCATAGAAAATATAACCTAAAGTTCGTCCTTTGCCTAGTTCACTTTTTTCTTCAGGTTTTAATTGCTGAATTTTATCAGTTGAATCAAATATAAATTCTAAATCATCTCTCGAAAAATCTCTAATTGAAACTATATCTTTGCCAAAAAAATGATTTTTACTAGACATAAATTAAAAGAGAATAAGGCTTATTTAATAAATATTTTTTTAATAATAGACTGATTCAAATCGGATAAACTTTAAATCGGAAAAAACTTTTAGGTTAAAATATGATATTGAGGTTTAGGAATTATTTACAATTAGCCTGATGATTCTAATAAATATCCTGTCTTTCGTTTTTCAATTATTGAATTAAAAATATCTCGTTCCTTCAATACGGAAATTCCAGTTTTATTACCAATAATTTCAATTAATATAATCCAATCGGGATTCTCTAATGAAACTTTATTGCGAAGTTTATTTGCAATAGCTGAAATAATATCTTTACTTCTTATTGGAGTATGTCTTTTTTCTACTGAGATTCTAAATGAATCATTTACTCTTATTTTATTCATTGAAAGGTTTTCTCCTTCTATTTCGATTTTTTTAAGATCTGTATAGAGAATTTTCTCGAGAGGTATAACTCTTAATATATATCTAAATTGCCATGGTTCCTCTGTCAATAATTCCTTGAATTTTGTTATTAATTCGAATGGATTTAAATTAGCTAATGCAAGAATTATACCTGATACATTTTGGATTTCTATCATTTGTGCATCGATCCTCAAGCGTTGAAGAATTACATTTAATTCATCAACTGCATCATACTCTCTATGTCTGTAAGTAGTAACCAATAAATTAAAATTCATTATTTTTATTGATATAAAATTTCGTAAATAGTTTCCGATTTTATTACTCCCTCTCTCACTATTTTGATATTTGAAGTAGACGCATCAACTATTGTGGAACCTTTTAGAGAAAAGGGATTATTAGGTTTCTTCTCGGTTCCCATGACTATTGCATCGTATCCAATCAGTGGAGATTTCATTACTTCCTTAGCATACAAACATGATTTTTCATTTGAGATATTAGCACTGGTGCCAACTAAATAATTACAATATTTTAATATACCTAATGTTTCTAGGTTGTTCGGGATTCTCATACCAATTGTTTGGTGACCAGCTGTAATTATTTTCGGAATATCGTAATCTTTTAAAGTCCCTATGATTGTTAAAGGACCAGGCCAAAAAGAATTAGCTAATTTTCTTACATTTTCATTTAAAACCATTATTTTTTCTGCATGCCTAAAGTCAAAAGTTAGAATAGGTAGAGCTTTATTAAGTAAACGTTTTTTCATTCTAAAAATTTTTCCTACTGCTTCTTTGTTATAGGGGTCACAACCTAACCCATAAATGGTATCCGTAGGATATACAATTATTCCCCCTTTCATAATTATCTCTTTACATTTGATTAAATCCTGTTCTTTTTTACCATCTAATATTATCATTTTATCTAACGTTTATTGAGTATTAACGAGACTTTAATTAGATATTTAATTATTAACAGATCCTTTTAGTTTATGAATTATTCGTTCAATTTCTGAAATAATGTTGTCTGATTTATTGGGATCACTCTGTATTGTGCCTCCTGCAGCAAATTTATGACCTCCTCCATCAATTAAATTTAAAGCAATTGCATTACAATCAATTTTGTCATTATTTCTTCTAATACTTATTTTACCATTTTCTCCATAAAATATAGCGATATCAGCATTGGTCACAGTAAATACCTCTTCTGAAAATAAGCTTGTTTGGATATAGGGTGATGATTTAACAAATACAACATTTAAATCATTTATTTTTTTTAATTTTAATTCATTTAATACTCGTTTTTTATCTGTATCTCTTAAAATTTCATATCTTGTATAATCTTCACTCATATCAATATCCCATAATATTCCATTAGCTATCTTCTGAGCCAGTTTTGATAATCTTTCATATGAGTCATTAAAATTGAGGTAATATCTTATAATTTCTGGTAATGGAGTAAGATACTGATTCTTGGTAAAAAAATCTATTGAATGTGCTAAATTAGCTAAATGTTTAGCATAAGCATTATCCGATAAAAATCGTTCATACATTAATTCTGCTGCACATTTGATCCCTGAATTATCCAATATTAACTCGATAAAAGGAGTTACTTCATCTATAGTATTTTTAGACCATGGATGATGATCAAGCCAAATAACTTTATTATTAGAGTTTTTGCAATTTTGAAAAGTACTTATAAAAATACTCAACAAACTATCATTAAACCCAAGATCTGATACAATAAAAAGATTTTTATCCTGCGATTCATTTGAAAAAAAAATTTGATTAATTATTTTCATAAAACTTTCTTTGCTATAATCTAAAAAAAACGTTCTTGCTTGAGGATACCGAATTAAACCTATAGAAGAAGAGAAGATACCATCGACATCAGATTCATGAGAAAATAATGTAACTCTCATTATTTTGTATTAGTTTTATTTTCTTATAAGTCTTGATTATATTAGTATCTTAGCATAGTTGACAAAATCATTTCAATTAATGTAGGTTCATATTAGATTCAGGTTTTAGTATCATTTTGAGTAAGATCATATCAATAAATCAATATCTTTCTAATACAATACTTGTTAATAATACATTTTTAAATCTCTCTTTATATTTAATTTACTAAGTAATATTATGGATTCTATTTGCTATTCACACGCCTGTAAATCTATTGCTATGGAATTGGCAAATGATAGTAATATGTCTCTAAAAGAAATAAACAAAATTATTCGTTCTACAAGTTCTAATTATAAATTGTCTACTGTTCCAAAGAAAGAGCATATCATATCCTATCTTCCAAAAAATAGTAATTATAGACATCTTCTGGTAGTTAAACGAGTGAAAACTGCATCTGGTGTTGCAGTAATTGCAGTCATGCCAAAACCGTATGAATGTCCTCATGGAAAATGTATTTATTGTCCTGGTGGAAGGGAATATAATACTCCAATGAGTTATATTGGAACAGAGCCTGTTACTAAAATAGCACAGTCCTTTGAATATGATGCATATCATCAAGTCAAGTCAAAACTTAATCAACTCTCTCAACGAGGTCATAATATTACCAAGATTGAACTTGTAATTGTAGGTGGAACGTTTCCTTTCCTGCCAGAAAATTATCAAAGAGGATTTGTTAAAAAATGTTTTGACGCATTAAATGATGATCTTTCTTCTACTTCGCTAGAGGAATCTTGTAGAAAGAATGAACATGCCAGCATTCGCTGTGTAGGGTTTACAGTAGAAACAAAACCTGATTATTGTAAAGAAAAACATTTAGATTTGATGTTAGAATTAGGAATCACCAGAATTGAAATAGGTGTCCAAACATTAGAAGAAAAAATTTACCAATTAGTTAATAGAGGACATAATTTAATAGATGTTAAACATTCATTCCAAATTGCAAGGAATTGTGGATACAAAATTGTCGCCCATATGATGCCGGGTCTCCCTGGATCCACACCACAAAGTGATATTAAGGGATTTAAAACATTGTTAGAAAATAATTTGTATAAACCAGATATGCTTAAAATATATCCGACTTTGGTTCTCAAAAATACTGGCTTGTACCAATTGTATATGAATAAAAAATATCACCCTTATTCTGAAGAAGATATAGCAAATATTCTTTTTGAAGTAAAAAAGTTAATACCACCTTGGGTTAGAATAATGAGAATCCAAAGAGAAATTGAAACTTCTGATATTATTGCAGGATCAAAAAAAGGAAATTTACGCCAAATAGCTATAAAAAAATTAAAAGAAGTTGGTTTGAAATGTAATTGCATAAGATGCCGAGAAGTAGGGCTCCAAGAACTTGAGAATTTTAATCAGGATGAAATAACACTCAATAGAATTGATTACCTTGCATCAGGAGGAAAAGAAGTTTTTCTGTCTATGGAAAATAAAGATAAAAATTTATTATTTGGATTTCTGCGATTGAGAAATATGCCATTTTCTCATAGAAAGGAATTGTTTGAGACCAATAATAAAACTTCTGCGATTATTAGAGAATTACATGTGTATGGACAAGTAGTAGATGTTGGACAAAAAAAAGGATCTTTATCATTCCAACATAGTGGCCTTGGTTTTCGTTTAATGGAAGAGGCAGAGAAAATTTCGAAAGATGAATTTCAAGTAGATTCACTTTCTGTTATCAGTGCAATTGGAACTCGCGCTTATTATCGGAAATTAGGATATGTTCAAAACGGTCCATATGTTAGAAAGCAATTGAAGTAACTAACGCCACATTATTAGACCCTATAATCTAGAATAATTATTATTATCGAAAAGAGGCTCTTGAATCAAACTAGTATTCTCTAACCGACTTTGATCTTAAAAACAATTACAGTGAGATATTAAGTAATTAATAAGATATTATCTCTACCGTATTAATAATATAAAAAATTACGATATAGAAGCTCCATATTTTCCTTGTTCTTAGGAGAATATACTTTCTAACCATTTTTTTCCTTTCCGGAATTCGAGAATATCATTTACAAGAATAATAAGTATACAAATAAAAGTAATTAAAAAAATTGATGCTAGCCTTGATCAACTATAACAATTCTTAATTTGCTAAATATTGTTGCAAATTTATTCTACATTATAGATGTGTGCATTATCCAAATGGTTCTATCATACGTTCAGCTTATTAGATCCTTATGCAAAAAATAAGAATTATAACACTATTATAGGAAAATAAAATGAAATAGTCAATCTAATTATATTTTTTTTATTATTTATGAATATTATTGTTTTATCGATAATATATTGCTAAATTTTAAACGATGTATACAATAGAATTAAAAGTAGATGTATTATTTAGTTATTTAACAAATTAACTTTGTTAAATAATAATATGGTATAGTAAGATGATAGAAAATATTATTGGAAAAGGAACTTGGATAGATAAAGTAGCAAATACGCTCATCTTGAGGGAAAAAAAATTAAATCGGAGTATCGATTCAATAAAAGTCGAAAGTGGATTAGGAGCTTCTGGAATACCTCATATAGGTAGTATGGGGGATGCAGTAAGGGCTTATGGTATTAGCTTAGCTTTACAGAATTTAGGATATAATTCGGAATTAATTGCTTATTCTGATGATATGGATGGATTAAGAAAGATACCCGTTGGTTTTCCTCCATGGCTCAAAGAGCATATTGCTAAACCTGTTTCACATATTCAAGACCCATTCGGAGATTGTCATAATTCATATGGTGCTCACATGAGTAGTTTACTTCTTGATGGATTGGATCGTGTAAACATTAAATACATATTTAAGAGTGCTGCCGAAGTGTATAAAAGTGGTATACTGATTGATGCAATTGATCAAATTCTTACAAAAAGTGAATATTTAGGACAAAAAATTTCAGAATTTGTGGGTCAAAATAAGTTCTTAAATACGTTACCTTATTTTCCTATTTGTAAAAACTGTGGCAAACTTTATGTAACTCATGCATATAAATATATGCCTAAAAACAAAAAAGTATTATACGAATGTTCTGGAATTAAGATAGGAAATAAAGAAATCATAGGATGTGGTTATAAGGGAGAAGCTAATATTGGAAAGGCTGAAGGAAAACTTGCTTGGAAAGTTGAATTTGCTGCACGGTGGAAAATATTCGACGTTCGATTTGAAGCATATGGTAAAGATATTATGGATTCTGTCAAAATAAATGATTGGATCTGTGAAGAGATATTAAACTTTCCTCATCCTTTGCATATAAAATATGAAATGTTTTTAGACAAAGGCGGCAAAAAAATAAGTAAATCTGCTGGTAATGTTCTAACGCCCCAAAAGTGGATGAAATACGGTACACCCCAATCCCTTCTTTTACTATTGTTCAAAAGAATAACTGGAACAAGGCATATAGGAATAGAAGATATACCTTCATTAATGGATGAATATGATCTTTATGAAGATTTGTATTTTGGGAAATTAAAAGAAACGAATCAATCAAAAATGATTAAGTTACGCGGAATTTATGAATATATTAATCATCTTAATCCGCCAAAAAATAATTCTAATCATATACCCTATCGATTACTTGTCCAACAAACATCTCTTTTTGAAGGAAAAGATCAAATTGATAAGGTATATGAAAGACTTCAAAAATACAAACTAATTAGTGAAAAATCAAATGATATGATAGAGAAAATTGAACTTGCCTTTAATTGGTCAAATGATATTTTAGCAAATGAAGAGAATCATTATATATCACTGAATATAGAACAAAAGAAAGCATTAAGAGACTTAATAACAACTCTAAGATCATATTTAATAAAAGAAAATAGTAACATGGCAAATGATATCCAAACATTAATTTATGAAACTTCAAAAAAACATGAAATGGAACCAAAAAATTTCTTTCGTCTGCTTTACCAAATACTCATTAATTCTGATCGAGGACCAAAACTTGGCAATTATTTGGTTGATCTAGGTATTGATCGAACCTGTGGTATAATTGAAAAATATCTTTGAAATGTACATGTTTAAATTTGACCAAATAAAGGTAATTTTATATACTAAATAAAATAAATGGCAAAAAGTGAGTATCGATTTTATTACCATTACAAATAATCGTCTAAATTTATAACTATTTAAAAATACAGCTAATAAATTTAATATTGTAAATTAGGTAAAAACAATCATAAATATTAATAATGGATTATAAAATTAAGAGAACTTATATTTCTTGTTTTCAACTTTTCCAATTACATTTCCATTACCTTTTGAATCCACCTGTCCAATTTGGTGAACTTTCATATTGTATTTTTCTATTATACTGATTGTCTTATCAACATTGGCCTTTGGAAGTATTATACATAAACCGATTCCCATATTAAAAGTTCTATACATCTCTTTAAGATCTATTCTACCATCTTTTTGAATTTGCTTAAAAATGCCTTGAGGAGGGGATAAATCAAAAAGGTTGTATCTTACTCTATGATTTAATCGTTTTAATTTTGTAAATGAACCTCCTGTTATATGTGCTAAAGCATGGATGGTAATTTTTCTATCCTTGAGCAATTCCATTATTGGTCGTACATAAATTCTCGTTGGAGTGAGTAATTCTTCTCCAACTGTTTTTGTTATAAATTCAGGAATTTCGCCAAGGGAATACTTTGATAATACCTTTCGCGCTAATGTATAGCCATTTGAATGCAAACCACTACTTTCCAATCCTAATATAATATCGTCAATTTTGATCTTGTTTCCAAGAATAATATTATTATTTTTTGTCATTCCTAGTGCAGTGCCCGAAAGGTCAAAGATTTCGCCTGTTTCACCTGCTAACAATTCAGGAATTACAGAAGTTTCACCTCCAACAATAGCTATTCTTGCTGCTTTTGCACCTGTAATCAACCCTTTCATGACTTTTTTTACCAATTCATCATTAACTTTTTTTAAACCTATGTAGTCTACAAATGCAAATGGTTGTGCTCCTGTACAGATAATATCATTCACGTTCATGGCTATACAATCGATTCCTATAGTATCATAGCATTTCATCTGTTGGGCAACAAGAACTTTAGTACCAACTCCATCTGTATGTAAGGCCAGAACATTATTTCCTAGAGTTATTAATCCGGAATAATGACCAAATCCGGCAGTAATTTTGCCTATTTTTTGAAATGAATAAGATTCACTAATCATTTTTCCAATAATTCTTTGCATAGACTGAATTTTTGGAATATTCACTCCTGCTTTCTCATAAGTATAGATATGTGAATTAGACAATTTATCACTAGTTCAGCCAATTTATAGTTAATAAAACTTTTTTGAAAATGATGTTTTAACCTTTTTTTTATCAACTAACAACTTGAGGATTTTTAAATTAATAAAAGATCGATTTAATAGGAATATTTCATAATTATAATTGAAATATTGAGGATTTTAGATATTGCGAATTGTATTATTGAATTTATCAGACTGGAAGTATCAAGAGCACAATCTCATGGAGTAGTATTGGGTTTAAGTGGAGGAGTTGACTCGTCTGTTGCAGTATCTTTAGCTACCAAAGCGTTAGGTAATCAGAGAGTGATTGGATTAATTTTACCAGATAAAAAAGTATCAGAACAGAAGGATATACGCGATGCAGTTGACATAGCCAAACTACTGGATATAAAATATCAAATAATAGATATTACAGAAATTAAACAAAAGTATATAGATTTATTGCCAGTAGAAAAAATCCCCCTAGGTAACCTTACAGCCAGGATCCGCATGACCTTACTTTACTATTATGCAAATCTCTACAATAAATTAGTTCTAGGCACATCGGATAAAAGTGAAATGATGATTGGATATTTTACTAAATTTGGAGACGGTGCATCTGATCTTCTTCCATTAGCTGACGTATACAAAACCCAAGTAAGAAAATTGGGTACGTATCTAAATGTTCCTCAAACTATATTATTAAAAAAAAGCACACCTTCTTTATGGCGAAACCAAACTGCAGAAAATGAAATTGGAATGGAATATGAGAAGATTGATAATATTTTGAAATATATAGAGGAAAATAATTCCTCCATTAGCAATAAAGATTTAGTAAAAAAAGGATTAAATAAAAAAGATGTAGAATTCATACAAAATCTGGTATTAAAAAATATCCATAAAAAAAAATTACCTAAAATTTGTTATATATCCTCAGAATAATTTTAATATTAATAAAATCTAATTTTTTTATTCCTATTATTTTCATATTTAGGATTGTTTAGACTAGCAGATCACTTTTAAGTAGGACAAATATCCTTCATCTGTATGGTCTCAGGAAGAGACATTAGGTTAAACAGAATTACAAAAAAAGGAAAAATGGTTTGTATTCCTATGGACCACGGAATAACCAATGGGCCCATAAAAGGCCTAGAAAATACTCATGATATGATATATCAATGTGAAAATTCTGGATTGACAGCAGTAATTATTAATAAAGGGATTATCAAGTCATTACCTAGGACTACTAGTATAGGATTAATAACACACTTGTCTGCCAGTACTTCTTTAAGTCCTTATCCAAATAAAAAGGTGCTTATTGGAAATGTTGCAGATGCTAT
>Ga0126306_10001643_pt1 | contig 12098 bp, 9 predicted proteins | sample Plot27_FD_92592 | JGI IMG/M metagenome (GOLD analysis project Ga0126306, IMG submission 92592) | Serpentine soil microbial communities from UC McLaughlin Reserve, CA, USA - Plot27 | ecosystem: Environmental > Terrestrial > Soil > Grasslands | place: USA: UC McLaughlin Reserve, Lake County...
CGCCGAGCCGCCGGCCGGGATCGCGGTGAACATGCCGGTCGGGGCGTCGACAGCGACGCCCTTCAGCGCGTCCCGGAAGTCCGCCGCGGTGGCGTACCGGTCCGCCGGGTCGCTTGCCATGGCCTTGCGGAGGACCGCGGTGAGCGCGCTCGGCACGCCCGGCAGATCCGGCACCGGCTCGTCCTGCAGGCCGATGATCGTCGCGATGCTGGGGTAGCCCTCTGCCGGCCAGCGGGGCGGCCGTCCGGACAGGAGTGCGTAGAGCGTGGCCCCCAGCCCGTAGACGTCCACCGCGACGGTTGGGCGCTCCATCCGGAACACCTCCGGCGCGGCGTAGGCCGGCGTGAGGGCCTCCAGGGTGGCGGAGAGCTGGCGGGACGGATCGTGGCTGGCGGCCAGGCCGAAGTCGGCGAGGCCGGGCGAGCCGAAGCGGTTGACCAGGATGTTCGCCGGCTTGAGATCCCGGTGCAGGACGCCGGCCTGGTGCGCGGTCTCCAGCGCGTCGGCGATCCGGACCCCGACCTCGCGGACGTCCGGCGCGGGCAGCGGGCCGTCCTTGCGCAGCCGGTCGGCGAGCGAGCCGGCGGTGCACAGCTCCATCACCAGGTACGGGCGGCCGTCCTCGGTGATGCCCGCGTCGAAGACGCTGATCACGTTCGGGTGGTCGGAGAGCTGGCCGGCCGCGTGCGCCTCGCGAAGGAAGCGCCGGCGGTCCCGTTCGTCACGGACCATGCGGTTGTCCACCTTGAGCGCGACCTCGCGCCCGACGGACTCCTGGCGCCCCCGGTACACGACGGAGAACCCACCGTGACCCAGCACCTCCAGGACAGTGATACCAGCGACGGGCGACGTCAGACTCACCTGCTTCACACCTCCTCCTACGTGCGGCAGGCCCGATCGTCCTCACTGCCCGGTGAAGAGCGTACGTCGGCGTCACCAGCGACGCCGCGCCGCGCGGTCGGCACGTCCCTGATCACACCACCGAGCGCTTCCCCCTAGACTCTCGTCGCAGTATCGGTTGTAGCTGGAGGTGGGTCATGGACGAGGTGCTCGCACGATGCGGGCTGTTCCAGGGCGTGGAGCCCGACGCCGCGGAGGCGTTGGCTGCTCACCTGGAGTACCTCGACGTCCCCAAGGGACACACCATCTTCTCCGAGGGTGAGCTCGGTGACAGCCTGTACATCGTCATGAGCGGCAAGGTGAAGGTCGGTCGCCGGGCCGCCGACGGCCGGGAGAACATGCTCGCGGTGATGGGCCCGTCCGACCTGGTTGGCGAGCTGAGCATCTTCGACCCGGGCCCGCGAACCGCCAGCGCGGTCGCCGTCACCGACGCCAAGCTGGCGCGGCTGCGGCAGTCGGCGCTGCGCCCGTGGATCACCAACCGGCCGGAGATCGCCGAGCAACTGCTCCGGGTCCTCGCCCGCAGACTGCGCCGGACGAACGACGCCCTGGCCGACCTGATATTCACGGACGTGCCGGGCCGGGTGGCGAAGAACCTGCTCCAGATGGCGAAGCGCTTCGGTACCCGGGAGGGCAACGCGCTACGAGTGACCCACGACCTCACACAGGAGGAGCTGGCCCAGCTGGTCGGTGCCTCGCGCGAGACGGTGAACAAGGCGCTGGCCGATTTCGCGTCTCGTGGCTGGCTGCGGCTCGAGGGCAAGAGCGTCGTCATCCTGGACCACGAGCGCCTGGCCCGGCGCGCCCGCTGAGGATCCCCCGGCACCGGCCATGACTCCGCGGTTAGCGGCCCCACACCGGCGCCACAGGCCCCTCAACCCCGGAGTCACGTCCACAACCCCGGAGTCATGCCCGCCCCAGGGCCATGAGTCCGCGGTTAGCCGGCCCCACACCAGCGCCACAGGCCCCTCAACCCCGGAGTCACGTCCACAACCCCGAGTCATGCCCGCCCCCGGGCCATGCCTCCGTGGTTAGCGGGGCAACACAGCGTCACTTCTTCACGAAGTACGACTTGTTCAGCTTGTCGAGGCCCTTGCCACCGACGCAGCGGAACTCGCGCTTGCCCGACGAGTACTCCGACTCGGTGGGCGGTAGTACGTCCGTACTCCAGCCGCTGCTCGACTCGCCGGTGCCCAGCGCGATGGAGATCGCCTGCGGTCCGCAGACCACCTTGATGATGGCGTTGCCGGACACCTCGTCGTAGTCCGCTGACTTCACCGACGCGGGCAGCTCGCCGATCAGGAACGTCTCCCAGGTGTGCTTGCGGTCGCAGTCGCGCTCGGCGGCGGACACCTTGCCGCCGATGTTGTTGATTCCGGCGAAGCACTCAGGCTGGCTCGGGCAGCGCGCGGTGATCCCGCCGCTCGCCGCGACCGTCTTGAGCGGACACTCACCGAGCAGGCCGTCGGTGAGGTCGTCGCTGCCGCGGCTGGCGCTCGGCAGGGTCGGGATGACCGGGACCGCGGCGCTCGGCGACTGTGCGCTCGGCGTCGGCGTCGGGTCCTTCCTCTCGCCGTCCGGCACCAGGGCGTACACGCCGATCCCGATGCCGAGGACGATCAGCGAGACGACCGTGATCAGCGCGGCGATCAGCAGCCCGCGACCGCCGCCCGGCTTGTTCGGAGGCGCGGGCGGGTAGCCGCCACCGGGCGGCCGCTGCGGCGGGTAGCCCGCGGGCGTGTACGCCGGCACGTACGGCGGCGGTTGCTGCGGCGAGCGGTGCGGCGGTGGCTGTTGCCGCCACTGCTGGGTGGGCGGGGCCGGCGAGGTCGGCGGCACACCGCCGCCCGCCGGGCCTGTCGGGTTCGGCGGCGTCGAGAGCGGATACGCCGGCGGCGCCGGGTTGCAAGGCGGCGGTGACGAGGTCGGCGGCGGGGACATCGGAGGTCCGGACGTCGACGGGCCACTTGTCTGCGCGAACACCGCGGGTGCCGGCGTCCACCCGGACGGCGGCCCGGACGACGGCGTGACCACCGTGACGTCGTCCGGCGACGCGGCCTTGAGCGCGTCCCGGAACTCGGCCGCCGAGCCGTAGCGGTGTGCCGGGTCGGCGGCCATGCCCTGGCGCAGCACGTTCGTGATCGCTACCGGGACACCGGGCAGATCGGGCAGCGGCTCCTCGTGCAGCCGGATCATCGTCGCGAGGCTGGGCGCGCCGGTGTCGGGCCAGCGCGGCGGGCGTCCGGAGAGCAGCGCGTACAGGGACGCGGCCAGCGCGTACACGTCGCCGGCCGGGGTGGGCTTCTCCAGCCGGAACACCTCGGGCGGCGCGTACGCCGGGGTGAGCGCCTCCACCGTCACCGACAGCTCGCGGGACGGGTCGGGCAGCGCGGCCAGGCCGAAGTCGGCCAGGCCGGGGACGCCGTACCCGTTGATCAGGATGTTGCCGGGCTTCACGTCGCGGTGCAGGATCCCGGCCGTGTGCGCGGCGTGCAGCGCGTCGGCGATCTTGATGCCGACGTCGCGCACCTCGGACGGCCCGAGCCTGCGCTCCTTCTTCAACCGGCCGGCGTACGAACCGCCGGAGCAGAACTCCATGACGAGGAAGGGGTGGTTGTCACCGGTGACGCCCGCGTCGTAGACGTTCACCACGTTCGGGTGGCCGGACATCCGCCCGGCCGCCTCGGCCTCGCGGAGGAAGCGGCGCCGGTCGCGCTCCTCGTCCAGCGAGCGGGTGTCGATCTTGAGCGCCACCTCGCGGCCGACCGAGTCCTGCCGTGCCTTATAGACGGTCGAGTAGCCACCTCGGGCAATCACCGTCAAGTCGGACAACCCCGGCACGGGCGAGGGCAGTTGCGGCGTCGACGGCGGATTCTGCACGCTACGAAGGTACCGATCCCTGATCTCGGGCGGGCCACGACGGTACACGTGCGGCACGAACCGGCGAGGCCCGCTCAGTTCCTCCCACGAGCGTGACCGATCGACGCAACCGCGAGCAGCCGGGCGCGAACATCGCCTCAGTGCGGCGCCGGCGCGGAGCGGAGCCGGTCGTAGACGGCGTCGCTGGCGGCCCGCTCGGACACCTGCTCGGTCGAGTACGCGAGCTGCACGGCGTCCTTCGCGGCCAGCACCGCGGCCTCGTGATCGCCGGCGGCGGCCAGCGCCTGCGCGAGCGCCCGCCCGGCGACGACCCGGCTCCGGACGTCCTCGGCCGGCACCTGCTGCGCCCGGCGGGCCCAGGTCAGCGCCTCGTCGCTCTTGCCAGCCAGCCGTAGCACGCCGGAGTAGTGGGCCAGCGCCTGCCGGCGCGGGAAGATCAGCGACGGCGACCCCGCCGCCTCCACCACCTCGGCGAGCAGCGACAGCGCCGAGTCGAGGTCGTCCTGGTTCCGCCGCGCCTGCGCGAGTAGCACCACGGGCCCGACCCGGACCGGCTCGACCACCTCCAGGGGCGCCAGCATCTCCAGGATCGCGCGCGCGTCGGCCTCGGCACCGACCGGGTCACCGGCGTCGAGCCGGCAGTAGCCGCGCAGGGTCTGGGCGATACCGACGGTGACCGGATGGGCGGCCTCCCTGCCGACCCCGATCGCGTCGGTGAAGAGCGGGATCGCATCGTCCAGCCGGCCGGCGCCGCGCGCGACCGCACCGCGGACGGTGAGCGCCAGGCTGCGCCCCCAGGCGTCGCCGGTGGGCCCGAGGCCGTCGAGCGCGCGGCGGGCCTGCCGGTCGGCGTGGGCCAGCTCGCCCAGCTCGGCGGCGGCGAACGCCTCGACGGTGCGCAGCGCCGCCACCCCCCAGACGTCCCCGGCGCGCTCCCCGAAGGGGACGAACACCCGCGCAAGCTGTCGCGCCTCGGCCAGCCGCCCCTCCAGCAGCCGGACGAACGCCTCCGTGCCGCTCACCCAGGACCGGCCGGCGGCGTCGCCCAGCTCGGCGAACAGCGCCCCGGCCCGGACCAGCGACTCCTCGGCGGCCGGGAAGTCGCCCCGCGACGTCGCCGACCAGGCCAGGTGTTGCAGCGCCCAGCCCTGGCCGGGGATGTCGCCGGACTCGACGGCGCGCCGGTAGGACTGGGCGAACCGTGCCTCGGCGGGCCTCAGGCGTCCGGCCAGGTAGTCCAGCATGCCGAGCCGGCGCAGCGCCTCGCCCTCGTGCCGGGCCAGACCGGCCTCGCGGGCCGCCCGGATGGCCGCGCTCCAGGACGCGACAGCGCGCCGCGTCCGGTCGGCCGCGCGGTGCGCCTCACCGGCCGCGAGCAGCGCCCCGACCTGGACCGCGGGCGGCACGCCGCTGAGGTTCACCAGCGAGCCGGCGAGCTCCAGCGCCTCGTCGTACCGGCCGGTCTGCACCAGCGCCCTGGCCCTGGTGAGCCGAAGCTGCGGCGGCAGCGCGCCCGGCGCGAGCGTGGCAGCGCGGTCCAGCAGCGTGATCGCGCGGGCCGCCTCGCCCGCCGCAAGGGCCGTGTGGGCGAGCCGCCCGAGCGCGGCCGCGCCGAGCGGGGCCACCTTCCGCGCGTCGTGGTTGGGCGGGAGGAGCATCGCCTCGGCCAGCGCCTGGGCCCGCTCGACCTGGGCGACGACCAACTCGTCGCGTTCGGTGACTGAGAGGCCTCGGACCGGACGGCTGTCGGCCCACCGGGCGACGCGCGCGTGCCGGTCCGCGAGGTCGGCCTTGCCGACGCCGGAGTAGGCGGCCTCGCGCATCAGCGTGGTCACGAACCCGTACCCGCCGCGCGGCGTCCGCCGCAGCATCCGCCGGGCGACCAGCTCGGCCAGCGCGCGGTCGAGGTCGGCGTCGCCGCGCGGGCTGCCCAGCCCGTCGGCGCGGAGCGCCTCCAGCGCGCCGTCGGGGATCCGGTCACCGATCACGGCGGCGTCCCGCAGCACCGCGCGGGCGTGCGCCGGCAACGTGTCGATACGGGCGGCGAGCACCGCGGCGAGGTCCGAGGAGAGCAACCGGCCGGCGAGGCTGCCCGGTGCGAGCCGCCAGCCGGACGCGCCGCCGGTGAGCCGGCCCTGCTCGACCAGGAGCGAGACCAGTTCGGCCAGGTAGAACGGGTTGCCCTGGGCGGTGGCCAGCAACCGGTTCTCCTCGGCGCCGACCAGCCGCCCGCCGCCCAGGTACGACCGGAGCAGCCGGCTCGCCGCGGCTCCGGAGATCGGCGGCAGCGGCAGCGTCTCGGCGTCCGGCAGCCGGGTGAGCACTCCCGCGGTGCGAACGAGTTCCGGCCGGCCGAGCAGGAGCACCAGCACCGGCCCGCTGAGGTGCGAGGCCAGCACCCCGAACGCGTCCACGGCCTCGGCGGTGGCGTTGTGCAGGTCGTCGACGACGAGCAGGACCGGATCCTCGGCGGCCAGCCCGGACAGCAGCCCGGCCACGGCGATCGGCACCCGGTCGCCGCGGCGGGCGCCCGGGGCGGTGAGGCCGGCGACCGGCGCTGGTTCGCCGGCGTCCGAGTGGACGTTGAGCAGTTCGAGCAGCACCTCGACGTCGGCCGGGGGGATCGTGCCGCCGGCCGGCTGGCGGCCGAGCCGGGTGGCCACCCGGCGGACCCGCTCAGCCGCGCGCTCGGCGTCGTCGTCGGGCTCCACGCCGCACACCTGCCGGACCAGGTCGGCGAGCGGCTCCAGCCGGCGCCCCTCCCCGTACGGCCGGCAGCGGATCTCCAGCACCCGCGACGACAACTCGCTGCCCACCCGGCGGGCGACCTCGGCGGAGAGCCGGGTCTTGCCGGCGCCGGCCTCGGCGGTGACCACGACGACCTGCGGGGCGTCCCGCTCGGCCACCTCGGAGAACCGGCCGAGGATCCGCCCCAGCTCGGCCTCGCGCCCCACGAACGGCGCCTCGTCCCCCAGCCCCGGCCGGATCCCCGGCGCGTCCCGGAGCCCGAGCAGCTCGAACGCCTCGACCGGTTCCCGCTTGCCCTTGAGTCGCAGCGGCGGCAGCGACCGCCACGCAGCCCGGTCGCGGGTCGCCCGTGCCGTGCGCGCGCCGGCGTAGACGCCGCCGACCCCGGCCGCGTCGGAGAGGCGCGCGGCGGTGTTCACGGTGTCCCCGATGACGGTGTACGAGAGCGCGGCCTGCACCCCGGCGACCACCTCGCCGGTGTTGATGCCGACCCGCAGGCCGAGCTGGCGACCGCCGCCGACCTCGTCGTCGATGAGCCGCTTCACCGCCCGCTGCATCGCCAGCGCGGCACGAACCGCCCGCTCGGGGTCGTCCTCGTGGGCTACCGGGGCGCCGAACACCGCCATGATCCCGTCCCCGGTGAGCTTGTCGACGTGGCCGCCGAACGCGGTCACCGCCTGCGCGCACGCGGCGAGCACCCGGTCGGTCACCGAGCCGACCCGTTCCGGGTCCAGATCCTCGGACCACGCGGTGAAGTCGGACAGGTCTCCGAAGAGGACCGTCACCACGCGCCGCTCGGTGTTGGGCGCGATCATCGCCTCCGGCAGGGCGGAACCGCAGTTGTGGCAGAACCGGGCTCCCGGCACCACGACGGTCCCGCAGACCGGGCAGGTCACGGCTCGCCTCCCAGGTAGGCGAGCTGTGCCCGCACGGAGAGTTCCGCGGCCGGCCACACGGCCGGGTCGACGTCGGCGTAGACCCGGGCGACCACCTCGGCCGGCGTGCGGTCGCCGGACTCCAGCGCGGCACGGACCTGGTCGAGCCGGGTCTGGCGGTGCGCCAGGTACGCGCCGGCGATCTCACCCGCGTCGGGCAGCACCGGGCCGTGCCCAGGGAGCACCGGGATCGGCCCGAGCCCGCGCAGCCGCTCCAGGCTGTGAAGGTAGTCGCCGAGCGACCCGTCCGGCCAGGCGACCACGGTGGTGCCGCGCCCCAGGATCGTGTCGCCGGTGAGCACGGCCGGCTCAGGGTCACGGTCCGAACCCGGCCGGCCCGCGAACTGCACCGCGAACGAGACGGAGTCCGCGGTATGGCCGGGCGTGGCGAAGGTGCGGATCTCCAGCCCCGCGAGCGCGAGCGGCCCACCGTCGACGGTGAGCCGGTCGTCGCCGATCACGTACGCCGGGTCCAGCGCCAGCACCGGGGCGCCGGTCAACTCGTGGAAGCGTGCCGCGCCCTCGGCGTGGTCGGGGTGGCCGTGGCTGAGCAGCGTGCACAGCACCGGCGCCTGCTCGGCGACGGCGGCCAGGTGCTCTTCGTGGAGCGGGCCCGGGTCGACAACGACGCAGCCGGCCTCGCCCGGCGCGCGCAGCACCCAGGTGTTGGTGCCGTCCAGGGTCATCGGCCCCGGGTTCGGCGCCCGCACCAGCGTCGCCCATGCCGGGGTGGTCACGCGCGCCCGTCCGGCGCGTCGTAGCCAGGGTCGGTGGGGAGCAGGAAGCGGATCCTGTCGCCGTCCGGCACCAGCCGCGGGGTCACCGGCTCGATCTCCCGGCCGTCCGCGGCGGCGAGCACGCCGGCCACCGACCCGTGCCGCGCTAGTTCGCGCAGCGTGATCGCGGTCGGCGGCACCATCACGATCTCGCCCCGCTCCAGCGACGCCAGCGCGTCCGCCGGCCGGACCCAGGCGACCCGCTCGGCCTCGCCGGCCACGTCCCGGGTGCGCTGACCGGACGGCAGCGCGGCGACGAAGAACCGGGTGTCGAACCGGCGCTTCTCCTGGACCGGGGTGATCCAGTGCGCCCACGGCCGGAGCAGGTCGGCGCGGAGCACCAGCCCCCGCTCGGTGAGAAGCGTGGAGAGGCTGAGCTCGCGCGCCTCCAGCGCCTCGCGGGCGGTCTCCCACTCGGGCGCGCTCGTGTCGGCGACGACGTCCCCGGCGGTGGCGCCGGCGAGGAGCACACCGGACTCCTCGAACGTCTCCCGTACTGCCGCGCAGACCAGCCCGCGGGCCAGATCTGGAGGGGCGGACAGCGGGCCGGACCAGGCGTCCGCGTCCGGGCCGGACCAGGGCAGGTTCGCCGAGTCGATGTCGGCCGGATCCACGCCGCCACCGGGGAAGACGGTCATCCCGCCGAACGCCGCCATCGCGCTCACCCGGCGCAGCAGGTAGGCCTCCACACCGTCGGCGGACGGTGTGTCACGGAGCAGGATGACGGTGGCCGCGTGGCGCGGAACCGCCGGCTCTCCGCCGTCCCACGCCGCCACGTGCCGGGCTATCGCCGCCGGTACCTCGAACGTCACCCCCGAATCTTGACATCCCCAGCGACGGAAGACGCCCGGACTTCGTCCGCACCCGGGCGCCTGCAGCTGGCACACCGCCGTGGCCAGGGCAAACGCCGGCCCTGTGGAAAGGTCGTACCACTTAGGTACGGTTTCCGTTGTGACTGCGGAGGGGACCAGCGGCGCGACGCCCCGGGGCGACGACCCCGCCGCGCCCGCCGACCGCGCACGCGGGGCCAGCGCCGATGAGCTGTTCACCGTCGACGAGCTCGCCAAGCGCTCCGGGATGACCGTCCGCAACATCCGCGCGCACCAGTCCCGGCGGCTGCTCCACCCTCCGCAGCGGGTCGGCCGGCGCAGCGTCTACGACCCCAGTCACGTGGAGCGGCTCTCGCTGATCCGGCGGCTGCAGAACGGCGGCTTCTCCCTCGCCGCGATCCGGGCGCTGGTCCGGGCCGGGAACGAGGCCGGCGAGCTGGCGCTGGCCTGGCGGGCCGAAGCGATCGCGATGCGGTTCCTGCCGGGCGACGAGTTCGACGACGCCAAGCTGGAGATCGAGCCGGACGGGATGGTCGCGCTGCTCGCCCAGCCTGGCGCGCTGGAGCGGCTGGAGGCCTACGGAATCGCGCGTCGCACCCCGGGCGGCGGCTGGCAGGGCACCCACCCGGTGCTGGTCGAGGCTGGCCGGCGGGCCCGCGAGATGGGTCTGCCGTCACCGGAGATCACCCGGGTCCAGCTGGAGATCGCGGCCCAGGCGCAGGCCATCGCCCGGGAGCTGGTCAGTACGTTCCGGGCCTACTTCGGCGACCAGGACAGCGTCAGCCGGGCCCGGGTGCTGGAGGACTACGCGATCCTCGGCCCGATCGCGACCGCGATCGTCACCGCCACCTTCGAGGTGCAGATGGCGCGCGTGGTCCGTGAGCAGTTCGGGCTCACCCCCGAGCAGCTCCCGGAGCCGGGGTCGACCTAGCTCACCTCGACGATCAGCTCGACCTCGACCGGCGCGCCCAGCGGCAGTTCGGCGACGCCGACCGCGCTGCGGGCGTGCTGCCCGGCGTCACCGAAGACGGCGCCGAGCAGCTCGCTGGCGCCGTTCACCACACCGGGCTGGCCGGTGAAGCCGTCCGCGGAGGCGACGAAGCCGACCACCTTGACGACCCTGACGACAGCGTCGATGCCCGCCACCGAGTCGATCGCGGCGAGCGCGTTGAGCGCGCACCGCTGGGCCAGCTCCTTGCCCTGCTCCGGCGTGACCTCGGCGCCGACCTTGCCGGCCGCGGCGAGCTTGCCGTCCACCAGCGGCAGCTGGCCGGAGGTGTAGACGTAGTTCCCGCTGCGGACCGCCGGCACGTACGCCGCGACCGGAGCGGCCACCGGCGGCAACTCCAGGGCGAGTTCGGTGAGCCGCTCCCGCACGCCCATCAGGCCTCGCCCTTGGCGCGCTTCAGGTAGGCGACGAGCTGCTCGGGGTTGGGTCCGGGTACCACCTGGACAAGTTCGTACCCCTGGTCGCCCCAGGTGTCGAGGATCTGCTTGGTCGCGTGCACCAGCAGCGGCACGGTCACGTACTCCCACTTCTGCATGGCGGCACCCTAACCGTGGCGGGTGCACGCGGGTACGCGGGGGCGCGCGCGTAGGTGGACGTGTCCGTGGCGAAACGGCAGTGCGGCTGTTGCGTGATTCCGCAGCTAGAGGGGCGCCGGTACCCTGGCCGCCTGACCGCGGCAGAGCCGCCACATCGAACCGGCCGAGCAGCCGGAAACCTCACACGGGGGGACCCAGCATGACGCAGCCACCAGGCCAGTACCCAGACCCGTACGGTCAGCAGCCAGGGGGGTACGGCCCGCAGCCGGGCGGCTACGGCAACGATCCCGGCTACGGCGGCGACCCGGGCTACGGACAGCCCGGGTCCGGTCAGCCTTCCTACGGGCAGCCCTACGGCCAGCCCTCCTCCGGGCAGCCGTACGGCCAGCCGTCGTCCGGGGAGCCCTACGGCCAGCCGGCGTACGGCCAGCCGGGCGGCTACCCCCCGCCGCCGGCGAAGAAGGGCGGCAAGGGCTGGATCATCGCGCTCGTCGGCGTCGCGGCGGTGCTGCTGCTCTGCTGCGGCGGTGGCGGGCTGATCTACGCGCTCGGCGACTTCGGCGGCGCCGGCGACCCGAAGGAGGCCGTGGACACGTTCCTGGAGGCCTCCACCGAGCAGGACGTGGACAAGGCCAAGGACGTCACCTGCGACGCCAAGAAGGGCGATATCAAGGCCAGCGACCTCAGCGGCACGGGTAACGAGGCCGCCAAGGACGCCTTCAAGGACGCCACCTGGACGATCAGCGAGGACAAGAAGATCTCCGGCAGCAAGCACGAGGTCACCGCGCGGGTCACCGTGACCATCGCGGGCCGGACCAACACCGTCCCGCTGACCTTCGTCGTGGTCGACGAGAGCGGCTGGAAGGTCTGTGACTTCAAGCCGATCACCTGATCGACGTACGCCGAGCGCGGGGTTCCGGTCGCCGGAGCTCCGCGCTCGCGCCGTAGTGGCGCCGGCCACTGTGCGAGCGTGACGCGGACCCTATCCCGAGCAGGCCGCCCGGCCGCTGGTTACGCTCGATACGTGCCCGAGCGATCCCCACACTGGCCGGCCGCCCGGCTCCACGTGGTAACCGGCAAGGGCGGCACGGGCAAGACGACCGTGGCCGCCGCTCTCGCGCTCGCCCTGGCCGCGCACGGCAAGCGGGCGCTGTTGGTCGAGGTGGAGGGCCGGCAGGGCATCGCACAGCTGTTCGACGTCCCGCCGCTGCCCTACGAGGAGCGCAAGATCGCCGTCGCCCCGCGTGGCGGCGAGGTCCGCGCGCTGGCGGTCGACGCCGAAGAGGCGCTACTGGAGTACCTCGACATGTTCTACAAGCTGGGCCGGGCCGGCAAGGCGCTCAAGCGCTTCGGCGCGATCGACTTCGCCACCACCATCGCACCGGGCATGCGCGACGTCCTTCTCACCGGCAAGGTGAAGGAGGCCGTGACCAGAGTCGAGCGCGGCCACCGGGTGTACGACGCGGTGGTGCTCGACGCGCCGC
>Ga0126306_10001644_pt1 | contig 12098 bp, 12 predicted proteins | sample Plot27_FD_92592 | JGI IMG/M metagenome (GOLD analysis project Ga0126306, IMG submission 92592) | Serpentine soil microbial communities from UC McLaughlin Reserve, CA, USA - Plot27 | ecosystem: Environmental > Terrestrial > Soil > Grasslands | place: USA: UC McLaughlin Reserve, Lake County...
GTTTGCAGCGGCTTCGCGATTCCAGATAAGCCCTCTGACGGACTCGAACCGTCGACCCCCTCCTTACCATGGAGGCAGTCGTCTGAGGCCGTAACCCAAGAGCATGCCCCCGACAAGAATCGAACTTGTGCACGCGGTTTAGGAAACCGCTGCTCTTCCACTGAGCTACGGGGGCTCCAGCCCCAGTGTAGAACCGGCTAGGACGGACGGCTCGCCAGCGTGACCTGGGCGGTGACGGTCTCGTCGCCCCGCGTGATCTTCAGCGTCACGTTATCGCCGGGCTGGTGCGCGTCGATGGCCCGCGTCAGGGCTTCCGCCGAGCTCACGGTGGTGTTGCCTACGGCCGTGACCACGTCGCCTGTGCGCAGGTTCGCCTTCGCTGCTGGGGTACCCGCCCGCACGTCCTCCACGCGGGCCGACGCGGCACTCGAGTCCAGCGAGACGCCCAGGTAGGCGTGGACAGCTTTGCCGTTCGAGATCAGCTGGCCCGCGATCGAGGGCACGGTGTCCGAGGGGATCGCGAACCCGACGCCCGCGTTGTCGCCGGAGTCGCTTCGGATCTGCGCGTTGACGCCGATCACCTGTCCCTGCGCGTTCAGCAGCGGGCCGCCGGAGTTGCCATGGTTGATCGCGGCGTCGGTCTGGATCGTGTCGGAAATTGCGAAGTTGGCCGGCGAGTTGATCGAGCGGTGGAGCGCGCTGACGATCCCGCTCGTGACCGTCTCCTCGAGCCCGAACGGGCTCCCGATCGCCACTACCGGGTCACCGACGGCCAGCTTGCTCGAGCTGCCGAGCGTGAGCGGGTACAACTGCGAGGCCGGCGCATTCACCTTCACCAGGGCGAGATCCGTCGAGCTGTCACCGCCGACGAGCTGCGCGCTGTAGGTCTTGCCGTTCCAAAACTTGACCGAAAACGACTCGGCACCGTCGACGACGTGCTCGTTCGTAACGATGTGGCCACTCGAGTCGTAGACGAAGCCCGACCCCTCGGCGGAGCTCCCGCTCCCGCGGGCGGTGATCTCGACAACACCCCGATACGCCCGCCGGTAGATCGCGTTGATCGACATCGGTGAGTTGCTCGCGACAGCCTCGCCGTTCTGCACGGTGACCTGCCTGACGATGGTGCCGCCGCGGTCGGAGAGGACCGAGTAGGCGACTGCCCCGCCGCCCGCACCGATGCAGGCTGCTGCTAGGAGAGAGGCGAGGAGCGGCGTGCGCGGGCGGCGGGGCATGGGGAGGTCCTTTCGGTCGCTGGTGGTGACGCAGACCATGAGACCAGTCGCCTCTAAGACCCACGTGAGAGCTGGCTAAGAACTTCCTGAAAGTGTGCCTACGGAAAAACCCCGCCGCCCGCTGGCTGGTCATAGCGGACGGCGGGGCTCGTGTCGCACAAGGGTCTGGGGGATCCCTTATTCGATGACGGTCGAATCAGATCAAGAGCGCCTAAGAGCCTCGTGAGAAGCGCCTAAGAAATTTCTAAGAACTGCCTGCTCTCCCGGCTGATCTCACGAACTTCTCACCTCGAATGCGCACAATGCGCACGTGAAGATCCTGGTGGTGGACGACGAGCGCGCCGTGCGGGAATCGCTGCGGCGAGCGCTCGAGCTGGAGGGCTACGAGATCGAGCTCGCCGAAGACGGCCGCCAGGCTCTCGACCGGCTCGCGCGCGAGGACCAGCCCGACGCGGTCATCCTCGACGTGCTCATGCCCGGCGTGGACGGGCTCGAGGTCTGCCGCACGTTGCGTGCTGAAGGGAGTCGGCTGCCGGTGCTGATGCTGACCGCCCGTACGCAGGTCGAGGACCGAGTCGAAGGGCTCGACGCGGGCGCGGACGACTACCTGACCAAGCCGTTTGCCCTCGAGGAGCTCCTCGCGCGTGTGCGGGCGCTGCTACGCCGCTCCGGCGACGACGGCGCGAACGGCGACATGCTCAGCTTCGCCGACCTCGAGCTCGACCCCGGCACCCGCGAGGTCACACGCGGCGACGAGCGGATCGAGCTGACGCGCACCGAGTTCTCGCTGCTCGAGCTGTTCCTGCGCAACCCGCGCCAGGTGCTGACGCGCACGATCATCTTCGAGCGGGTCTGGGGTTATGACTTCGGCTTCGCCTCGAACTCGCTCGACGTCTACATCGGCTACCTGCGGCGCAAGACCGAAGCCGGCGGCAAGCCGCGACTGATCCAAACGGTGCGTGGCGTCGGCTATGCGCTGCGCGACACATGAGCTTTCGGACGAGGCTGGCGCTCGTCGCGGCGGCCGCGGTCGGGCTTGCCGTGGTCGCGGCCTCAGCGGTCGTGTTCGTCGTCGTCAGGGATCAACTACTCGGGGAGGTCGACCAGGCTCTTACCGACCGCGCCCGGGAGCTCTTGACTGGTCCGGGGCTTCACACCGACGAGAACGGCGACCTCGAGGTCCCCGGGCCGCGCTTCGGCACGCCCGACTTCATTCAGGCCGTTCCAGCTCAGGGCCCGGTCCTGCTGACGTACTACGAGAACAGGGGGCTGCCGGTCACGGACGATGCCAGGGAAGCGGCTCGCGGCGGGGGCGACCCTCGCTTCAGCAACGCGCATGTGGACGGCACCGACTTGCGCGTGCTCACGGTCCCAGGCTCGCCGTACGCATTACAGATCGCCCGGCCCATCACGGAGGTGAACAACACGCTCCATCGGATCACATTGTTCCTGATCATGATCGCGGCCGGCGGCGTCGCCATTGCCGCGGCGCTTGGACTGGCCGTCTCCCAGGCCGCGCTCAGGCCGGTACGCCGGCTGACCGAGACCACGGAGCGAGTCACGGCCACTGGCGACCTTTCGGAGCGGATCGAAGCCACGAGCGAGGACGAGCTCGGGCGTCTGGCCACGAGCTTCAACACGATGCTTGCCGGCCTCGAGGAGTCGAGCCGGGCCCAGCGGCAGCTCGTCGCCGATGCCTCGCACGAGCTGCGCACGCCGCTGACCAGCCTGCGCACGAACATCGAGGTCCTCGCGCGCGGGGACGAGCTCGCGAAGGGTGACCGCGAGCGGCTGCTCGAGGACGTCGTCGAGCAGATCGGCGAGATGACCTCCTTGATCGGCGAGCTGATCGAGCTCGCGCGCGGCGAGCGCGGCGAAGAGCCGGCGGAGGACGTGCGCCTCGATCTGATCGCCGCGGGTGCCGTCGAGCGCGCGCGCCGGAACCGGCCCAGCGTCGCCTTCACCACCGATTTCGAGGAGGCGACCGTCCACGGCGCGCCGTCCACGATCGAGCGTGCGGTCGCGAATCTCCTCGACAACGCTGCCAAGTGGAGCCCGCCAGGCGGCGAGGTCGAGGTCGGCGTCCGTGGCGGCGAGGTCTCCGTTCGCGACCACGGGCCCGGGATAGCGGAGGAGGACCTGCCCTACGTCTTCGACCGCTTCTACCGCGCCCGCACCGCCCGCGGCCTGCCGGGCTCCGGGCTCGGTCTGGCGATCGTGAAGCAGGTCGCCGACGCGCACGGCGGCCAGGTCCTGGCCGAGCGGGCAGAGGGCGGCGGCACGCGAATGCGACTTCGTTTCAACGGCCGCGACGGTTCTTAGGCACTTCTTAGCGCTCTTTCAGACCGTTCTCACGGCTCGATGGTTGGCTGGGACGACACAGCGACCGAGGTGAAAGGAGGACGACTAGATGAACGCTTCACTCAAGCGCAAGGCAATCGCCGGAACGGTGGCAGCCCTGGCAGTCGGAGGGACCGGCGCCGGAATCGCGGCGACCAAGATCGGCAGCGACCCGAGTACCGAGAGCAAGGCGGTCGTCCACGACGCCGCGAAGGAGCTCGGCGTTCAGCCGGGCGCGCTCAGCGGCGCGATCAAGAAGGCGCTCAGCGCTCGCGTCGACGCCGCGGTCGCCGCCGGGAGACTGACCAAGGAGCGGGGCGCGGAGCTGAAGACGCGGATCGCCTCGGACGACTTTCCGCTCTTCGGGCCCCCTGCCTTCGGCGGCGGCCACTTCGAACACCACGGCGGGCCCGGTCTGGAGGCCGCGGCCAAGTACCTCGGCCTGACGGAGACGAAGCTCCGCGAGCAGCTCGAGTCGGGCAAGACGCTCGCGCAGGTCGCGAAGGCCCAGGACAAGAGCGTGGGCGGTCTGATCGCGGCCCTCAAGGCCGACGTCAAGCAGCGGCTCGACGAGGCGGTCGAGGCCGGCCGCCTCACACAGGCGCAGGAGACGCGCATCCTGGCCGACCTGGATCAGCGGATCGACGACTTCGTCAACGGAAAGCTGATGCGGATGCGCCACGAGCGTTTCGGCTTCGGCGGCCCCGGCCGCCCGGGCCGTGACGGCGGGCCGCCGGCTGCCTTCCTGGGGCCCGCGGCGTGAACGAAGCTCCATCGAGGATCGAGAAGCCCGCCGGAGGGCGTCGACGGCCAAGCAGACCGCCGCCGCTCTCGCCGCGGCGGGCTTCCTCCTGGTGCTGGTTCTCGCCCGCGGCAGGCACGCGGGCGTGAACCAGGCCGGCACGACCTCCGGATCGGCCGCTGGCTCCTCGACCGGGACGACAGCGAGCTCAACCATGTCAATCGGGCGGAGTCGCGCGTCGTGGTCGTCTCGGCGTTGTTCGTGCGCGCCGTACGTACCGCGCTAGAGGTTGTGATCATCATCCTCGCGTTCGGGCCGCTGCGGCACCACGGCGCCTGAGCGATACCCTGCGCGCGTGGAAGAGCTCGCGCAAATCATCGAGCGCTGGCGGGCCCGGGGCGACCGGATCGCCCTGGCGACCGTGGTCGCGACGCGCCGCTCGGCCCCTCGGCCGGTGGGCGCGAAGCTCGCAGTATCCGAGCGCGGCGACCTCTTCGGCTCCGTCTCGGGCGGCTGCGTCGAGAGCGACGTCGCCGTGCAGGCGGCCGAGGTGATCGAGGACGGCAAGCCGCGCCTACTCACCTATGGGATCAGCGACGACCAGGCCTGGGAGGTTGGGCTGCCGTGCGGCGGCGAGATCGACGTCTTCGTCGAGCGCTTCACGGGCGAGCTTGCCGAGTCGACTGAGCCCGCGATCGCGTTGACGGTTCTCGACGGCGAGCGGGCCGGCGAGAAGAGCCTGATCGGTCCGGACGAGGTCGAACCGGGGCCTAGCCGCGTGCTCGAGCTCGGCGGCGAGACCGTCTTCGCGGAGGTGCTCGGCCCGCCGCCGCGCTTGCTGGTCGTCGGCGCGATCGATACCGCCGAAGAGCTCTGCCGCGCTGCGAAGAGTCTCGGCTGGCGCACAGCCGTCGCCGACCCCCGGCCTGCGCTCGCCACCCGTGAACGGCTGCCGAGCCCCGACGAGCTCGTGGTCGCATGGCCGGACGAAGCGCTGGAGAAGCTTGCTCCGGACCGCGACACCGCCGTCGTCGTGCTCACGCATGAGGAGCGCCTCGACGTGCCCGCGCTGACGGCCGCGCTGCCGAGCGAGGCTTTCTACGTCGGCGCGATCGGCTCGCGGCGCACCCAGGAGAAGCGGCGCGAGCGGCTGCTCGAGGCGGGCCTGGGCGAGAGCGAGCTCGAGCGGCTCGCGGGCCCGGCCGGGCTCGACCTGGGCGCGCACACTCCCGCCGAGACCGCGGTCTCGATCCTGGCCGAGGTGCTGGCGGTCCGCGCCGGCCGCTCCGGCGGGCGGCTCGCCCAGCGCAGCGGGCCCATTCACAGCACGGCCTGAGTGCTCGCGGTCCTGCTGGCCTGCGCCTCGGCGGCGCTGTTCGGCGCGATGGCGGTCGCGGTTAGGTTCGCACTGCGACGCATCGACGACCCTGTGCTCGGGGCGTTCGCGACGGCGACGATCGCCCTCGCGGTCACGACCGCGATCGGCTCCACCGCCACTGCCGGCGAGAGCCTGCACGTCTCGGATCTCTGGCCGTTCGTCCTCGCCGGCGCGATCGCACCGGGGCTCTCGCAGGTGCTCTTCACGCTCGCCATCAGCACGGCAGGCGCCGCGCGGACTGCCGTACTGATGGGTACGGCCCCACTCGCCTCGGTCGCGATCGCGCTCGTTGCCTTGCACGAGCCCCTGCGCGTGCCGCTCCTCGTCGGGGCAGCCCTGATCGTGGCGGGCGGGGTCGCCCTCGCTGGGGAAAGGGTACGGCCGGCCGACTTCCGGCGCCTCGGGATGGTCTTCGCCGTGCTCGCGACCGTGATGTTCGCGACCCGCGACAACTTGCTTCGCTGGCTCGCCGGGCAGACGGAGGCGCACGCGCTTGTCACGGCGCCGGTGACGCTTCTCGCCGGCGCGGCTATGGTCGCCTTCTATCTCGTCGTCACGCGCGGCAGCTCCTGGGCCCGAGGCTACGGCCGCGCAGTTCGTGTCTTCCTCCCCGCAGGACTGCTCTTCGGCCTCTCCTATGCGGCGCTCTTCGAGGCCTATTACCGGGGGCGGGTGACGGTGGTTTCGCCGCTCGTGGCGACCGAGTCGCTCTGGGGCGTCCTCTTCTCCGTGTTGCTCCTGCGGAGAAGCGAGCTCGTCGGGCGGCGGCTGGTCATCGGAGCTGCGCTGATCGTCGCCGGCGGCGTCCTCATCGGCGCGTGGCGATAATTCCCCCGTGGGCTGGCTGAGCGAGCTCGTCGAGGACCGGGGCGCCGAGGCGCTCGACCTCCATGCGCAAACGATCAATCCACAGTTCGTGCGGCTGCTGCGGACGATCGGCTTCGACCGGCGTTGGGCCAGGGCCGAGGGCGCGTACCTCTGGGACTCCGACGGCAACCGCTACCTGGACATGCTCGGCGGCTTCGGGATGTTCAACGTCGGGCGCAACAACCCCCGCATCCGCGAGGCGCTCGTCGAGGCGCTCGAGCTGGAGCGGCCCGGATCGGTGCAGCTTGGCGTGGACGCGCTGCCCGCGCTCCTCGCGGAGGAACTCCTGCGCCGCGCGCCTGCGAGCCTGGCGCGGGCGCTCTTCACGAGCTCCGGTGCGGAGGCCGTCGAGGCGGCCCTGAAGCTCGGCCGCGCGGCGACCGGCCGGTCGCGAGTGCTCTCCGCCGAGCATGGGTTCCACGGGCTCACGCTCGGCGCGCTCTCGGCCAACGCGAGCCCGGAGTTCACCACGCGCTTCGGACCGCTGCTGCCGGACTTCGAGCGGGTGCCGTGGAACGACCTCGAGGCACTCGAGCGCGGGCTCGCGCGCGAGGACGTCGCAGTCTTCCTGGTCGAGCCGGTGCAGGGCAAGGGCGTCAACCTTCCCGGTGCGGGCTACCTCGAGGGAGCGCAGGAGGTCTGCCACCGATACGGCACGCTCTTCTGCGTGGACGAGGTGCAGACCGGCTTCGGGCGCACGGGCCGACTGCTGGCGCTCGAGCACTGGGGCCTGGAGCCGGACCTCGTCACCATCGCCAAGTCGCTCTCGGGTGGCTACGTCCCGGTCGGCGCCCTGCTGATGAGCGCCCCGGTTCACGATGCGGTCTTCGACTCGCTCCCGAACGCCGTCAGTCACGGCTCGACCTTCGCCCCGAACGACCTGGCGATGGTGGCCGGGCTCGCGACGCTGCGCGAGCTCGACGAGCAGGGCCTCGTGGAGCGCTCTGCCCGCCTGGGCGAGCGGCTGCTCGAGCGGACGCGGCCGCTGGTCGAGGGCTCAGAGGTGGTGCGCGATGTGCGCGGGCTCGGCCTCATGTGGGCGATCGAGTTCGAGGAGCCCCCGGGCGGCTCGCGCACCTGGAAGCTGCTCGAGCGGATCCAGCCGGGGCTCTTCTCGCAGCTCGTGGTGGTGCCACTCTTCCGCGACCACCGGATCCTGAGCCAAGTCGCGGGGCACGGGATGAATGTCGTCAAGGCGCTGCCGCCGCTCGTCGTGACCGAGGACGACCTCGACTGGTTCGCGTCGGCGCTGGAAGAAACCGTGAGCCGCGCGGAGCGGATGCCGCGCGCGCTCGTGCGCTTCGCCCTGGGGGCAGCCCGCGCCGGCGGCAGACCGCGGCGACGCTTGGCCCGCGCTTGAGCTAGGGTTCGGAGACGTCTGCGTGGCGCTCGGCGATGCACGCGCGCGCCCAGGCCTCGGAGGCCTCGACCAGGCGGCCGCACATCTGGTCGAGCTCGTGCTCGTCGTCGGGCAGCTGATCGGGTGCGACCTCGATCCGCACCTGGCTCAGCGAGGCCTCGCTCTCCCCACCGATCTCGTGACGTTCTTCCGCCACGATCGCCACCTCGCCCACCTTGGGCAGGAGTGCTTTGGCGAGCTCGTCGATCTCGGCAGGAGTGGCTCCGCGCCCTGCGAACACGCCGAAGTTCACACGAACTTCGACCCCCGGCGGCTCGACCTCTCGCACGCAGAACGCAATCTGCGGCTCGACCCTCATTGCGAGTCGTATTACCGCCTGCGCCCGAACCTAACCCTCCTTGGGCTCCCAGCGGAACGCCTTGACGGCGACGAGCACTCCGACCAGACCCCAGGCGGCGAGCACGGCAACGTCCGCCCCGTGCGACCAGATCTGGTCGTCGTGCAGCATGATCCCCCTGACCAGGCGGATGAAGTAGGTGAGGGGCAGCACGTCGGCGATCGCGCGCAGAAACGCCGGAAACGAGCCCGGCGCGAAGAACGACCCCGAGATGAACGCCATCGGCAGGTAGATTGCGTTCACGACGGCGGAGGCTCCCTCGGCGCTTTTGATCAGCGCCGTCAGCCCGATGCCCAAGCCGCAGAACGAGACGACGCCCAGTAGCAGGGCAAGGGTGAGCGATCCCAGGTTGTCCGGCACGCCGACGTCGAAGAGGAGCCGCCCGAGCAGGATCAGGCACGCGACCTCGACCGCGAACGCGATTACATACGAGGTGAGTACCGCCGCGATGTAGGCAGTTGCCGGAAGCGGGGTTCCGCGCAGGCGCTTCAGCACCCCTGACTCGCGCCTGATTACGAGCACGATCGCGAGCCCGGCGAAGGCGATCGAGATTGCCCCGTAGCCGATCATCCCAGCCTCCAGGTACTTCGACTGCTTCACGCCGGGGTCGTCCTTGACCGTGTCGTTTCCGTACACGGAGCCGAGGAGGACGAAGAGAATGATCGGCAGCAGGAAGGTGAAGAACGCGAGCTCGCGGCTGCGCATGTAGAGAAGGAGCTCCGTCCGCAGCTCGTGCCAGAAGAGCCTCACGAGGCCTCTTCGGTGAGCGAGAGGTAGACCTCTTCCAGCGAGGGCCGGCGTACGACGAGGCCCTCGAGCTCTCGGCCCTCGGCGAGCGCGACCGAGGTGAGCTCGTTGAGCACACGAGTCGGCTCGTCGGTATGGACGACGACCTCTCGGCCGTTCTCGCGGTAGCGGATCTCCGTCTGCAACGTGGAGCCGGTCAGCTCGGCCGGTGCTCCGACGGCGGCGATCTTGCCCTGGCGCAGCACGGCCACGCGGTCGGCGAGCTGCTCCGCCTCGTCCAGGTAGTGGGTGGTGAGGAGGATCGTCTTGCCGAGGCTCCGGAGCGAGCGGATCATCTCCCAGGCGCGGCGACGCGCGCCCGGGTCGAAGCCGGTGGTCGGCTCGTCGAGGAAGAGCAGCTCCGGGTCGCCCACGAGCGCGAGCCCGAGGTCGAGCCGGCGCCGCTGGCCGCCCGAGAGCAACCGAACCCGGTTGTTGCGCTTCTCCTGCAGGCCGATCAGCTCGACCACCTCGTCCACGGGCCGCGGCTCGCGGTAGTAGCCGGCGAAGATCTTCAGGCTCTCGGCGACGGTGACCGTCTCGTACATGGCGGACGACTGAAGCACCACGCCGATCCGCTCGCGCCAGTCGCCGCCCGCCTTGGCCGGATCGGTGCCGAGCACCTCCACCTCGCCCGCGTCGCGCTTGCGGTAGCCCTCGAGAATCTCGACCGTGGTCGTCTTGCCGGCGCCGTTCGGCCCGAGCAGGCCGAAGACCTCGCCTACCTGGACCTCGAAGCTGAGGCCGCGCACCGCTTCGAGCTCGCCGTAGGACTTGCGAAGGTCGCGGACGGCGATCGCCGTCATTCGGACAGGTCGAGTGCGACCATGCCGCCGGGGGGAAAGGCCGGCTCGGCGCCTCCGGTCAGCGCCGCGGCGATCTGGGAGCAGTCCGGCTGATGGCCGACGACTACCACCGTCTCTCCCCGTTCCTCGGCGGCGGCACGCACGGCCTCGGCGGTTGCGCCGGGGGCGAGCCGCTCGTCGGGCTCGGCCTCCAGGCCCGCGGGCCGCGCCAGCTCCCGGGCGGTCTCGCGGGCGCGCAGGAGCGGGCTGGTGAGCACCGCATCGGGCCGCACGCCGCCTTCGGCGAGCCGCTTGCCGAGAGCACGCGCGACCTTGCGACCCTCCGGGGTCAGCGGCCTCAGCTCGTCGGGTTCACCGTCGGCAGCCTCCGCGTGACGTACGAGGTAGAGCTGCACGCGGCGGAGCATAGTGACCTCGCCTCGGCGACCAATCTGCTTTCCGGCTAAGAAGTTGACCCCAGGGCCTCGGCGTCGCCACGCTGGTCGGCATGCAAGGTGTCCTCCGTACCGGGATCGTGATCATCTGTGCGCTCGTGCTCGTCCTGCCCGCCGCCGCGGGCAGGCAGGACGTGGCGGCGCTGACGGCGATCGTCGGCGCGAACGACGGCTTCACCATCACGCTGAACGACGCATCAGGCAAGCGGGTCAGCGAGATCGCGCCCGGGGCGTACACGGTTGTCGTTCAGGACCGCTCGGCGGTGCACAACTTCCACCTCGCCAGCAACGAGGACGCGACGGTCGATTTCCGCACCGACCTCGAGTTCGTCGGCGAGCAGTCGTTCACCGTCAGCTTCAGGGATCACACGCACTACGCCTACGCCTGCGAGCCGCACTGGCAGACGATGAACGGCGCCTTCCTCGCCACGAGCACGCCGGCGCCGCCGCCCCCACCGGTGCGGAAGCTGAGTGCGGTAGTCAAGCCGGGCGGCGGGATCCGGCTCAGCAGCGCGTCGGTTGCGGCCGGCCGATACCGGCTCACCGTGAACGACCAGGGCAAGCGCGACAACTTCCACCTTCGCGGCAAGGCCGTGAACAAGCGCACCGGCCTGGCCTTCAGGGGCCGCGTCGGCTGGGGGCTGACGTTGGCGCCCGGCGTGTATCGCTACGGGAGCGACCGCGCAGGGTTGAAGGGCAGGTTGCGCGTCCGTTAGCGCGGGAACTCGCGGCGTGACTCGCCGATGTACTCGGCGGAGGGGCGGATGATCTTGTTGTCGGCCTGCTGCTCCAGCACGTGGGCAGACCAGCCCGCGACGCGACTCGCCGCGAACAGCGGGGTGAACAGGTCGGTCGGCACCCCCAGGTAGCGATACACCGAGCCGGAGTAGAGATCCACGTTCGGATAGAGGCCTTTCTCCTCGACCACCGTTCGCTCGGTCGCCTCGGTGATCGCGTACCAGTTGGGCTCGCCCGCATCGCCCGAGAGCTCCCGCGAGACGCGCTTCAGGATCAGCGCGCGCGGGTCGTAGGCGCGGTAGAGCGGGTGACCGAAGCCGAAAAGCCTCTCCTTGCGCTCGAGGGCGGCTCGTACCTCGTCGGGTGCGCGGTCCGCCGAGCCGATCCGCTCGAAGAGCGCCATCGCGGCCTCGTTGGCGCCGCCGTGGAGCGGGCCGCTGAGCGCGCCGATCGCTGCGACCACGGCGGCAGTCAGGTCGGCGCCGGTGCCGGCGACCACGCGTGCCGTGAACGTCGAAGCGTTCATCTCGTGCTCGGCGTGCAGGATCATCGCGATGTCGAAGGCGCGCGCGTCGCGCTCGCTGGGCCGCTCGCCGTGCAGCATCGCGAGGAAGCTCTCGGCGTAAGCAAGCGAGGAGTCGGGCGCGACGGGCTTGAGACTCTGACGCCGCCGGTGGTAGCGCGCGATCATCGTCGGCAGCTGGGCGATCAGCCGGGTGGGCTTTGCGGCGGTCAGCGTCGAGACGCCGGTGCGGAGCACCTCCATCGGCGCGGCGGTCGCGGCCTGCCGGTCGATCGCCTCCGCGGTCTCGGCGCTCAGGTCGCGCTGGTCGGCGAGCTCGCCACGAAACGCCTCCAGGGCTGCGGGCGTCGGCGCGTCGCCGTCGAGCAACAGCAGCGCCGTCTCCTCATAGGTCGAGCGGTCGGCGAGGTCGCCGATGTCGTAGCCGCGGTACATGAGCACGCCCTCGTCGGGGTCGATCGAGGAGATCGCCGACTCGGCGACGGCGACTCCGGA
>Ga0126306_10001645_pt1 | contig 12093 bp, 12 predicted proteins | sample Plot27_FD_92592 | JGI IMG/M metagenome (GOLD analysis project Ga0126306, IMG submission 92592) | Serpentine soil microbial communities from UC McLaughlin Reserve, CA, USA - Plot27 | ecosystem: Environmental > Terrestrial > Soil > Grasslands | place: USA: UC McLaughlin Reserve, Lake County...
AAGGGGACGAAGGCATGAACACCGCCGTCCACGAGGCGCCGCACTCAGTGGCGACCAGCGCCCCGCCGCTGCTCGAGGTGAGAGACCTGCAGATCGAGCTGATCACTGATGCCGGAATCATCCGCGCGGTCGATGGAGTGAGCTTCACCGTCGGCGAGGGCGAGACTGTCACCATCATCGGCGAGTCCGGTTCCGGCAAGTCCACCACAGCCATGGGAATCCTCCGGCTGCTGCCGAACGACCTCACTGTGCTGTCCGGCCATGCTGCCTTCGCCGGCCGAGACGTGATCACCGACCCCGGCTCAATCGGCAGGGTCCGCGGCCGTACCGTGTCGCTCATCCCCCAGGATCCGATGACCGCCCTCAGCCCAGTGCTGAGCATCGGCAGCCAACTGATCGAAGCCATCCGGCTGCGCTCCGGCGACCTCAACGGGGACCAGGCTCGGAGCCGCGCGGTCGAACTGCTCAACCAGGTGCAGATCCCGACACCCGAGGCGCAGCTACCCAAGTATCCGCATCAGATGTCCGGAGGGATGTTGCAGCGTGTGCTCATCGCCACCGCGCTCGCCGGGGAGCCTCGGCTGCTGGTCGCCGACGAGCCGACGAGCGCACTCGACGTCACCGTGCAGGCCGGCATCTTGGACCTGCTGCTTGCGCTGCAGGAACGGACCGGCATTGCGATCTTGATGATCACTCATGATCTCGGGGTGGCACGAGTGGTGTCGGACCGGATCCATGTGATGAAGGACGGGCGGTTCGTAGAGCTCGGCGAGGTCGAGAACATCGTCGACCGACCCCGGACCGACTACACCCGAAGCCTGCTGAACGCGATACCACAGCTCGGTCCCTGGGACGGAGAGCTCGCTGGCGACGAAGCACCGACACCACCGCCTGACGGGCTGGGCGTCGGCAGCCCACGGGAAGGAGCGGGGCAATGAGCCCCGTGCTCAGCGTGGAGAACCTCGTCGTGGAGTACCCGGTGGGCAAGGGGGTCCACCGGGCAGTCGACGACGTCAGCTTCGCCATCGAGAAGGGCCGCACGCTCGCGGTCGTTGGCGAATCCGGCTGCGGCAAGTCCACCGTCGCCAAGGCCCTGGTTCGGCTGCTGCGCCCGACCTCGGGCCGGATCGTTCTCGACGACATCGACCTCGCCACCCTCTCCGAACGGGAGCTGCGACCGCTGCGGTCGCGGATCCAAATGGTTTTCCAGGACCCGTACGGTTCGCTCGACCCGCACCTCAGCGCCCAGGAGATCGTCGCCGAACCGCTCCGGATCCAGAAGGTGCGGGCCAAGGCCGACCAGCACCGCGAGGCCGCTCGGCTGATCGACCTTGTTGGCCTCCCGGCCAGTGCACTCCACCGGCGCCCGGCGGAGTTCTCCGGCGGTCAGCGGCAGCGCATCGGCATCGCACGGGCCCTGGCCAGTCGGCCCGATGTTCTGATCTGCGACGAGGTAACCAGCGCCCTGGACGTGTCCGTACAGGCACAGGTGCTGAAGCTGCTCGTCGACCTGCAGGCAGCCACCGGGGTCACCTACCTATTCATCTCGCACAACCTCGGCGTGGTACGGGAGATCAGCGACACCGTGATGGTGATGAGCAAGGGCCGGATCGAGGAGTCTGGCGAGACCGATACGGTGCTGGCCCGGCCAGTGAAGGACTACACCCGCGCATTGCGCGCGGCCGCCCTGGACCCGTCGACGATCCACGGTCGTAAGCCACGGCACCTGCTGGCAGTTGCGGAGCGGGTGGCCTGATGAGCACTTTGATCGGCCAGCGCCTCGTGCTGGGCACCATGACCTTCGGCGACACCGTTGACGCCGACGTGGCGGCAGAGCTGCTCGATACGGCGCTGGAGGCCGGCATCACAATGATCGACACGGCGAACGGCTACGCCGGGGGGGCCACCGAGTCTATGCTGGGCGGCCTGCTTGCGGGCCGGCGCGACCACGTACAGCTGGCGACCAAGGCTGGCATGCCGCATCCGGACGCCGGCAACCACCCGCCGTTGTCCGCCGCGGCGCTGCGCGCCTGCGTGGAGGGCAGCCTGCGGCGGCTGAGCGTGGACTATGTCGACCTGTTCTACCTGCACCAGCCAGACCGGGCAACGCCGCTCCCCGAAACGCTGGAGACGGTGGCCGAGTTCGCGGCCGAGGGCAGGATCGGCAGCCTCGGTGTGTCGAACTTCGCAGCTTGGCAGATCGCCGAAGTCAACCACGTCGCCGATCAGGTCGGCGCGCCGCGGCCGGTTGTGGCCCAACAGCTCTACAACCTCGTGGCCCGGCGTTTGGAGGAGGAGTACTTCGAATTCGCGGCCACCACCGGCCTGCAGACTATGGTCTATAACCCATTGGGCGGTGGGCTGCTTAGCGGCCGCCATCGGTTCAGCGAGCGGCCATCCGAGGGCCGGTTCGGCGACTCCCGGCTGGCCGCCATGTACGCCGAACGCTACTGGAACGCCGAGATTTTCGCGGCCATCGACGCCCTCGGTCGCATCGCCGAGCAGGCCGGGATGCCGCTGAGTGAGCTGGCCCTGCGATGGCTCCTCAGCCAGGAACGTGTGACCTCGGTCCTACTGGGCGGCTCGAAGGTGAGCCACCTGCAGACCAACCTCGCGGCCGCGGCCCGCGGCTCGCTGCCCGATGACGTCGTCAAGGCCTGCGCCGAGGTGGGCGTGGCGCTCCGCGGCCCCATGCCCGCGTACAACCGCTGAGCAAGAAGGAGTGCATCACGTGACTGCTGCCGAGTTCGCCGCCAAGGTGCGAGGCCGTGAGACGGTCATCGGCTACTGGGTCGTGCTTGATAACCCGGTCGGAACCGAGCGGCTCGCCCGAGCCGGCTATGACTACGTAGCTCTGGACGCGCAGCACGGGCTGATCGGCTACTCGGGTCTCCTGCACGGCCTGACGGCCATTGACGCGGCCGGGTCGGCCGCCGGCCTGATCCGGGTCCAAGCCAACGACGCGACTGCGATCTGCAAGGCGCTGGACGCCGGAGCTGCGGGCGTGATCGTCCCATTGATCAACTCCGCGGCTGACGCGGCCGCAGCGGTGGCCGCGAGCCGCTACCCACCCACCGGTATCCGCTCCTACGGCCCAATGCGCTCAGGGTTACGGATCGGTCCCGAGCCTGCGTTGGCCAACGAGTCCGTCATCGTACTGGCCATGATCGAAACGCCGCAGGGACTCGCCAATGTTGAAGAGATCGCGGCCACGCCGGGCCTGGACGGTCTGTACATCGGTCCCTCCGACCTCACGCTGGCCGTCGGCGGCGCCACCCCCAGCGACCCCTCGGTTGCAGATGTGTTCGACAAGGCTCTGACCCGGGTGCGGACCGCGTGCGAGGTTGCCGGGATTGCCGCCGGAATACACACCGCGTCGGGCGCAATAGCCGCCCAGCGCCTGGCCGAGGGCTTCACGGTTGTCACCATCGCATCCGATCTCACCCACCTCGAGCAGGTCGCACGCGAGCACCTGGCCATGGCGCGGAGGCAGTCGTGACCGCGCACGTACCGCAGCCGCAGTCCGCGAGGTCGGCGAGCGGGCTCGATGCGCTGCCTACCGACGGCGTGCTGCGCGCCGACCCAGCCGAACCGGGCCGGACCAACGCGTACCTGCCGGCGCCGACGGTGCAATGTCATGCGGCGATCCTCCATACCCTGCCCGGCGGCGACCTCGGCTGCGTCTGGTTCGGCGGCACGCAGGAGGGCGTCAGCGATATCTCGATCTGGTTCTCCCGCCTAGCCCGGGGCGGCACGGCATGGTCGGAGCCCGTCCGCCTGTCCGACGACTCGCAACGCTCTGAGCAGAACCCGATCTTGTTTACCACCCCGCGCGGCGAGTTGTGGCTGCTCTACACTGCGCAGCTGGCCGGGAACCAGGACACCGCTGAGGTGCGGCGCCGGGTCTCCCTCGACGACGGCCGCACCTGGGGACCAGTGGAAACCATGCTGCCCGCCGGCTCGCATAGTGGCACTTTTGTCCGCCAGCCGCTGGTCGTCACACCGAGTGGTCGCTGGCTGCTCGGCACCTTCGCCTGCGTGGCGGAGCCGGGGCAGAAGTGGGTCGGTGATCATGACACCAGCTCAGTGATGATCTCCGAGGACGAGGGTGATACCTGGCGAGAGGTGCCGGTGCCTGGCAGCACTGGCTGTGTCCACATGAATATCGTCGTGCTGCCCGACGGCTCGCTGTTCGCCCTGTTTCGCAGTCGCTGGGCCGACTTCATCTACTCCTCGCACTCCCACGACGATGGTGAAACCTGGAGCGTCCCCAAGCCGACCGAACTGCCCAACAACAACTCCTCAATCCAGCAGACGCGGCTTCGCGACGGTCGGCTCGGGCTGATCTTCAACCACAGTAGCCGACTCGATGCCACGGAGCGGCGGCTTTCTCTGTACGACGAGATCGGCGACGAGGGGCTCGTGGAACAGCCGGTCGCCCCAGCTGTCGATCCGGTAGAGGATGAAACGGACGAGGAGAACTCCGGTCGCCGGCGAGCGTTCTGGGGTGCGCCGAGAGCCCCGATGACGCTGGCCTTCTCAGCCGAGGGGGGCGCCAGCTGGCAGATCGCCGGCAACCTTGACGAAGGCGACGGCTACTGCCTGACCAACAACTCCCGTGACGGGTTGAACCGGGAACTGTCCTACCCGGCCATCCACCAGACCACAGATGGCGTGCTGCACCTGGCCTACACGTACTGGCGTCGCGCGATCAAGTACGTGCGGCTGGACCCCAGCTGGATCGAGGCACGATCGTGACCGACGCCGGCGCCGCCCTGGTGACAGGCGCCAGCTCGGGCATCGGCCGAGCCGTAGCCCAGCGGCTGCTGACCGGCGGCTGGACCGTGCTGGGAGTCAGCCGCCGGCCCGGTCTGAGAGGCGACAGGTTCCGCTGGATCGAAGCCGACCTCCTCCAACCGGCGGCCGTCGCCGACATCTCGCAGCGGGCGGGCCGGCTGGACGCCATCATCTGCGCGGCCGGCGTCCAGCACACCGCCCCGCTCGGGGCGCTCAATCACGACCTCGGCCGCCAGATGTGGCAGCTCCACGTCGACGGGCCTGCGCGGCTGGTGGACGCACTGGTCACACGGCTGGTCGCCGGTGGTCGCATCGTGGTAATCGGTAGCCGGACCAGCTCTGGTGCGGCCGGAAAGAGCCAGTACGCCGCCACCAAGGCTGCCGTATTCGCCCTGACCCGATCCTGGGCCATGGAGCTCGCGCCGCGCCGCATCACGGTGAACGTGGTGGCCCCGGGTCCAACCGCGACGGCGATGCTGGAAGATCCGGCGCGGGTCAGTACCCCGCCTCGCGTGCCGCCGCTGGGTCGTTACGTTCAGCCCGAGGAGGTGGCCGGCCTCGTGGCGCTGCTCCTTGGGCCCGACGGGGCGTCCATCACCGGTCAGCAGCTGGTCATCTGCGGCGGGGCCTCGCTGTGAGCTCGGAGATTCGAACCGTGGGTTTGGTGGCCGACGACCTGACGGGCGCCAGCGATTCCGCCGTGCAGTTCGCCGAGGCCGGTTGGACCGCCTCCGTCGAGCGCCTTCCGCTACGGCCGGAACAAGATGAACCGTCCGGTGACCGGCCCGCGGTGATCGCGGTGGCCACCGGCGTCCGCGCCGCGGCGGCTGAACATGCGGCCGACCGAACGGCAAGGGCGGTGCGGCATCTGTTGGCACGCGGGGTCGACCGGCTGTTCATCAAGATTGACTCCACGGTCCGGGGCTCAGTGGCCGAACAGGTCCGCGGAGCTTTGTCCGCATGGGCGACGGGTGAGCGGCCGATGGCCGTGATCTGCCCGGCGTTTCCTGAGCTTGGGCGAACCGTTGTCGGCGGGGCGGTGCTGGTCGACGGCATCCCGGTTAGCGCCACCGCGGCCGCCGACGACCCCGTGACCCCGGTGGCTGAGAGCCGTCTCGACGTCCTCCTGCCGGGCGCGGTGCTCGCCAACCCCATCGACCTGCTGACGGCCGGTGCTGCTCAGTCGGATGAGCTGCTTGTCTTCGACGCGGCCAGCGTCGACGATCTCGCACGGGTTGCAGACGTACTTGACCGACTGGGCCGCCCGGCTGTGGCGGTAGGCTCGGCCGGCTTGGCGAAGGCGGTGGCCGCGCGGTGGGGCGGAAGCCACCCGGCACCCCACCCTGCGCCGGCCGGCCGGCTGCTGGTGGCTGTGAGCTCGCTTCACCCCGCAACGCTCCTCCAGCTGGCGCGCCTCCGCGGTTACCTCTCCAGATGCGAAGATCGCGACGTGCAGATCCTCACCGGCCCGCCGGAACGTGCCGTTGCCGGTCACGCCACTGAGATCGCCGCTCAGCTCGCCGACGACGTTGCCGAGGAGGTGCGGACGAGCGCGTACGACGGACTCGTTCTGGTTGGCGGTGACGGAGCTGCTGCGATTCTCGACCAACTCCAGGTCGAGTCCGTCCGGATCTACTCCGCGGTGGTGCCCGGAGCCCCGGACGGGCGGGTCGTCGGCGGGCCCGCCGACCGGCTTCGTCTCGTCACCAAGTCCGGTGGCTTCGGGGGTCCGGACACCTTGATCGCTATCGTCCAGCGATTGCGGAGCGCCCACCTTGCGTCCGAGGTCGCTGGCGCCCAGCCGGTCTCCACCCATCCCAACCCGAGGGAAGACTCATGACCACCCGAAATCCCCAGCCGACCCTCGCGCTCACACTGGGCGATGTCGCAGGCATCGGACCGGAGATCACCGCGAAGACTCTGCTGCTGCACCCTGAGCTGCGCGAGATCTGCGTGCCGGTGGTGATCGGCGACGCGGACTCTGTCCGGCTTGGAGCGTCACGGGTTGGGCTCGACCCCGACTTAGTCCAGGTGATCTCCGATCCGCGGTCTGCGGTGAACGACCCGAACACCATCGAGGTCATCCAGACCGGCGGCTCCTTGGCCGACGTGCCTCTTGGAGAGCTCAGCCCGCGAGCCGGCGACGGTGCGTACCGGTTCGTGGTGGAGGCGTGCCGCCTCGCGCGCGAGGGACAAGTCGACGGCATCGTCACCGCCCCGCTCAACAAGGCGGCCATGCAGGCCGGCGGGCACAATTGGCCCGGCCACACCGAGCTGCTGGCCCACGAGTTCGGCGTCGAGAACTTCAGCCTCGTACTGTCTGCCGGTGACCTGTACCTATTTCACCTAACCGCCCATGTCGCGCTACAGCAGGCCATCGAGAACTGCACCGCCGAGCGGGCGGACGACGTGCTGACCCTGGCCGGAGCCTTCGTCACGGCACTGGGCAAACCGGATGAGCCGATCGGGGTCGCGGGCCTGAACCCGCACGCTGGCGAGAACCGAATCTTTGGCGATGAGGACGCCGACGTACTGGAGCCGGCCGTGGCTCGGGCTCGCGAGCGCGGCATCAACGCCCACGGCCCCATCCCCGCCGACGCCCTTATCCCAGCCGCCGTCCGCGGCAAGTGGAACATCATCGTCGCCTGCTACCACGACCAAGGCCACGCGCCTTTCAAGGCCGTCTACGGCGACGACGGAGTGAACATCACCATCGGCCTCCCGGTGGTCAGGGTCCCAGTCGATCACGGCCCTGCCTTCGATAGCGCCGGGAAAGGCATCGCCCGAGAGGCAAGCCTGGTGCTCTCCTGTGAGCGCGCTGCCCAACTCGCCCCCGGCTGGGACAGTGTCTGGCAAGCAGCCCGCGGCACTACAACTGTCTCGGCCTGAGGAAGCCGACGTTTGCGGGCATCGAGATCGCCCCAGCGAGCACTCGTGGCACTCGTGAACTGGTTGGGCGACCCGGCGCACTAGCGACCAAGAGTCAAGAGCTAAGAACCAACTCTGCAGCTTGCTGCCGCAAAGTGCTCTGAGTCAGATCGTCAACGAGTGCCGAAAGTGCGCTTGACAAGGGGAAATAGTGGAGCCAAGGGGACTCGAACCCCTAACCCTTGCTTGCAAAGTCACGGCATACGCCGCGCTGAGCCTCGTTGAGGCGCGATGAGTGAGTCCGAAGCTCGCTGGACATCGGTGGGTTGCGACGGCGTTGCTGTACTTTGCTGCTGTACTGATTCGCCAAGGCAGCGACTGCAGGAGCCCGTCTGGCAGCCCTGGGGCCCGCGCTGCCGCCGCGCACTACCTGCGGGTGTTCTGGTCCCGTCGGGCAGTGGTAGAACCTGATCACTGTGGAGCGCGAGGTGCGTCTCGAAACGATCGCTTTTGCGCGGCGGGTGTGCACGCCGCGGCGTTCAACTTTGAACGATGGAATAGATCTCGTCGGCAAGGAGCCGTGTTCTCACGATGGCAGGGTTGCGGTTGATGACCTGGCGCCTGGCTCGAGGAGGCTGACACCGTGGCGGCCTGTTACGGCCGCGACTTGCGGGAAGATCTCCTCGAGAGGGCGACCGGCCGGTACGCTCGCCGCGAAGTCCGCGAAGAACTTGCCAGCCCGGTCCCCACTGGTCACAGCGAGAAACCGCGCGGACTCGCCGAGTACGTCGAAATGCGACTGCGGTCTGGCCAGGAATCGTCATCGACGACCCTGGGCTCAGGGCTACCTGTCCGTCTTCGAATCGGGTCATCACGTTCCCTTCGAGGAGATAGATCGTGCCCGCCCACGGGGACCGGTGTAGCGGCCCGCTTGGTAGGGCAGGCGCCTCCACCTCGAAGACCTCGAAAGCACCGCCGGTCTGCTCGGCGCTGGCTTTAACGATGTACATCCCGTCGGGCATGTCGAGCCGGGCGCCCTCGTCCGGCCTGGTGTAGTGCGCTGTCACGGTCATGTGGACTCCTTACTCGATGCGCTCGGCTTCAGTGTGGAGTCCGGCCCGGGAGGGCGTACGAGTAGTGGGCTACTCGACTGCGCGGCCTTCGAGAATCGGCTTGAGCTCACTTCGATCGCTGACTCCCAGCTTGTTTCCGGCCCGGTAGAGGTGTCCCTCGACGGTCCGCACCGACACCAGGAGCCGTTCGGCGATCTCGCGGTTCGACAGGCCGCGTGCCGCCAGGCTGACGATTTCTCGCTCACGCTCGGTCAGTGGAAGTGGGCGAGCCAAAGCTTTCAGCGCGGGTGTCATGGCCCCTTCGCACGCCTCAGCGAGCCGTTGCGCTTTCGTCGTGGCTGCCCATGCAGAGCCGCGTCGACCCTGGCTGTTGAAGGCGCGGGTCGCCAGCGCCGCCGCGTCTGCTGCGGCCAGTTGGTCCCCGATCTCCTGCCACCGGTCCGAGGCGGCGAGCAGGCCGTCGGCGTCGCCGGCCGCCATCGCCTCGGCCTGCCGGGCAGCGGTGGGTGCCCGGGGTCCCTCCACCATCCGAGCCAGATCGGCGAGGCGGCCACCGACCGTGTGATCTCCGAGCTCAAGCGCCGTCTGTAGGGCGAGTACCTCGTAGGCGGGCGCTGAGCGCGTCGCTGCTAGGTCGGCCGCAGCGTGGGCGGCAGCCACGGCCTCACTGGTTGCCCCCTCCGAGGCGACCACCCAGGCCCGTGCGAGCGCGAACTCGGGTTCCATAAGGGTGAACGCCGGATGGCGGTCCGCTTCCAGGTCGCGGAGCAGCGACCGCGCCGCCACTACGTCGCCCTGCATGGCGAGCGCTTGCGTGAGATGCATGCGGCACTGGAACAAGAACTCGTGACCTGAGTGCCGCAACCCGGCCCACGCCTCGCGCAGCCATCGCTCCGCTGTTCTTATCCGCCCCCGCGCCAGCTCGGCCTGACCGAGCAGCACTAGGCCCATGAGTTGGGCTGGCCCCAGGATGTCGACGGTGGCCTGGCGAACCTGCCGAGCGACTTCCTCGGCACCACGTACGTCTCCGGAGAGCCGCAAGGCCACGATGTGCCAGTCGGCGAGACCGAATCGGGGAATGCCGCCCTCGGTCGCCTGCGCCGCCGCCTCGTAACCCCGTGCCGCAACTTTATTGACGAGGGCCGCCTGTCCCAGTACAGCGCCCCCTGCGGCGACACCGCTAGCGGCGAGGAGGATCGCGTGACTCGGCAACCCTGGCTGGTCCAGGAGTGTGAGGCCCGCGTCGACCGCTTGGCGCGGGCGGCCCAGGCAGCCGTCGAAAACGACGCGGAAGGCAACGAAGTAGGACCGCGTCGGACCCGCCGTCTTCTCGAGGGTCTCGGCGAGTAACCTCTCGGCGTCATCGGTGCGGCGCAGGGTCCAGAAGAGGTTGCCGAGTCGGCCACTGGTCACCAGTGCCCAGGCCTCATCGTCGGGTGCCGAGCCGGACAGGCCGGCGAGAATGTCCTCGGCTTCATCACCACGACTGAGCCACGAGAGGGCGAACGCCTGTGCCAACCGGGCCTTGAATCCCCCGCCTGCCTCGGCAGCCGCGCGTGCCAGCCGCTCGCTCAAGGAGAGGTCGAACAGAGCGACAGCCTGGTGAGCTGCTGCGAGAAAGTGGTCGGGATTGGGGCGGAGGTCGGAATCCAGCGCGAGCACCGCGCGCCGGAGATGCTCAGCTGGTGAGTCGTCCTTGGCGAGGGCGGTTGCGATGAGACCGCGCAGGCGGCGGGCCCGCACCCGCCCGATCTCGGTCCGCCGCACCTCGCCGTAGAGGGGATGCGCCAAGCGCCAGCCGGGGTTCGCCCACGATGCGTACGAGTCCGCGCTGCTCCGCGTCCTCGACGGCACCGGGTTCGGTAAGGGAGCCGAGCGCGTCCAGCGCGAGCGGCTCCCCGAGAGCTAGGAGGTCGACGACGTCACGGACACTCTCCGTCAGCTCGCCCATGGTGCTGCGCACCATGCTCGGCGAGCTCGGCGCTGAGCTCTGGGGTCTCCGGCCATTGCCAGAGGCCGGCGACATTGCGGAGCCGGCCGGATCGAAGCTCCGCGTCGACGAGGTGTCGCAAGAAGAGCAGGTTGCCCTGACTCAGCGACCAGAGCCGGTCGGCTCCCATGGAGTCGACCGGAGCGTCCAGCACCTGCTCGAGAAGCGTGGTCGTCTCCGCAGCCGACAGAGCCTGGAGCTCGAGCCGAGGAAGGTGCTCGTCCTTCCACAGGTCCGTGACGGCGTCCGGCGCCTGTTCGCCGGACCGCAGGGTGACCAGGACGATGGCGGCCCGCCGTACGACAAGATTGTGCACGACGAGCGCCGAGAGCTTGTCCAGTTCGTGGGCGTCGTCGATGGCGATCAGCGGTCGTGGCCCGGACATTGAGCGAGTGTCTCGACGGCGTGCGAGATGATCTGGTTGGGATCGTTGCCGAGGTCGCCGAGCAGCCCCTCGAAGGCGCCAAGCGGTGTCGACCGGGCCGACGCCGTCCCGTAGGCCCAACGGATCTCCGTGCCCTGGGGCGCCGCGCGCTGTAGCGCCTCTCGGGCCAGTCGGGTTTTGCCGACACCGGCGGCACCTGCGAGCACGACACCGCCGCGCGATGTCTGCGAGCGCAGCGCCGCCACCACAAAGCGGAGCTCCTGGTCCCTGCCGACGAGCGGCCATGCCCGCGCCACAGGACGAAGGCTATCGAAGCCAGTCGCGGGTCAGAATCTCCTCCAGCTTGGCGGCGGCCACCTCCAGAAGCGGCCCTACAGCCTCCCGCTCGATTCCCAGCAGGGTGGCAATGCGCTCCGGCGGCTCACCTTCGTCGCGAAGTCGGAGGGCTAACGCGTGTACGGTCGGGAGCTCGGCCAGCGCTCCAGCCCGGCGGGCAGCGCGGTCAATCATCAACACATCATGGTCAAGCCGAGCGGCAACACTTCGAGTAGCCGACTACTCGCCGCGCGGACCGCGGACAGGATGACGCTGGCACCATGAACACGAATGAACACCGGAAGTCCGTTCTCGTCACTGGCGCCAGTCGCGGAATCGGCCGGGCCATTGCGCTGCATCTGGCTGCCCGAAGCTGGGACGTCTTCGCCGGCGTCCGCGATCGTGAGGCCGGACGCGCTCTTGCTGCCCAGTGCCAGCGGATAACCCCAGTCGAGCTGGACATCACGGTCGATGCGCACGTGGCCAGCCTCGAGGAGCTGCTGCCCGAACGGCTCGACGCCGTCGTGAACAACGCCGGGATCGGTGTGGGCGGTCCGATACAGACGGTGTCCCTCGATGACGTACGGCGACAGCTGGAGGTTAATGTCGTCGGTCAGATCGCCGTCACACAGGCAACCTTGCCCAAGCTCCGCCGGTCCCGAGGC
>Ga0126306_10001646_pt1 | contig 12092 bp, 10 predicted proteins | sample Plot27_FD_92592 | JGI IMG/M metagenome (GOLD analysis project Ga0126306, IMG submission 92592) | Serpentine soil microbial communities from UC McLaughlin Reserve, CA, USA - Plot27 | ecosystem: Environmental > Terrestrial > Soil > Grasslands | place: USA: UC McLaughlin Reserve, Lake County...
CGCATTCCCTGGAGAATGGGCCCGATCGCACGCGCCAACGCCAGCCGCTGTACCAACTTATAGGCGATGTTTCCAGCATCGAGCGAAGGGAAGACCAGCACGTTCGCCCTCCCGCCAACGGAGCTGTCGGGGGCCTTTCGGGCCGCCACCTCCGCCACGAGCGCTGCGTCCCCTTGCAATTCTCCGTCCACGCCGAGCTCGGGTGCTTTTTCCCGTATGAGCGCGAGCGCCTCCCGAATGAGGTCCACGCTTGCGCCGGCGCCGCTGCCGCGCGTGCTGAAAGAAAGCAACGCAACGCGTGGCTCATCACCCACGATCCGGCGCCGGTCCACCGCCGCGGCGATGGCGATGTCGGCCAACTGCGCGGCGGTCGGATAGCGTACTACGGCGCAATCGGCGAAGGTGAGCACCTCGCGCTCGGTCGAACGAAAGGGCGCCACGTCCATGTAGAACGCGCTGGAGATGGTCGTCACGCCTGCCGCCGGACCGACGAGCCAGAGCGCGGCCCGCAGCACGTCGCCCGTGGTGTGCACCGCACCCGCGACGCACCCGTCCACGCGTCCCCAGCGCACCAGGGCATCCGCCACGATCAGTGGCGAGCGGGCATGCGACGCTGCTTCGGCCTCGGTCATCCCCTTCGGACCGCGGCGTGCGAGCAGCTCGGACGCCACCTCGTCGGCCAGTCCGCCAACGCTCGGATCGATGACTTCGCACGGTACGCCAGCCGCCGATGCACCGATCAATACCGGCTCGACGACCTTGGCATGGGCCAACGCACGCGCCGCTTCGAGCGTACGCGGATCGTCGGCTTCGGGCATCACGATGCGGCGCCGGTTCGCGGTGGCGCGCGACCGGATCGCGTCGACGAAGCTCACCGAGCGACGATCTTGGAGCGGAGCGCTTCGGCCACGCGAGGATGCACCAGGTCGCCGACCTCGCCGCCGTAGCGTGCGACCTCGCGCACGAGGCTCGCGCTGATGTAGGTCGTGTCGAGCGAAGGGACCATGAACACGGTCTCCAGGCGCGGCGAGAGGTGGCGATTCATGAGAGCCATCTGGTACTCGTACTCGAAGTCGCTCACCGCGCGCAGGCCACGGATGAGGAGGCTCGCCCCGCACTCGCGCGCGAAGTCGACGAGCAGCCCGCCGAACGAACGCACCTCGATGCGCGATTCGTCGGCCAGAGCGGTGCGGATCAACTCGACGCGCTCCTCGATCGAGAACAGCGGCTGCTTGGAGGAGTTGACCGCCACGGCGACGATGAGCCGGTCGACATACTCCAGGCTGCGATGCATGAGATCTTCGTGCCCGCGCGTGATCGGGTCGAAGCTCCCCGCGTAGATGGCGATTCTCGAGTTCGGCACGTGGGAAGGATCGATACCGGTGGTGGAAAAGGCAATCGCGCCGCGAGCGATCAGTCGCGCCGGAAGAAGGTGATCGCCGTCTGGCCATACTGGCGGCGATCACCCTCGCCGGGCAGGCGCTCGGTGCGCCGATGCTCCACGCCGAGCACGTCGGCGAACGGCACGGCGAGCCAGCGCTCGGCGATCGCTTCCGCCATCCCGAGGTCGTAGGGAGGATCGGCGAAGGCGACGTCGTACGCGCCGGCCTGCAACCCTTCCACGAAGCGGAGCGCGTCCTTCCGATGAACGCGGATCTCGTCGCCTGCGCCGAGGGCGGTGAGGTTGCTCTGGATCGCGCGGAGACTCGGTGGCGCTATCTCCACGAGGTCGGCGTACGCCGCGCCACGCGAGACGGCCTCGATGCCGAGCGCGCCCGATCCAGCGCAGAGATCGAGGACCCGGGCGCCCGGAAGGTTTGGACTGACGATGCTCATCCAGGCTTCCCGCACCCGATCCGCCGTGGGTCGCACCGCGCGGCCGACCGGCGCCTCGATCTCCCTGCCGCGCCAGCGTCCCGCGACGATGCGCATCGCTCAGGCGCGGAAGTCGGCCAGCCTCGCCTGCAGTCTCGAGACGCCCTGATAGTCGTCGCGCTCCAGGCGGAAGGCGATGTCGAGGGAGCGACTCACGTCGATCTCGCCGATACGGCCGCCCAGCGACCATCCGATCGCCTCGAGCGGCCCCTCGTCGGTCTGAAGACGCAGCTTGAGCCCTCCCTGGCCGACGACTCTGGGCGGAGCCGCGAGACGCACCCTGCGGGTGAGCAGCATCGGCGAGGGGTTGCCCATGCCGCACGGCTCGAGATGGCGCAGCAACGCCTCGAAGCCAGGGGTGAGATCGGCCAGCGCGACCTCGAGGTCGATGCGGAGCTCGGGGACGAGATCCTCCGGCGACAACACAGCGCGCGCCGCGTCGTTGAAGCAACGGGCGAACGTCTCGACCTGATCACGCGCGATGGTGACGCCGGCGGCGCTCCGGTGTCCGCCGAATCGCTTGAGCAGATGCCGACAGCCGCCGATTCCCGCGTGAAGATCGAATCGTGAGATCGAACGGCCGGAGCCTTTCCCTTCCTCGCCATCGAGCGCGATGAGGATGCTCGGACGGCCGAACTCCTCGACGATGCGCGAGGCGACGATCCCGATCACCCCGGGATGCCAGCCTTCGGCCGCGAGCACGATGCCGAACGTCTCGTCCAGATCGAGCGCGAGCACGCGCTGGCGCGCCTGCTCGAGCGTGGCGCGATCGATCTCCTGCCGACGCGCGTTGAGCTCTTCCAGCTCTCGCGCGATCGCGTTCGCCTCGTGCTCGGTCTGGGCGGTGAGAAGGTCCACCCCGCGCAGTGCGTGCCCGAGTCGGCCGACCGCGTTGAGCCGGGGGGCGAGGATGTAGCCGACCCGCCCCGCCGTGAGCGGCTTCCCGTCGAGCCCCGCCGAGCGGATCAGAGCACGAAGGCCGAGGTTCTTGGTCTCGGCGAGCATCTTGAGGCCGTAGCGCGCGAAGACGCGGTTCTCGCCACGGAGCGGCGCGATGTCGGCGATCGTGGCCAGCGCCACGAGGTCGAGCATGCCGAAGACGAAGTTCTCGTTGCCGCCGAGCGCACGCGTGACCGCGAGCGCGAGCTTGAAGGCGACCCCCACCGCGGCGAGATCCTTGTCTTCCGAGCCACACCCCGGACGCTTGGGGTTGAGGATCGCGTAGGCGTTCGGGAGATCGCCGCCGGGAAGGTGGTGATCGCTGATGATCACGTCGATGCCGGCGGTCTGCAGCGACGCGACGGGTGCCACCGCGCTGGTGCCGCAGTCGCAGGTGACGACGACGGTGGCTCCCGCATCGCGCGCCGCCCGCACGCCAGCCTCGGTGAGGTCGTAGCCGTCCGTGATGCGACGCGGGATGAAGGGCACCACCTTCGCCCCGAGTGCCCCGAACGCCTTGGTGAGCAGCGTGGTCGACGAGATGCCGTCGACGTCGTAGTCGCCGTGGACGAGGATCGTCTCGCCATCGCGGATCGCGCGCACCAGCCGCTCGACGGCGCGGCTCAGATCGAGGAGCTGCTCGGGAGGAAGTAGCTGGTCGAGCCGCGGCCGCAGGTAGCGCTTGGCGGACTCCGCGGGGAGGTGGCCGCGAGCGGCGAGGAGCCGGCAGATCGGCTCGGGGAGAAGCAGTTCGTCGCAAAGGCTCCGCACCGCGGCCGGATCGGGCGGCTCCGGAAGGATCCAGCGAGCGCGTGGACGAGCGGCGGGAGCGGACGCGGTCATCACCGGAAGCTAGGGCTCGCGCGGATAGCGAACAACGGTCAGCGCGTCGTCATTCCGCCGCGTACAGGAGCGCTCCGCAGCCCTCGCACATCTCGATCGTTCCCGAGGCGGCCATCGCCGCGCGGCGCTGGGTGGGGATGGCCGTGTCGCAGGCGCTGCACGACGGTCCGCGAAGCGGAAACACCGTCTCCGCGCGTCGCCGCGAGCGCACCTTGTCGTACTTCGACAGCATGCTGCGCGGCACCGCCTGGGCCGTGCGCTCGCGCTTGGTGCGCGCCTGCGCGAGCTCGCCGTCGATCTCCGCTCGCTCCGTGTCGAGCGCCAACCGCGCCTCGGCTTGCCGGCGCTCGACGTCGGTCAGCGCCGTTTCCAGATCGGCGACGTGATGGCGCATCTCATTGATCCGGCCCTGGATCTGCGCCGCGTCGCGCGTGCTGTCGTCGACCATCCGCTTGGTCTGCTCGAGCTGCGCCATCGCCGCATTCGCCTCGCGCGGCGACGTGACGCTTTCGTACGCGCGCTGGCTGCGTTCCACCAGCTGGCGGTGAGTCTCGACCCGGTGCGCGGCCTCGCGGTGTCGGGCTTCCTCGGTCTCCACGGCCTTGCGCGCCCGCTCGAGCTCCGTCGCAGCGCGCGAGCGCTCGTTCTCGAGAGCGGCGAGCCGTGGCGCGAGCGCGGAGAGTCGGGACTCGAGGCCGTAGATCTCGAGATCGTCGCGTTGCACGGCGAGGAGCGACTGGACGTCAGGATGCATGGCGCTCGAGTGAAGAGGAGAGAAATCGATCCACAGGGATCATACACGCCTGCGCATTCATCTACCGGAACTGTTTCCAGCGGCGGCCGCCGAGGCGTCGCAGCTCTTCGGTCAACTGCATCTTCTCGCGCGTGAGCTGGTCCTTCTCATCCGAGTTGGCGAGCGGAAGCTCGCGGTCGATCTCGCTCATCCGCTCGGCGAGGGCGCGCTCGTGCAGCAGACCGAGGCTTCCCGACACCGCTTCGTCGGCGTGGTCCAAGCCGCCGTTCTCCTCGAGCAGCTCCTGCAACAGCTCGATCGACTCGGGATCGAGTCGCTCCGCGAGCGCTTCCGGGTCCGCCTCCCCGCCGAGCACGACGAGTGCCGCGAAGATGCGTCGCAGCTCGGGATCGCGGAAGCTGTCGGGGCCGACACGCTCGATGACCTGCTCGAAGTAGCCGGGCCGATGCAGCAGCACGCGAACGAGCTCACGCTCGGCGCCGCCGGCGCGCTCGCCTGTCCCACGACGACGGTCGCCGCGGCGGACGCGCTGCACGTCCGGCGGCGGGACGGGCCGACCGCGCTGGTCGCGCGGGTCGGCGTCGGAACCGTCCGGCGGCGGTACCCGCGTGCCTCGCACCACGCGCGGTCGGGCATTCGCCAGCTCGCGCTCCAGCATCTCGCGCGACACGCCGGCGGCGGCGCTCGCGTGGCCGAGATACATGTCGCGGGTGAGGGAATCACTCGTCGCGCGAAGCGTCGGAAGCAGGCGGTCGAGCGCCTGGCGCTTGCGTCGAAGATCGGCGAACCAGCCGCCGCGCTCCAGGATCTGGATCTTCCGCTCGAAGACATCGATGGAGCTCGCCAGCTGAGCCTCGAGCCCGCGCGCTCCGTGCGTGCGCACGAAGCTGTCGGGATCCTCACCGTCCGGGAGCGTCACCACCTGCACCGACGCGCCCTGCCGGAGCAGCTCGTCACCCGAGCGGAAGGTGGCTTTCAGTCCTGCCTTGTCCGAATCGTATAGCAGGAAGACGCGTTCGGTGTACCGTCGGATCAGCTTCGCCTGATCCTCCGTGAGGGCCGTGCCCATCGGAGCGACGACGGACTCGATACCGGCGCCGATGAGGCGCAGCGCGTCGAAGTATCCCTCGACGACGAGCATGCGTTCGTCGCGCCTCGCCGCCTGCTTGGCCCAGTTGAGGCCATAGAGCAGACGGCCCTTGCTGAAGATCGCCGACTCGGCAGAGTTGAGATACTTCGGTTCCCCCGGCCCGAGCAGCCGTCCGCCGAACCCGACGACGCGACTGGACAGATCATAGATCGGGAAGATGAGTCGCCCCCGGAAGCGGGGCCGCGGCTCGGTGCCTTCCTCCGGCACGACGAGCAGTCCGGCCTGAGTCATCCGCTCGTCATCGAATCCGAGGGTGTTGAGATGCGTCCGCATCAACCCGATCTCGCGCGGCGCGAAGCCAAGCCCGACCCGGTCGGCGAGCTCGCGGGAGACGGCGCGCTCCTCGAGGTAGGCACGCGCGTCGCGGCCGAGATCGTCCTCCCAGAGCATCCGACGGAAGTATTCCGCGGCGGCACCATTCACCTCCCACAGCGGATCGCGATCGTCCTTCTGCTCGGAGCGGCGACTCTGCGTCTCCACTACTTCGATGCCGGACTTCTCGGCCACCATCCGCACCGCGGTCGGCCAATCGACGCCGAGCCGCTTGGTGAGAAAGTTGAAGACGTCGCCCCCTTCGTGACAGACGAAGCAGTAGTACATCGCCTTCTTCGGCGAGACGGAGAAGTTGCGGTGGGTGCCTTGATGGAATGGACAGGGCCCGCGGTAATCGGTGCCCTGCCGCTTCAGCTCGACGTACTCGCCGATGACGCCGACGATGTCGGCGGCCTCGCGCACGCGTTCGACGGTCTCGTCGGGAATCACGCGAACACCGCGATGGTGACGCCGGCGCCGCCTTCGTTCCACGCGCCCATGCGGAACTCGCGCACGCGGGTGTCCTTGCGCAGCATCTCGTTCACCACCTCGCGCAGCGCTCCGGTGCCCTTGCCGTGGATGATGCGCAGGCTCTTCAAGTCGGCGCGTACGGCGCTGTCCAGCGCCTGAAGCACGGCGCTCTCCGCCTCGTCGGCACGCAAGCCGAGCAGGTTGATCTCCGTGCTGACGTGGACCTCGGGCGCGTCCCCCACATAGCTCACCGCCGTCTCCTGCGGCGCGTCGGTGCGACGCAGCGTCGCGAGGGGGACCGTGAGCTTCAGCGAGCCGACGGCGACGACCGCGTCCTTGCCGCGCACGTCCAGCACGCGTCCGACTTTGCCGCCGAGCGTCCCGACTTCCACCGCGTCGTTCACCGCGACGGGACCGCGCTCGGCCGGCGGTACCCGACCGCGCTTCCGTTCGGCCGACCGCTCCTCGGCGTCGAGCCGTTCGAGGACGTTCGCCTGCTTGGCCGCCAACTCCTCGGCACGACGGCGCGCCTCGCGGCCCATCTCCTCGACTGCCTCGTCGGCGGCCGCGGCGCCCTTGCGCTTGAGCTCCTTGATCGTGCGCTCGATCTCGGCACGCGCCTCGAGCACGTACTTGCGGGCCTCCTGCCGGCTCGCCTTCTCCGCCGCGCGCTCGCGCTCGCGGACGTTGTTCTCGCGCCGGATCACGTTCGCGATGCGCTCTCGCGCATCGTCGATCATCGTGCTGGCCTCGCGCTCGCGTGCCTCGAGCTCCTTCTCCTTGCGCTCGAGCCGCTCGATGAGCGCCGCCATGTCGCGCTCACCCTGCGGGATGCGCTCCTCGGCGCGCGCCACGACATCCGCGGGGAGATTCAGGCGGCGCGCGATGCTGATGCCGTAGGATCGTCCGGGGATACCCTTGATCAGCCGGAAGGTCGGCGCGAGCTGAACGGCGTCGAACTGGAGCGACGCGTTCACCACGCCGGGCACCTGCGTCGCGAGCTCCTTCAACTGGCCGAGGTGTGTCGAGGCGAGCGTCGTGCTCTCCCGGGAGGTGAGCGCTTCGAGGATCGCCCAGCCTAGCGCGGCGCCTTCCTGCGGATCGGTGCCCGAGCCAAGCTCGTCGATCAGGACGAGAGAGTCGCGCGTGGCGAGTCGCAGGATCTCGGAGAGGTTCTTGAGGTGCGCGCTGAAGGTGGACAGGCTCGCCTCGATCGACTGCTCGTCACCCACGTCGGCGAACACGTCGTCGAACACGGGTACGCGGCTCTCGGCGCCGACGGGCGCCGGGATCCCCGCCTGGCTCATCGCCGAGATCAGGCCGAGCGCCTTGAGGAGCACGGTCTTGCCACCGGTGTTCGGTCCGGAGACGAGCAGCGTGTGCTCGTCCGGCAACATTCCGAGGTTGAACGGGACGACGTCGACTCCCTTCGCGAGCAGCAGCGGGTGACGTCCATCGTGGACGTCGAAGTCCTGCTTCGACGGGACCAGCACCGCCGGCGTGCACTCGAAGCGCACGGCGTACCGTGCGCGCGCGTACAGCGAGTCCAGCGCCGCGAGCGCGTCGAGGCTGTCGATCATCGCGTCGCGGTGCGGGCGGATCAGGTCGGTGAGCTCGCGCAGCACGCGCTCGACCTCCTCTTGCTCCTCGCCCTCGAGCTCGCGAATCCTATTGCCGAACTCGATCGCGGCGGGTGGCTCGACGAACAGGGTGCCGCCGGTGCCCGACGCGCCGTGCACGATCCCGCCCACTTGGCGGACGCCTTCGCGCCGGACGGGGATGACGTAGCGTCCTTCGCGCACGGTCACCGACATGTCGGGGGCACGATGATGCGCCTCGAGCCCGCCCATCACCCGCTCGAGGATACGCACCAGCTCTCCGTGCGACGCCCGCAGCTCGCGACGGATTCGGCGCAGTGCCGGCGAGGCCTCCTCGCGCACGAGGCCGTCCTCGCCGATGGCGCGCTCGATCTGCTCCTCCTGCGACTTCGCGACCACCATGCGCTCGACGAACGGCGCGAGCACCGCGCGCAGCACGGCCGGCCGCCGCTCGTCGCGAAGTGCCTCTCGGGTGCGCCGCGCCGAGCGCAGAAGGACGCCGCCAAGGAGGAGCTCGTGCGAGCTCCACATGATGCCGGCGACTCGAAGGCGCTGCAGCGCAGCATCCAGCACGGGCACGGGCTCGGGCGACCAGGGAAGATCGCCGCCGAGGAGACCACGGATGGCCGCAACGCGACGATGCTCGGCCTCGAGCCACGCGATGTCGGCGCGCGGAGCGAGCGCGCGCACGCGCGCCGCGCCAGGCGCGGACGCGGCGAAGCCCGCGACGACTTCGAGCAACCGCGGATACTCGAGAATGCCGAGCGCGTGCGCGTTCATCGTAGGTCGTGTTCCGGGACGAAAAACCCGAACGGACGCCGCGCGTCGTTCGGGTTCGGCCAGCCGATCGAAGCCCCCACCGTCACCCCTGCTTGCTCAGCTCCTCACGCGCGATCGCATTGATCGTGCTCCCCTCGGCGCGCCCCTTGAACTGCGGGAGCACCTTGCCCATCACCGCGCCGATCTGCGCCGCGCCGCCGGCAATGGCGGCGCGCACGGCCGCGCGAAGCTCCTCGTCGCTCACCGCCGCCGGCAGGTACGTCTCGAGGATCGCGACTTCCGCGCGCTCCTTCTCGGCCAGATCCTCGCGCTTCCCGGCGTACATCTCGATCGACTCGCGCCGCCGCTTGATCCCCTTCCGCAGCACGTCGATCACCTCGTCGTCGGTGAGGTCGCGTCGAAGCTCGATCTTCCGATTCTTGGCGTCGGAGAAGATGGTGCCGAGCACGAGGACCCGTGGCTTGTCCTGCGCCTTGCGAGCGGCGTTGAGGTCGTTCTGCAGCGTGTCGAACAGAGCCATTTCCCGTGCGCGTGAGAGACCTCGTAAAGTATCCTGCCGGTCAGCCCGGGGGCCAGCCGAGACGTCGCCCGCCCAGTAGATGGAGGTGCACGTGGAAGACCGTCTGGCCTGCGTTCGCGCCGGAGTTCACCACGGTGCGGTAGCCGTCCTCCGAGATCCCTTCCGCTTTCGCGAGCTGCGCCGCCACGAGCATCAGGCGACCGAGCTGCGCGGCGTCGGTGGCCTCGTTGAGCGATGGCAGATGCGCCTTCGGGATCACGAGCACGTGCGTCGGCGCCTTCGGGTCGATGTCGCGAAAGGCCAGTGTATGCTCGTCCTCGTGGATCACCTTCGCGGGGATTTCGCCGCGGACGATGCGGCAGAAGAGGCAGCTGTCGGTCATGTCGATCTCAGCAGAGCGCGGGAGAGGGCCAGAGCGGCGATGCCGGCGGTCTCGAATCGAAGGACGTTCGCGCCGAGCGACGCGGTGCGCCAGCCGGCCTCGGCGAACGCGCGACGCTCTGCGGGGTCGAGCCCGCCCTCCGGGCCCAACGCGAGCACTACCGGCGCGTGAATGCTCGGCCACACGTCCGTGAACGCCGCGCCGCCACCGTCCAGCAGGATGCCGTGCCCGGTCGGCATCGGTGCAATCGCGTCGGCTGCTTCCGTCTCGGGCTCCAGCTTTGGGAGCCACGCGCCGCCGCACTGCTCGAGCGCGGCCACCATGCGCAGCCGCAGCTTCTCCTGGAAGGCGGCGCCCTCCCCTCGCGGGGTGACGCTGCGCGAGCGTCGGTAGACGACCGAGCGCCACGCCGATGCGCCCAGCTCGACGGATTTCTCGGCGAGCAGCAGCATCCGATCGCGGTCTCCAACGGGCGCCCAGAGCGCCACGTGCGCCGGCGCCGGCACGAGGTCGAGGCTCGCGAGATCGCACTCGATCTCGAGCCGCCGCTTGTCGAGCACCGCGACGTCCCCGTGTGCGCGGCGGCCGTCTCCTCCCGTCAGCCGGACCGGATCGCCTACGGACAAGCGCTTGACCGCCGCGTGGTGCGCCGCGCCCTGGTCGAGCGTGACGCGCTCAGTCCAGGGGCCGGGCGCATAGAAGGTGGCTACGAGCGAGCGACCCGCGCCGTCCACCAGGATCCCTCGACGTCCTCGGCCACGAGTCGCCAGCCATCGCGCGCGAGCACCGACAGCATCGTCTCACGCTCCTCGATGAGAATTCCGCTCAGAATCGCCTCGCCGTCCGTGCTCAGCGCACTGCCGATCGCCGGCAGCAGCTCGAGAAGCACGGAGGAGATGATGTTGGCGAGCACCACGCGCGCGGGCGCGACGAGTGGGAGCAGCACCGCCGCGTCTCCCTCGAGCACCGTCACGATCCCGCCGACCTCATTGCGCTCCACGTTCTCGTTGGCGTTGGCGATGGCATCAGGATCGATCTCGATCGCGACGACGTGTGCTGCGCCCAGCTTCGCCGCGGCGATCGCCAGTACGGCGCTTCCGGATCCGAGATCGGCCACCCGGTCGCCTGGGCGAATGAGTGCGGGCAACAGCCGCACGACACCGCGTGTCGTCTGATGCTCGCCTGTCCCGAAGGCCATCTCCGGTTCGATGATCACGGTACGGGCGCGATCGCGGCCGTGGGCGAGCCAGGGCGGCACGATCGATAGGGCACCGAGATCATGGGCGCCCACGCCCTTCTTCCACTCTTCGCTCCAGTCGACGGCCTCGACGCGCGAGGTGTGCACCGTCGCGCCCGGAGCTGCGTCGCGGATCGTGCGAACGACGTCTTCCGCCGTAACGTCGTCGGCGAAGTGCGTCACGAGCTCGTCGCCGAGCTCCTGTACGCCTTGCGATCCGAGCTCGAACAGCGCAGCGAGCGCGGCGTCGCGTGCGTCACCGGCGCTCACCCGCACGGCGAGCCAGCTCACGCGCCCAACGCTTCCTTCATCTTCGCCCAGAAGCCCTTGCCGCGATCCGCGGGAACCGCCTGCTGGATCTTCGCCAGTCGCTCGATCAACTGCTCCTCCTCCAGCGTGAGCTTCTCCGGAGTCCAGAGCTGCACGCGCACGTGCAGGTCGCCCGTTCCGGAAGAGTTCACGCGAGCCAGCCCGCGGCCGCGTAGATGGAACAGTTGTCCGCTCTGCGTTCCAGGAGGAATGGCGAGCGCGACGCTCGACGTCACGGTGGGCACGTCCAGCGTCGCGCCCAGTACGAGCTGCGGATAGGTGACGAGCACTTCGGTGTAGAGATCCTCACCATCCCGCTCGAACCGCGGATCGTCGGCGACGTCGAAGACGACGTGCACGTCGCCGCGCTCGCCTCCACGCTGCGCTGCGTTCCCGACGCCGCGCATCGTCATGTACTGCCCCGTCGCGACTCCGGCGGGAATCGAGACCTTGATCATCTTCTCGCCGCGCACTCGGCCGTCGCCCCGGCACTTCTTGCACTGGGACTCGATGATCTTGCCGTCGCCGTGGCAGGTCGGGCACGGAGCGACCGTGACGAACTGACCGAAGAAGGAGCGTTGCGCTCGACGCACCTCGCCCTGTCCGGCACACGTGGGGCACTGCTGGGCCTTGCTGCCTGGCTCCGCGCCGCTGCCATGACAGCGGTCGCAGGGGTCGAGCACCTTGAGCGTGATCTGCTTCTCCACACCGGTCGCCACCTCGGCGAGCGTGAGTGGAACGGTGAGCTTCACGTCGGTGCCCGCGCGCGTGCCACTCGCTCCCTGCCCTCGACTGAACAGATCCTCGAGGCCGGAGAAGTTTCCGAAGTCGCGCATGAAGATGCCGAGCGCCTCGGAGAGATCGACGTGGTGATAGCCGCCACCGCCGCCGCGCAGCCCCGCCTCGCCGTACCGGTCGTACG
>Ga0126306_10001647_pt1 | contig 12079 bp, 9 predicted proteins | sample Plot27_FD_92592 | JGI IMG/M metagenome (GOLD analysis project Ga0126306, IMG submission 92592) | Serpentine soil microbial communities from UC McLaughlin Reserve, CA, USA - Plot27 | ecosystem: Environmental > Terrestrial > Soil > Grasslands | place: USA: UC McLaughlin Reserve, Lake County...
AGCCACGCAACGACGACTGCGGCTACTGCGACCTGCGGCCCGTGTGTCGAATCGGGACTTTCGGCGTCGGAGGCATTCCCGATGAGGGCTGAAGCGCTGACCCATCGCGAGATGGCCTCGACGGATCTCGACCGCGAGTTGGCCGTGACGGCGGGCGCCGGCGCCGGGAAGACGACGGTGCTCGTCGACCGCTTCGTGAAGATCGCGCGCGATCCGCGCTTCGGGCCTGACCGCATCCTCGCCATCACCTTCACGAAGAAGGCGGCGATGGAGATGAAGGCACGCGCCATCCGTCGGTTCGAGGAGGCCGGCGAGACGACGCTGCGCCGCGCGACGGAGGCGGCGTACATCTCCACGATCCATGGCTTTGCCGAGCGGATCCTGCGCGAGCGGCCGTTCGATGCGCGCATCGATCCGGCGTTCACCGTCATCACGCAATACGAGCAGGAGCTGTGGATCGAGGAAGCGCTCCAGGCGATGTACGCGCGCGCGGATCTCGGTGGGTTCGCCACGCGGCTCAAGAAGGAGTATCCCTTTGGGGGCTGGCGCATCTTCACCGTCGTGCGCGAGGTCGCCCGCCTGATGCGAGAGGGGCCGGCGCGCGCGCGTGACGAAGCGAACCTGGTCGGCGACGAGGATCGGTGTGTCGCGCTGGGGTTGGAGCGTGCGCGCGCGGCCGTGGAGCGTGCGGAGGTCGAGATGCTCGGATGCCTGGAGCAGCTTCTCCCCATTCTCGAGGGTGCGACGTTCAAGAGCTCCGGGGCGAAGCACAGAGCCTGGCGCGCGTACGTGGACGCGGGGAGCGGCTGCATCGACGAGAAGCGTGCGCGGGCTTCCGAGGTGTGGAGCGCGACCTCGTTCACGAGCGAGATTCCGGTCGACGAGCGGATGCCCATCCGGACGCTCCTCGATCGAATCAAACAACTCGCGCCACGCGCGACGTTCACGGACTGGGAGGCCCAGATTGCGCTCGAGCTCGAGCTCCTGCCTCTCAAGCGAGCGATCTATGAGGCTGCACGGGCCATCGATGAATCATATGGGAAGCACAAGCGCTCGATCGGCGCGCTCGACTTCCACGACCTCCAGCTCCGTGCCGCCACGCTGCTCGCCGAGAATTCGTCCGTGCGCGCCGAGTATGCCGACCGCTTCCGCCACATCCTCCTCGACGAGGCACAGGACACGGACGAGCTCCAGTACCGGATCATCGAGTCGCTGCGGACGCCGGAGAACGTCCTCTTCATGGTCGGCGATCCCAAGCAGGCCATCTACGAGTTTCGCGGCGCGAATCCCGATGTGTTCCATGCCGCGATGTCGAAGCTCCCGCTCGACCATCGCCTCGATCTCCCGGAGAACTTCCGCAGCCGCCGCGAGATCGTCTCGATGATTAACGGCTTCGGCCCGGCGCTGCTGGCGGAGCAGTTCGTCAAGATCGATCCGAAGGCTGATTATGGGGACGATGACCTGCGGTCACCTGCCGTCACGGTGTCCTACGCCGAGCAGCAGACGGACCCGACGGGGAAGAAGTACGAGCCGGTGAGCGAGGCGCGGCCACGCGAGGCGGCGTCGGTGGCGGAAGAGATCGTCCGCCTGCTGAAAGAAGCGCCTCTGGTGCGCGATCCGGAGGTGCGGACGGTGTCGTGGGTGCCGCTGCTGCCGAAGCACGTCGCGATCCTGTTCCGGACGCGGATAGCCATCCCGTATTTTGAGCGGGCACTTGCCGAGCGAGGCGTACCCTACGTCACGGCGTCGGGGCAGGGGTTCTACGACCGCGCCGAGGTGCTCGACTGCATCATGATGCTACGCGCGATCGCGCAGCCGCTCGACGATCTGGCGATGGCGGCGGTGCTGCGGTCGCCCTTCGTCGGCGCCTCGGACGCTGATCTCTGGCGGCTGCGCACGCCGGGCGCTGAGAGCGTGCCGGCGATCTGGCAGGCGTTGCGAGCGTACGCGCCACTCGAAGAGTTCCGGAGCAGCTTCCGCGCTCTGCGCTCGCGTGTGCGCGGCCTGCCGGCGTCGGTGGCGCTCGAGGACGCGATCCGCACCTTCGGCTACGAGGCGTCACTCGCCGCGCACGAGGACGGGCCGGCGATGCTTGCCAACCTGGCGAAGGTGCGCCGACAGGTACGCGACATGGGCAGCGCTACGCCGCTCTTGGCGTACGACGAGCTGCAGCGCACGCGCGATCTACTCACCAGGGAATCCATGGCGCCGCTCCTCGGTCCGGGCGACGACGTGGTCGTGCTGACGACCATCCACCAGGCGAAGGGGCTGGAGTGGCCAGTGGTCTGCCTTCCGAACCTGCAGGCGCCGTCGAACGAGCCGCCGCCAGGGTTCAGCGCGCGCCACGGCGCACTGCTTTGCAAGGCGATCGATGCGGAGGGGAACGAGGTCTGGCCCCTCTCGCTGCAATCGGTGTTCGACGAGATGCGCGAGCGTGCTGAAGCGGAGGAGCGACGGCTGCTCTACGTCGCCCTCACCCGCGCGCGCGAGCGGCTGATCCTCTCGGCGTGCGTGAAGGTGAAGTCCGCGACGGTGAGGGACCGCTCGTATGGCCCCAAGCGGTTCAATCCGCTCGCCTTCCTCCAGGAGCATGATCAGGGAACGCTCACGAACGAGGGCGAGCACGACTGCGGTAGCTATCGCACGAGCGTGCGGTACGTGCGCGGGCCGGTCGAGGAACTGACGATCTACCAGGGCGGGAAGCCGCTGGCCGCGTCCTGGACGCCACCGACTCATGCAGCACCGGAACCCCAGGTTCCGGCGATCGCCGCCGCGCTACCGCTGTCGCTCAAGGTGACGGAGCTGCTCGCTTACCGGCGCTGCCCGCAGGTGTACCGCTTCTCGCACGACCTCGAGATCGAGGAGAACCTCGCGAGGCGCGCCGCGGTACGCGCCGGAGAATCGCACCGCGAGACCGCGGTCACCGCGGTCGAGCTGGGCACGATCGTCCATTCGCTGCTCGAGCGGGTGCGATTCGACGCGCCCGACATGGAGGCAGAGATCGCGCGGCTCGTCACCGACCGGCCGGAGTCGCTGCGACCCGCGCTCTCGCGCATGCTGGACGGTGTGCTCGCCGGCGAGGTCGGGCGAATGATTCGCGGCGCGAGGCGCGTCGAGCGGGAGTGGCCGTTCGCCATGCGCGTCGGCGGGGTGATGCTCGAAGGTGTGATCGACCTGGCCGTGCAGGGGCAGGACGGTCGCTGGACGGTGGTGGACTACAAATCGAACGACTTCAGCCGCACCGGTCGGCTGGAGTATCTGATCGACTACTACACGCCGCAGCTCGAGCTGTACGCAATGGCGCTGGCTCGCGCCGGACTCGGCGAGGTGGCCGGATGCGCGCTGGTCTTCCTCGGCGGGCCGCGTGTCCACCACTGGGCGTTCGACGCTGCCAGCAACATGCGGTGGTCCGAGGAGACGATCGCGCGGATCGCGGCGCGCGACTACGCGACCGTTGCGGGCCCGAAGTGCGACCTCTGCGGCTACCGCAAGCGCAAGGTCTGCGATGTCGGTCGCAGGTGGTCGCCGGAGCACGTGACGATCGGTGCGCGCTCGCTCCCGACGTTGCCCGCGTGAGATGAGCACCAAACTCCAGCGCTGGATCGACCTCCTCGCCGCTCTGCTCGGCCACCGGATGCCGATCACCTTCGCCGAGCTGGCGAAGGATGTCCCCGCCTACCTCGAGGACGGCTCCGTCGCCGCCGGCGCACCGTCCGCGAGCCTCAAGCGCACCTTCGAGCGCGACAAGCTCGAGTTGCGCGAGCTCGGTGTGCCGATCGAGCCCATAGGAGAGGAAGGAAGCGATGAATCGGCGTACCGGCTCCGCACGAAGGACTTCTACCTCCCGTACCTCGGCATCGTTTCGGCGCGTGGGATCGAGAAGCCGGCCACGGTAGATCGATACGGCTATCGATCGCTCGAGACGCTCGCCTTCTCGCCCGACGAGCTCGAGGCGATCCGTGAAGGTGTGCGAAGAGTCGTCGAGGCGGGGGATCCCGTGCTGGCGGAGGAAGCGCGTGGCGCGGTGCGGAAGCTCGCGTTCGATCTCCCGCTTGGCTCCACCGACTCTCCTGGTGACGCCATGCTCGCTGCGCCGAGGAGACGTCCCGACCCCAAGATCCTCTCGACACTCGGTGACGCGCTCTTCCGGCGGAAGTGCGTGACGTTCTCGTACCGTGCGATGCAGTCCGAAGCAACGGCGAAGCGTGCCGTGGAGCCGTACGGTCTGTTCTTCGTCAGCGGACACTGGTACCTCGCCGCGCGCGACGTCGAGAAGGACGCGCTCCGCAACTTCCGCGTGAGCCGCGTCCAGGATCTCCGGATCAACCCGAGCAAGGCGGGAACGCCGGACTACGCGATACCACCAGCGTTCTCGCTGCGCGATCACGCCGCGTCCCGCCAGGCGTGGGAGATCGGCGACGGCGACGCGTTCGACGCTGTGGTCGAGTTCACCGGCCAGTCGGGCGCAGCGCTGGCGGCCGCGGCGCTCGGCGAGCTTGATCCCACCGCCCCATCAGCGCGGCGATTCCGGGTGCGCCGCGCCGACAGCTTCGCGCGATGGCTTCTCTCCTTCGCCGGCGAAGCCGCGCCAGTGTCCCCCACGACGCTCGTGAGCGAGTACGCATCCCTGGTCGAGCGCACGCGGCGCGTGTACGCGTGAGAGGCGCATGAGCGACACGGCGGCGGCGCAGCTCCGGCGCGTGCTCCACCTCATTCCCCGCCTCGCCGACGGCGAGGAGCACCCGCTCTCGGAGGTCGCCGCCGCCGCGGGGGTGGAGCCGGATCAGGTGCTGCGCGACCTTGCGTCGATCTCCGAGCGCTTCGACACACCGGGCGGCTTCGTCGACGGGGTGTCGATCCTGGTGGAGGACGACACGGTCTGCGTGACGGCGCGCGAGTTCCACCGGCCGATGCGGCTGACGATGTCGGAGCTCTGCGCGCTGGAGCTCGGCCTCGCCATGCTTCGGCGCGAGCGCACGCTAGCGGAGCAGGGCCCGATCGATCGCGCACTCGAGCGATTGCGCCAGGCAATCACTCGAGTGCCGTCCAACGAGCGCCACGAGGGCACGCGCTGGGCCGACCTGAGCGACGCCGGCGCTGTCGAGCATCTCTCGACAGTGCGAGCCGCGATCGCGGCGCGACGCAAGCTCGAGCTCCGCTACCGCGCCGGCGGCGCGACCGAGACGTCGGTGCGCACCGTGGCGCCGCACTCGCTCGTGTTCGCGGAGCAGATGTGGTACCTCGTCGCGTCCGGTGACGACGGGGCGCTGCGGTTCTTCCGGCTGGACCGCGTTGAAGCGGTGCACCTGCTCGACGAGCGATTCGAGCGTGACGAGCGCGCCGGCCTGCACGTGCTCGAGGCGGGTCGCGCCTTCGCGTCCGACACGACCCGGCGGATGACAGTGCGCTACTCGCCGCGGATCGCGCGGTGGGTCGCGGAGCGCGAGGGCGTCGCTCTCGCTCCGGACGGGAGTCTCACCCTCGAGCATCCGGTGGCAGACGACGCGTGGGCGGTGCGGCACGTGCTGCAGTACGGCCCCGATGCGGAAGTCATTGCACCGGCGACGCTGCGCGGGTACATCGCGTCGCGTCTGTCCGCGCTCACCGCCTGACGCGCGTCTACGACGCTCCATCGATGACTCGCCACCTCGTCACCGTCTGGAATCCATCCTATGCCCGAGACGCGATGGACGAGCACCGTCGCGTCCTCCGCGAGTGGAGCCGCCGCTTCACGGAGCGCTCAGTGGACGAGGACGACGTTTACGTCTGGTGGGGCAAGGTCAAGTCGTCCAACCGGCAGCAGCCGATGGTCCACCGCGCCGATGCGATCGCCGTGGGCGAGCAGCGCGATGACGAGGAGGTGCAGATCTATCTGACCGACTATCGCGCGCTTTACGTCGGCGAGGTGCTCGAAGTTCGGAGTGACGATCTGCCGGCGAGCGAGAACGCGCACGTCCCGTCCTACTACCGTGAGCGCGAGCTGCGCTGCGACCTCTGGTTCCGGCTCGGCGACATCCGCCGCCTGGTGGTGGATGACACGCTGGGCGTGGTGGAGGAGCTGAAGAAGCTCGCCAACGTGCATTACAACGATCGCCCCGTCTCGATCTACGGAGGCATGGTCAACCTGCCGCTCGTCGTTACCCGACCCGACGGCGCGCGCTTCTTCGATCCGGACGAGCGCGAGACGCTCGCTGGCGACCGTCTCTGGGCGGAGTTCGACGCGGAGCTCGGCTCCGGCATCGCGCTGGTCGAGCGCGATCTGCGCGACAACCGCTTTGGCGAGGTGCTCTGGTACGCGCTCGAGCCGGCGGCTCGGGTGTTCGTGGCCACGGGCGAGCGGCTGTTTCGCGATCACCGGGTCGATGGATCGTTCGACTTCTCCCCGGTGGTCACGAGCCTCGCGAAGGCGGTGGAGGTGCAGGGGAACGCAATGCTCCGTCGAGCCGCCCTCAAGCTGTCACCCGTCGCTCGCCGCGCCAGCGTGGGCGGGCAGACCGTGGACCTTGCCGAGCACCGTGCGCTCACGCTGGGCGAGCTCGCGCGCGTCATCGGCGGTGAGCGCGATCTGAGCGAAGGACTTGCCCGGGTCCTCGACAACGCGCGCTGGTTCCGGGAGATCTTCCCCGCGATGCTCGACGCGCTGGCGGCGGTGCGCAATCCGGCCGCCCACTCGGGAACGATCGACCGCGGCACTGCGACCCAATGGCGCAACCGGCTCGTCGGCGTCGGGTGCGAGGGAGACCTGGTGTCGCTCGCGAAGACCCGCGTGAAGAGAGTTGGAGCCTGAGCACAGCGGAGCCGGCCCGCAGCACGCGCTACCTGCTCGCTTCCATCACCGTGCCCATCGCGCCGGCGCGCGCATCGCGACTGCCAGTGAACGTCGGATTCGTCCTCGACCGATCCGGCTCGATGCACGGCGAGCGCAAGTTCGGCCTCCCTCGAGAGGCGGTGGAGCAGGCGATGCGTCTGCTTCGTCCCGAGGACCGCTTCACCCTCGTCGTGTACGACCAGGCGGTGGACGTGCTCGCGCCCGCGTGGAACGGCGACCCGGAGCTCGAGGCGGTCCGGCAGTCCCTGCGCGATGACGTGAATCGCTACGCCGTGCGTGCGATGAGCCCGATGCAGCTCAAGGCGGCGATGTACGTGGCGGAGTCGGAGAGCAAGGGGCGCGGTCGCGACGGCAGGGCGAGGCGTGCGCCCTGATGTGAGAGGCCGCCAGATCGTGCGCGCCTCCGCTCACGCCTTCGGCCGGCACGTCCCTCCCCCCGGCAGCGCCGGCGAAGCGCTCTTCATGAGCGCCTCGATCTCAGTGATCTCCCGCGGCGTGCCCTTCGACATCCACTCCGTCCCGCTCGACGTCACCACGTAGTCGTCCTCGATGCGGATCCCCATGCCGGAATACTTCGCCAGCGCCGGCGCGAGCTTCGCCCGCATCACCCGATTCTTCGGCGTGTCCGGAAGCGACGCGATGAACGAGGGATCCACGTAGAGTCCAGGCTCCACCGTCGTCACGTCGCCCGCGCGGAAGACGTGATCGCCGTCGTAGTACTGCGCCGGATCGTGCACCTCGAGCCCGATGCCGTGTCCACCGTACCCGTGCCACGCGTACAGCGCACGCTGTGGGCAACCGGTCGGCGGGCAGTTCGTCCCCGCTGGCGCATCGAAGGTCGCCGAGTCCGATTCGATCAGCCCCAGGCGCAGGAGGCCCTTGTTGTACACCTCACGCGCCGCGACTGCGGATTCCATCTCGCGCACGCCGTCCTTCATCGGCCGCACGTACGCCTCCTGCGCGTCTCGCACGAGCTGATACAGCTCGCGCTGCGCCGGTGTGAACGTCCCGTTCACCGGCAGGGTGCGCGTGATGTCGGCCGCGTAGTGATCGAACGAGGTCGCCGCATCGATGAGCAGGAGCTCACCGTCACGCATCACCCGGGTGTCGGCCATGTAGTGCAGGATGTTCGCGTTCGGCCCGGATCCCACGATGCTGCCGTACGCTGGTCGGTCGCCTCCCAGTCGCTTGAACGTGCCCTCGAGCAGCGATTGGATCTCGTATTCGCCACATCCGGGCGCGACGGCCTTCATCGCCTCGATGTGCGCCTTCCCGCTGATGTCCACCGCGCGTTGCAGCAACGCGATCTCCGGTGCGCTCTTCTTCGCCCGCATGCCGTTCACCACGCTGTCGAGCGACGTGACGCGCAACGACGGATGCGCGGCGCGGAGCTGGGCCACCAGTCGCGACCCTCGCGACAGTGAGTCCTGCTCGGCGAAGTCCGCCATGTGCACGTCGGGCACGACGTAGACCGGCAGCCCTGCCGCGACGAGCGAGTCCACCGACGCGCGGAAGCCGGCGATGTCGCGTCCTGGGATCCCGATCGAGCGCTGAAGCGCGTCCGCCGCCGTGCGCTTCCCCAGGACCCGAGCCATGAACTCCGCCTGGTGCGGCACGAACATCGTCGTGCTCGCGCTGCCGCCGCGCTTGACCATGAGCAACACGGCGTTGCCCTCGCCGAAGCCAGTCAGATAGTGGAAGTGCGGCAGCTGGAAGAACGTCGGCCAGTCGCTCACCGGATCGACTTCGCCGAAGGCGATCACTACCCCGGAGTCGATCCGGGCGAGGACCGCCGCGCGCCGCGCGGCGTACTCCTGCGCCGGCACCTGCGCATCGAGGCTGATGGCGAGGGGCGCCGCGACGACGAGCACGGCGCCGAGGAAGAGGCGAGCGAGACGCAAGTGCATCTGAGTGCGGAGTGAGGGGAGGGAGGGAAACTATCGCCTCGGAGACGAAGCGCGGCGCGAGATTATTCCCGCGCCGCGCCGTCAGGTCACTTCTCCGCTTTACCCGTGAGCTTGCCGGAGTCCCCAGCGTACGTCCAGCGGCCGGTGATCTGGTCCCCCTCGCGCAGCAGGACGATCTCGAACGGCCCCTTCGGGGCTTCACCGTTGAGCGTGAGCTCCACGCCCTTGATCGTGATCCGCACCGGCTGGGCGGGGTCGCCCTCGGGCTGGAAGGTCGCGGCCGGCACGCCGGACGAATCCCGGATCACCACCTCCGCCGGCAATGGGCGCTCGGGGAGCTGGATGTCGAGCTTGTAGGTGCCGGCTGGCAGTGCGGCCCACGGCGTCGACGAGCTGGTCGCGGCGGGAGCGCTGGATTGCGTCGTGGACTGCGCACCCGCCACGCTCGTGGCGAGGGTGAGCAGCACGCTGGCGCAGAAGGCGCGGACGAGGGACGAACGCTTCATGAGTGATCCGAGGAATCGGTGAATGAAATGAAGTGATGATCTTCGGTACGGATCGGTCACGGGCTCGGTTTCCACGAGCGGCGCGCACAGAGCGGTCTCGGGCACGCGAGCCTCTTGCAGGGGATCCGATGCACAGTAAGCGGGGAGCGCCCGGAGCGAACAGCCCTTACTATCCGATCTTCGAGACCTCAGAGGATCCGATGCAAGCGCAGAATCCCTCCGCGCACGACGGCGCCAGCTCCGCCTCCGTCCCCGATTGGTACCGCACCGTGCCTCAGAGCGGGCTTCCGGCGACCCTCGGCATCGAGATCGTCGAGCTCTCCGAGTCGCGCGTCGTCGCGACCATGCCGGTCGACGACCGGACGCGGCAGCCGTACGGGCTCCTGCACGGCGGTGCATCGATCGCGCTCGCCGAGACCGTCGCTTCGTTCGGCGCGACGGCGCGCATCGATCGCGAGCGCTACCTCGCGGTGGGGCAGGAGATCAACGGCAACCATCTGCGCCCGAAGCTCGATGGCGTCGTGCGCGCCACGGGCGTCGCGGTGCACGTGGGACGCGGCACGCAGGTCTGGTCGATCGAGATCACCGACGAGGAAGGCCGACTCGTGTGCATCTCGCGCTGCACCATGGCGATCATCGACCGCCGGTAGCGCTCGCGACCGGCGCGACGCCGAGACATCTTTGCGGTATGGTTCATCCGCCTTTGCTGCGCTTCGCCGCGCTCCTCCCGCTCGTGCTCGCCTCCGCCTGCGCGCGCGGCACGCCGGCGATCCGCGCGTCGTCCCTTCCCGAAGGCTGCGAGGTGGGCCGCGCGCCCACGGGTGCCAGGGTGCTCGTGTTCTCGCGAACCACCGGGTATCGCCACGCCTCGATCCCCGCGGCGGCGCGGTCGATCCGCGAGCTCGGCGCCGAGGCGGGCTTCGCCGTGGACCATACGGAGGACCCTGCTCAATTCACCGACGCGAACCTGTCGCGCTTCGCGGCCGTCGTCTTTCTGAGCAATACCCAGAAGGTGCTCGATTCCACTGGTCGCGCGGCCTTCCAGCGGTTCGTTCGCTCAGGCGGCGGCTATGTCGGCATTCATGCCTCGAGCAACGCGGAGCTGGACTGGCCGTGGTACGGTGAGCTCGTCGGCGCGCGATTCCTGCAGCATCCCAAGGTGCAGACGGGTACCGTGCTCGTCGCCGAGGCGAACCACGCGTCGACGCGATGCCTGCCGGCAAAGTGGTCTCGCCCCGACGAGTGGTACAACTTCAAGTCGCAACCCGCGCCTGGGAGTCACGTGCTGCTCACGGTGGACGAGAAGTCGTACGAGGGAGGAATGATGGGCGCCGTCCACCCTCTCGCCTGGTACCGCGAGGTGGAGGGCGGGCGCGCGTGGTACACCGCGCTCGGGCACTTCGACGAGCACTACACCGACCCGGTATATCGAAGCCACATTCTTGGTGGAATTCTCTGGGCGCTGAAGCGATAGGTCGAGCCGAACACGCGATGGGGATGTCGGGGGTCGAGAGGGAAAAGCTGCCGGGCGAGCTCGGCGCCGCACAGCCGCTGGTGGACACAACCGAGATGCGCGGCCGGACTCGGGTGCCCCGTGCCCTCGTGGCGTCTCTCCTCATCGCGACCTCGCTCTCCCCCTCGCTGCGCGCCCAGACGTCGAGCGCGTCCGCTCATGCCCGGCGTCCCACGGCGACCGCAACGCAGCTCGCCGGTCGCGTGACCCTGGATGGTCGACTGGACGAGCCGGATTGGGCGCAGGCGATACCCATCGGCACGCTCGTGCAGCTCGACCCGGACGAGGGACAACCTGTGAGCGAGCGTACCGACGTCCGTATCCTGTACGACGGAGAAGCGCTCTACGTCGGCGCCAGGCTGCACGACGCGCTGCCCCCGACGCGTCGGCTCGTGCGTCGCGACGCGTTCGTGCTCGATTCCGACTGGCTGACCGTCGCCATCGACAGCTATCACGACCACCTGTCGGCGTTCCGATTCTCGGTGAATCCGTCCGGCGTGCGGCGCGACGAAGTCTTCAGCAGCTCGGGGCGAACGGTGAGCAGCACCAGCGCCGTCGTGACCGACCGGGGCGGACAGGCGGATCAGAGCTGGGATCCCGTTTGGTCGGCCGCGACCACGGTCTCCGACTCGGGATGGATCGCCGAGTTTCGCATCCCGTTCAGCCAGCTCCGCTTCAGCGGCGCCGACATGCAGACGTGGGGCCTGCAGATCGAGCGGCGCATCGCGCGCAAGCAGGAGCTCGCGCAGTTCGCGTTCACGCCGAAGGACCAGCCGTCGGGCGTGCCGTACTACGGACACCTGCACGGTGTTTCGAGAGTGCGCGCGAGCCGGCGGCTCGAGGTGCTGCCGTACAGCTCGGGGCGGCTCTTCATGCGCCCACTGCTCGCGCGCGCGCCGGGCGTCGCGTTCGACGATCCGTTTCGCTCTCGCGCCGAGCTGTCGGCGCGCGCGGGCGCGGACGTCAAGTTCCGCGTGACCTCCAACTTCACGCTCGATGCGACGCTCAACCCGGACTTCGGTCAGGTGGAGCTCGACCCGGCGGTGGTGAACCTGACCGCATTCGAGACGCAGTTTGCCGAGAAGCGACCCTTCTTCGTCGAGGGCGCGGAGATCCTCAGATTCGGCACGAGCATCTTCGGCGCGCCGGAAGGTGGGCCGGCGCAGCTCATCTACTCGCGCCGAGTGGGCCGCGCTCCGCAGCTCACCGCGCCGGACAGCGCCGTGTACGCGGACCTTCCCGACGTCGCGGCGATTCTCGGTGCCGCCAAGCTCACGGGTCGCACGTCGAACGGCTGGTCGATCGGCGTGCTCGAGGCCGTGAC
>Ga0126306_10001648_pt1 | contig 12077 bp, 9 predicted proteins | sample Plot27_FD_92592 | JGI IMG/M metagenome (GOLD analysis project Ga0126306, IMG submission 92592) | Serpentine soil microbial communities from UC McLaughlin Reserve, CA, USA - Plot27 | ecosystem: Environmental > Terrestrial > Soil > Grasslands | place: USA: UC McLaughlin Reserve, Lake County...
GCGGCGGCGACCACGGACGCCAGGCCGGCCAGGTCGGTGTGGCCGGCGAGCACGGACCGGAGCGGCAGGCCGGCCGTCGCAGCCACCACGAGGGCCAGCGGACGTTCCGCCTGCGAGCCGGTCACGAGCACGGTGCGACCGGCGGCGGCCTCAGCGCGCGCGACGGTGGCGAACCGCTTCGCCGGCCAGCGGCGGGCGGCGCTCGCTGCGCCCGGGTGCACGACCGTGGCGCCGCGAACGCCTGGGGGGGCGACGCACCGCGGCGCCGCGATGGCGAGCTCGGCGGGGCTCGCCTTCACACCGGACTCGCGGAGCAGCCGGCACCAGCGGTCCACCTCGTGTTCGCCCGCGCGCCACAACGGGCTCCCATGGCTCGCCGCCACGTCCGGGTGCTCGAACCAGATGCGATGCTGTGGATGCGCTGCGAGCACGATCGCGTGGCTTTGCGGTCCGCGGCCGTGCAGGTTCACGAGCACGTCCGGACGCTCAAGGAGGCGCGACAGCGGCTCCATCTCGCCCGTCGGGACGAGCGGCCAGCCCACCAGCCCGGCAAGCGGCGCGAGCGGCGCCGGCGCCGCGAGGACTCGGGCGTGATCCGGGAAGCGTCGCTCGAGCGCCCGCAGCGCCGGAACGGCGGTGAGCATGTCACCCAGCCCGAGTGCGCGCAGAACGACGAGCCGCGGCGCTACGGCCACGACGGCTCGGTTGAGGGGCACACCACGAGCTCGCGCATCTCGACTCCATGAGGGCGTGTGAGCGCGAACAGCACCGTCTCGGCCACGTGCTCCGGCGAAGCGAGCTCGGCGTCCGGCGGAGGCTTGTACTGCTCGTCGCGGCCGTCGAAGAACGATGTCCGCATACCGCCCGGCACGAGGCACGTGACTCCCACCCGGCCCGCCGTCTCCGCCGCGAGCGCGCGCGAGAACCCCACCACGCCGAACTTGCTGGCGCAGTAGGCGGTCGCATCGCTGAGCGCGCGCAGGCCGAGCGTCGAAGCAACGGTCACCACGCGCCCGGACGAGCGCTCGAGGTACGGCAGAGCCGCGCGCACCACGGCGGCGGTGCCGAGCAGGTTGACGCCCAGCACGCGCTCCCAGTCTGCGCCCGGGATGTCCTCGATCCGCCCGCAGGCGTCGACTCCCGCCGCGGTGACGACGGCGCGCAGGTCGCCCTGCTCCTCCGCGATCTCGCGAACGGCGTCCTCGGCGCTCCGGGTGTCGGCCAGGTCGACGATCCGGTGGACGAACCCGTTCGACGGCGCGTTCACGTCGAGTACGACGGGACGCCCGCCCGCCCGCTCCACGACCTCAGCGATCGCCCGGCCAAGGCCCGACGCCCCGCCCGTCACGATCACGGTTCCAAGCTCAGACACGACCGGCAGCCTCCTCGATCAATCGGGTTGTGGACCGTCCGTCGACGTACGGCAGGATGACCGTGCGGCCGCCCCAGCTCTGGACCAGGCGATCCTCGGGAAGCTCAGCACGCACGTAGTCGCCGCCCTTCACCCAGACGTCGGGTCGGAGCTCGGCGAGGAGGCGCTCTGGCGTGTCCTCGTCGAAGACGTGGACGGCGTCGACGCACCCCAGCGCGCTCAGGACCGCGGCGCGGTCGCGCTCCGGCACGAGCGGGCGGCCAGGTCCTTTGAGACGGCGAACCGAGGCGTCGCTGTTCAGGAAGACGACGAGCCGGCCCCCGAGCCTGCGAGCGGCCTCGAGGGTCTGCACGTGTCCGGGATGAAGAAGGTCGAAGCAACCGCCGGTCGCCACCAGGGTCTCGCGCCCGTCCGGAACGCCGAGGGAGGGAATGGCGGCCGTCCCGCCGGCCGCCACGTAGGCTGACGCCGCGGTCACGGCGTTCACCACGGCGTCCGCGACAGAGCCGCCGTCGGCGAGGACGCCGGCCAGCGTCGATGCGAAGCGGTCGCCCGCGCCGCAGGAATCGCCGTCCTCGGCCGCCGGAGCGGGCACGGACAGGGGCGGGTCGTCGCCGTCGAGCAAGAGAGCGCCGTCGGCGCCGCGCGTCACGCACACGGCATCCGCCTGCCAGGACTCGCGCAGCACGCGGGCCCGCTCCACCGTCGCCTGCACGCCGCTGCCGGGCGGGCCGGGGACCTCGCCGCGCAGCTCCGTGTCGTTTGGCGTGACGACGCGCACGCCGCGCGGCGGGACCGGGCCGCGCGGGTGCGGATCCCACGCCAGCACACTCGCCGTCGGCTGGGTCATGAGCGTGTCGCGCAGCACGGGGTCCGCTGCGACGCCGCGCCCGTAGTCGGACACGAGGACTGCGCCGGCCCACCCGATCGCGGCGCGCGCGGTGGCGGGCAGGGGGCCGGCGAGGGTGCCGTGGCCGCGGTCGAGCCGCATGAGCGAGTGGCCGTCATGCCGCAGGCGAATCTTCTCGACGGTGGTACCGCGCAGCTCCAGCGGAACGAGTTCCACACCGCACTGCTCGATCGCGCGCCGCAGGGTGCGACCCGCCGCGTCGTCGGCCAGCGGAGCGATCAGCGTGACCTCGCGCCCATCGGCGGCTGCGAGCGCGGCGGCGAGCGCGGCGCCCCCTGGCCGCACCCGCTGCTCGCGCTCGTCGAGCACCGGAACCGGCGCGTCCGGCGCAAGTCGCTCCACCGTTCCGATCACGTCGCGGTCGAGCAGGGCGTCGCCCACGACCACGAGCCGGCCGCTCATCCGATCGCCTCCGCGCCGGCAAGGAGGCAAACCTCACGGTCGACCGCTCCGCAGAGCAGGTGGATCGCCACCTGATGAAGCTCCTGGACGGTGGCGGTCGACGCGCAGTCGATGGCGATCGCCTCGTCGGACTCCTCGGCGAGCGGGTTCGGCGCGGGCCCCGTGAGCGCCCAGACCTCGGCGCCGCACTCGTGGGCGGCTCGGGCCGCCGCAACCACGTTGTGGCTGCGTCCCGAGGTGGACAGGCACACGAGCACGTCGTTCTCTCGCGCGTGCGCGTGGACCTGGCGCGCGAATGCCTGCTCCGGCCCGTAGTCGTTGGCGATCGCCGTCAAGCTCGAGGTGTCGCCGTGAAGACAGATCGCGCTCAGCGGCTGGCGCTCCGCTTCGTAACGGCCTACCAGCTCGGCCGTGAGGTGCTGCGCCTGGGCGGCACTGCCGCCGTTCCCGGCGGCGAGCAGGCGGCCGCCGTCGAGCAGGCGGGCGGCCAGCCGCTCGCCCCACTCGGCGATCCTCGGCAGCTCGCCCTCGAGCCGGCGGAGCGACTCGGTCAGCGTCGCAAGGTGCTCCGCCGGCGTCGCCGGGAGCGCGAACGGGCCGCGCCGCGCGCGCGGCAGGCGGCGACCGCGCGCGAGCCGGTCGTACACATCGAGCGTGGTCGCGGCGATGCGGCGCCAGTCGTACAGCTTGCGCGCGCGCTCGGCGCCCGCTCGCCCGTACTGGGCGCACGCCTCTGGGTGGTCGAGCAGCGAAGCGAGCGCGTCGGCGAGCCGGTCCGGGTCGCGCGGCGGCACGTGCAGGCCGGTCACGCCGTCCATGACCGTGTCGATCAATCCACCGACCGCGGACGCCACGACCGGCACGCCGCACGCCATCGCCTCGAGCGGAGTGATGCCGAACGGCTCGTACCACGGCACGCTCACGAGCGCATCCGCGGAGCGCAGGAGCGGCGGCAGCTCCTCGCGGCCGACGCGTCCGCGGAAGTCCACGCGGTCCGCGATACCTTCGGCGTCCGCGATCGCCATCAGCCGGCGCGCCTCGGAATCGTCCGCCAGCTCGGCGCGCGGTGGGCCGCCGGCGATCACGAGCTCCGTGTCCGGCAGCTGGGCGAGCGCGTTGAGCGCGTTGCCGATGCCCTTGCGCTCCACCAGGCGCCCGATGCACACCAGCCGCCGGCGCCCCGGGGCCACCGGCTCCGCCGGGCCATCCGGCGTGAACAGGCTGAGGTCGACGCCACACGGTATGACCGTAAGGTGGCCACTCGCGGCTTCCATGCGCACGAGCTCGAATACCTCGTCGGTGCAGGTTGCGATGATCTGGTCCACGCGCCGGACGATGTCGCGCTCGATCTGGATCCGGCCCGCGGGGCTCGTGTCGCGGTCGCCCTGATAGCGGTGCTTCACGACTCCGAGCGCGTGGAACGTCTGGACCACCGGGATGCCGAGCGCGCCCGCCGCCCGTAGCGAGGCGTAGCCGGACATCCAGAAGTGCGCATGCACGACATCCGGGCGCTCGCGGCGCCAGCACGAGGCCAGCCGGTCGGCGAATTCGTCCATGTGCGGCAGCAGCTCATCCTTGGGCACCGGCTCGGATGGGCCGGCGTCGACGTGGTGCACGATCACGCCAGGAGCCATCTCCGCGCGCTCGGGAAGCGCGGGGTCGTCGCGACGCGTATGAACGGTGATGCGGGCGCCGCGGCGCGCCATCTCGAAACCGAGCGCGGCCACGTGCACGTTCTGTCCTCCGGCGTCGACCCCGCCGAGCGTCGCCAGCGGGCTCGCGTGTTCGGACACCATCGCGACTCTCACGCCGCCAACCGCCTTCGGCTTTCGACGGTCGTCTCCTCGAACAGCGCGTCCCATTCGGCGAGGAAGCGGTCGAGGCCGTAGCGGGCGAGCGCGGCCTCCCGCGCCGCGAGACCACGCTCGCGCGCCTCGTCAGGGTCGACCACGAGCCGGCGGAGCGCGGCCTCCAGCTTCGAAACGTCGGTGGAAACCACACCCGCCGCCGGCGGCACCGCCTCGACGACCTCGGTGGTCGCCAGCGCGACGACGGGCATGCCGAGGTGCATGGCCTCGAGCAGCGTGAGGCCGAGTGAGGTCCAGCGGATCGGATGGAGGTACACGCGCCGCTGCGCGAGCTGGTCGTGCAACTCCGCCTGCGTCGGATCCTCGACACCGCCCAGCTCGCCGCAGCCGATGCCGTACAGGTCGACCTGGACCTTCGCGGCCAGTCGCTCGAGTAGGTCGGTGCCGGTAACGCGGCCGCGGCGGACCGGCTCGTTGACCGCCGCGGCCGCGCGCGGCAACCGGCCGGTGTAGCGGTAGCCCGGGTCGACGATGCCGTGCTCGATCACGCGCGTGCGCGTGGCGCCCGTGTCCCAGAACAGGTCGTTGAAGTGGGTCACGTGGACAACCGTGATGTCGTCGCGGTCGGCGGCCGGATGCCGCATGTCGGCGATCCGGCCCTGCGGGGCGTTGTGCTCGAGATAGATCGCCGGCACGTCCCTGCCGGGCCGGCGGCCGCCGAGCCATTGCTCGCACAACGCGGTGAGCTCCTCAGGGCGCTGGAGGATCACCACGTCAACGTCGAAGTCAGTCGCGTGCGCGCGCGTGACCTCGAGGGCCGACTCGGGCCAGTCCCAGGTGAGTGCGCGGCCGCGCCCGTTGGGACCGCGACCGGGCTCGACCGGAATCAGGTACTCGTGGCGCCCCTGCACGAGCGCCGTCGTGTACGAGCCATGCACATGCCAGAGAAGGACTCTCACGCGGAAGCCTCCGCGCCGAGGATGCGGTCCACCGCGCTCGGCAGGTCGGGCGCCACGGCGGGGGCGGCGGCCACCTCTTCCGCGCGCGTCCGCGCGGTCGGCACGAGCACGCCAGCCGCGCCCGCCGCGCGGGCGGCGCCCATGTCGGCCCCGATGTCGCCGATCACTATGCAGTGCGCGGGGTTCACGCCGAGCTCGCGGGACGCCCTCAGAATTAGGCCGGGAGCCGGCTTGCGGCAGTCGCAGCGGTCCTTCGGCGAGTGCGGGCAGACGATCCACGGGCCGAGCGGCCCGAGCAGTTCCTCGATGCGGGCGTTGACGGCCCGCACCTCCTCGGCGGATACGAGTCCGCGGCCGATGCCGCTCTGATTTGAGACCACCGCCAGCGGCACCGCGGCGGCGCGAAGGCGCTCGACCGCGCGCCGCGCGCCCGTCATCGGCCGGACCGCCTCAGGATCGCCGTTGTACGGCACGTCCTCGACGAGCGTGCCGTCGCGATCCAGCAGAACGGCGGCGGGAAGCCCGGCGAACCCGCACGTCCGCCGCGCGCGGAGCTCGCCGCGGATCCTGTGCAGCACCGCTACGGGCGGCATCAGCACGGAGGTCCAGGCCATCGTCAGGATCTCGTGCGGTGTCCGCGGGCCGGGCGCGATCCGGCGCCATGCGAACTGCGCCGTCGTGGCGGCCCATGCGCTCGCGCCCATAGTCGCCACGCGTGGTCGCCCGGCCGCGAGCGCGCCGGCCGCAGCGAGGCCGGCCGCCATGGTGAGCGCGTGCCCCGGCAGCCGGCCGCGCGGCGCTCCGGCGCGGGCGCGCCAACCGCGGCCGTGGACCGCTCGCATGAGCGCGTCGTCGGCATTGCCCGCCTGGAGCCGCAGGCTCACTGCCCGGTCCGCGGACCGCACCGGGTGCACGATGTGGCGTGCGCCGCGGCGGATCTCGAATCCCGCCTCCGTCAGCCGGAGCCCGATGTCCGCGTCCTCGCGATACGCGCGCTTGAAGCGCTCGTCAAAGCCGCCCACGGCCGCCAGTGCCGTGCGCCGGTACGCCATGTCGGCGGTGGCCCAGTGCGCGTCCTCGAGGCCGCGCACGTTTCGCTCCCAGTCGGTGGGCCTTAGGTCCGGCGGCAGCGGCACGCGGATCTGGCCCTGGCTGCCGGCGACTTGTGCGCCCAGGTCGTTGAGGTCGTCGGCGAGCCGAGCGGGCCAGCCCGTCGGAAGCACGATGTCGTCATCGAGGAAGGTGACCCAGTCCGCGGTCGCTTGCCTCCACCCCACGTTCCTCGCCCACGCGGGTCCCCTGCCCATCCGGTCCCGAACGACGATGACCCGTTGCGGGCGCGGACCGACACCCGCCTCCAGGGAGTTCATCAGGCGGCCGAGGGAGTCGCGCCCAGCGGTGGGGATCACGACGTCGTAGATCACGCCGCCCGCACCTCCGGCGCGTTCTCGCGCGGGGTCGCGCGCATCCGGGCGCGGCGAAGCAAGAACGGCCCCATTACAAGCGCGTCGATCGGCGCCGACCCGAAGCACTCGAGCGCGTCGCGCGGGTCGTCCACCATCGGGCGCCCGGCCGTGTTGAGGCTCGTGTTCACGAGCACCGGCACGCCCGTGCGGTCCGCGAACGCCCGCAGCAGCCGCGCCACGGTGGGCTCGCGCTCGGCGTTCACCGTCTGCACGCGCGCGGTCCCGTCGACGTGGACGACCGCGGGGATGCGGTCGAGCCACTCTTCGCGCACCCGGTGCGTGAACAGCATGTACGGGCTCGGCAGCGGCCCGCCGTCGAAGATCTCGCCGGCGTGCTCGTCGAGCACCATCGGCGCCACCGGCCGGAATTGCTCGCGATCCTTCACGTCGTTCAAGCGCTCGAGGTTCCCGGCGTCCCGCGGGTCGGCGAGCAGGCTCCTGTGCCCGAGTGCGCGCGGGCCGAACTCCGCCCTGCCGTCGAACCAGGCCACCACGCCGTTGCCGGCAAGCGTGTCCGCCGCCTCCTCGGCGACGTCGCGTGGATGCTCGTAGTCGAGCGCCCCGCGGTCGAGCCAGCCAGACAGCTCGCCCGCGGTCCAGCCGCGCCCGAGCGCCGCGCCGGTCATCGGCTCCATCCGCTCGCCCACCTCGTGCGCCACGTACAGCGCCGCGCCGAGTGCCGTGCCGGCGTCGCCGGCGGCGGGATGAACCCATACCTCGTCGAACGGGCCGTCGCGCCACAGCCGCGAGTTGGCCACACAGTTCAGCGCGACGCCGCCGGCCATGGCGAGCCGGCTCTCCCCGGTGCGCTCGTGCAACCACGCCGCCAGCTCCAGGAGCGTCTCCTCGAGCTGCGTCTGCACGCTCGCGGCGAGATCGGCGTGCGCGGAGCCCAACCCCTCGCCGCCCGTCACGGCGGGCGCGAACCGCTCCCATTCGAGCGGCTTCGCAACGTAGCCGCCGTCGCCCGTCGCGTGCATGGCGTCACGCACCTCGGCGAGCCAGCGCGGCCGGCCGTAGGACGCGAGCGCCATCACCTTGAACTCGTCGGAGGCGCGCCGGAAGCCGAGGTGGTCGGTCAGCGACTCGTAGACGAGCCCCAGCGAGTGCGGCAGCGATTGCTCGGCAAGCATCTCGAGCCGGCCGTCCCGCCAGCGGCCGAGCAGCGCCGAGCTCCGCTCTCCGCGGCCGTCCACGGTGAGAACGGCGCAGGACTCGAAGCCGCTCGCGAGGTACGCCGACGCCGCGTGCGCGCGGTGGTGTGGCACGAACCGGACGCGCCGGGGATCGAGCCCGGGCAGCGCAGTCGCCAGGAAGCGCGGGGCGCGCTCCACGAACAGCGTGCGGAGCCCCTCCCAGGTGCCGGCAAGGACGTCGCCGGACGGCACCTCGCTGAGCGCTGGGTCATACGAGTAGGCCACGGCGTCGAGCCGGCCCGGCTCGACGCCCGCGTGCTCGAGGCACCACCGCGCCGAGCGCTCGGGCAGCTCCCAGGTCGAGAACGCCACCGGCTCCTTGCCGTGCTTGCGCCGCGTGAAGCGCTCCTCCTCAGCCGCGGCGACGATGCGGCCGTCTCCGATCAAGGCGGCCGACGGATCGTGAAAGACAGCATTGATCCCGAGTACGTGCGGCAAGGCCGCGCCTCCTCCTGCACTAGTCCGTTTAGGAGGTCCGTCCCGCGCCACCAAGGACACGTGTCCGTCTCTCGCAACCTCTTTACGCGTCGAAGCGTCGAGTCGCTCTACCCGGAAAACGGGCCGAAACACAACCGCTTCGACGTGTCGTTTTCGAGCACCGGCTGCGGGTATCGCGGGGGCACGGCAGCCGTCTCGCACACCATCACCCCGCCGCTCCCGACCGAGCTTCAGGTCGAGGTGACCGGCGCGTGCAACCTGCGGTGCCGGATGTGCCTCGTCCGCTACGCGCCCGCGATCGGGAAGCGCGAGGGGGCACTCGCGTACGAGCAGTTCCTCGAGCTGGTGGACGGTCTCTCCCACCTGCGGCGGCTCACGCTGCAGGGACTCGGCGAGCCGCTCCTGTCACCACACCTGCTCGACATGGTCGGGTACGCCGCCGAGCGCGACATCGAGGTCGGGTTCAATACAAACGGCACGCTTCTGTCGCGGCGGACCGCCGAGCGGCTGGTCGAGATCGGCTGCGGCTGGCTCCACGTCTCGCTCGACGGCGCCACTGCCGCGACCTACGAGGACGTGCGCCACGGCACCGACCTGCGGCCGCATCCCGGCCCGTTCGACAGCGTGCTCGCGAACCTGCGCGGAGTGGTCGAGGCGCGCGCGGGCGGCGGGCATCCGCGCATCCAGATCGTCTTCGTCGCGATGCGGCGAAACATCGCCGAGCTGCCCGACCTCGTCTCGCTGGCGGCCGACATCGGCGTCGACTCGGTCTGGGTACAGAACTTGAGCCACGACTTCGGCGACACCCGTCCGTACGGCACATACAGGGCGATTCGGAAGTACGCCGCGCAGGAGGCGCTGTTCGACACCGACGCGGCCGCCGCCAAGAATGCGTTCGCGCGGGCCGCCGAGTGCGCCGAGACGCACGGACTCGAGCTCCGCCTGCCGGCGCTCAAGGAGCGCGGCCGCAACGGCGACGGGCGCGGATGCGGCTGGCCGTGGGACTCGGCGTACGTGACCCACCGCGGCGAGGTGCAGCCGTGCTGCATGGTGATGGGGAGCGACCGCGCCACAATGGGCCGCTTGGCCGACGAGCCCTTCGAGGGCATTTGGCATGCGGACGCTTACCGCGAGTTCCGCGCCGCGCTCCTCACGGACGATCCGCCCGCGGTGTGCCGCGGGTGCTCGCTCTACCGGCGGGTATTCTGAGGCGGACGGTGGTGGCTGCACGCGACTGGTCCACGGCCGCAGAGGTTCTGTGCGTCCGCCTGGACACCATCGGCGACGTGCTGATGACCGGCCCGGCGATGCGGGCGCTACGAGAGTCGGGCGCGCGGCCGCGGATCACGCTGCTCACGTCGAAGCCCGGCGCGTCCGCCGCCCGGCTGATGCCCGAGGTGGACGAGACCGTCGTCTACGAGGCGCCGTGGATGAAACGCGGCGAGCATCCCTCCAGCGCCGCCGCGGACCGCGCGATGATCGAAGGGCTGCGTGCCCGCCGCTTTGACGCCGCGGCGATCTTCACCGTCTACACGCAAAGCGCGCTGCCCGCGGCGCTCATGTGCCGGCTCGCCGACGTCCCGCTTCGGCTAGCGCATTGCCGTGAGAAGCCGTACGGGCTTCTGACCCACCACGTGGCCGAGCGGGAGCCGGAGGAGCATGTGCGCCACGAGGTGCGCCGCCAGCTCGACCTCGTCGCCGCGGTGGGTGCCACCGCGGCGGACGAGCGCCTCCGAGTGCGCGTGCCGCGCGCAGCGCGGGCCCGCGCCACGGCGGCGATCGCGGCGCTCGGCGTCGACGAGGAGCGTGCGTGGACAGTCGTGCACCCGGGCGCGTCCGCGCCCTCGCGGCGCTACCCGGACGAGCAGTGGGCCGAGGTGTGCCGGCGGCTCGAGACAGACCACGGAGTGCAGGTTGTCCTGTCCGGCGACGCGGGAGAGGCGGCGCTCGCCGCCGGGATCGCCCGCGCGGCGGGCCTCCCCGACCGCTCACTTACGGGGCGGCTGGCGCTCCCCGAGCTTGCGGCACTCCTCGAAGCCGCGCCGCTGCTCCTCGCCGGCAACACCGGCCCGGTACACCTGGCCGCCGCGGTAGGCACGCCGGTTGTGGACCTGTACGCACTTACGAACCCGCAGCACACGCCCTGGGGCGTGCCGAGCAAGGTGCTGTCGCACGACGTCCCGTGCCGCTGGTGTCTCGGCAGCGTCTGTCGCGAGGGCCATCACCTGTGCCTGCGCGCCGTCGAGCCAGCGGAGGTGGTGCGCGCGGCGCTCGCGGTGGGCAAGTTCAGGCTTCTGACGGCGTAGGCGGCCTCGAGCTCCGAAGGGTGTGCATCGGCCACCTCGTCGCGGAGCTCAGCGGCGCGCCGGGATCCCGGGTTCGAGCACCCCGGCGAGGTTGTTCGGCGTGTTCATCTCAGCTTCCCTCCTGTCTTTCGGATGGGACGGCGAGAGCCCACGACGGCTTTCATCACACGCTCGCCTCGGCCAGCTCGCCGACCCGGGGCAGTATCTCGCGGGCGTAGAAGTCCATGAAGCCCTGCTGGTCGGGACCGATCTGATGGATGTAGAGGTGGTCGAAGCCCGCCTCGCTGAAGCGGCCGATCATCTCGAGGTGCCGCTCGGGATCGGGGCCGCAGGCGACGACCTCGGCCATGTCGTCCTCGCCCAGCAGTTCGCTGGCGTCTTCGAACTGGGCCGGCTGCGGCAACTCCTGGCTCAGGTCGCCGGGCAGCGCGATGTTGGGGAACCACCCGAGCGCCGTCTGCTTGGCCTGCTGCTCGTCCTCAGCCCAACAGACCTGGACCTGGCCGTAGCGCGGCTTGCCCCTTCCGCCCGCGGAGTCGAAGGCCTCGACTAGCTCGGCCTGCGGCGAGACGCCGACCAGCCCATCACCCATCCTCCCCGCGAGCTCAGCGGCGTTGGGCCCCGCGGCGGCGACCACAAGTGGCGGAGGCTCGTCAGGAAGCGTGTACAGCCGGGCGTTCTCGATCGTGTAGTGCTTGCCGCGGTGCGAGACGAGCTTGCCGGTCCACAGCTCTCGGATCGCCGCGATCGCCTCCTCAAGCATCTCCAGCCGAACGGCGAGCGGCGGCCAGCGCTCACCGACGACATGCTCATTCAGATTCTCGCCGCTGCCGACACCGAGGAAGAAGCGGCCGGGCATCAGCACCGCGGCCGTGGCGCCTGCCTGCGCGACGAGCGCAGGGTGGATCCGGATCGTCGGGCACGTAACGCCGGTGCCGAGCCTCAGCCGGTCGGTCGCGTTCGCTATCGCACCGATCACCGCCCAAACGAACGGGCTCTCGCCCTGGCGGTCGATCCAGGGGTGGTAGTGGTCCGAGATCAACGCGAACTCGAACCCGGCCTCCTCCGCCAGCCGGGCGTTCCGAACCAGTCCGTCAGGAGCGTGCTCCTCGGTAGACAGCGCGTAGCCGATCGTGGCCATAACGAGGTTTCCGTACCCGGGATGGCCGTGGCTAGCCCCGCGGGACATGAACCGTCCCGGCTTACCTCGTTCGCATCAC
>Ga0126306_10001649_pt1 | contig 12076 bp, 18 predicted proteins | sample Plot27_FD_92592 | JGI IMG/M metagenome (GOLD analysis project Ga0126306, IMG submission 92592) | Serpentine soil microbial communities from UC McLaughlin Reserve, CA, USA - Plot27 | ecosystem: Environmental > Terrestrial > Soil > Grasslands | place: USA: UC McLaughlin Reserve, Lake County...
ACAGAGTAAGTAGTAAAAATAATTACAACGTGCAAATACTGGAATTGGTATTGTCATTGTTGTCAAAGTCTGTACATTTTCCTATAAGCCCATTTATATCCATTCAGGCTATGACAATTAATTAATCAATCATTTTTTAATTTTAATATGTTATATCTTTATTACAAACTTTTCTAAGTTATATTTTACCATGCCAATTTGTCAGAGATGCGGAAAAGGTTCAGGTATTTTTTATACCGTTTCACTAGAAATTATAAACCAACAGTCACAGGAAACAGTTTATGATGATTTTAAAGACTTTTGTCAAAATTGTGCGAACCTAATAAATACTATATATCGTGAATCATTTGGACAATAAAATTGTCTCAAATTATTAAATTGTAGGGTATGTAATTATATTGCTAAAAATGAAAAATCTCTTAATGACCATATGCAAAAAGAACATTCTTAATAAATTAAAGGCTGTAAGCTAAAGAATTTTAAAATAATTAATAATAAGAATTTCTACTATCGTTCTGATTATAAATTTTAAATAAATCTTTTAGTTTAAATTTTAAAATACTGTATATATATTTAATTTAAGTAGATAAACCATTTTTAATTGCATTGATTCTACTTATTATTATTCTATAGTTTGGATAATTGCTCTAAAGGTGTTATTAATAATGTTGAAGCAAAATTATTATTGACAACAATAGTAAAAGCAAATATAGAAAATACAAAAGATGAAAGATTAGAACTTGTTGATATCTCAAAAGGATTAATAGATATTTTACAAAATGCTGGTTTTACAATTGAAAAAATATTAGATAATGGACCGTCTTATATTGCAGAAATATTAGGAATAGATGTCTATGTAGGCGAAATAATATATAATGAAACAAAAAAAGCATATCTAGTAATGTAAATTCTAATTTTTAATAAATTAAATAATTAACGCTAACTGATTAAATTGTCTTCAATTATTATAGAACATATTTAACTAAAACATATAGATGAAATCAAAAATTTATTCAATAGTAATTTCTTTATCATTTCTTCTTGTATTTGCTCTAAATGCAGCAGCAGATGGAATACAACCGGCATTTGAAAATGTATTAGCACAACAAGATAGTAATAGTAGTATGTACCCAAATATGTCCAGTCTTAATAATACCAAATAACAAATAATATAATTAGTCAATCTGATAAACGAACAAAGGTTATATTCTAAAGATATTCTAAAGACTTAACATCATAGCTTGAATACAAAACCAAGAAATTAAGTTTTATTATAATAGTAAAAATAGATAGTTAATACTTAAGTTAATCCAGCTGTCGAAGCAACTTCTGCAGAATTTTGATACTCTTTATCATCAATATTTTGTAATTTCTGTAAAACATTACTGTCTACACTATTATTTGATTTTACATATTCAATTATTTTATCTTTGGTTGCTGGAAAATCAAAATCTTTTAGAATTTGACCGATTGATGCAAGTTGACCATAATTTCCTTGAACTTCTTTTCTTTGACCAGGGATATTATCTTGATCATTGACTATTCTTTGTGTTTGCTCATCATTATTAGAATTTGGAATTTGATCAGATTTCTCTCTTTCACTGCTCATTGGTACACATAAATCAACAATCTATTTAACAATTAGAATATAATATATGTGTGTACTTATTATAGTCCGTAATCTATATCTAAAATTGTAATATTAGTGTCTTCTTCTTCTTTATATAATTAAACCTATAATCAATATATAAAATAATAAATAATAATTACCAATGACAAATAATAGTGAAAGTAACACTGATGAAAGAGAATTTGAAGAAGGTGCTGCAGGAACTATAAAAGGCAGAAAAAATGATCCTCTAACAGAATATTCAGAAAAGGAAGCAATGACACCAGCAAAGATAAATGAACATGAACCTACTGCAGTAAAACGAGATCCAAATGATCAAGAAATAGTGGAAGAAGGACAAACAGGAACAGATACACAAAAAGCAGAAGAAGAATATAAAAGAAAAGGAATGACAAAAGTTTCAGATAACGAGTAAGTATAACAATTTATCTAAAAATAACATAAAAATATCTTTTTTTAGCGTTATGAGAAAAAAATGGTAATAATAAATCATTAATACTTCAATTATTTTATAGGTATTAATAATATAATCAATATAACACTTTTTGGATAATAACAGATATGCAAGATGACATCTATTCTAAACTAATATCATATTTACGCTTTTTATAATCATTGAATTATACAAACCCCGAACTACTGCTTCGAGGTTCGAGTCCCACTCCCGGCGTCCTACTCGTGGAGTTATATTTGAGAATTTTAGTGAAATATTTTAGTATTAGAATTAGAACATAGTTATAGAAAAATTACAAGAAATAGAATAAAATATTGTAAAGTTTATATAATGATATTGTTAAAGAATATTTGCAATCACTATTTGAATAAGTATAGGATCGTTATTACACGGTTGACTGTTTGAATAATGAAAGCCAAAACACAAGACGTTCCGCACTAATAAAATTCGTTATTACACAATTGATTAGTTGAACTTGTAATCATTGCGTTGGTAGATATTATTCGATCGACCATTTGCGTGCATACCTTGTGTTGAACCTTTAATTTTTTGATTATATTAGTTAACAAATTGGTTTATACACTAAGTTAAAACAAATTGAAAATATATTTATTAAATAAGTATAAATAACATTTCAAATCCGACCTGAGGCTTTGTACGTTCGATATGAATCTCTTTTTTTGAGTTAATTAACAATTATGCATAAGAATAAAGAATCGTCAAGATATGATCATCTCAAATTTAATAGTTCTAATGTAAAAGAAGGACAAAAGGTTAAACAAGGACAAAAAATTGCTGAAGTAGGTATGGCTGGGTATACGTATATTCCACATTTACATTTTCAAATCTCGATATTTAAAGGTCCTAATATTTGGACAGATTTTGACACATTAATAGTCGAAGATTTTATAAATTCATGAATAGTAGATATTAATAGAGAAAAAAATAATTTAAAATTTAAATAATTTTCTTCAAGTTTCAGAACCAATCAAAGCAACAGGTCTTTTATCAATGCTACCATCAAGGTTAACAGATTTGCTTACTGAGGATGAGAAAAACAAAATCACAACAAACCAAGAGGATATTCCTCCGGAGGAAGTTATTGAGAAAATATCAAATGAATGCTTTAATGGTGATAAGCAAAAAGCAAAAAAGGTATATGAAGAAGCAATAAATCTGATAAAAAGTAAAATCTGGTAAAATACAAATAATTTTTTTTACATCCAGTATAATATCCTTTTTTTAATTAATTGATCTATTATCCTATAGTACTATAATTTTTATTTAAAATTTGTGAAAAAATAGTTTGAAAAAAAATGCTTTATTTGGTACTTGCATTCTAATAATATCTATAAAATATAACTAAGAAGATTAATGTTCATACTAGGCAGACATCAATTTGTAAAGCATAAAATATTATAACAGTATAATACCATCAACTATTATATTCTTTATAGTAATTTTATTAATATGGTGTCAAAATTTGATGAAATTCCTTGGAATGAAATTATAAAAAAAGAGGCACGTGGAATTGATGATGCTGATTTTGGTGAGATCCAAAGTGTGGATCCAGAATATGTCTTAACACAAAAAGGTATAATAGATAAAGAATTTTTTTCTTTTCCAAAAAATTTAGTTCAAGGTTATGATGGTGATAGAGTATGGTTCAAAGTAACTGAAGAAGAGGCAAGAAATTCATATATGCAATCTCAAAATATGGATGATTATAGTAGAGGAACAGAAACAGAAACTACTACTAATGGTGAATCTTTAAGTAACCTAACAGAAAATGAAGAAAATGAAGTTATTCCATTAAAGTCAGAAGAATTAGATGTTAATAAGAGAGTTGTTGTAGATGAGAAAGTTATTACCAAAAAACCAGTAAAAGAAACAAAAACAATAGAAGTTCAATTAAACAGAGAAGAGATAGAAAGTATTGAAAGACGACCTCCAAGTATTGAATCAGAAGGAGAAGCAGAAAATCCTATACAATCACCAGAAGAAATAAAAATACCCCTAAGGAGAGAAGAAGAACAAGTTACAAAAAAGCCATATGTTAAAGAAGAAATTGTAGTAAAAAAGAAAACAGTTACTGATAGAAAAGAGATAACTGAAGAGGTAACATCTGACGTATTAGATGATTCAAATATAGATAAAGAAGTATAAATTATGCCTCCTTCTCCATAGATTGATCCAAATTAGATCCATAAAGAGAACTCTTAAGATCAACATAGATTCTAAAATAGAAATATCTCAAGTTATTTGAATATCTTTTAATATTATAATGTAGAACCCACATTTTATGGATAAGGGTTCTAGTCCCAATCCGAGAATTAATTTACTATTTAAATTTAATTAAAATATAGATCTCTAGATGTAATGATTATAAATTAATCAAAAACTTTTTAAAAAAAGAAAAAAATGCTATTAAATGAACCTAATCAAGATATGCTTCTGGAATTTACAAAATCTATTTGATACAACATTAAGTGATCTTGCATCGGATTTTGATTACACTCCTGCTAATGGATGGGATGAAACAGTAAGAGATATAAAAATAGATAATCTAGTTAAAGGAATCTCATCTGCCTTTTCTTCAGGACCTGATCTAATTGGAATGTGTGAAATTGAAAATGAATATCTTGCTCAAGAAATAGCAACAAAATTAAATAGAAATCTCAATAGAAATGATTATTCTGTCGCAAAATACAAAGATAGCCCTGATATTCGTGGAATAGATACTTGTCTTATCTATTCAAATTCAATTTTTGAATTTATAGAATCCAAATCATATAATATGGATTTACGTTATCCTACTAGGGATATTTTCTATGTAAAATTAAAGGTTTTACAGAATAATTCAAATCTTCATGTTTTTGTAAATCATTGGCCATCTAGGAGAGGAAAAGATGATCTAACTGAATCTGATGAAACAGAGTTTGCACGATCTTTAGTAGCGGAAAATTGTGGTACTTTGATAGATGATATTCTCAAAATTCCTAAAGAAGAGTCTCATAAACTTCCTAAATGCCTAATAGATTGCCCAGAATATGAAAAAGATTTTAAATCTAATGATCAAGATGCTATACCTGATAAAGTAAACAAAGAAGAAATAAAAAAACGAAATGAAAATTTGTTAAAAAAAATAGATGGTGTTTGGGATGAAAATATTTTATTAATGGGTGATTTTAATGATGAACCTTATAATAAAAGTTTAGTAAAATTTCTTAATGCTACTTTCAATCCACATTTGTTAAGAGATTGGAGAACTATATTTCAATTAAAACGAAAAGATGGGGGAAATACAAAAACAGATAGAGAAATATATTTGGAAGAAAAGCCACATTTATACAATTGTATGTGGACACTTATTCCTGATGGTACACATTATTTTTATAAAACAAGTTCCTTTTTTTTATTTGATCAATTTATTATATCACAAGGATTATTAAAAAACTTGAATAGCCTTAAACTAGATTTAAATTCAGTAAAAATTCATAAAACCGGACTTTCATTAGGTAGCAATTTACTAGAAGAGAATTTTAATGATAATGTCAATAAAGATAATAAGAAAAAACTACATTCGTATGAAAAAGGCAGTCCAATGGGATTTAAATTTTCTAAAACTAAAATATTTGATATAAATAAGGATATAAAGAAAAAAAAGAATTAGAAATAATATTAGAAGAAGCATTAAAATTAAATCTAAATAAGAATATCACACAATTAATAAAAGATAAACTTAAAGGCTTGAAAGAAAGATTAGATAAAATACAAAAAGATAAGGGTTATTACGCTAATTTTGTTCAAGATCCAAATACAGGTTTTAGCGATCATTTCCCAATTAAATGTGTAATTGAGATAAATTGATAGTAACAAAATTGAATGCTGAAATAAATAAATATTTTTTGATTAAAAAGTATTAAATCTTTTTTTCATAACTATTGCCTTTACCTTTGCCTATTTGAAAGTAATCAATCATTAGATAGATACAATTTTTTCGGCTACTCAAAAGTTTAATTTAATTTATATTTAGAAGTACCTTGATATTAGAAATAATTTAGCAGTAGAATATAACTAAGGTATTAAAGAATTAATATGTTTTATAAATACATCTTTTGGAACTTCTTTAGTAACATAACATTCTTCTTCAAATTCTGGATGAATCTCTGCTAAGACTTTATAATTTATTGCTGATGAAGTCATAAAGCATACCCGAAATTCTTTTGGGGTATCTTCTAATTTTTTTGATAGTTCATGTAATTTATCATAAAGGTTAAATCCGTCCATTACAGACATTTTAAAACCAATAAGAACAAGATCATAATCAGTAGATTTAAAATTCAATTCTGCTGTATTAGGATCATTTATTAATTTTGAATTAAATCCTTCTTCGTTTTCTAACCATTTTTTATATTTTGAAGAAGTTTTAACATCATCATCAATTATCAGGATACTTTTCAATATTTGATAAATATATTAATCATTTCCAATTAATAAATTCTGAAAAATTTTTATATCAATGAATTATATAAAATTTTTTTCTGTATCTTTCAGTTATAGATATTAGAGTAAGACAATAATTTGCTAATTGGTATACCTTAAACTAATCTTTTAAATCAAATATTTTTTTAATTAACCGAATCTTTTAATATTTGGATAGTAGAACCCACATTTGATGGATAAGGGTTCGAGTCTCAACCACAATTTACTTTAAATTTAATAGTAGATTTAAAATTAATTGTAATTTAATATCAAAATCCATTATATAGTAATATTGAGAATTATAATTTATATTATTAAGGATACATATTAAATCACTAAATAAAATGTTGAATTATGAAATCAGTATGTTCATTTAATTCTTCAAGTGAACTAAAAGACTCTCCGCATTGACAATTGTGTTTTCTTTTGCTATAATCTATATTATTGTAATTAGAATTCCTCATATTCTGAAAAAGTCTCAATATCCTTAATAATAGTTATATAATAAATTTCAAGAGTTAGGCTCTAGAATTTTACTTTATTTTAAACTTTGAATGAATAATTTATTGTTAATATAAACCTAGAATGTAGTTGTAGGGTTCGAATCCCACTCTCGGATGAAGGTTCTACAAAAAGAAATAAAATATCAGTGGTTTATTTTATTACGATGGTAATATTTTAAATAGGACCCCACCATTAAGAGTTTTTGAAATTATATATAAGTGACCGTCAAAAGGTCTAACTTTTAAATCTATAACAATTCCAAGTCTCTCTGCAAATAATATGTTCTTATTCTCGTCTTGACTATCAGCAATTTTATCAGATAATGATCCTCCAAGTACTAATGAAGAACGACTTTTATTCAAGTCGAAATCAAAAATATTTCCATTTTTTACCGAGCCTACAAATATATCATTTTCATACTTTTTTCCAAATTTTTTGAATCGAATGTTTTAGTAAAAAAAGAAAGATATCAAATCAAATCCCCATATATATTTGTAGAATGTAAAAACTATAGTCATAAAATCGAAAATCCAGAAATAGACCAATTAGCAATGAGATTTAGATAAATAGGGTAGGTTTGGAATTCTTATTTTAACTGGGCCCTGTGATTTATTTTTGTTGTACGTTGTTGAGAGTGTGCGTGGTAGGCACGCTGAGCCAGCGATGCGACGCACTTCCCTTATGTATGTAATAGGGATGACCGAACCGACTTTATCCCTATCAAACAAATAAAGAACAAAACTAGTAACATTACAAGTGATATTGGGAATTGATTTATGTGACCATCAACGGACATATCTACGATAGGCTAATGAAGAGATAGGTCGCGGTAAAGACTCAAAAACCTTATTGTGACGTAAATGAACCCCAACGATAATTATAGTAGTGGGTAAGTAGCTGTTACTGATTTAGGTATAAGTATGAGTCGATTTGGATATAGCTTCATTCACAACACTGACCAATTTAGCTATTGATATGGGTTTATGCAAAAAGGTGAACTTTGTGTTATCTCGTTCTAATAGATCATAAGCACTAATTAAAATTACTTTAAGGGTAGGATTAAATTCAATAAGCTTTGTGCAGAGCTCATAACCATTCAAATGAGGCATACGATAATCTGAAATTACAAGTCCAAATTCTTCAGGGTTTTCTTGTATGTGGTTTAATGCCGCGATTGAATCAGTAAATGCAACGACAGTATATCCATCATCTTCTAATATATCCTTAAATAGATTCGTAATATCAATGTCATCGTCTATGATAGCGATAGACCTTAACAATCTGCTATTACTAGAGTCAAAAATTATTTAAACATGTTTATTTCTGTACTTGTTAAGGAAACATGATTATAAATTATAATGCAACAACAATACAATGGAAAACGATAAAGACATAAAAATTGAAACAGAAGAAGATGTAGGATTAGATGATAAAATAAAGGCAGGAGAAAATGAGTCCCCATGTTTTGCGGCTGGTAAAATAGTTAAAGAAAGCAAACAAAACAAAATAAAATATCTGTGTGATGTATGAATGCAAATGAATGAAGAAAAATATTCATGTCAAGGCTTTAACAAGTATTGAATATTGAATGATCATTATGATGAAAACGCATTAAGTAATACGTATGGTATTATGTTTATTGTTGTAGTTTATTAAACATGATCTATTAGGGATTAGCTAGCATTACAGTTGAATCAATTGAATACGTAACTGTCCATCAATGTATTAAATACCTTGTCAAACAAAAACATAGTATGAAATCAAAAATCAATTCAATAGTAATTTCATCTCTTTTTGTATTTGCTGTATTTGCAGGAATACCAAAAGCATTTGAAAATGCATTTGCACAAGAAGGTGCAATCACTCCAGAAGGTACAGTTAATGATACAATGTCCGGTGAAAACGCAACTCAATGGGCGAATGCAACATTAGTATTTGCTCAAGAGGGTTTTACAACTGAAGATTTAGTCAATGAAACGATTAATATTGGAAACGATACAACAATGATGAATGCAACCTTGGCATTTGCACAACAAGACGATAATAGTATGAACCAAAACCAAGGGAATGAGACAGGATCAATCCAAGGTCAATCTAATGAAGCAAAAAATGATGGAAACAATGAAGAAGAAGAAGGAGACGACGAATAGAATATAGAATAAATCCTATACATCTTTTTTTCCTTTAGTCAAATTCATTTTTTTACAAATTAAATTTGATGCATGTTCATTGGAGATTAAAATATTTAATTAGATGGCTCTTTATCTAAGCTCTTGATTTAACAAATATTATAACTATATCTATGTCTCTAAAAATTATAGCCTATTGTCAATGCAGTGCTGTCTTCCACTTTCAGTAAGTATTATCGATCGGTCAGAAAGTTGAATAAAATTGCTTTCATTTTGAAATCTCTGTAAATTTCTAATGAGTAATTGTCTATCGTGATATACTCTTAATCTCTCTTGCCATATTTCATCTATATTAACTTGTACAAGGTTTTCCCTGTTTCGTTGTCTATCACATAATGCTCTCATTGTATTGTCTCTTATTGTTCTATAGTCTTTTTCTGAATCGTCAACGCTAATTCGGTCTTCTGACATGAGAAGATATATTCACTAATGGATTTAAGCTTTTAAAAGTTGTTGATGAAAATACCATGAACTCGTCATCCAATTGTAGGATGCATATAGTGATTGATTATTTGTACAAGTTCATTTATCTTTATTGGCTTACTAATAAGTTCTAGATTTAAGGTATTATTTACAATATCATTGTAAGCGGTTATTAAGATCATCTTAATTCTGGGATCTATTTCAGTTATCTTTTTGGCCAAATCACAACCTGTCATTTGAGGCAGTTTGTAATCGATCAGAATTAAATCAATTTCATCTCTATGAATTCTTAGGTATTCAACAAAAGAACTAGGCTTAGTAAACCCTATTACAGGATAGCCATTTTCGCGAATTATTTCTGTGAATAGCGTTAGGATATCCTCTTCATCTTCTACAACTGCTATTGAATGTTGAAAGAGCATCAGAAATTGATATCAGTGCATGGTCGACAAAATATTTAAAACTTAAGATGATTAACCCATTAATTGCTGATATTCTTATTTTTTTAGATAGTCATTAACTTTCTCGAGTAATATTTGTATTGTAATGGGTTTGCTAAGTACTTCAAAGTTAGATGTATTATTTTCAATATTTTCATGAGCTGTGACAAGTATAATGTCTATATCATTGTTTAATTCTTTAACTTTACTTCCAAGTTCGCAACCGTTCATTTTGTTCATCCTAAAATCCGTAATTAACAAGGAATACTTATCAGGATTCTTTTTTATATTGTCGAAAGCTATTACAGGATCCGTAAAAGCGTATACATCATAACCATATGACGATAATGCCTCGTTAAATAGGTTGACTAAATCATGCTCATCTTCTACAACGATTATTGATTTCGCGATAGCAATAGTTGATGACATGTATATCAAACTATATAAGCATTGCACAGAAAAATGTTCTCTAAATGTTAGGCTCTAGAATTTACTTTATTTTAAATTTTGAATAATCATTTATTGATAAGATAAACCCGCTAATGTAGTTGCAGGATTCTAATCCCAATCGAAGAATTGCTGATTGTTATTTATATTTCTAGTTAAACTTTCATTAGATATAATCTCTCCCGACAAAGGAATATTGATAGTATATGGATATAATAAAAATATGATTGTAAATGAATGACTGTTGTTGTAAAAAATTGAGGATGATGATATTTGTTATGTGTTATCTTATGCACATACCAAGTATCAGTTATTGTTTTTGCTGTTTCTGTTCTTATCATGGTCATACGTTTGATTGAGGTAGTACCATTATTTGACCAGCCATATTAGGCGCGTGCACATGGCAGACGTAATTTATAATTCCTGGATTGTTTGCTATGAATGAAACAGTATTGATTTGTCCTCTTTTAAGTTCAAAGGTTCCTACTCCATCTACAGTAATCACATGATGTGCTCCTTGTACTCCTATGAAATGAAGAGTAACTTTATCACCTTGGTTAACAACTATTTGAGCGGGAGCGAATGCAAATGATCTAAAGTCCCAAGCTCCTGCTTTATTTGGTTCTGTTATCTTAAATCCTCCTCCAGTTGGTATAGTCGAATTTACAGGAGGCTGCTCTGCTGGATGTAGTGGAGTATTCTGGGGACAGGTATCACATTTTATACCAGCATTTATGTTTGTCAATCCATCAAAATGTACTGTATTTATCCAGAATTCTTTATTGGTTGTTTGATTTGGAACGATTGTCTTGAATGTAGTAACATTTGATGTCGATGGCATAGTAGTAGTTGTCTTAGAGGAATAATTTTCTGCGAATGTCTTCTGTAGGGTTTGCTCGCTAATTTGAGTTAATACAACGGTTGCTAATATAGCAGCTACGACAGTCAATGCTATCAGCCATGTGTGTTTTGAACTCACTTTTTTGTGATTCATGTCTAGAAAATTATATACAATTGTCTTATTTAATCATCGGTTAACTTCATTAACACTGTTGGTACTTACCATCATTAAAACGTATGTAAGGATTATAGATTGTTTTAAAATCTATATCTGATGACTATAAATTGACAAAATTGAGTTGAAATGGCAATTTGTTAGAGTAGTTATTAAAATAATATGACTCCATGAGTTGGACTCGAATCCTTAGTTTTTATGATATAATCTTAGTAAATCTGGTAAATGATTTATGAATGTCAAGGAGGTCATATAAGTTTTAGCAAGGATGACCTGAATGCATGTGGAATGAGAGGATGCAATAAATCAACTGTCATAATAAGTCCAATTGATATCAAATGGTTTTATAAAATTAGCGAGAAAGGAGTATCTATTGATAGAAAAGATCTTCACAAGATAATTGAAGATCCAAATATGCCAAGAGATGTTAAACAGAAATAACAAAGATTTTCCCACATTTGTCATACTAGCGTATATGAATATTTAGTA
>Ga0126306_10001650_pt1 | contig 12069 bp, 10 predicted proteins | sample Plot27_FD_92592 | JGI IMG/M metagenome (GOLD analysis project Ga0126306, IMG submission 92592) | Serpentine soil microbial communities from UC McLaughlin Reserve, CA, USA - Plot27 | ecosystem: Environmental > Terrestrial > Soil > Grasslands | place: USA: UC McLaughlin Reserve, Lake County...
GCTTGACAGCGAGAGCCCCCAAACCGGGGACAGGTTGGCCGCGGTCGCCCTGGTCAGGTCGAGTCGATCGGTGGACGCCTCAGTTGTGGTCCGCTCATGTGGCAGAACTCCGCCAGCCTCACGATCAACGACTTCCAACGCACCGAGCACGCCAGCAATGTCGCGTCGCTCGCCGGCGGAGTCGGTGAAGCGCATACGGTAGATGGTGAAGGAAGGTAGCCGGTCGACGACAAGGATCTCTTCGTCGAGCCACCCATGCATGGTCTTGGCCGCAAAGTCGTAGCGGTCCTCGCCACCCCGCGGCACGTCGATGCGCACCACATTGTGACGCGACCTCGCCTCGAGGGCATCGACGTCAGCCTCGGAGAGCACGTCATACGGCGGGGCGATCACGGAGGCCAGGTCATCAGTTGCGTAGCGGATCGCGGCGAAAGGTTCGAAGCGCGGCACGGCTCAAGGCTTCCATGCTTTCGTGCGGCACCTGAGCATGGCTCAGAACTCGGCAGCTAGCTGGCGAGCGTGATCGACCCGAAACACTGTGGTAATCGCGGTAGGGAAAGATGTTCATGTGTTTTTGATGCGGCTCACCCTGCCGGATCGGCCAGGTTCGCTGGGGTCCGTTGCGACGGCGATGGGAAGTGTGGGCGCCGACATCAATGCTGTCGAAATTGTAGAGAAGACCACTGACGGGAGCGTCGTCGACGATTTCATCGTCGACCTACCGCCCAATCAGCTGCCCGAGACCATCGTCACCGCCTGCCACAACCTCACCGGTGTACGTGTGGAGTGGATCGCGCGCTATCCCGAAGGTGGCGGGCTGCAATCCGATTTGGAGGCGCTGGAGCGGATGACGGCTGATCCGCCGCACGCCGCGGAAACGCTCGTCTCGCTCTGTCCCGTCGTCTTTCGATCTCATTGGGCGACCTTGATCGATGCGTCAGAGAACGTTCCTCGCTCGAGCTACTCGACCACGCTCGCACCGGACCTGACGCCGGAGATCGCGGCCAGGTTCGCACCATTCGACACCACCCACCGCATCGACCTGGAGTCGGATTGGAGTCCTGGCTGGGGCGACACCACGGCGGTCGTCACACCGCTGACGCAGGACCGCGTGATCGTCATCGGCCGCCTAGGTGGACCCGCCTTTCTCGACTCCGAAATCGCCCGCTTGCATCATCTCGCCGCGCTCGTGAAGTAGGCGCCACCCTCGGGCTCAGGTACGTTCGGCCCGTGGACACCTCCCGGTGGGCTGAGCTTGTCGCATTGCTCACCTCGATCGGTTTCGGAACCGTGTCTGCGGTCATTCCAATCGTCAATGCCGAGGCATATGTCATTGCCTCGCAGATGTCAGCCGTCATGGGCCCGATTCCCATTGCGATCGGCATTGCCATCGGCCAAACGATCGGAAAACTGTTGCTTTTCTTCGGCGTGCGTGAGGGAAAGGAACTGCGTTTCGTCAAGCATCGGCGAGAGATCCAGAAACAACGCCCCGTCGGGCCGGTTCGAGCCCGGTTTCGCGTCTTTATGGCCAAACTGCTTGACCTGGTCGGGCAGGAACGCTGGGGATTGCCGATCGTCCTGGTCGCAGCCGTGGTCGGTTTCCCACCGTTGTACGCTGTCGCCCTACTTGCCGGCGCGACAACGATGAAGCCCGTTTGGTTCGGGCTTACCGTGCTCGTTGGCCGGCTGTGCCGCTTTCTCCTGGTGGCGTCGGGCTTTCAGGGACTTCACGACTGGTTCATCTGAGCTTCGCGCGCGGTACGCGAGAGCGCGCGCCGACTACAGTGGTCCGGTGCCGAGGATCTTCAGCAATCTCAACCTGCATGGGGCAACCCCGCCGCGGGTGCAACCAACACTCGGCGAATGGGGTCCGGTCCAGGTACCCAGCACCAAACAGAAGAAGCGGATGCGAATCTGGGTCACCGTCGCGCTGCTCGGCGCCTTGATCGCGATCTTTCTCCTTGGCTGGTACGTCTACTACGCCATGACTGGCAGCTGGGGCTTCGGCATCGGCGATGAGCGGCAGTTCTTCGAGGCATTGCTGCGGTAAGCGCTACTCCCCCACAGTCGCCACCTGACTCGCCGCCTCGGGGCCGTGTTCGAGCAGCACCTCGAAGGCCTCCGCCCCACTGAGCACCGGAACCTTCAGCTCCACAGCCCTGTCGTACTTCGATCCCGGAGAATCACCGACAACGACGAAGCTGGTCTTCTTTGAGACGGAGCCAGCTACCTTGCCGCCGCGAGACGTGATGGCCTCCACTGCCGAGTCGCGGGTATATCCCTCCAGGGACCCAGTGACCACAACTGACAAGCCGGCGAGCGTTTGATCCAGTGCCGCCTTGGGCTCGCTTCGCATCACACAACCAGCGGCCTTCCACTTGGCGACGATGTCGCGATGCCAGGGCTCGGCGAACCAGTCGGTGATTGCGGTGACGAGCGTCGGTCCGATGCCCTCCACCTGTGCAAGTTCCTCTGGGGTCGCGCTGGCAAGAGCGTCAATATCGCCGAATGCTGCGGCAATATCCGGCGCTACTCCTTTGCCAATATGCCGAATCGACAATGCGACCAAGAACTTATCCAGCGGCCGCGTCTTCGCCGCTTCTAGATTGGCCAGGAGCTTCACGCCATTTGCCGACAAGGCTCCGGACTTGGTCGTAAAAAAGTCGGTCTCTGTGAGTTTTTCCTCGGTCAGGCTGAACAAGTCACCTTCATCGCTCAGCAGGCCGGCATCCAACAGTGCTTGTCCCGACTGGTAGCCGAGCACCTCGATGTCGAGAGCATCCCGGCTCGCCACGTGGAACAACCGCTCCCGAAGCTGTGCTGGACAAGACCTGGTGTTGGGACACCGCAGGTCGGCATCGCCTTCTTTCTCCGGTCGCAGCTCAGTGCCACATGCGGGGCATTGGGTGGGCATCACGAACGTCCGCTCGGTTCCATCGCGCAGGTCGACCACCGGTCCGACGATCTCTGGAATGACGTCTCCGGCCTTCCGAAGCACCACCGTGTCGCCGATCAGCACCCCCTTGCGGACAATCTCGCTGGCGTTGTGAAGCGTCGCCATACCCACAGTCGACCCGGCGACCTGCACTGGCTCCATAACACCAAAAGGCGTCACCCGGCCCGTACGCCCGACGTTGACGTTGATGTCGAGGAGCTTGGTGGTGACCTCCTCCGGAGGGTACTTGTACGCGATCGCCCAGCGTGGCGCTCGGGAGGTCGAGCCGAGCTGATCTTGTACTGCCCGCTCGTCCAACTTCACCACGACGCCGTCGATCTCGTGCTCCACCGAATGCCGATGCTCACCGAAATGCTCGATATAGGACCACACCTCAATCAGGTTCCGCGCCAGCTTGCGGTGTGGGCTTACTGGAAGTCCCCAACGATCCATCGCGGCGTAGGCGTCGGAGAGCCGATCGGCGCGGAAGCCGTCAAGTACCCCGATGCCGTGGCACATGAAACCCAGGTTGCGGGAGGCGGTGATCTTCGGGTCCTTCTGCCGCAGCGAGCCGGCGGCTGCATTTCGGGGATTCGCGAACGGCGCCTTTCCGGCCAAGACGAGGGACTCGTTGAGGGCGGTGAACTCGGCCACTGCAAAGAACACCTCACCACGCACCTCGAGCGTTTCAGGCAGATCCTCACCAGACAGTCGATGCGGGATGACCTTGATCGTTTTGACATTGGCGGTGACGTCTTCACCCACTCGGCCGTCGCCTCGGGTTGCGGCGCGCAGCAGCCTGCCGTCTCGATACACCAGGTCGATGGCCAGACCATCCACCTTGAGCTCGCAGAGGTATCCGGACTGCTCCAACCGCTTCTCACCCAACTCACGAATGGCGCGCTGGGCCCAACGGTCCAGCTCCTCCCGGCTGAACGCGTTGTCCAGGCTCATCAGTCGCTGCAGGTGCTCGACTGGATTGAACGTGGTCGACGGCGGGCCGCCCACCTGCTGGCTCGGCGAGTCCGGCGTACGGAGAGCGGGAAATGCGTCCTCCAGTTCCATGAGCTGGCGCATCATCGCGTCGAACTGACCGTCAGAGATCGTCGGGGCGTCGAGCACGTGATAGCGCCACCGGGCGTCGTTCAGCCGTTCGCTGAGATCTGCGTGCTGCTGACTCGCTTTCGCCAAGGATTCCGAAAGCTCGATTTCTCCATCGCCGGTTGGCACAACGTCTTCGTCGCCTCCCGGCGGAGGCAAGATCTCTTCCGCCACGTAAGCACATTAATGCCCGGTGCCGACATCGTGGCGTCCCAGAGCGGTCCCGGAATCAACGTGCCTGAGAACTCGCGATCAGCTAGTCCGCAAGCTGCTCGGTGATGATCTGCGCCGCGGAACGCAGCGTTCGAAGCGCGTGCACCGCGTCGTTCCGGGCCGATGAGGCCAATCCGCAGGCGGGTGTGATCACCATACGAGCCGCAGTCGGTGGCTCCAGGCCAAGATCACGCACTGGCTGGAGCACGCGGCGAGCGACTTGATCGGGACCGAGCGCACGGTCGGTTGGCAGTGCCCCCACTCCGATCCACAGTCCGGCTTCGAGGGTGGCCCCCACGGCATCCCAATCCGCGCTGGACAACTGGTCAATGTCGACAAGCACGCCGGAGACGCCCGCCAGGCGCAGCAGTTCGATGGGAGGATCCGCCGCACAGCAATGCACCGCAAGAGGTGTCGGTGCCAGCCGCTCGCGGCTATAGATGATGGCGCTGCTGATTTCGTTCGGCTCAACGGCGCGATGCCGCGACAAGCCGCTCGCATTGGAGATCGCGCCGGCGAGCACTGCCGGGAGCATTGGCTCGTCGAACTGGATCAACAGCTCGATATCAGGCAGCCGCCGGCCCAGGTCGGCAGCGAGCTGGGCGGTTCCCTCGGCAAGCGACTGGCCGAGATCGCGCCGCGCTCCAGAGTCTGCAAGCACCCGATCCCCGCGTGGCCGCTCCATCATGGCCGCCAGCGTCCAGGGGCCCGCGACGGACAGCTTGACTGTTCCCTGGTATCCCTGAGCGTGCTCCTCCAGCAGGTCAAGGTCACTGCGCAGGGTACTGATCGCCAGCCGATGATCGCGGCTCGATGCATCGGTGAGCCGCCATCCGGCTGGTTGCAGATCAACAGCCAGCCCGGCGAGGAACGCGGTCGACCGTCCGATCAGTTGGGCGTACGCTCCGCGCGCCGGAAGCTCTGGCAGGTAAGGGAGATCAGGGCACTCCGCAAACGCGATCTTGATCGCGTCCGCCATGTCGTTGCCCGGCCAGGAGCCGATGCCCGTGGTCCGGATCGACGGCAGTTCGCTGATCGATGAGGCGTTGGTCACGCTTCGGTAGCCGAAATGGTAGCGCTGCCGATGACTCGTGAGCCTTCGTAGAGAACCACCGCCTGGCCCGGGGCGACACCAGCGGCGGCTGAGTCCAAGATCACGTGCAAGCCGTCGTCATGTACCCGAACGGTGGCCGGCATGGCGAGTCCGTGAGCTCGAACCTGTACCTCGCCAGCCCATTCCGCGCCCGGGTGCTGACCGGTCCAAATGGGACGGATGGCGCTGATCATGCTGACAGCCAGCGCGTCGCGTGGTCCAACCGTGATGGTGTTGGTCGTGGGTGTGATTGCCAACACGAAGCGCGGCTGGCCGTCGGGTGCTGGCTGCCCAAGGTGCAGGCCCCGTCGTTGGCCAACGGTAAACCGATGCGAACCGGCGTGCTCGCCGACCTTTGCGCCTGCCATGTCCACGATCTCACCGGGCCGGTGGCCGAGCCGCTGCTCCAAAAATCCGGCTGTGTCCCCGTTGGGAATGAAGCAGATGTCGTGACTGTCAGGCTTATCGGCGACGGCCAGGCGCCGAATACGAGCCTCGGAGCGTGCGTCGGTCTTCAGCGTGGAGCCGAGCGGGAAGTATGACCGGCGAAGTTGATCTTGGTTGAGCACCCCCAGCACGTACGACTGATCTTTGGCGGCGTCCACGGCTCGATGCAGCTCTACCTGATCACCGGTACTGATGAGTCGGGCGTAGTGACCGGTGCAGACGGCATCGAAACCCAGAGCGACGCCGCGATCCAACACCGCTGCGAACTTGATCGTCTCGTTGCAGCGTAGACAGGGGTTCGGGGTATGCCCGGCCGCATACTCTGCGACGAAGTCCTCGACCACCTCAGCCGCGAAGCGATCGGACAGATCCCATACGTAAAACGGGATTCCGAGTACATCGGCGGCCCGCCGAGCATCGTGGGCATCTTCTTTAGAGCAGCAGCCGCGTGCGCCCGAGCGATAGGTTTGCGGATTCTTCGACAGCGCCAGATGCACCCCGGTGACATCGTGTCCGGCCTCGACTGCTCGTGCTGCGGCTACTGCAGAGTCGACGCCACCCGACATCGCGGCCAGTACTTTCATCAGTGTCCTTCCCCTCTTGGCCAGCCGCAAGTCTGTCACGGGCCAGGAGTGCCTCCAACCCGGATCGCGCGCCGCCGTGCTGAGCAGGCTGGCGCGCCGCTGTCCTGGACGAGCGAGCGAGCAGGCACGTCTTTCGCCTGCGAGTGAGTGAGGAAGGCAGCGGCTACCAAGCGCCAGCCTCAGCGAGCGGAGCGAGCAATGTGCACCGAGTGAGCCGACCCGCTTCTCATCGGCGAGCGAGGACGAAGTAGACGGCTTCCAGCGCAATCCGCAATCAAACAGCAGCTCAGGTGTACGCGGCCGCCGCCTTCGCACGCCGAACTGCCTCGGGCAGGGCCGCCGCTAACCTTCGTACGTCGGCGAGAGTAGAGGAATGGCCAAGGGAGAACCTGAGCGCCGAGCGTGCATCGGCTTCGCTGCAGCCCATCGCCATCAGCACATGGCTCGGCTGCGATACCCCCGCTGAGCACGCCGCGCCTGTCGCACAGTCAATCCCTGCGGCATCGAGCAGCATAAAGATGGCGTCGGCCGCACAACCTGGGAATCCAATATTGGCAACGCCCGGGAGACGATCGCCTTTCGCAGTTGGGCCGTACACGACTGCCCAGGGGGCGGCTGCCAGCACAGAGTTGACGAGCTCGGTGCGGAGCCGATTTATCCGTTCCTCCTCCTCCTCCGCCCGTTTTTTGCTGGCGACCTCGAGCGCGGCCGCGAAACCGGCTGTGGCGGCGACATCGAGAGTGCCGGAGCGAACGTCACGCTCCTGACCGCCGCCATGCAGGATCGGGGCCAACCGAAGATCGCGACGGGCCAACAAGGCACCGATCCCGTACGGTCCACCAAGCTTGTGTGCGGTGAAGCTCAACAGGTCGAGCCCGCTCGCCGCGAAGTCGAGCTCGACGTGGCCGACGGCCTGGACGGCGTCGCTGTGTGACAGTGCGCCGTGTTCGCTGGCGATCGTGGCGATCTGGCGGACTGGCTGCAGCGTGCCGACCTCATTGTTCGCCCACATCACTGAAACGAGCGCTGTTCGCGTATCGACTATGGCCGTGAGAGCGGATAGATCAACTCGACCGGTTGGGTCGACTGGAACATAGCCGACCTCAGCTGCACCCGAGTGGTCAAGCCACGCCACCGAATCCAGGACGGCATGGTGTTCCACTGCTGAGGTGACCAGCCCGCGACGACCGACCTCGGCGCGCGACCAGAACGCTCCCTTGATGGCTAGATTGTCAGACTCTGTCCCGCCGCTGGTGAAGATCAACTCCGCCGGATTGGCGCCAAGCTGAGCCGCTATTGCTTCCCGCGACTCCTCGACCACCCGCCGCGCCGAGCGCCCCGAAGCGTGCAGCGAGGAGGCGTTGCCAACCCGAGTGAGCTCTCGGGTCATAGCCTCCACGGCTTCGGGGACCATCGACGTGGTAGCCGCATGGTCGAAGTAGATCCGGCTCATGAGCAATCAGTCTGCCTCAGCCTGTGGCACTGCTCGTCTTGACGGCTGTGCTGCGAAACGCACACACCAAGCCGGTCCCAACCGGACGTCTTGACGGCTGTGCTGCGAAACGTACGCCCCAGGCCGGTCCCAACCGGACGTCCGGCTGTGCTGCGAAGCGTACGCCCCAGGCCCTTGGCTCACATTCGGCGTTTCTTGATCTCTGAAATGACGCCCTCGAGCACCTTGTGCAGGTCACCCACGACCCCGAGATCGGCAAGGGCGAAGATCGGCGCCTCAGCATCCTTGTTCACCGCGACAATGGCCTTCGAGGTCTGCATGCCAGCTCTGTGCTGGATGGCGCCGGAAATGCCGGCGGCAATGTAGAGCTGCGGCGACACAGTCTTTCCGGTCTGGCCGATCTGGTACGCATAGGGATACCAGCCGGCGTCCACTGCCGCCCGGGAGGCACCCACCGCGCCGCCGAGCTGGTCGGCCAACTCCTCGATGGCAGCGAAGTCGCCGCCGGTACCGCGCCCACCGGAGACGACGACGGCAGCCTCGGTCAGCTCAGGACGGCCACTGGACTGCTTCGGTTCGCTGCTCACGATGCGTGCGGTCTTGGCGACATCCGAAATGGTCACCTCGACCTGCGCAACAGCAGGCTCGGTTGGCGCCAGCTCAGGAGTAATGGCGTTCGGTTTGAGGGTCACCACGGGAACACCGTGAGTCACCGAGGCCGTGACCGTCCAATTCCCAGCAAAGACCGACTGCGTGGTAACCCCATCGGCGGTGATGTCGGTCGCATCGGTGATCAGACCAGACTGGAGCTTGACCGCAAGCCGGCCAGCGATCTCCTTCCCCTCGGGCGTTGAGCTGATCAGGATCGCGACGGGCTCCACGCTGGCGGCGATCTGTGCAAGGGCTTCGGCCTTCGGCGCCACGAGATAGTCCGCGAGAGCCGAATCGGCGGCAAACAGCACTCGGGTGGCTCCGTACTCGCCGAGCGTCTTGGCAACGGTCTCGTCGATTTCGCCAAAGACCACAGCAGCCGGGTCGCCGAGCCGGCGGGCCAGAGTAAGCAGTTCCAGCGCCGGCTTGGAGACGTGGGAGTCGACCTGCTCGGCGACGATGAGGACCTCAGACATTGACAGCCTCGCTCTCAGACGTATTTGCCGGTGGTCAGGAATTCGACGACAGCTACCGATCCGGTGCCGTCTTGATCAACGACGAGCCGGCCCGGCTCCTTGGGTGGACGCGGGGTCGTTTGCAACACCTTGCTCCATGCGGCGTCCAGACCCACCGCGGTCTGTTCAATACCGAGGTCGGCCAGCGTCCAGGACTCCACCGGCTTCTTCTTGGCCGCGAGAATCCCCTTCATCGAGGGGTAGCGGGCCTCGCCCGACTGATCGGTCACGCTGACGATCGCAGGCATGGGTGCCTCGATCGTGACGCTCGCGACATCGGTATCGCGGCGGATGGTGAGGCGGTCTTCGGACACCGACAAGGTGGCCCCAAGCGTGGCAGCGGGCCACCCGAGCCGCTCGGCGATCATGGCGGGGATCACGCCCATGGTGCCGTCAGTGGAGGCCATGCCGCAGATCACCAGATCCGGTGCGGCCTTCTTGACCGCCTCTGCTAAAACCAAACTGCTGGCCAAGGCGTCCGAGCCGTGGATGGCCTCGTCACTGATGTGGATAGCGGCCGAAGCCCCCATCTGCAGCGCGCGCTTGATCGCGTCAGCCGCCGCCGGAGGCCCAACGCTGATGATGACCACCTCGACGTCGTCGTGATCATCGGCGATCTGCAGCGCCTGCTCTACGGCATACTCATCAAGCTCAGACAGCAATCCGGCGCTCGAAGCCCGGTCCACGGTGCCGTCAGAGGCGAAGCCTCGCTCCCCTGTTGCATCTGGAACATGCTTGGCCAGTACAACAATCTTCATCTCGCTCCGCTCTCCTCATGCGCCGGGGCATCTGCCGCTGCCGTTATATTACTCACGAGTAACAATGCTCTGTTGCTCCGTTGCATCCGGTAATTGGGCTGCTTTCTGAGCCGGGAAGGTCGCAAACCGCTCGATCCGGATGATCTGTCGATAGCGTTCCTCGCCGAGCAGCGCGCGCACCACGTCAGTCTGGCTGGCTTGTGCGGCAAGCGCAGCGTACTTGAGGTCCAAGAGCTCACCGGTCAAGGCGACATCGATGCTGAGAGGCCCGGTCCAGACCACTGGCGGATCACCGACGATCGCACCCAACTCAATCCATTGCGCCAAGTGATCGTCAACCCACTCTTGGGTGTTCGCCACGACGTGCAGCGTCCCGATTTGGGTGCGGCGGACGGCCTCGACCGTCCAGCGGTGCACGGCCATGTGATCTGGATGCCCGGTCTGACCGTCAGGCGGAAAGGTCAAAATCGTATCCGGCGCTATCTCTCGAATGATGTCAGCAATTGGTGTTGCGGCTGCAGTGATCTCCACCTCAGCACAGCCGCCATCGGGATACCCCAGCCAGCGATGCTCGCTGACCCCGAGGACCTGAAGGCACGCTGCCAACTCCGCCTCACGGATCGCTGGAAGCTGCTCCGGCGGCCACCGGTCGGGGTCCGTGACGCCAAGCTCCCCTCGAGTGGCTGTCAAGCAAACGACCCGAGCACCCGCGGCGGCAGCCATTGCCATGATTCCGCCGCACAAATAGGCCTCATCGTCGGGATGCGCCCAGATTGACAGCACTGTTCCAAGCTCCCGGATGTCGCTCATCACCACGAGAGCAGTCTGCTGCTTTCTTGAGGCGGTTGCTATCGGGCACCGGGTGAGACGCCCAGCATGAGTCTGCGACAAATCCCAGCTATGCCGGAAGGAACCAAAGACGATCCGTGGCAGCTCAGCACCGCGCCGAAAACTTCGACCTACACCATGTGGGCGAACGAATCCGCTGAACCACCCACGCTGTTCTGCCAAGTCGGATCGACGCAACTGAAGTACCAGCTCAGATGTATCGACGACCTTTATACGTGGCTCGTGGAGCAGGGCGACTGGGTCGACCTCGGTGCCGCCGATGAGCAAAAGCCCGCCAAGGAAGGTACCATCGAAGCTTGGGGTCGCTCCGAGGACAACCCGGTCGGCGGATGGTATGGCCTCCGCAGGGGCTATCGCGGTCGTTTTCGGGATGTACCTGCCCCCGCTCCTGGAAGCGCTCGGCAAAGTCGAGCTCACCCATGAGGTACGCAACAACAAGGTCCGCGCCATCGTCTGAATCCAAGCCCGGAGGTGCCAGCGCCCTCAGCCCCGATAGCCGCCAGACGCTCATCTCGTATTCGCTGATCAATCTCGTCGCTGCCCGAATGGTTGACATCCCATTCCATTCATGTTGCGGTTACTAGCGAAACCGGTTGCTCTGCTCCTCCTGACGCCCGGATCGACGCCATCTATCGGCCCACTGGGGCAGAATGAAGGCGCACCTCGCCTACCGTGAGGAACGTCGTTCTCATTCCGAACCGGTCTCGAGCACGATCCAGCCGATGCGAAGGCTCGTACGATGACAGCCGCTGCCTTGCCAGTGCCGCGAGACACCTCGGTCCTTGGCGCACACATGCGTGACGGTGGCACGGCTTTCGGGCTCTGGGCGCCTCGTGCGTCTCGGGTGGAGCTGGCCCTTGTCGATGAAGACCGCCACCAGACCAATCGCGACATGACCCGGGATGAGGAAGGGGTTTGGACCGTCTTCGTGCACGGCGTCGGCGCCGAGCAACGGTATGGGTTCCGCGTTCACGGACCATGGGATCCCGCCGCCGGTGCTCGCTTCAATCCGGCAAAGCTGCTCCTCGACCCGTACGCCCGGGCGGTCACCGGTGGTGTGGACTACTCCGGGCCGATTCTGGATCACACGCCCGAGTCACACTTCGTGCCCGATATCACTGACTCCTTCGCCGCCGTACCACTCAGCGTCGTAGTACCCGACTCGCCCCCGCCTCGGCCTATCGATCGACGTCGCCCAATGTCAGAGACAGTGGTCTACGAATTGCACGTCAAGGGTTATACCCGGATGCATCCCTTGGTTCCCGAGCACCTCAGAGGCACCTATGAGGGTTTGGGGTACCCAGCGATGGTGCAGCACCTGGTCGATCTGGGCGTCACCGCCGTCGAGCTGTTGCCTGTGCACCACTTCGTCTCCGAACCATTCCTCGTCGGACGCGGCCTGTCCAACTACTGGGGCTACAACAGCCTGGGTTACTTCGCACCCCATGCTGCGTACGGCTCGGTAGGCAC
>Ga0126306_10001651_pt1 | contig 12068 bp, 10 predicted proteins | sample Plot27_FD_92592 | JGI IMG/M metagenome (GOLD analysis project Ga0126306, IMG submission 92592) | Serpentine soil microbial communities from UC McLaughlin Reserve, CA, USA - Plot27 | ecosystem: Environmental > Terrestrial > Soil > Grasslands | place: USA: UC McLaughlin Reserve, Lake County...
CAACATCGATTCAACGGACGACGGAACGCGGCCCGTGCACACCGTGCTGCTCGGCGCCGGCATCCCGATCGTCGAGCATCTCACGGGGCTCGGGGCACTGCCGATTGACGGGTTCCACTTCTGGGCGGTGCCGCCGAAGATCCTGGGGATGGGCACGTTCCCGGTTCGCGCGCACGCGAGGCTCGATGCCAAATGATCGCCGCGCCGGCGCATGATGCGGAACCTATCGGCCGGTGACGGGACACGAGCTCAGTCGCGTCGACTATGATGCCGAGCTGCGCATGCATCACCAGGTGCTGCGCCAAGCGTACGGCATTCGTCCCCACGACCACGTCCTCGACATCGGGTGCGGCGCCGGGCAGACGACACGCGACGCGGCACGGTCGGCCGTCGATGGCAATGTGGTGGGGATAGACATCTCCGCGCCGATGATCGAGCGAGCCCGCCGGCTGACGGAAGCTGAAGGGGTGCACAACGTCAGCTTCGAGCACGCCGACGCCGAGACCCATCGCTTTCCGGCGGAGCGCTTCGACGTCGCCATCAGCACATTCGGAACGATGTTCTTCGGTGACCCGGTTGCGGCGTTCACCAACATCGCGCGGGCCATTCGCCGCGATGGACGCCTGGTGATGATGGTGTGGCAGGAGCACCGTCGAAACGAGTGGTCCGTGTCGATCCAGCGAGCCCTCGCGGGCGTCGCGGACGTCCCCGATGCCACTCGGGGAGCGCTCGATCCATTCTCCCTCGCCGACCCGACCACCACGGAGCAGGTCCTCGACAGCGCCGGCTTCAGCGAGGCAACGTTCACCGACGTGCACGAACCCGTGTACTACGGTCCGGACGTTGCTGCGGCGCTCGAATGGGTCTGTGGCTTCTCATGTGTCAGCGATGCGCTACGAGGTATGGATACCGACTCGACGGCGCGCGCCCGCGAGCACCTGCGCCAGACACTTGCCGCTCACGCCGGCCGTGATGGGGTGTGGTTCGACTCTCGTGCCTGGATCGTCACGGCACGCCGTCGCTGAGGAGAGGGCGTCGATGAGCACACCGCGTGTCCATCGCCGGAGGTGAGCGCCACGTGATGATGGAGATCCGTGCCTACGCCATCAGATCGAAAGGCGGAGCGGCCGAGCGCTTCTCGTATCAGCGAGCGCTGGGCAGCCGTGACGTCCTGGTGAGGATCACACACTGCAGCCTCGCGAGGGGCGACATCCAGTATATCGACAACGACTGGGGAGACACGCGGTTTCCTCCGGTCCCGGGCCATGAGATCGTCGGCATCGTCGAGGAGGCCGGGTCCGACGTTTCCGAGCTTCGGAGTGGTGATCGGGTGGGCGTCGGTTACCAGCAGGAGGCATGTTTCGAGTGCTCGTACTGCACCCAGGGCATCGAGCAGTTGTGTCCTGGCCAGAAGGTGGGCAGGGGGACTCGAGTGGCCCGCGAGGGCGGGTCGGTGCTGTGTAACAACCGCCCCGTCGAGGTGTCCTCTTTCCCTCTCCTCTGATATCGTCAGGATTCTTGCAGCGTCCGGCCGAGCGACAGTCGGTAACGCGGCGCTCTCGCAGACTACTATTTATCGAGGACCATCGTGGAGTTGCTCGTGATGCGGCACGGCGTGGCGGAAGACAGGGAGGAATTTGCGGCGACGGACGAAGACGACTCGCTCCGGCCCCTCACGAAGGAAGGCCGGTGGAAGCTGAAGCAGGCGACGAAGGGATTGCGGCGTGTGCTCCCGTCGATCGACGTGATCGCGACGAGTCCTTTCACGCGAGCCCTACAGACCGCGGAGATCCTGGCCGACGAGTATAGTGACGCCACGATGGAGCACCTCGATGCCCTGACGCCAGCCGGTACGCCGCGCAAGTTCATGGCGTGGCTGCGCCAACGAGATCCGAACGACCGCGTCGCGGCGGTCGGGCACGATCCGCACCTGTCGTCGCTTGTGAGCTGGCTCGTCACCGGCGAGACGGTGGAGGGACGGATCGAGCTGCGGAAGGGAGGCGCCTGCCTGCTGCAGTTCGATGGGCTGCCGAAGATGGGCAGTGCGACGTTGCTCTGGTCTCTCCCGCCAGCCATTCTGCGCCGTCTGGCCAAATAGATCATTCACCAGACAACGGCCCTTCGACGCAGGCGGACAGGGTGACGCGGACAGGCCCACGCGCCCGGCGACCCGGGAACAGACGCGTGAGCCTTCCTCGGGGCGAGGGAGCGTCAGTCCTTCAGCGGTGACGGCAGTCGCACGATGTACACGCTGTTGTAGTCCTGCGCGCCGCCGAGCAGCGGGAGCCGATCAACGATTCGAAGCGAACGTGCTGGACCAGCACGTCCCGCTCAGGATCGGTGACGACGGTCTTCACGATGCGATACTGCTCGTGCACGCACGTGTTGATCAGTCGGTAGCCAGGCACTCCAGGCCCGAGCAACTGCACGACACTCCGCGTGTCCCTCTTCCCCTCGGAGAAGAAGGTCGCCCTGCCATCCGTCATGCCCGAGGCGGTCACGATCAGCCCCATGTCGCGTGTGTTCGCCTGGTCCACGCGCGGGTAATACACCTCGTCGACGATCCCGTGTGACACCGCGAACCAGACGCGACTCCGCCCATCGAGTGCAGTGCCGATGCCGCTCTTCGCGCTCGAGGTCCATCGGGGCTCCATCCCGGGCGGATCAGGCGCAGCGGCCGTCCAGCGAATCGAGGCCTCGTCGTCGCCAGTGCTCATGAGCTCTTCGCCGATCGCGCGCGCGCTCCGAGTGCTGGTTTCATCATGCGGGTAGGGCGACCGTCGCCTTCCGCTCCAACGTGCCCCAACCGACCAGCCGCCCTCGCACGGCCGCAAGGAAGGACTGAACGACCACCCAGTACACGACCTGCCGATAGGCGAAACGCTGGATCAGGATCAGCCACGTCAGCCGGCGGTCTTCCCCCAGCTCGAGCAGAAAGGCGACCATCCCAGCGGCCCAATCCACGAGGAGGAACACCGCGTACAATCCGAGCACCTGCTCCAGATTCACGAGCGCGTAGGTGGCGCCGTGCTCCTGGCGCACCAACCACACGCTGAGCAGGCCCCAGAGGAATACGAGATCCGCGAGTGGCGACAGCGCGGTGAGGACGAGTTGAAAGAGCCACACGTTGGGCATCGCGACGAATCCGAGTGTCCCGTATCGGCGGCGAAAGAGGGCGTCACGGTGCTTCCACATGCACTGGAGGGTCCCGAAGCTCCACCGGAAGCGTTGCCTGGTGAGTCCGCGGAACGTGTCGGGTGCCTCCGTATAGGCGACGGCCCGGTCCGCATACGCGATGGCGTAGCCACAGCGCCGGATCGACAGGGTGAGGTCCTGGTCCTCGGCGAGCGTGTCGTCGCTGAAGCCACCCACCCCTCGCACGAGCTCCGCACGCCAGGCGCCGATCGCTCCGGGCACCACGGTGATGCAGTCGAGAAGCGCGAAGGCGCGTCGGTCGAGGTTCTGGCTCGTCACGTACTCGAGTGCCTGCCATCGAGTGACGAGGTTGATCCGATTTCCCACCTTCGCGTTGCCGGCAACGGCTCCAACGTGTGGATCCGCGAGCGGTGCCACGAGCTGCGCCACCGCATCCGGCGCGAACACCGTGTCCGCATCGACGGCGACCACGATCTCACCGCGGGCACGGGCCACGCCGAAGTTGAGCGCACTCGCTTTGCCACCGTTCGGCTTGCGATACACTGCCACTCGCGAATGATCAGAAAACGATGAGCGCGCAACCTCGTAGGTGCGGTCCGGGGATCCGTCGTCGACGACGACCACCTCGAGGAATCCGGTGTACTCCTGGTCGAGCAAGCTCGCGATCGTCTTGGCGATCACCCTCTCCTCCCGATAGGCGGGGACGATGACGCTGACGCTCGGCTCGTAAGGGCGAGCCGTACCGCCGCGCCGATGGCTGCGAAACCGCTGTGCGAGCGCGAGGCTCGTGATAATGAGAAGGCGCCCCGATCCCAGTACGACCGCAGCGAGCAACAGCCACTGCAGTGCCCATTCGAACGTGCCGAGTGCGCCGAAAGCGGACAGTTCGGCGATTCGTACGGCCACGCCCGAGGGCGGGAGAGCCGGCATGGCCTCGGCGCGTGAGAGACCGGCGAGCGCTGAGAGCAGGACGAGCGTGTCCCCTCGGGCTCGGAGTGAATCGATCATCGGCCCGAGCGCCGCGATGGTCTGGCTCCGGTCGCCGCCACCATCGTGCAGCAGGACCACGTTGCCGCGCGTGCGAAGCGCGAGCACGTTGTCGACGATCGCGCCGACACCAGGCCGACGCCAATCCTGTGAATCGATGTGGAGGCCGGCAGTCAGGTATCCGAGATCGCTGGCCATTCCCACGGGCACCAGCTCGTCGGCGGTGGTCGGCTCGGCATCGCCGAAGTACGGCGGACGAAAGAACACGGCGCGCCGGTCGACCGCTGCCTCGATGATGCGCTCGGTCGCTGCCAACTCCAGACGCGCGACGAGCGGCGTGGTGAGCGCGAGGTTGGGATGGGTGAAGGTGTGGTTCCCGAGCTCGTGTCCCTCACGCACGATTCGACGGGTGAGCGGAAGGTGAGCCTCGACGTTCTGCCCGATCACGAAGAAGGTTGCGGGAGCTCCGCGCGACCGGAGCGTGTCCAGGATCATCGGCGTCCACCGACCATCTGGTCCGTCGTCAAACGTCAGTGCGATCTTGCCCGGCCGCGCCCCGACACGCCTCACTACGTATGGCGACGGGTACGTGATCACGCGTTGGCCGACAACGAGCCCCGTGCCGGGATCTACACGAACGACACGGCGCCCAATGGTCGGCCGCGACTCCACGCGGAGGATCTCGCCAGCGCCTTGAAAGTCGACGTCGTACTGCGTGGGAATTGCCTCGAGCGCCGGCACCGGTGCGCGCACTCCGTGCTTCGTGAGGACCCGCCATAGTGCTGGGTCTTCGGACCCGAGTCTCCACACTCCATAACCAGCGGCGCCCAGCGCGCGGCCCGCGACGGCCTCGTTGTACACGGTGGTCGCATCGAGATACCACAGGACGTGGTCCGTCGAATCCGGATCGGTCCAGGTCAGGTACGGGTTGAGCGATCGCCCATCGACGCGGACCTCGGCGCGGTTCTCTCGCGCTGCCATCATCACGTCCTGAAAGGTGACCTCGTCCGCCGCGGCGCGTGGGTCCGCGTCATTCCAGTCATACCCGTAGGCGGCCACGCCGAAGATGAGCTTCTCCGGCGGAACGTACCGAGCCATCCGGCTTGCCTGCTCGACGAACCATCGCTGGCTCGCGATCGGACCCGGATCGCCGCGAGCGTAGTGCTCGTCGTACAGCATGGCGAAGAGATGCGAGGTCGTCTCCGCATACTCGCGGAGCTGTGTGGCGGTCAGCGTCGGTGGCACCGCCGCGGTGACGACCGCACCGAGCGGGCGCATCGCCGCGGCGAGCTCGCGGAGGAACGTGAGGACGCCTGGCTGCAGCTCATCCGGCACGTCCTCGAAGTCCACCGTGACCCCGGTCAGCGCGTATTGCCGCACGAGGCCCGTCAACTGCGCGACCGCGCGAGCTCGGTTGCTCGGGCGTGCCACCAATCGGCGTAGCCGTACGCGGTCGAAGCGCTGCGACGCAGAATCGAAGTTGGTGGCCAGCGCGAGCACTCCCGGCCGCTGCGCGGGTGGAAGGCGACCCGCGACCTCGAGGACACGTCGGTCGACGGCGAAACGCAGCGAGTCGCCGGCGTCGGTGATGAATGCCCACTCGCAGACGACCCAGTCCAGCTCGGCCGCGTGCGCGCGGAAGGAAGCGAGGGAGTTGTCGTCCCAATTCACGTAGAAGCCGGCGACGATCGGGTCGTCGGGCGAACGATCGATGACGCGTCGCTCGCCGCCCAGTGACAGCACCGAGATGCCTCCTGTGGCGCCCTCGCCCGTCTGGGATCGGGCGAGGGCGACGAAGAGCCGTCGCCGAGCAGCGAGTCGCGCGCGCTCCGCCCGGGTGAGGGCAAGCAGCGGCAGCCTGGTCGGCTGACGCTCCATCATCGCACGTGAGCTCGCTGGCAGGAGCGGAGGGATCAGCACGCCGGCGACGAGGATTCCTGCCATCACGGTCGACACCACGCCGAGGGCGAGCGCGCCGCGGCGCAGTCGGCGCCACCGGCGGCCCGACGGGTCGAGGAACACAGGCACGGCGGAGTGCTCGACTGTCATGCCTCGAGGCTACGCGTGACCCGTGGAAGGGTCTTGGATCAGGTTGTCGCATCGGGCCGCGGCCGCGACGGCCGTCGGTCAGCGACGCATCAGGCGGGCGGGGGCGATACAGCAGTCGTCGCGATCGACGCAGGCGGATACGGCGTCTCTGCAGCGGAGACTTGCGATGCCGCGGTTGCCTTAATGGTGAAGCGGAACGTGGTCCCATGAGGTGAGCGCGGGATCGCCGAGAGCTCTCCGCCGTGGGCATCCACGATCGAACGGCAGATCGAGAGTCCCAGACCCAAGCCGTTCGCCTTCGTGGTGAAGAACGGATGGAAGACGCGGTCTGCGGTCGCCGGGTCGATACCGGGGCCCGTGTCCTCGACCGCGACGGCCACTTCCCCGCTGTCGGCGCGTGCGCTGCGAATCGTGAGCACCTTCGTTCGCTCAGGTACGCTGCCCATCGCCTCGATCGCGTTCACGATCAAATTCAGCAGCACCTGCTGCAACTGCACCCGATCACAGAGCACAAGCGGCAGCTTCGGTGCTAGGTCAGCCTGAACGGTCACGTTGTTTCGCTTGAGCTCACCGCGCGCGAGCTCGAGCACCTGGTAAATGATGTCGTTGACGTCGAGCGATTGGCGCTGGGGGTCAGATTTGCTGAGCAACGCCCGGAGCCCGCGAATCACGTCGTCTCCACGCGCCGCATCTTGAACGACCCGCGCGGCTGCCTCCTGCGCTTCGGCAAGGTTCGGGCTCTCGCGGCCGAGCCAGCGCAGGACGGCGCTCCCGTTCATCGCGATCGCGGCGAGCGGCTGCCGCAGCTCGTGCGCGATGGAGCCGGCGAGCTGGCCCATGGTCGTGAGCGTGCTCGCGCGTGTCAGCTCCGACTGTGCCCGCTGCAACGCCTCCTCGGCACGCTTGCGCGCCGTGATGTCCATGATGCTCACCAGCACGCTCTCGAGGTGCGTCGGCTCGGGTGGGAACGCGATCGTGAACGCGATGTCGAGCCGCTCCCCGCCCAACGTCCGCTCCACGGTCTCGGCGGCGAACGAGGTGCGCCCCTCGGCAACGGCGATCAATTCGCCGACGAAGACGTCCAGCGTCTCCGGCGTGAACACCTTGTCCAGAGAGACGAGCAGCTCTTCCTTGCTCTGCGCTCCGTACAGTCGGAGAGTCGCGTCGTTGACGTCGATCACCTGCACCAGCTGCACGGCGCGCGCGACGAACTCCGGGTGCTCGCCGAAGTATCGGCGGAAGTCCCGAATGCCTTGCGCCTTCAGCTCGTCGATCGCCGCCTTGACCTGCGAGAAGTCCTGCTCCCAGATCGACACGTCGGCCATCTGGAAGATGTTGCGATAGCGACGGGCGCTTTCCCGGATGTCGCGCAGGACGAGCTGCGTTGCCAGGGCGTCGGCGATGCGGCGGCCGACCTCCTGGAGCAGTCGCTCCTCGCGCTCCGACCAGACCCGGGCGCGGGAGCACTGCGACAGCTCGAGCAGATAGGGCGCGTCCACTTTGGGCTGGAGCGCGATCACGAGCGCCGAGCGCGTACCGCTCTCGCTCGCTCGCTCGGGCAGCGGTGGATCGGTGTGCGCGTCGAGGTGAATCGGGGACGCGGACGCCCGCGCCGCCTTGAAGACGTGACGGTACTCGTCGCCGAGCGGGATGTCCGCCAGGTCATCCGCGTGCTCGATCGGCCACTCCGGCCTGGTACCCGCCATCGAGATCCGATACGACGGAGCGTCGGGATCGCACGGATGGAGCAGCGCGAGCCGGTCGCAATCGAAGATGGAGCGCGTGACATCGAGGGCGTCGCGCATCAGGTGCTCGACGTCGTTCGCGCCCTGGATGGCCCGGTTGACGCGCTCCAGGCTCTCGAGGAACCAGAGATTTGCCTGGCGCTCTTCCTCCGCGCGCTTGCGCTCCGTCACGTCGACCACCGTGCCGACGTGCTCGACGAGCGCGCCGGCGGCGGCGAACACGGGATGCGCGATGAGATTCAGGTGCTTCAGCGTGCCGTCGTGCAGCTGCAGGCGGTACTCGGTCTCGAAGCGCTCCCCGGCGCGAAATGCCTGGCGCATGGAGGGGAAGAGGCGGTCGCGGTCGTCCGGATGGACGAGCTCCATGAGTACGGCCTGCGATGGGATCCCGGCTGCCGGATCGAGTCCGCAGATTCGCAACATCTCTTCCGACGTGAAGGTGTGCTGCAGCGTGTCGGGATCGATGGCGAAGGTGCCGGTATGCGTCAGCCGCTGCGCCTCCGCCAGATACGATTCACTACGGCGGAGCGCTTCTGCGGCGCGTTCACGCTCGGTGATGTCCATGACCGCGCCAACGAACTCGAGGCGGTCGGTGTCATCCCTCACCCCGCGCGCGACGACGTGCAGGTGTCTGACCGAGTCGTCAGGCATCAGCAAGCGGTATCGGTGCTCGAAGTCCCGTCCCTCGCGCTGGGCCTGCTCGATGGTCCGTTGGACGTCGGTCCTGTCCTCCGGATGCACGCGCCGCAGCACGAGATCGATACTCGGCGGAGTGCCGGACCCGACGCCGAAGATTCGGTACGTCTCGGCCGACCAGTAGAGCGCTCCCGTGGACACGTTCCAACCGAAGCTGCCGGTGCGACTCAGCCGCTGCGCTTCAGTGAGGAAGGCCTCGCTCCGTCGCAGCTCCTCCTCGGCGCGCTTGCGCACCGAGACGTCGTTGTTGATCTCCAAGAAGCCGGTCGGATCCCCCGCCTCGTCGCGCTGGACCGACCACCGGCTCGCCACCACCACGCGGGTACCGTCGCGCTTCGTGTGACTGAGCTCGCCATCCCAGCGGCCAGTCCGCAGCACGGTGGCGACGATCCGATCGAGCGGCTCGAGGAACTCCGTCTGCAGGAGGTCGTGGGTGACCTGTCCCATCGCCTCTTCTCGGCTCCAGCCGTACATCTCCTCGGCGCCGCGATTCCAGTAGACGATGACCGAGCTCAAATCGCGGACGAAGATGGCATCGTGCGTCAGATCGAGCAGGCTCGCCTGGCGGCGAAGCCGCGCCTCATTGTCGCGGAGTAGCTCCTGCGCGAGCTTCCGCTCCGTCACGTCCTCGCACGCGATCAGCACCACGGGACGCTCACGCCCGCGCTGCACCGCCCGCGCGGTCTCGCGGACCCAGAGCATCGTGCCGTCCCTGCGGACCTTTCGGAGCTCCCAGCTCAGCGACTGGCCGATCTGCGACAGACAGCGCGCGACCTGAGCCTGGGCGGCGGCCTTGTCCTCCTCGAGAACGACGGACAGCACGGGCTGCCCCACCAACTCGTCGACGGCGTATCCGAGCTGCTCGGCGCCGAACGGGTTGACGGAAAGAACGGTCCCGGCGGGGTCGACCATGAAGTACATGGTCGGATTGTTTTCGAAGGCGTTCCGCCAGTGCGCCTCGCTCGTGCGGAGCGCCGTCACGAGGCGGGTGATCACGATCGCGGTCACGCACAGGGCCACGAGCGCGACGACGTCGCGGGTCTCCCGTTGGATCAGGCCGACCGACGATGACGTGAAGAAGTGATCCCAGACCACGGTGCCGCCGATCGCGGCGAGGAGCGCAGGCACGAGGTTCCCGCGCAGCGACACGAGCACCACGAGGCAGAGGTACAGCACCGCGGCGGGTTCGGTGCGGACGTGCAGCCGCACGATTCCCCACGTCAGCAGCGCCACCGCGGCGGCGGTGGCGACGGTCTCCGCCGCCACGCGGGGCGTGATGCCGAGTTGCCGGTGCATCGTCGTCGTGCTCATGCCACGCACCTGCGGGGTCGGGCGCGGAGAGAGAGAGGATCGGCATTCGACGGGAGCGGCGCTGGCGCCACCGCCCCAAGCATTCTGGTGCGAGTGGCCGTCGTCAAGGCGGCTGCGGGTAGTACGAAGGTAGTGGTGTGGCGCTGGCAACCAGGTTCAAGCATCCAGGCCGGAGCCCCGATAGCATGGATCAGGATTCGATATGAGGCATCTCACCCGGCTCACGGTCGTGCTGGCACTCGGAATCGCTGGCGTTGCCTCCGCGCAGCCCTCGTCGTATGAACGCGCGGTGGCGATGATCGCTCGCCGCCAGGCGGTGGACGACAGCATCGCGGCCGCGGGAGCGCGCACCATCCTGCTGACCCACGGCGCAGCGACGCCGCGTGCGATCGTCCTGCTGCATGGGCTCACGGACTCCCCAGGTCAGTTCGAGGAGCTCGCGCACCGACTGCACGATGACGGGAACAACGTCTTCGTGCCGCGGTTTCCCCTGCACGGCGTGCGCGGCGGCGATGTCCGAACGCTGTCGGCGCTGACGTGGCCGACCTGGTTTCGCGCACGTGCTCAGTGCGGCGTCGCGGGTGGTGCGGCCTTGAGCCACGCGGTCGCGTCCCTGAGCTCACGGAACACGCCGATTCGAACCGGCAGCCCGTCCGCTAGCAGCTGATACATGCGGGCCATCCCGAACGCCAGATCGTCGTCCGTCACGATGGCGAGCGCCCCCAGTCGCCCCTTTCGCGCCAGCGTGTCGGTTATCCTCACGAGCGACTCCACCTGACGAGTCGTCAGGTCGGTCGTCGCGCCCCGTCCGTCGATGACCTCGGGGAGCCCGAGGCCGTTCGCGCGTTCCTCTTCCTCGAGGTGCCGCACGAGCTCCTCGTAGGTCACGACGCCGGACACCAGTGTGTAGAGGACGCGGCGATTCGGGTCGATCTCGAAGGTGATTGGCATGTCTCTATCGCGTCCAGTCTTGGCGGGGTTCACCAGAACCACTCGCGCGGAGTGTCTCGCTGCTGCCGCGCCGCCCGAAGCACCCACTTCTGGTCCTTGGGATGGGTGACCTGGGACGCCACGCGGTCGAACCACTCACGCGCGCGCGCGGTGTCTCCGATCCGCCGCCAGAGCTCTCCGACGAGGTAGGTGAGCAACGCCCGCTCGTCCGGCTCCACCTCGTTCGACGCGAGCGCTTGCTCGAAGCTCCACGCCGCGTGCCGGCGGAAGTAGCGCTCTGCCTCGACGTCCGCCTCGTCCACGCAGCACCAGGCGGCCCGCAGGAACAGATTGGCAACGTGCCGCGAGTCCGCGGACTGCCACCGGGCGATCTTCGCCGCGAACTCGAACTTGTCGGACCCCGTGAGTCGTTCGCTCGCGAGCCTTGGCGCGAGCTCGTCCCAGACGTGCGCCTTCACGGCCGGCTCGGGCACGAAGTCATCGGCGAAATCCCGCTCGCAGCCCGAGTACCCGCATGTCGAGCACGTATGCACCAGAAACGCGAGTGGCTGTGTGCCCTCGGCCCACTCGTGAAAGTCGGTACGAGTTCCCAGCAGGTTCGTCGACACGACGGCCGTGGTGTCGAACGTCGCCGAACAGATGGGGCAGGTGAGCGCGATCTGATTGAGTGTCGTCATGACGCCCTCCGAGGACGGGGCATCGAAGCGGCGTACGACTCCGATGCAATTCGCAGAACCGTGTCGAGCACATCGTGGGTCGATCGATGCCGTGGCGCGCAATCGTGGACGAGCAGCTCGAGCACGTCGCGCGTGCGATGCAGCGAGATCCCGCGCGCGGCGGTCGCGTCGACATACGCGGCGACCGTGTTTTCCAGTTCGTCTTCGACGCAGCCAGAACGCAGGATCTCGCAGAGCCGCACTGCGCGTCCAGAGAGCGTGCGCAGCTCCGCGGTCTCCTCGACGCTGACAGGGCGGGCTTCGTCGTCGTCCTGGCGACGATACGTGCGATGTTTGGACATGGCAGGCATGGCAACTCTCACGCGGCCGTGGATGGAGTGAGCGCCGGGTTGGTGACCGCCGCACCTCGCGCCGCGTTCTCGAGCGGCATCTTCAGCTGTCGGGCGAACCGCGCGGGCGTGAGACCGTAGAACGTGGCGAAGCGCCGCGTGAGGTG
>Ga0126306_10001652_pt1 | contig 12068 bp, 12 predicted proteins | sample Plot27_FD_92592 | JGI IMG/M metagenome (GOLD analysis project Ga0126306, IMG submission 92592) | Serpentine soil microbial communities from UC McLaughlin Reserve, CA, USA - Plot27 | ecosystem: Environmental > Terrestrial > Soil > Grasslands | place: USA: UC McLaughlin Reserve, Lake County...
ACGAGACCGACGGCATCGGCGGGCTCTTCGGCCCGGCCGAGACCACCGACCCTGGCACACCGGCCCAGCCGCAGACCCTGGTCAGCCCCGCCGCACCGACGGCGACGCGCTGGGAGCGGCCCCCGGGGACGCCGCTGGTGGTGGCCCGCGTGGTCATCGAGGCCACGACGCTCGTGCTGGGCTGGGTCCTCGGCGGCGCCCTGGGCGTCGGCACCGCCGTGTTCGCCCTGACGGCCGGGCCGCTGATCGCCATGGGCCTCCGCCTCCAGCCGGCGGGTCAGCCCAGCCGCGAGGCGATCCCGGGGTAGTCCACGACGAACCCGTCGCCGTCGACGACGAGCGTCGCCGCGAACCCCTCGCCCGCGAACGCGATCCGGGCCGTGTGGTCGTCGTCCACCGCCACCGCCGTGTACGCCTGCGGCGACGCGTGGAGGGACAGGTCGGGCACCGAGACCCACGCCATGACCAGCTCGGCGGTGCGCCCATCGCCCCCGACGAGCCCGTGACGCACGATCGGAATCGTGTTCGTGAACGGGCACAGGGCCAGGTCGCAGTCGAGCGCCGCGCCGTCGAGGCCGGACGTGTCGAGCGGCTCCTCCCCGCCGCCCTCACGGCGGACCGCCGTCCACACGCCGGCCTCCGACCGGCCCAGTTCGAGCGCCCGGGCCCCGCCGTCGTCGCGCAGGCGGACCGACAGCCGTCGCGTCACGAACTCGGCGCCGGTCGAGAGCCGCCAGTCGAGGGCGTACTCCCCCGTCAGGCTCGTGCCCCGGGCATCCAACCGGTCGTCGCCCAGCCGGACGACGGCGCCCTCGACCCGCGTCGGCTCGACGCCCCTCCACGCCAATGTGTGACTACTCATGACTATGAACGGTAAACATCTTGGGAGCGACGCGCAACCGTTGAAACGGTACGCTGGTGAACATGACCGAGGAGCTGGAGGTCGTGCGGGCCTTCCTCAACACCTGGGAGCTGCCCAACGAGACCCGCGTCGCCGAGGACCACCTCCCCGCCCTCGCCGCCGACCCCGAGCGGTGGGGGGCGACGCTCCCAGGCGTCCCGCCGCCGGGCCCTGGTGTGGGCGTCGACGCCCTCCGCCGCCTCCGCGACGAGCTGCGCGCCGCCCTCGGCCCGAGCCGCCCGACGTCGTTGCAGGGCCGCCTCGCCACGCTCCGACTCCGGCCCGAGGTCACGGCCCCACCACCGGGCACGTCCGCCGGGACGGACGCCGCCCCGCCGAGCGGGCCGGCCCTGCGGCTCGTGCCGGACCCCGTGACGACCGAGTCGGCGCTGCTCACCCTGGTCGTCGGTGCCGTGCGAGACGGCACCTGGTGGCGGCTGCGGGCCTGCCCCGACTGCGGGTGGGCGTTCTACGACAGCAGCCGGAACGGCCGCCGGGCCTGGTGCTCGATGACCGCCGGCCCCGGCGCCCGGGGCTGCGGCAGCATCGCCAAGACGCGCGCCTACCGCGCCCGGCGCAGGGCGGCCGGGTAGGCGTCAGCCGAGGTCGGCGTGGTGGCGGCGGACGCCGGCCACGACGGCGTCGAACTGGCGGCGGCCGAGCGTGGAGCCCTCCCGGCGCACGTCGCCGGGGGCCACGCTCAGCACCCGGTCGACGTCGGCGTAGCTGGGCCGGCCCGCGCCGTCCCAGGCGCCCGAGCCGACCGCCACCTTGCCGGGGTGGTCCCTGCTGGACAGCGGCACGACCGCGAGCCGGGGCCCGGCCGTCCCGATGACGACGACCGGCCGGTCCTTGCCCTGCGACGGGTCGTCCTCGTAGGGCACCCAGGTCCACACGACCTCGCCGGGGTCGGCCTCGCCGTGCCGGTCGGGCGTGTACCCGATCAGGACGCGGTCGCCGGCGGCTGGACGGGCCGGACCACGGCCGCGGCGGCGGCCGGGTGCGCTGCGCCCGGAGGTCGATCGCGGCGACCGGGCGGCGTCGGCGATCCGCGTGACGATGTCGCGGAGGCGCACGCCGCGCACCCTACGGGGCCGGTGGGGCGAGCACGACGCCCGGCTTCACCAGCCCGTCGCGGTGGGCGACGTAGACGGCGAGCAGCGCCCCCTCCGCCGAGACGACCGCCCACGGCCCGTCGCCCTCCACGCCCAGCTCGGCCGCGGGCAGGACGCGCCCGTGGCCGACCGCGGCGGCGAGGTCGTCCTTCACGACGGTCCGGTCGCGGCCCCGGAGGGCCTCCACCGGCGGCAGCAGCGCCTCGGGGGCCAGGGACTCAAGCGCCACGGCCTCGGCCAGCCCGAACGGGCCCACGGACGTCCGCCGCAGGTTCCGTAGGTGGGCGCCGCCGCCGAGGGCGGTCCCCAGGTCCGCGGCCAGGGACCGGACGTAGGTTCCCGACGAGCACGTCACGGCGATCGGGAACACGCCGGGCGCCACGGCCTCGCCCACGTCGAACCGGGACACGCTGACGGGCACCGGGGCGCGTTCGACCTCGACGCCCTGGCGGGCCAGTATGTGGAGCCGCTGGCCGCCCACCTTCTTGGCCGACACCATCGGCGGCACCTGGAGGATGGCGCCGGTCAGCCCGGCGGCCGCGGCCCGCACGTCGTCGAGCGCGGTCGCCGCCATTTCCCACGTGGCCGTGACCTCGCCGGAGGCGTCGAGCGTCGACGTGGCCGTCCCGAGGACGACCTCGCCGGTGTAGGCCTTGTCGTGGCCGGACAGGTAGGTGAGGAGGCGGGTGGCGGCCCCGACGCCGAGGACGAGCACGCCCGTGGCGTCGGGGTCGAGCGTCCCGGCGTGGCCGACCTTGCGGGTGCCGAGCAGGCCTCGGGACTTCGCCACGACGTCGTGGGACGTCCACCCGGCCGGCTTGTCCACGACGGCGACGCCGTGGACGTCCGGGCGGGCGGACGAGGAGCCCCGCGCCACGCTCAGGCGACCGTGGGCGGGGCGTCGGGCCCGGTGCCGGGGGCGACGGGCGGCTCGTCGGCGATGTCGCGCAGGATCGACTCCACCCGCTCGGCCTGCCGGATCACGGTGTCGGTCCGGAACGACAGCTCGGGCGTCCGCTTGATACGGGCCTGGCGGGCGATCGCGGCCTGCAGCCGCGGCCGGTGCTCGGCCAGGGCACCGGTGATCTCGGTGTCCTCCGGGTCGTCGGAGGCACCGAGGGCGCTGTACCAGACGACCGCGGTGTGCAGGTCGGCCTCGACGTCGACGGCGACGACCGTGAACAGGCCCAGGCGGTCGTCGTCGATGCGCTCGATCTCCTCGGCGACGATCTCCTGCACGAGGTGGTTGAGGCGGGCGGTGCGCGGATAGTCGCGGGCGGTGTTGCCCCGGCGCGTGCGACGGCTCACGACTGCTCCTCCTCGAGCCAGCTGCGGTTGGTGCTCAGCACTTCCACCTCCGGGAACGACCACACAAAGCGCTCGGCCTCGTCGAGGATCTCGGTCAGGTGACGTTGCGACGGGGCCACCGCGGCGACCCCGATCGTGGCCAGGTGCCATTGGTCCTGGTGCGCCACCTCGGACACGGATACCCGGTGTCGCCGGCGCAAGCCCTCGACCACCGGCCGGACCACCGCCCGCTTCGCCTTCAGGGACCGGCAGTCGCGCAGGTACAACTCGAACCGGACGGCGGCGACGTGCACGCCGCCCAGCGTATTCCGGCCGGGGTCGGGCGCCCGGAGGCGCCCGACCCGCGACACGGGCAGACTCAGGTGCGGGGGATCTCCCGCTCCTCGAACGTCTCGATGATGTCGCCCTGCTTCAGGTCCTGGAAGTCGGACAGGCCGATACCGCACTCGAAGCCCTGCTGGACCTCGCGAGCGTCTTCCTTGAAGCGGCGCAACGACGAGACGGTGCCCTTCCAGATGATGGCGCCGTCCCGGAGGAAGCGGACCTTCGAGTTCCGGGTGATCGTGCCGTTCGTGACGTAGCAACCGGCGATCTTGCCCACCCGGGGCACCGAGAAGATCTCGCGGACCTCGGCCTCGCCGGTGACCACTTCCTCGTACTCGGGCTGCAGGAGGCCGAGCAGGGCGTTCTCGATGTCCTCGAGGATCTGGTAGATGACCTCGTAGTTGCGGATCTCGACGCCCTCGGCCTGCGCCATCTCGCGGGCCGAGCGGTCGGGCCGCACGTTGAAGCCGATGATGGTCGCACTCGACGTGGCGGCCAGCTGGACGTCGTACTGGGTGATGCCGCCCACGCCACGGTGGACGAAGGCCAGCTTGACGTCGTCGCGCTCGAGCTTGCGCAGTGCCTCGGTGAGCGCCTCGAGGGAGCCGTTCACGTCGGCCTTCACGATCAGGTTCAGCGTGGCGACGTCGCCCTGCTGGATCTGGTTGAAGATGTCCTCGAGCTTGGCGCCGCCGCTGTTGACCGCGGCCTCGCGGCCGAGGTTGGCGATGCGCTGCCAGTGCTCACGGGTCGAGGCGACGGACCGGGCCGTCTTCTCGTCGGGGGCGATGACGAACGTGTCGCCGGCGTCGGCGACCTCGTCGAGGCCGAGCACCTGGACCGGCACCGACGGGCCGGCCTCCTTGACCTGCTCACCCGTGTAGGTGATCAGGGCCCGGACCCGGCCCCACGCCGCACCGGCGACGAGGGGCTCGCCGACCCGGAGCGTGCCGCGCTGGACCAGCACGGTCGCCACGGGGCCACGGCCCACGTCGAGGTACGACTCGAGGACGACGCCGGCGGCGCGGCCGTCGGGGTCGGCGGCGATCGGCGGGTCCTGCAGGTCGGCCACGACGAGCAGCGTCTCGAGCAGCTCGTCGACACCGAGGCCCTGCAGGGCCGACACGGGCACCATCTCGGTGTCGCCACCCCAGTCACTCGGGATCAGGCCCTGCTCGGAGAGCTGCTGCTTGACCCGGTCGATGTTGGCGCCCTCGCGGTCGATCTTGTTGATCGCCACGACGATGGGCACCTGCGCGGCCTTGGCGTGGTTCAACGCCTCGACCGTCTGGGGCATGACGCCGTCGTCGGCAGCCACCACCAGCACGGCGATGTCGGTCGCCTCGGCGCCTCGGGCCCGCATGGCGGTGAACGCCTCGTGGCCCGGGGTGTCGATGAAGGTGATGGGCCGGCCGTTGGAGACGGCCTGGTAGGCACCGATGTGCTGCGTGATGCCGCCGGCCTCCCCCGCGACGACGTTGGCGTCGCGGATGCGGTCGAGCAGCTTCGTCTTGCCGTGGTCGACGTGGCCCATGACCGTGATCACCGGCGCACGGGGCTCGTAGTCCTCGTAGTCGGCGTCGTCGAACAGCTCCTCGACGCCGAGGCGCTTCTGGAGCTCGACCTCCTGCTCCTCGCCGGGGTCGACGAGGCGGATCTCCGCCCCGATCTCGGCGGCGAACAGCTCGATCATGTCGTCGCTCAGCGACTGGGTCGCCGTGACCATCTCGCCCTGCTGCATGAGGAAGCGGACGACGTCGGCGGCTGTGCGGTTGAGCTTGGGGCCGAGGTCCTGCGGGGTCGAGGCGCGCTCGACCACGATCGTCCCGGCGGGGACGGGCGCGGAGGCCGGCGTGTAGCTCGGCGCCTCCATCGGCTGGAGCTCCTCGCGGCTGCGACGGCGACGACCGCGTCGGCGCGGGGGCCGCTGGCCGCCACGGGGACCGCCACCGGGGCGACCACCGCCGCCACCGAAGCCACCACCGGGGCCACCACCACCGAAGCCGCCACCACCACCGCCACCGGGACGGCCTCCTCCGCCGCCACCGCCACCGCCGAAGCGGGGGGCGCCACCGCCGCCAGCGGGCGGGCCACCGGGGCGGCTACGACCGCCGGGGGGACCACCGGGACGCTGGCGCGAGGGCGCGGGCCCGCGGCCACCCAGGCCGGGCGGCGGCGGGATCGGCTTGCCGGAGCCCGACACCGGCGGCCCGGGGGGCGGCGGGATCGGCTTGCCGGACTCGGACGTCGGAGGCGTCGACGCGGGAGCGGAACTCCCGGCACCACGCGGCGCACCGCCGCCGGAGCCACTCGGGCCACCGGAGCTACGCCCGCCTGGCGGCGGGGCCGTGGGCCGGTTGCCGGCCGGCGGGGCCGGGCGGCTCGGCGGGGCCGGCGTGGGCCGGCCGGGAGGCGCCGGCGGACGCGGGGGTCGCGGTGCCCGGGCGGCCGGGCGGTCGCCGGCCGGAGCCGGGCGGTCGGACGGCGGCGTCGGGCGGGCCGGGGCCTCGGGGGCACCGGCGGACGCGGCGGCGGCCGCTGGCCGCACGGCAGCCTCGCCCTCGGCGGGGCGGGGCGGACGCGGCGGTGCGCCGCTACCGGACGACGTCACCAGCCGGTTGGGCGGGGCGGCACCGATGCGGTTGGGCGGCGGGGGCGGCGGCGTCGAGGGACGCGGCCGCGGCGGTGGGGTGGTCGGGCGCGGCGGGCCGTCGGCCGGCGGCCGGGGAGGCGCGCTGCGCGGCACGGGCATGTCGCCGCGGGCGGCGGGACGGTCGCGGTCGCCCTGCTGACGGTCGCCTGGCCCCCCGGAGGGGGCGTCGGGACGGTCGGGGGCGGGAGCGGTGGAGGGGGCGGTCGCAGCGGCGGCCGGCTGCTCGGGACGGTTGCGGCCACCACGGCCGGCACCGTCGCCGCGCGCCGGGGCGGGCGCGCCGGAGGGCTCGGGGGCCTCGGCCGGCTGCTGGTCGCGCACCAAGCCGTCACGCTTGGCGCGCCGACGCACGCGGTCGGCCTGGGCTTCCTCGATGCCCGACGAATGCGTCTTGACCCCGATGCCCAGGTCCAGGCTCAGGTCGAGGCATTCCTTGTTGGTGAGCCCGAGCTCTCTGGCGAGCTCGTGGACCCTGATCTTCGCTGCCAAGTTCTCTGTGACCAGCCCTTCAGTCCTTCAATGGGCGCGAACCGTGCACCTCACGGTGACGATCGCAGCTCCCCATACTCGCGCACCCCGCCCGACCGGCACGAACGCCGTTGGTTGGGATGTTGGCGCCGTGGGGATCAGCGCCGGCTCGGGCGCCGGTCGGCAACGCGCAACGCTCTGTCGAACGCCTTGCGTCGGTCGGCCAACCCCCGACACGCATCGAGCGTGTCCTTGCACAGCCACGCCCCGCGCCCCGGCAGTGTACGGCCCTCCACGGGCTTTCCGTCGGGTCCCCGGGCGTAGCGGACGAGCTCGCTTTGCGGGGCGCGGCGCCGGCACCCGACACAGGTGCGGATCGGCGCAGCGGCCCCCGTCAGGCGTCGCCGCCCGACTCGCCGCCGCCGGCACGGGCGTCGGCGGTGGCCTTCTCGCTCTCGTCGGCGCCCTCGGTCGCGGGCTCGTCAACCTCGGCCGCGGGCGCAGCGTCGGCCGCGGCCGCAGCCTCGGCCGCGGGTGCAGCCTCGGCCTCGTCCGTTGCGTCGGCGGTCGCGGCCGCCTCGGGGGCGGGCTCGCCCTCGGGCGCGTCCTCGTCGCCGCCGCCCTGCTCCCACTGCTCGGCCGACATGGCGGGGCCGCCCTCGGCGGGCTGCCACACCTGCTCACCGGTCTCGGCGTTGACGACCCACTCGCCCTCGGCCCAGTCCTGCTGCTGGTAGGCCTCTTCCTCGGCGAGCTGCGTCTCGCTCTTGATGTCGACGCGCCAGCCGGTCAGCCGGGCGGCGAGGCGGGCGTTCTGCCCCTCCTTGCCGATGGCGAGCGACAGCTGGTAGTCGGGCACGATCACCTCGGCCACGCCCGTCGACTCGTCGATGCGGACCTCCTTGACCTTGGCGGGCGACAGCGCCTTGGCGACGAACTCGTACGGGTCGTCGGAGAACGGGACGATGTCGATCTTCTCGCCCCGCAGCTCGTTGACGACCTGGCGCACACGGGCGCCACGGGCGCCGACGCAGGCGCCGACCGGGTCGACGTTGTTGTCGTTCGACCAGACGGCGATCTTCGTGCGGTGCCCGGGCTCGCGGGCGCAGGCCTTGATCTCGACCACGCCGTCGGCGATCTCCGGGACCTCGAGCTTGAACAGCTCGAGGATGAGGCCGGGGTGCGTGCGCGAGACGACGATCTGCGGGCCCTTCGAGGTGCGGCGCACCTCGACGATGTAGGCCTTGAGCCTGGTGTTGGCCTCGGGCCGCTCGTGCGGGACCTGCTCGGCCTGCGGCAACAGCGCCTCGACCGGGCCCAGGCTGAGCAGCGTGTACCGGCTGTCGCCCTGCTGCACCGTGCCGGTGACGATGTCGCCCTCGCGGCCGGCGTACTCCTCGTAGCGGAGCTCACGCTCGGCCTCGCGGATGCGCTGGGTCATGACCTGGCGCGCCGTCTGGGCGGCGATGCGGCCGAAGTCCTTCGGGGTGACGTCGAGCTCGGGACCGAAGGGCTCGCCGTCGTCGTCGATCTCCTGCGCGAAGACGCGGATCTCGAAGTTGGTGGGGTCGATGGTGACCCAGGCGTACTCATAGGCGCCGGGCATGCGCTTGTACGCCGATTCGAGCGCGTCGGCGAGGGCCGCCATGAGGGCGTCGACCGAGATGCCCTTCTCGGCGGCGAGCGCCTGCAGCGCTTCCATCATCTCGGGATTGCTCATACCTTGCGTTCCCTCTTCTCGTCGCTCGTGCCCGCCGTGGTGGGTCGTCGGCCCGACTTGCCACCACCACCCCCCGGCTTCGGCGCCGGGCCCCATTCGAAGACCGTTCGTGCCCGCATGATCTGGTCGTAGGCCACGCGCCTGACCGGATCGCCCTCGCCACCGTCGGTACGCAGGGCGATGCCCGAGGGGTCGGCCGCCTCGAGGATGCCCTCGACCCGGCGCCCGGCCTCGACCTCCGCGACCGTCTTGATCTTCACCTTCTCGCCGACCGCCCGCTCGAAGTGCTGCGGGAGGCGCAGGTTGCGCTCGAGGCCGGGGCTGGTGACCTCGAGCGTGTAGCGCCCGGAGATCGGGTCGACCTCGTCGAGCAGCCGGGACACGGCCCGGGTGGCGTCGGCCACGGCGGCCATGTCGAGGGCGCCGCCGTCGACGCCGTCGACGACCACCCGTAGGACGGGGCCCGCCATCTCGACGTCGTACAGCTCGAGCTGGCGCTCGGCCAGGACGGGCAGCACGAGCTCACGCACGCGATCGGCGACGCTCATAGCTGCTGCACCTCCTGGTCTCATACGAAAGGCGTGGGCCCCAGCCCACGCCTCCCAATCGAACATCGAACGGAACGGACGCTGGAGTATAGCCAGCGCCACGCGATGCGGCGGTGCTCCACCACCGCTCGCGGCGTCGGTGCACGCGCGGTACGGGACCGCCGGTCAGTACGAGCGACCGACGAAGGCGACGAGGTCGGCCTCGTCGTCCTCGGCCGGCAGCGAGCCGTCGGCCCGCTGCACGCAGCGGACCGTGGCCGACTCGGTGGCCAGGCGCTTCTCGCCCTCGTCGCCCCGGACGAGGTCGTACGGCACCTTCGCGAACCCCGTGCGGGACGCCTCGACGGCCTCGTCGAACGTCGACGCCTCGGCGACGTGGTCGTCACGGAACGCGGTGGCGGCGGCCAGCATGTCGGCCTGGACCGTCTCCAGCAGGCGCTCGACCGTCGCCTTCACCTCGGCCAGCGCCACCTGCCGCTTCTCCCCCGTGTCGCGGCGGACGACGGTGGCGAGCCCGTCGGCCAGGTCGCGCGGGCCGACCTCGACCCGGACCGGCACGCCCTTGAGCTCCCAGTCGGTGGCCCGGCGCCCGAAGCTCTGCGCCACCTGGTCGTCGAGCCGGGCCCGGACCGTGGCCGACAGCTCGTCGGTGAGGGACCGGGCGGTGGCGGCAGCGTCGCCGGCGTCCTTCACCAGGAGCACGACCGCCTGCGTGGCGGCGAGGCGGGGCGGGACCACCAGGCCCGAGTCGTCGCCGTGGGTCATGATCAACCCGCCCACCATGCGCGTCGAGCTGCCCCACGACGTCGTCCAGCACAGCTGCTGGCTGCCCTCGGCGTCGAGGTAATCGATGTCGAACGCCCGAGCGAAGTTCTGCCCGAGCTCGTGGCTGGTACCCATCTGCAGGGCCTTGCCGTCGCGCATCATCGCCTCGCACGTCATCGTGTTGATGGCGCCGGCGAAGCGCTCGGACGGCGTCTTGCGGCCGGTGAGCACCGGGATGGCGAGCACGTTCACCATGAAGTCGGCGTACACCTCGCGCAGGATCTGCTCGGCGTAGGCGACTGCGTCCTCGCGGGTGGCGTGGGCGGTGTGGCCCTCCTGCCAGAGGAACTCGGTGGTGCGCAGGAAGAGGCGGGGCCGCAACTCCCATCGCACGACGTTGTTCCAGCAGTTCAGCAGCAAGGGCAGGTCGCGGTAGGACTGCACCCACTTGGCCATGTACTCGCCGATCACCGTCTCGCTGGTCGGGCGGACCACGATGGGCTCGTCGAGCGGCTTGCCGCCTCCGTGGGTGACGACGGCCAGCTCGGGGCTGAAGCCCTCGACGTGCTGGGCCTCGCGCCTGAGGTAGCTCTCGGGGATGAACAGCGGGAAGTAGGCGTTCTCCGCGCCCGCCGCCTTGATACGGAGGTCGACCTCGGCCTGCATGCGCTCCCACAACGCGTAGCCGTACGGTCGGATGACGATGGTCCCCCGCACGGGGCCGTTGTCGGCGAGCTGCGCCTTGGCGAGGACGTCCTGGTACCAGCGGGGGAAGTCGTCGGCCTGCGACGTGAGGACCTTGGCCATAGGGCGACCGATCGTACTGCTCGGCCCGCTCCCGGAATGACCGGTTACGGGCCGTCGCAGGCGGGCGTCAGGGGCGGACGGGCGAGATGGCCGGGTCGCCCTGCGCCTCGAGGCGGTTACCGTCGAGCGTGTAGGTGAGCCGGGCCTGCTCGGACGGGCAGCAGTTGGCGTCGCCGTCGGCGTAGTGCGACCAGGTCACCGTGACGCCGTCGTCGGAGGCCGAGACGCCCTCGACCGCCGGCGGCCGGCCGCCGCTCGTGCTGGCGCCGGGCTCGTCGAGGCCGGCGACGTGGACGAGCCGGTCGCCGTCGACGTCCCACACGTGCAGGCTGTCGATCGACCCGTTGGCGCCGTAGGCGCACGTCACGTGGACGACAGCCTCCTCGGCGCCGTCGCCGTCGAGGTCGCCGTAGGTCACCTCGGGGTCGACGGTGAGCTGGGTCAGCCGGGCCAGGTCGAGGACCTGGCTCACGCCACCGGACACGTCGATGGCGCTCGGCGGGGCGAAGCGTAGGCCGTCGCTGCACGCCGAACCGGGCTGGGCGACGTCGCCGAAGTCGACGGCGCGGATGCCCTCGGCGCCGGAGGCGGCGGCCGGGGCGGCCTGCTCGACGACGGCCACGGTGCGGGCCTCGTCGACGCTGCGCTCGGAACCGCTGCTGCTCACGGCGGCGAGGAGGGTGAGGGCGGCGACCCCGAAGAGGCCGCTCCGGATCATGGAGGAGTGCTGGTGGGCACGCACGACGTTGTGGATCGCTTCTCTCGCGCCGCGGGGGCGTCCTGCTCGGATGGTGCGCCTGAAACTACAGGATCGAGGCGACCGTCATCGGCCCGTTCGCGCGCTCTCCGCGCGCATTTTCAACGCTTACGGAAGTCGGGCGGGCCGACCAGCACGACCCAGGCGATCAGGCCGAACAGGGCGACGAACAGAGCCGCCCGGATCAGGGCGAACACGGCCCCGATGACGAACTGGAGCGCCAGCCACGCCGTCACGAGGATCACCACGCCGATGACCACGCGGGTGCTCAGGCTCGTCGACTTCCTGGGTTCCACCTGCCGCGCCATGTGGCCACCCTACGGCCGGCCACGCGCTAGTTGGTGTCGCCCGCTACGAGAGCTTGCGGATGACCTCGACGCGCTGCTCGCTGTGGTTGGCGTCGGCACCCTGGACGTCGAGGAGCGCCTCGCGGTCGCGCTCGGCCTCGCGCCGGGCCGCCTCCTTGGAGGCGCCGGCCCGCTCGATGGCGGCATCGATGCCGTGCTCGTGGATGTACTCGGCCCACTCGACCAGCGTAGGCACCATCTCGTCCTCGGGGACAACGGCGACGTTCTGCCCCCGGACGAACAGGTGGCCGCGCTTGCGGCCGGCGGCGATGCCGAGGTCGGCGTCCTTGGCCTCGCCCGGCCCGTTGACGACGCAGCCCATGACCGCCACCTGCAGCGGGATCTCGCGATCGCC
>Ga0126306_10001653_pt1 | contig 12068 bp, 8 predicted proteins | sample Plot27_FD_92592 | JGI IMG/M metagenome (GOLD analysis project Ga0126306, IMG submission 92592) | Serpentine soil microbial communities from UC McLaughlin Reserve, CA, USA - Plot27 | ecosystem: Environmental > Terrestrial > Soil > Grasslands | place: USA: UC McLaughlin Reserve, Lake County...
CCCGAACTGACGGGGTGGAGGCGTGAGGAGGGGACAGGCGCGTTCATCATGATCAACATCGGCGGGGGCGCGGTGGGCGTTCGAGCGCCGGTACGTTGTCGGCGCTCCAGGTCGGGCCCTGGCCGTTGCCGATGACGAAGCCGGGCGGTCACGGCAGGGCGGCGAGGGTGCCGATGGCGGTGAGGGCCGCGAGCTCGCGCCGACCCTCTGCGCCGGCGGCGGCGTCGGGGGCGAGCGCCAGCTCCACGGCCTGCTCGTAGCGGCAGCCGCGGGCGGCCCACGCCGCCGCGGCCTCCTCCCACCGGCCGGTGAGGCCGGGCGCCCAGGGGCCGACCGGCCCGGGCGGCGGCTCGATGTCGTGCCCAGCGCGCTGTAGGTAGCGGCCGAGCTCGGAGAGCGTGCAGCGGTGCCCGACCTCGGTGGCCAGCGCCATCGCCGGGGCCGCTATCGCCGGCATGTCGGAGGGCCGCCCGGCGAGCCAAGCCGCCTCCAGCCGGGCAGCCGTGACCGGCCCCACGAGCGCAACCTCGGAGCTGCCGGACGTGCTGTCGATCGCCGGCCCGAGCACCTCGGCCGCCTCGTCGTGGCGGCCTCGCCGGGCCAGGAGGCGGCCGAGCAGCGAGGCGGCGAGTGGCCGCATGATGCCGGGCTCGCCTGGCCAGTTCACGAGGGTGCGCAGGCCGGCCTCGGCGTCGTCCCACTCGCCGCGGCTGACGCGCACGCCCTGGAGCGTGAGCTCGAGGCGGTAGGCGCCGGCGGTGAACTCGCCGCCCGTGGCGTGCTCGAGGCCCCGCTCGACATAGCGTCGGGCGTCGTCCAGCCGCCCGGCGCGGTAGCTACCCCCGGCGGCGTTGACGCAGGCCCGGGTGGGCAGCTCGTCGCGAGGATCGAGCTGAGCGAGCTCGACGGCCGCAGCGAGGTCGTCCAGGCCGGCGGCGTCACCGAGCGCGAGCCGGCCCGTGCCGCGGTACTGCAGCGCATGGCAGCGCAGGTGGGCCAGCCCCAGGCCCTCGGCCAGCTCGAGCGACCGCGTGGCGTGCTCGACGATCGCCGGGTCCGGCTCCGCGACGGGTCCCACGGTGGCGAGGTCGCTGTGCGCCCGCGCCAGCTCGGCGTGGGCGGTGGCGAGGCGGGCCTCGTCCCCGGGTCCTGCCAGCAGCGGCATCGCCCGGCCGACCGCGGCGGCCGCGGCGCGGGGCCCCTGCGACCAGTACACGGTGCGGGACAGCCAGAGCAGCGCGTCGGCGAGCACCGCCGTGTCGCCCACCGCCTCGGCCGCGGCGACGGCCCGCCACCCCTGCCGGTCGGAGTCGGCGAAGCGGTTGACCATGTAGAGGGCGTACGACAGCTGGCTGGTGGCCACGGCCAGGGCGCGCCCGGCGAGCCCGCCGGGCTGGGCGAGGAGCAGCTCGAGGTGGTGGATGGCCTGCGAGTACGAGCCGAGGCGGATCGCCTCCTCCGCGGCGACTGGCGCGTGGTCGACGACGGCGGCGACGTCGCCCGCCCGTTCGGCGTGGTGGACGAGGCGGGCGGGCTCGACCCCCTCGCGCTTGGCGAGCAAGTCGAGCACCTGCTGGTTGGCCCGCACCCGCCCCGCCGGCGGCAGCGACTCCTCCACCGCCCGGCGCGCCAGCTCGTGGCGGAACCACACGTGGCGCTCGTCGCCGCCCAGCACACCCGCCTCCTCTGCCTCGGCCGTCGCCAGGTGGGCATCGGTGACGAGCTCGGCGAGCACCCAGCGCTCGGCGCGGGACGGCATGACCGCGGCGTGCCGGAGGAGCTGGCGGGCGGCTGGCCCGAGGCCGTCGACGCGCCCGAGGACGGCGTCGCGGACCGTGGGTGGGACCCGCAGATCGCCGGCCGCCAGCACCTCGCTCACGAAGAACGGGTTGCCGTGCGTGACCGCGTACAGCTCGCCGGCCGGGACACCCGTGTCCCGGGCCAGCGCCGCCACCGCATCGAGCGACAGCGGGCCTAGAGCCATGCGGCGCACCGCCGCCCCCGCCACGCTCCCCAGCACCCGGCGGAGTCGGTGGCCGGCCCCCATGTCCTCCTCGCGGTAGGTGACGACGAGCACCGTCGGCAGGCTCGGGGCCCGCCGCGCCAGGAACCGGACCACGTCGAGGGTGGCGTCGTCCGCCCAGTGGAGGTCCTCGACGACCAGGACCGTCGCGGCGTCGGCCAGCACCTCGGGCAGGACGGCGAAGACCCGCTCGGGGTTGGCGCCGCCGGCCAAGGCCTCCGCCAGCCGCCCGCCCAGCTCGTGGGCGACGTCTCGCAATGGGCCCATGGTCCTCGGGGTGACCAGGTCGTCGCACCCACCGACGAGCACCCGGACGCCCCGCCTCGCCGCCCCGTCGGCGAACGCCCGCACCAGCGCGGTCTTGCCGACCCCGGCCTCGCCGGCGACGAGCACGACCGTGCCCGTGCCCCCGGACAGGGCGGCGTCGAGGGCGCCGGCCAGCGTGGCGAACTCGTCGCCACGTTCCAGCAGCTCGGGCACGTCGGCCGGCGAATGGGTGGGCGCCGCTGTCGCCGGCGGCCGGGAGGGGAGGGTTCGGCCGGTGGCCGGGCCACTCGGCCCACCGGCCCGGTCGTCAGCGAGGGGGGCGACGAACCGGTAGCCCCGCCGGTGGACGGTGCGGATGACCCGCTGGGCCCGGCCGTCGTCGCCCACCGCAGCCCGCGCCTGCTTGATACGGGTGGTGAGCGCCGACTCGGTCACGAACCGGGTGCCCCACACGGCGTCGAGCAGCTCCTCCTTGGTGACCACCCGGTCGGCGTGCTCGACGAGTATGCGGAGGACGTCGAAGACCTGGGGCTCGACGGGGACGACCTGCCCGGTACCGCGGCGCCGCAGCTCGAAGGAGCGGGTGTCGAGTTCCAGGTCGGCGAAGGTGTGGATCATGTGCCCGCGCGGGCCCGCGGGCCCTCGCGGATCGTACCGACGCGTCGGCGGCCCCGCCGCCCTACGGCCCAGAGGGCGACCGTGGGTCCCCGGCCGGCCGGTGACGCCCCGCTCCTCGCCTCCTGACTGCGGTGGATCGATCCGACGACCTCCCCGGCCCCGGGCACCGTGTTCCTCCGGACGGACTTCGCTTCTCGCCCCGGTGCGCCCCCCCGGAGACGTCATCGCCGCCGAGGAGGAGGTGATCGGGCGGCGGCAGGACAGGCCGATCACGACCTTGCGCACCACGGTGGTCGACGATGACGGGCGCATCGTCCTCGACGGCCGGGCGGTCACGTGGACGGAGCCGCTGGCTCGGCGGGCCCGTGACCCCCGCGGCGCTGCTGCAGAGGGTGTGGGAGCATGACCCGTCGTGGCGGTGCGCTTCGGTGAGTGCGAGCTGAGTGTCGAGCGCCTGGAGCTACGCCGGGGCGGCCGGCTGGTGCCGGTCGAGCCGCAGGTGTTCGACGTCCTGGCCCACCTGGTCCGGCACCGCAGCCGGCTGGTCCCGAAGACGGAGTTGCTGGACGAGGTGTGGGGGGACCGCTTCGTCTCCGAATCCGCCCTCACGAGCCGCATCAAGTCGGCGCGGCGGGCCATCGGCGACACCGGGCGGGACCAGCGCATCATCAAGACGATCCACCGGCGCGGCTACCGCTTCGTCGCGGACGTCGTCGAGGTCGACGAGGTCGACGAGGTCGCCGGCGACGCTGGCGGGACGACCGTCGCGGCCCGCCGTGCGGCCGCGGGTGCGGCCGCCGCGGGCGGTGGGGGCGCCGGCGGGCCCATGGCCGCGCCGGGCGTCGCCCCGGCGCTCGATGGCCCTGCCGGGGACGCCGCGGGCGGCCCGGGTCGGCCCGAGGGTGACGCCGTGGCGCGGGCCCTGCGGGTCGTCGACGACCTCGCCGCCGGTCGCGGCTCGGCGCTCCGCCTGGAGGGCGGCACCCGCTCGGCGCGCACCGAGCTGCTGCATCGCGTGGCCGACGGCGCCCGGGCCCACTCGATCGCCGTCGGGCGGTCCGCACCGTCGATCACCGGCGCCGATCCCTTCGCCTGCGTCGCCGACGCCCTCGACGAAATGACGCAGCGCCGCCCGGAGCTGCTCGAGGCGCTGCCCCCGGGGTGCCGGGCCGAGCTGGAACGGGCCTTCGCCGGCGGCGCCCCCACGACGCGTCAACGCTGGCTGGTGGCGGTGCGGGAGCTGCTCGTGGTGGCGGGGGAGCGGTGCGGGGCGCTGCTCGTCGTGGACCATCTGGACCAGGCCCCGCCCGAGGCGCTGGCGCTGGTCGACGACGTGGCGCGCCTGTCCCGCGCCCACCGGGTCGCCGTCGTGGCGGCCGGGCGGCCCCATGCCCGGCCCGACGCCTGGTCGGGGGCGGCGCCGGGGCGGTTCGAGGTGGTGGAGGTGGCGTCGGCGACCGCGCCGGGCGATCCGGGTGACGGGGCGGGCGACGACGGCGCCGCGGGCCTCCGGGGCCTCGACCTGCCCGGCGACGTCGCCGACGCGCTCGGGCGGGTGGCCCTGTCGGGCGACCGGTTCGACGAGATGGAGATCCGGGCGGTGACCGGGCAGGACGGCTCGGTGGCGCGGCGGGTGCTGGAGGTGGCGCTGCGGGCCGGCGCCATCGTGACCGAGGCCGACGGCTACCGGTTCGCCGACCCCGTCCTGGCGGGGAGCTTGGCCGCCGCCGTGGCGCCCCACCAGCGTGCCTCCGTGCTCGAGGCCGTCGCCGGACGCCTGGTCGAGCTGGGGGCGCCGCCCGAGCGTGTGGCCGACCGGTTCGCGGCGGCCGGGCGGGCCCCGGCCGCCGCCCCGTTCGCCCTGGAGGCGGCGCGGCGGGCGGCGATCGTCCGGCTGCACCGGGACGTGCTGCGCTGGACGGACATCGCGCGAGACCACGTCACCGGCGCCGACGCGGCCGAGCTGCTGGCCCTGCGGGCCGACGCCCTGGCCGCCGTGGGCGATCCCGGCGCCGTGGCCGCCTACCGGACGGCGCTGGGCGCGGCGGCGCCGGGCGGGGCGCGGGGGCTCCGGGCGCGCCTGGCCCGCGCCGCGCTGTCGGGTGGCGACGTGGCCTCGGCCGAGGAGGCGCTCACCGGCGTCGAGCCCGACGGCGGCCCCGACGATCCCGCCGTGCTGTACGCCCGGGGCCTCCTCGCCTACTTCCGCGGCGACATCGACGCCGCCGAGGCGGCGGTCGACGCGGCCCGGGGCCTGGCGTTCGAGCGGGGCACGCCGACGCAGCTCCTCGACGCCATCACGCTGCAGGGCATGGTGGCCCACAACCGGGGCGAGTGGTTCGATCGCCTCCGGCGCGAGTTGCGGGCGACCGGCGAGGACCCGGCGCTGGCGTCGACGGTGTTCGACTCGCACCTGTGCGTCGCCGAGTACCTGCTCTACGGCCCGACGCCCTACACCGAGGTCATCGCCCTGACCGGGCAGCTCCGAGACCAGGCCGAGCGGATGGGCGCCCGGCCCGCCGCCGCCTTCGCCACGGTCGTTGCCGGCGAGGCCGCGCTCCTCGCCGGCGACCTCGATCGAGCGCGCGCCGAGCTGACCGAGGCGGTGGAGATGCACGCCGCCATCGGGGCCGACACGGGGACCGCGCACGCCCTGCAGCGGCTGGCGGAACTGGAGCTGGCCGTCGGGGACCGGGCGGAGGCGGAGCGATTGCTCCGCCGGGCGCTGCTGCTGGCCCGCTGGTCGCCGCTGGTCCATCACCTGTTGCAGCGGATCTACGGCACGCTCGTCGCCGCCGCCCCCGACCGGGAGGCGGCGCTGGCCGTCGTGGACGAGGCCGTGGAGGCAGCCGACGCGCACAACGCCTGCATGGTGTGCCACGTGATGATCGCGGTGCCGGCGGCCATCGCCTGCGCCGAGGGCGGGCGGCTCGACGAGGCCCGCCGGTGGCTGGCCCAGGCCGAGGCCGCGGCCGTGCTGTGGCAGGGGACGGCCTGGCAGGGCGCGGTGCGTGAGGCGCGGGCGCACGTCAGCAGGGCCGAGGGCGACCCGTCGGCGGCCGCCCGCCTGCTCACCGAGGCGGCGGCCCTGTTCGCCGCCGCCGGCCAGCCCCTCGACGCCCAGCGCTGCCAGGAGGCGTCCGAGGCCGTCGACGCCTGACCGCCCGGCTCCGCCCCGCCCCGCCCCGGACCGGACGGTGGTCGGCGGGGTCCGGTCAGCCGCCGCGGGCGCGGCGGGCGAGGACGGCGGTGGTGGCGGCCAGGGCGGCCGCCGCCAGGGCGACGAGGGCCAGCCAGCACGGGACCGGGCTCCCGGCGAAGGCGCCGGCGGGGGCCGTCGGGGCGTCGAGGCCGAGAACGCGGCCGAGCGCCTCGAAGGCGTGGCGGTTGGCCAGCACGGTGCTGAGCAGGCGGCCCGGCGTCGCCATGGCGTCGACGGGGACGATCGCACCGGCGAAGAGCACCTGCGGGAAGCAGAGCATCGGCAGGGCCAGGGCAGCCTGGGCGGTGTCGGTGACGGTCGCCGAGGCGAGCAGGCCGAGGGCGAGCGCCGCCGTGGACTCGAGCAGCAGCGTCCCGGCGAGTGTCAGGTAGGCGCCGGCGCCCAGCGGCGGGAGCCGGTCGAGGGCGCGCAGCACGCCCAGCAGCACGGCGGTGACAAAGGCCAGCACCGGGAGGAGGGCCGTCACCTTGGCCGCCACGTAGGCGCCGACGCGCGCGCCGGCGAGGTGTTCCCGCCGGAACACGGCCAGCTCGCCCACGACCTGCAGCAGCCCGTAGGTCAGCCCGAAGAAGAAGCCGGCGAACGCGACCCAAAACACGGTCTGGGTCGAGCCGGTTCCGGCCGTGTCGCCGCCCGCGAACGCGCCGGGCCGGAACAGCATGGCCATCATCGCCGTCACCAGGGCGGGGGAGCCGAGCAGCACCGCCAGCGTCAGGCGGTTCCGCACGAGGACGTCGGCATTGCGGCGGGTGAGGAGCCACCACTGCCGCACCGGGCCGGGCCGGGGGACCTCGGGTGCGGCGGGCGCCGGTGCCGGGGCCGGGGCCGCCGAGGACGGCGGGGGCTGGGGCCGGTGCGCGGCGAAGCGGTCGGCCAGCTCGCGAGCCGGGCTGGCGGCGATTTTCGTGTAGACCTCGGCCAGTTCGCCGACGCCGAAGTGCGTCCGGGCGGCCCCCACCGGCCCGGCGAAGGCCAGGTGCCCGTCCGCCGCCAGGAACACGACGCGGTCGCAGCGCTCGACGACCGCGGGGTCGTGGGTTGTGAGCACGACCGTCACGCCGTCCGCGGCGAGCCGGCGCAGGAGGGCGACGACCTCGGCGGACGTGGCGGGATCGAGGCCCGATGTGGGCTCGTCGAGGAAGAACGACCGGGGGTGGGTGAGCAGCTCGGCGGCGATGCTGGCCCGCTTCCGCTGCCCGCCCGACAGCGCCCGCACCGGGACCTCGGCCCGGCCGTCGAGGTCGAGAGCGCGCAGCGTCCCGTCGACGGCGGCGTCAACGGCCTCGCGTGGCGTGCCGGCCGGCAGGCGCAGCGCGGCGGTGTAGCGGAGCGTCCGGCGCAGCGGCAGCTCGCGGTGGATCACGTCGTCCTGGGGGACGTACCCGACCCCGATGCCCGGCGTGCGCCGGCCGCCGACCGTGACGCCGTCGTGGGTGACGCGGCCGTCGGTGGGGGCCCGCAGGCCGGCGAGCAGCCGGAGCAGCGTCGTCTTCCCCGTCCCGGAGCCGCCGGCGATCGCCACCAGCTCGCCGGGCTCCACCGCAAGCGACACGTCGGTGAGGGTCCGGCGGCCGCCCGCCCGCTGGCTCACGCCACGGGCCTCGACGCGTGCCCCTCGACGGGTGGCCCCGGCCGTGGGCCCGTCCGGGTGGGCCGCCGCAGCGGACGTCCCGCGCGGGACGGCGGACGCGGGCGTGACGTCGAGGAGGAGGTCGGTCATCGTGTGGCCCTTTCTCCGTCGGGGCGCCGACGCGCCGGTGGCCGGCACGGGGCCGGCCACCGGCGACGGCGTCAACCGGCGTCGACCTCGATGGTCACCGGCACCCGGTTGGTGATGACGTCGTAGACGGCGGAGCGGTCGCGGGAGCGCTCGACGAGCTGGCGCAGCTTGTCGGCGGGGGCGTCGCCCCGGACCGTGAAGCGCACGGTGATGCCCTGGTAGCCGTTGCGGACGTCAGGGTCGAGGCCGAGCAGGCCGTTGAGGTCGATGTCGCCCTCGACGGTCGTGCGAACCTCGGTGAGCGTCACGCCGCGGGCGGCGGCGATGTTGGCCAGGCCCGCCGTGAGGCAGGACGCCAGGGCGTGGAGCACGAACTCGACCGGCGTCGGGCCGTTGTCCCGGCCGACGAGGACGGCGGGGTGGTCGGCGTCGAAGACCCAGGTGTGTTCGTGGGAGCGTTCCTCGCCGACGCCGTAGAAGTCGCCGATGGTGCTGCGGCTGTGGGTGCCGCGGGCCCACTCGTTGCGCGCCCGGAACTGGAAGTGGGCGGCCTCAGGGGCCTGCTTCACCGCGTCGAGCGTGGCGAAGAGGGTGGCGGTGTCGACGCCGTTGCGGGTGCCGTCGTCGGTCTGGGTGATGGTCATGTCGTAGGTCCTCTCGTCGGTTCTGCGTCTCGGGATGGGTGACGGGCACGGCCGGCCGATCGGCGCGGCCGCCCCGGGGGTCAGGTGATGCGGTCGGTCGGTTGTCGGCGGCCCCGCCGGCCGAAGCGGGTGTGGCGCCGTGGCGTGCGGGCGGCACTCGCCCGCTCGAGCTCGGCCTGCCGGTCGGTGGCCAGGGCCCGGACCAGCTCGGGGGAGTAGAAGTGCTGCATGGGTGTCTCCTTGGTCGTGACTCATTGGGATGGACGGACGGAATGGATGACGGACGCCCGGTCGGCGTCTCCGGTCAGGCGACCGCCAGCGATCGGCGGTCGGTGGGGGCGGGTCGGTCGGCGAGCGCCGCGGCCTCGGCCTCGATGGCGGCGGCGAGGCGTCGCTGGAGCGCCGTGAACTCGTCCTGCGGCGGGTAGGCGGCCAGGGCGGAGGTGATGGCGAAGATCTCGCGCCGGGCGTCGTCGGCCTGGCGCCGGTAGTCGTCGAGGGCGGCGGCCAGCGGTCGACCGGACCGCAGCGACTCGTCGAGTGCGGTGGCGAGCAGGTCGGCGTCGCGGTAGGCGTCGCTGATGCCGTGGCCGGTGATCGGGTCGCGGTGGTAGAGGGCGTCGCCCACCAGCGCCCAGCCCGGGCCCCACGCCTGGCGGACCTGGTTGGGCAGCCGCACCGAGCCCCGCACCGGCGACGTCCGCCGGGCCGGGACCAGGCGCTCGGCCAGGGCCGGGGCGACCCGGCCGAGCAGGGTCTCGAACCAGGTGGCGGTGTCGGGGGCGTCGCGGCGGGCGGCGAGCGACACGCCGGCCGGGACGCACACCCAGATGCAGGCCTCGCCCCCGTGGGTCGGGAAGATGCCGGACAGCGCCCGCTCCCCGGGGAAGAACTCGATGCCCGGCCAGGCCGGGCCGGCGAAGTAGGCGTAATGGGCGGCGCTGTCGGTCGGCCGGGCGTCCACCACGGGGGCGCCCACCCAGCGGGCGACCGGCGAGTGCAGGCCGTCGGCGCCCACCACGACCCTGGCGTCGACCTCCACGGCCCGGCCCCCGGCGTCGCGGGCGTCGAGCCCGACCACCCGGCCGGTGACGTCGCGCCGCAGGCCGGTGACGGTGGTGCCGGCGAGCAGGGTGGCGCCGGCGTCGACGGCGGCCCGGGCGACGATCGTGTCGAGGACGTGGCGGCGGGGGGCGACGAGGAGGTCGACGCCGGCCCGCTCCTTGACGGGGCGGGTGTCGGGCCCGTCCGCCGTGTGGAACGTGACCTGGCGGATGGCGGGGGCCCCGCTCGCCAGGACGTCGTCCAGCAGGCCCCAGCGCCGGAGCTGGACCACGCCGCTGCGGGCGATCGAGTGGGTCGAGAGCGTGTCGCTCGGGAACGTCGCCCGGTCGAGCACGACCACGTCGTGGCCCATGCGGGCCAGCAGCATGGCCGTGGCGGCGCCGCCGGCTCGGGCGCCGACGACGGCGACGTCGTGTCGAATCCGGAGGGCGGTGCCCATCGTGGTCGTCTCCTGCGTGTCTCGGGTGGGGGCGTGTGACTACGACCCGAACTCTGAGGCCACGGGGCGCCGCGTCCTTGGAGACGGTGTGATGGTGTCCTGGAGATCCCTGGAGGCGGGGGCGGGGAACGGGCGCGGTGCCGGGGCGCGACGGCCGGCCGGCGAGCGGCCGGTCGTCGTCCCGGCCGTCGGCGGTAGGACGACGTGACGTGACCGACGACGGCGAGGGCACGGCCGCGAGGGGACGGCCAGGGCGGTGGTGTTGGAGCAGTTCGGCGCGCCCCTCCGGGCGGTCGAGCTGCCGGTGCCGGCCTCGTCACCGTCTTCCCCCTCGTCGAGGCCACGGCGGCGATGAGGCCGTCGCCGCCGGGGCGGTGATGAAGGCGGTCCTGTCCGGGGCCCGATCGCGGGGGCTACAGCGGTGTGACCTCGAGGGCCGCGACCGAGGCGGGGTCGGAGATGATCTCGATCGTCGTGACGCGGTGGGCGGTGATGCCCATGGCGAGGGCGCCGACGACCCGGCCGTCGGTGCGCACGACCATGCCGGGCAGGCCGTCGATGATCGCCGGCTCCGACATCCGGGCCCGGGCCGAGAACATCGAGGCGCCCCGGGCCACCGCCTCGGCGCCGCGGACGATGTGCAGGCCGCCGGGGGTCGGGGTGTCCGAGCGCAGCACGACGTCGGGGTCGAGGACGGCGAGCAGCCCGTCGAAGTCGCCCTGACGGGCCGCGGCCAGGAAGGCCTCGACCACCCGGCGGTGGCGGGCGGGGTCGGCCGGCGACTCGACCCGGGCGCCCTGGACCCGCCGCCGGGCGCGGCTGGCGAGCTGCCGGGCGGCGGCGGGGGAGCGGTCGACGATCGGCGCGATCTCGTCGAAGGGCACGGCGAACATGTCGTGGAGGACGAACGCCAGCCGCTCCGCCGGCGCCAGCGTGTCGAGCACGACCAGCATGGCCACGCCGATCGAGTCGGACAGCACGGCCTGGTCGTCGGGAGGGGCGGTGTCGGCGGGCCCAGCGCCGAGCCCGCCCTCGAGCCCCGCCGCCCCGCCCGCGAGGGCGGCGTCGACCCCCGCCCCGGCGCCCGTGGCCGCCGGGGGCAGCGGCTCCTCTGGGCGCGTCCGGCGGGTGCGCAGCATGTTGAGGCACACGCGGGACACCACCGTGGTCAGCCAGCCGCCCGGGTTCTCGATGGCCTCCGTGTCGGTGGACGAGCGCGACAGCCGCAGCCACGCCTCCTGCACGGCGTCGTGGGCCTCGCTCGTCGAGCCCAGCATCCGGTACGCCACCGCCTGCAGGTGTGGGCGGTGGGCCTCGAAGTGCGTCGCCAGCCAGTCCTGGGAGTCCATCGGTCACGTTCCTCCGTCGGCTCGTGTCAGCACCTTGACCGATCCCGTCGGTCGGATGTGACAGAGGAGGACCCATGGCCCGCATCCCCCGAGTGCCCGCCCGCCAGGCGGGGCTGAACGCCAGGCTCGCCTTCTACTTCACCCGCAAGGGCATGAAGCAGATGTCGGGCCGCGACCTCGACAACGCCATCGAGCCCCTCGAGGTGTACGCCAACGCTCCCAAGCTGTTCAAGGGCTACGCCGCCCTCGAGCAGGCGACCGCCAAGCCGAAGTCCCTGCCCAAGCGCCTGCAGGCGCTCGGCGAGCTGAAGGCGGCCACGCTCGTCCAGTGCGAGTACTGCATCGACCTCGGCTCGCAGGTATCCCGCACGTGGGGGCTCACGGACGAGGAGCTGCTGGCGCTGCCGACCTACCGCACCAGCCCGCTCTTCGACGACCTCGACCGGCTGGTGATGGACTACGCCGTCGGCATGTGCCGCACACCGGCCGACGTGCCCGAGTCGCTGGTCGCCGACCTGCGCCGCCACCTGTCCGACCTGCAGCTCGTCGAGCTGACCCACCTGATCGCCATCGAGAACCACCGGGGCCGGTTCAACCATGCCCTCGGTGTCGGCGCGGCCGGCTTCAGCGAGGGCATGGTGTGCGCCGTCCCCGCCCTGGTCGAGCAGGCCTCGGCCAACTAGCCACCCGTGCGGGCCCGGCCCGTCGGCGCGGAGGACG
>Ga0126306_10001654_pt1 | contig 12065 bp, 16 predicted proteins | sample Plot27_FD_92592 | JGI IMG/M metagenome (GOLD analysis project Ga0126306, IMG submission 92592) | Serpentine soil microbial communities from UC McLaughlin Reserve, CA, USA - Plot27 | ecosystem: Environmental > Terrestrial > Soil > Grasslands | place: USA: UC McLaughlin Reserve, Lake County...
CTCGGTGTAGAAGCGCGAGAAATGCTGGCCGACGATCTCGTCCGCCGTGTAGCCCTTGAGGCGCTCGCCGCCGGCGTTCCAGCTCGTCACGACGCCGTTCGGGTCGAGCATGTAGAGCGCGTAATCGGTGACGCCGCGCACGAGAAGGCGCAGCTGGCGCTCGCTCTCGCGCAGCGCCTCCTGGGCGGCGCGGCGCTCGGTGATGTCGCGGGTGATCTTGGCAAAGCCCAAGAGCTCGCCGCTCTCGTCACGGATGGCGTCGAGCGTCACCGAGGCCCAGAAGCGGCTGCCGTCCTTGCGGATGCGCCAGGCTTCGGCCTCGTAGCGGCCCTCGCGCCGGGCGGTCTCGAGGACGCGGGCCGGCAGGCCCGCGGCGCGATCCTCCTTGCCGTAGAAGCGCGAGAAATGCTGGCCGATGATCTCGTCCGGCCGATAGCCCTTCATCCGCTCGGCGCCGGCGTTCCAGTTGGTGATGATGCCGGCCGGATCGAGCATGTAGATGGCGTAGTCGACCACGCCTTCGACGAGCAGCCGGAAGCGGCGTTCGCTCTCCCGCAGCGCCTCCTGCGCCGCCATCCGCTCGGTGATGTCGCGGGTGACCTTGGCGAAGCCGATCAGGCGACCCTGGCCGTCGCGGATCGGCTCGACGACGGCGTTCGCCCAGAAGCGGCTGCCGTCCTTGCGGACCCGCCAGCCTTCGGCCTCGAAATGCCCTTTCGCCTCCGCCTCCCGGAGGGCCTTCGCCGGCCGGCCGGCCGCCTGGTCCTCGGGCATGAAGAACTTCGAGAAATGCTGGCCGATGATCTCGCTCGGCCGATAGCCCTTGAGCTTCTGCGCGCCGGAGTTCCAGCTGACGACGTAGCCGGCCGGATCGAGCATGTAGATCGCATAATCGGTGACGGCGTCGATCAGCAGCTGGAGCCGCAGGCCGTCGTCGATGGCGGGGGATTGTGCTTCAGCGGTCAACGCATATGCTCTGGCGGCAAGCGCGATGCGGTCAGAGCCGACATCACGCCGTATACCACGCCCCTTGGGGGACCCATAGCGCTACGCTCCGACCGAGACAACCCGAGCCCTCTCTGCGGCCGGCCAATGCCATGAACGCGAGACGCCTTTCCCTTCCGCGGCGGCTGTCGGCGCCGCTTGCCGCCGGCGCGCTGCACCGGCTCGGATCGTCCGGCGACCCCGAGGAGAACGGCGGGCCGGGCGCCCCGGCTTCCTCCCCGGACCCCGCCGGGCGCGAGGACCTGCCGTTCCGGGTCGAGCTCTGGAACGAGGCCCGGACCGCGGTCGAGCAGGTCTTGGCGGTGACGGCGAGCGGCGGCATCGGTTATGCGGCGTTCTACGCCGCGACGCGCGAGCTGCCGCAACGCTACATCACGCTGCGTCACAAGCACCGTATCGTCTCGCGCTGGAACGGGCCCGGGCATTGAAGACGCCCGCATCCGCCATGCCGGGGGCGTCCGCGATGAACGCGCATCGGCCGGATCAGTCGCAGAAGGTCTTGCGGATGAGCGATCGGCCGCAGCCGGGCGACGCCCTCCCGTACCATGTCGAGCTGTGGCATGCGGCCGATCGCGCCGGTGTCGAGCAGGTGCTGGGGCGGGCGTCCGGCATCGCGCTGGCCCGCGCGATCTTCACGGCGGCGTCGAGCGAGCGCCCGGACCGGCGGATCACGGTGCGCCGCAGCCGGCACATCCTCGCCGATTCGGCCACCTGACCCCGTAAAACGAGCCTGCGGCGCTTCCGGCTGGGGACATCCGGCGCCTGCGACGTTGGTCGCGTTTGACGGCTTTCGCAGACCGTCTATAGAAAACCTCAACAAGTTTATGCAAAAAGCATGCCGCGGAGGGCGTCGCCCGTCCGCCAAGGGGTGTCGGGATGGCTTTGTCGCAGCGGTTGGAAATTCGCCAGGGCCAGTCCCTGGTGATGACGCCGCAGCTCCTGCAGGCGATCAAGCTGCTCCAGCTCTCCCATCTCGACCTTGCCGCCTATGTCGACGCCGAGCTCGAGCGCAACCCGCTGCTCGAGCGGGTCGAGGAGGAAGGGCCGCCCGAGACCCTAGGCCCGGCTCATGAAGATTCCCCTTCCGCCGAGCCTTCCGAGGGCGACGGCGGCGACGCCGGCGAGGGCGACGCGCCGGCCGACAACTGGCTCACCGAGGATCGCGGCGCGAGCCGGGCCGAGCTCGAAGGCGAGCACGACACGAGCTTCGAGAACGTCTTCCAGGACGAGGTGCCGGACCGCGCCCCGCCGGCCGGCGGCGACGCCGTCACGCTCACCGCGTCGCCGTGGTCGAACGCCGGCGGCGGCGGCCTCGACGGCGAAGCCCCGGACTTCGAGGCGACGCTCGCGAGCGAGGCAAGCCTGCACGACCACCTCGCGGCGCAGCTCGATCTTGCGACCGTCGACCCGGCCGAGCGCCTGATCGGGCGCCATCTCGTCGACGCCGTGAACGAGGCCGGCTACCTGACCGAAACCGTCGCGGACATCGCCGATCGTCTCGGGGCCGAGTCGGCGACGGTCGAGCGGGTGCTGCGGCTCGTCCAGGGCTTCGAGCCCTCAGGCGTCGCGGCGCGCGACCTCGCCGAGTGCCTGACGATCCAGCTCCGGGAGCAGAACCGCTTCGACCCGGCGATGGCGGCCCTCGTCGGGCGGCTCGACCTCGTCGCGAAGCGCGATTTTCCGGCCCTGAAGCGCCTCTGCGGCGTCGACGACGAGGATCTGGCCGAGATGCTCGCCGAGATCCGCGCTCTCGACCCGAAGCCCGGGCGCGCCTTCGCGGGCAGCCCGGTCCAGATCCTCGTCCCGGACGTGTTCGTGCGTCCGGCTCCCGACGGCAGCTGGATCGTCGAGCTCAACTCCGGCACGCTGCCGCGGGTGCTGATGAACCAGAGCTACTACGCCAAGGTCTCGCGGACGCTGAGCAAGGACGCCGACAAGGCCTTCATCACCGAGTGCCTGCAGACCGCGAACTGGCTCACCCGCTCGCTCGAGCAGCGGGCGAAGACGATCCTCAAGGTCGCAAGCGAGATCGTGCGCCAGCAGGACGGGTTCTTCGCCAACGGCGTCGCGCATCTGCGCCCGCTCAACCTCAAGACCATCGCCGACGCCATCGGCATGCACGAATCAACGGTGTCGCGGGTGACCTCGAACAAGGCGATCGGGACGAACCGTGGCACCTTCGAGATGAAGTACTTCTTCACCGCCGCGATTGCGGGCGCGGCCGGGGTCGACGCGCATTCCTCGGAGGCCGTGCGGCACCGCATCCGGCAGCTCGTCGAGGCCGAGGGCACGCGCATCCTGTCCGACGACGCCCTCGTCCAGAAGCTCCGCCGCGAGGGCGTCGACATCGCCCGCCGGACCGTCGCCAAGTACCGCGAATCGCTGCGGATTCCGTCCTCGATCGAGCGCCGCCGGGAGAGCCAGTCGGCTCGCCCGACGGCAGGCGCTGCCGCCATGGACTTGGCAAGCGCCGCGTCCTAACCCACATCGCAAGGTGCAGCCCCGGCCGGCGGCGGGCCGCCACGCGGTCGCCACGCCGGCGCCACGTGGGCGAGGGATCAAGAGCCCCCGAATCGCGGCCGGGCAGGCGGGAGGGACGATTGATGGGCTTGCGGGTCTCCGGCAAGAATCTCGACGTCGGCGAGGCGCTGCGCGGCCAGGTCGAGGCCCGCGTCGCGAGCGCGCTCGGGAAGTACTTCGACGGCGACTATTCGGGCCATGTCACGGTCGCCAAGGACGGCGCCGGGTTCCGCACCGAGTGCGTGCTGCACCTCACCTCCGGGATCACGCTCGAAGCCTCGGGCGCGGCGCCGGACGCCTATGCGAGCTTCGACCAGACGGCCGAGCGCATCGAGAAGCGCCTGCGGCGCTACAAGCGGCGGCTGAAGGACCGCCCGGCCGGGACCGGGAAGCGGCCGGACGGGTCGCTCGAGGGCGCCTATGCGGTCCTCGAATCGCCCGCCGACGAGCTTGTCGAGGACGGCGAATACCACCCCGTCGTCATCGCCGAGACGACGCGGCCGATCCACCGGCTCTCCGTCAGCGACGCCGTCCTCGAGCTCGATCTCACCGGCGCCCCCGCCGTCGTGTTCCACCACGCCGGCACCGGCCGGGTGAACGTCGTCTATCGCCGCCATGACGGGGCGATCGGCTGGATCGACCCGCCGGAGGGGCGGTCCTGAACCGGGCCGCCCTGGCCTGAAGATTGCGTTGCACCAACACCGATAAGGCGCCGCGACGCGGCGGCGAGTGATCCTTCGATGCCCCTGCTCGAATTCCTGACGCCCGAGGCGGTCGTTCCGGCGATGCGCGTTCCCGGCAAGAAGCAGGCGCTGCACGAGCTCGCCGCGCATGCGGCGCGCCTCACCGGCCTCGACGAGCGCGCCGTCTTCGACACGCTGCTGCAGCGCGAGCGCCTCGGCTCGACCGGCATCGGCGAGGGCATCGCCATCCCGCACGGCAAGCTCGCCGGGCTCGCGCACCTGTTCGGGCTCGCGGCGCGGCTTGACAAGCCGATCGATTTCGAGGCGCTCGACGGGCAGCCGGTCGACGTCCTGTTCCTGCTGCTCGCGCCCGAGGGCGCCGGCGCCGACCATCTCAAGGCGCTCGCCCGCGTCGCGCGGGCGCTGCGCGAGCCCGGCATGCTCGACCGCATCCGCAAGACCCGCGACGCCGACGCGCTCTACGCCGTGCTCAGCCAGACGAGCGCGCCAAGGGCGGCTTAACGTGAGGCGGATCGCCCGAAGGCGATGGAAGGATTGCTGGCCGAACGGGGGATAGGGCGATGAAGAAAGCGAGCGCTCGCCGGACGCTTCGGATCGGCATCGCCAGCGTCGAGGAGATGAAGGCGCGCAGCATGGCGATCGCCCGCGGCGAGGTGAAGCCCGCGAGCGATGAGCCGAAGATCTGGTTCCCCTCCGCCGAGAGCCTCGGAAAGGTGCTTTCGAACAAGAACCGGGAGCTCCTGGCGCGGATTAGCGATGCGCGCCCGCAGTCTCTTCAGGCCCTCGCCGACCTGACCGGGCGCGAGGTGTCGAACCTGTCGCGCACGCTCAAGACCATGGAGCTCTACGGGCTCGTCGCGTTGAAGCGCGGTCCGCGGGGGTCGATCCGGCCGGAAGTGCCCTACGATGAGGTCGACGTGCGCCTTCCGCTTCGCGTCGCCGCGGAGTAGCGGCGGCGGCGGGGAGCCGTTACAAGCGCGCCGTCCCGCCACCACTGCCGGAGTGCCGCCCGCAATGTCCGCCGAGCCGGCCTATGTCCATCGCGAGCTGTTCCCGCTCGGCCCGGACCCGACGCCCTACCGCAAGCTCACCGCCGACGGCGTGCGCGTCGAGCGGCTCGGCGCGCGCGAGATCGTCGTCGTCGAGCGCGAAGCGATCCGGCGGCTCACCGAGGAGGCGATGGTCGACATCAACCATCTCCTGCGGCCGGGGCACCTTCGCCAGCTCGCCGCGATCCTCGACGATCCCGAGGCGACGGGAAACGACAAGTTCGTCGCCTACGACCTTCTGAAGAACGCGAACATCGCCGCCGGCGGCGTCCTGCCGATGTGCCAGGACACCGGCACCGCGATCGTCATGGGCAAGAAGGGCAGGGCGATCGTCACCGACGGCACGGACGAGGGTGCGATCGCCGAAGGTATCCGCGACGCCTACCTGAAGAAGAACCTGCGCTACTCGCAGGTCGCGCCGCTGTCGATGTTCGAGGAGGTCAACACGCGCTCGAACCTGCCGGCGCAGATCGAGATCTATGCCGAGGGTGAGGACGCCTACAAGTTCCTGTTCGTAGCGAAGGGCGGCGGCTCGGCGAACAAGACCTTCCTCTACCAGGCGACGCCGGCGGTGCTGACGAAGGCGCGGCTGATGCCGTTCCTCAAGGAGAAGATCCTGACGCTCGGCACCGCCGCCTGCCCGCCCTATCACCTCGCCATCGTCATCGGCGGCCTCACCGCCGAGCAGACACTGAAGACCGTGAAGCTCGCCTCGACGCGCTATCTCGACGCGCTGCCGACCGAAGGCTCGGAAGCCGCGCACGCCTTCCGCGACCTCGCCATGGAGGCCGAGGTGCACGGCATGACCAGGCGCTCGGCGTCGGCGCCCAGTTCGGCGGCAAGTATTTCTGCCACGACGTCCGCGTCATCCGGCTGCCGCGCCACGGCGCCTCGCTGCCGATCGGGCTCGGCGTCTCGTGCTCGGCCGACCGCCAGGCGCTGGGCAAGATCACCCGCGACGGCGTGTTCCTCGAAGAGCTCGAGGCGAACCCGGCGCGCTACCTGCCCGAGATCGACGAGGGCGCGCTCGGCGGCGAGGTCGTGCGCGTCGATCTGAACCGGCCGATGTCCGACATCCTCGGCACGCTGACGCGGCACCCGATCCGCACGCGCCTTGCGCTCGACGGCCCGATGATCGTCGCCCGCGACATCGCCCATGCCAAGATCCGCGAGCGGCTCGAGCGCGGCGAGCCGATGCCGGACCATTTCAGGAACCACCCGATCTACTATGCCGGCCCGGCGAAGACGCCGGCGGGCTATGCGTCCGGCTCCTTCGGCCCGACGACCGCGGGGCGCATGGACAGTTTCGTCGACCCCTTTCAGGCGAAGGGCGGCTCGATGGTGATGCTCGCCAAGGGCAACCGCTCGAAAGAGGTGCGCGAGGCCTGCCAGAAGCACGGCGGCTTCTATCTCGGCTCGATCGGCGGCCCGGCGGCGCGCCTCGCGCAGGACTGCATCCGCAAGGTCGAGGTCGTCGAGTACCCCGAGCTCGGCATGGAATCGATCTGGAAGATCGAGGTCGAGAACTTCCCCGCCTTCATCGTCATCGACGACAAGGGCAACGACTTCTTCCGCGAGCTGAATTTGGGATGATTGCATCCCCGCTGCTTCGCTGAAGGAGGTCGCGGTGGAACTCGCGTTCCCGCTGGAATTCGTCGTCGCAGGCACGCCAGTGTCCTTCCAGGCCGCGCGCGCCGAGGCGAAGGCGGAATGGAAACTCCGCGTTCGCGACGCGAGCCGGCAGGCCTTGCCTGAAGACTACTTCGCCTCCGGGGGCCGCATCGCCGTGACGCTGTTCTATTTCCCGGCCGCCGCGATGCAGGGCGATCTCGACAATATCGTCAAGCTTGTGCTCGACGCGTTAAGCGCTCACATCTATGTGGACGACGGGCAGGTAGAGCGCATTCTCGTGCAAAGGTTTGAACCCGGGAACGTGTTCGAGTTCGCCTCTCCAACCGCAGCGCTGGCAGACGCCCTGAGTCGACACAAGCCCGTGCTTTACGTACGTATCAGCGACCGTCCCTTTGAGGAGTTGACGTGAGTCTCAGCGTGCCTGAGAGCGCCGTGCTCGAGAATGTCCTGCCGGAACTCGAGGCCGACGGGTTCGAAGTCTATGCTCGGCCGGCTGGCCATCTGCTGCCCTCGTTCATGCGAACCTATGTGCCGGATGCGATCGCGCTTCGCGAGGGCAGAAAGCTTGCGATCGAAGTGCTCAGCGACGAGCCTTCGGCAAAGCGCAAGCTGGCGCATATCCAGGAGCTGTTCTCAAAGCAGAAGGATTGGGAGCTCCGCGTCTATTGGCTCAGCCCGAACGACCGATCGCAGGCCGTCGAAGCCGCGCCGCTCGAATCGATCGACAATGCCATCGAGAGCGTTCATGAGCTTGCGGAGGAAGGTCGGACTGCCCCGCTTTCTTGATGGCGTGGTCCGCATTCGAGGCGCTCGGGCGAATCCTGCTGCCGGAAAAATTCACGAGGCCGCAAACGCCCGGCCGGCTCGTCGAGGTCTTGGCCGCCGAAGGGCAGCTCACCCCGACCGAAGCCGACCGGCTCCGGCACCTCGTTCAGGTTCGAAACAAGCTGATCCATGGCGGCCTGCAAGAGACGGTTGGCACCGCGGAGCTTTCAGACTTCGTGCGCGTCTTGCGCTTTTTGCGCGGACTAGCGAAATCTCCGGACGACGGCCCCCGCCCTTCTTAGGTTCAGATCGGAACGATGAGCCGGAAGCGACCCGCGACGTTCGGGGCATTATTGATCTTCGCCGGCCCGGCGCTTGCGGCGCCCGGCGACGAGCTGTGCAAGCGCGACCTGTTCATGGCCGACGCCGGCATCTCGGGGAGCTACCGCTCGCTCGAGATGGGCGGCACGAAACCGGAAGAGCAGTGCGCCGCCTGGCGCCGCCACGTCGAGGCGCTGAAGAAGGCGAGCGCGGCGTATGGGCGCTGCGGGGAGGGTGCCGTGAAGGCGCGCAAGACGGCCGAGCTCAACAGCTCAGCGGCGGATTTCCAGCGGCTCATCGGGGAGCGCTGCAAGGGGAAGTGACCCCGTGTCATCGCCGGGCTTGACCCGGCGATCCCGGTCCCGACACGCTGCGCTCAAGGACCTCCCTTGTCATCGCCGGGCTTGACCCGGCGATCCCGGTCCCGACACGCTGCGCTCAAGGGCCTCCCTTGTCATCGCCGGGCTCGTCCCGGTGATCCCGATCCCGACACGCTCCGCTCAAGGGCCTCCCTTGTGCCGGGCTTGACCCGGCGATCCCGGTCCCGACACGCTGCTCAAGGGTCGAGATGGCCGGGTCAAGCCCGGCCATGACAGCGGAGAGCGTTCAGCGAGGCCCTCGGGCCCTCACCCGGTCGGCTTCGCCGACTCGACCTCTCCCGTTTCACGGGAGAGGTGAATCAGCGCCCCGTCTTCACCCTCGTCCACGCCCGCGTGACGATGCGCTGCGAGCGCTCGTCATAGGCGGTGTTGGTGAACAGGCGCCGGAACGTCGCCTCGTCCGGGTAGACGCCGGGATTGTTCAGGATCTCCGGGTTGACGAATTGCTTCGCGGCGAGGTTGCCGGAGGCGTAGGCGACGAAATTGGTGTTCTGGGCCGCGACCTCGGGGCGCATCAGGTAGTCGATGAAGGCGTGCGCCTCGTTGACGTTCTTGGCGTCGGCCGGGATGGCGATCGAGTCGAACCACATCAGCGCGCCCTCGCGCGGGATGACGTAGCCGATCTCGACGCCGTTCTTCGCCTCCTCGGCGCGTTTCTTCGCCTGCAGCACGTCGCCCGAGTAGCCGACGGCCATGCAGATGTCGCCGTTGGCGAGCGCGTTGATGTACTCCGAGGAGTGGAACTTCTGCACCGCGCCGCGGATGCGGAAGAGCTGCTCGCCGGCGCGGTTCAAGTCGTCAAGGCGCTTCGAATCGGGGTTGAGCCCGAGCCAGTTGAGCACGTTCGGAACAATGTCCTCGGGCGCGTCGAGGATCTGGACGCCGCAATCCTTGAGCTTCGAGATCACCTCCCAGCGCAGCATCAGGTCCCAGGTGTTGAGGGCCTGGTTGCCGAGGCGCTGGCGGACCTTCTGCATGTTGAGGCCGATGCCGGTCGTGCCCCACATGTAGTTGACGCCGTACTGGTTGCCGGGGTCGTAGACCTGGAGGCGCTGCATCACCTCGGGCCACATGTTCTTGAGGTTTCCCAGCTTCGCCTTGTCGAGCTTCGCGAACACGCCGGCCTGGATCAGCCGCTGCAGGAACGGCCCCGTGGGCACGACGACGTCGTAGCCGGACTTGCCGGCAAGCAGCTTCGTCTCGACGATCTCGTTGTTGTCGTAGGTGTCGTAGGTGACCTTGATGCCGGTCTCCTTGGTGAAGCTCTCGAGCACCTTCGGGTCGATGTAGTCGGACCAGTTATAGACGTTGACGACGCGCTCCTGCGCGAGAGCAGCGCCGCAGGCGAGGGTCGCGACGGCGGCGAGGGCCGAGAGGGCGGCGCGCAGCATCGGGCGCATCTCCGTCTTGTCTGTTGCGCCGGAAGCTAGGGATTCCGGCCGGCCGGGACAACCCGGGTCGCGCCGGCGGACGGCGCCTCAATTGCCAGGCTTCGCCGCCCTCGGCGCCTTGTGCGCCTCGATCTCGTCCCTGGCCTCGGCGAGGATCTTGCGACGCTCCCCGGCGCTCATCCTTTGCCGCCGGGCAATGCTGAACCACGCGCCGTCATAGCCGCCGCGCGCGCCGCAGGTCGAGCGGCAGCGCTGGCCGGCGTCGGCAAAGCCGATGCGCCCGCGCGCCGGCTTGATCGCGAGCTCGCAGATCTCGTCGCCGACGCCGGTTGCGCCGCGATACACCAGCGCGCCGCCCTCGGCCTTAGCGATTGCCGGACAGCTCGCACATGTGGCCGTTGAAGAAATAGAGCGCGATGTCGAAATAGGCCGCACCCTTGTCGAGCCGCACGAGCTTCAGCACATCGGTCGTCGTGTACTTCGCTCCGGCCGAATCGCCGTTCGGCACGCGCTTGCGATAGGTCCCCTCGAGCTTGCTGATGTCGACCGGGACCTCGCCGGCGGGCGCGAGCGCCGGTGCGAGAGCGGCAAGGGCGAGCGCCAGGACGAAGCGGCGCCTCAAGGCTTCGCCTTCTGCCCGCGCGCCTCGTCGGCCTCGACCGCCTCCTTGTATTCGGCCGACGCCTTGAGGCGGGCCGGATCGGCGATCCTGCGGCGCGCCGCGGTCTTGAAGGACGATTCGTTGTACCAGCCGCGGGCGCCGCAGCTCTCCTTCGCGCAGAGGCCGCCGACATCCTCGAACCGGATGCGCCCGCCGCCCGCTACGAGGCGCAGCACGCACGTATGGTCCGGCCCGCCGCTGTCGTCGCGATAGACGAGCGCCCCTTTGTCGGCGTCGGCGATGCCGGAAAGCGAGCAGATGTGGCCGTTGAAGAAGTTGAGCTCGGTGCGGAAATAGGCGCGGCCCTTCTCGACGGCGAGGATCTCCAGCACGTCGGTCGAGGTGAACTTCGCGCCGCTGATGTCGCCGTTCGGAAAAGAGCGCCGGTAGACGCCCTCGATCTTGCCGACGTCGACCGGGGCCTCGCCGGCGAGCGCGAGCGCCGGAGCGAGCGCGGCAAGGAGGAGAGAGGCAAGGCGGCGGGGCATCGGCGCGTTCCGGTGTACGCTCAGGAGCCTAGCACCTTTCCGCCAAACGGCTTCACGATGGTTCCGAACCGCGGGCGCGCGGCGAAGCGGCTATGGCTCGCCGCCGACCGCGGCGTCGGCCGCTTGCTTTCGGGCGCCGGTCCGTCACGGTGGCCGGAGCGCCGCAGCGCGAAGGAGCCTTCATGAACGAGCGCTTCGGCGTCGCCGTCGCGATCCTGTCCTGCTCGTTCGGCGCCGGCGCCGCGGTCGCGACGCGCCATCTCGTCGGCGGCGCCGATCCGGTGACGATCGCGGCGATCCGCTTCGGCGGCGGCGCGCTCTGCCTGTGGCCGCTGGCGCTCGGCTTGAGGGTGGCGTGGCCGCGCGGGCGCGATCGCATCGCGGTCGCGGCGCTCGGCGTCCTGTTCTTCGCCGTGTTCTTCGTCTTCTACAATCTGGCCCTGCGCTACACGACGGTGGCGCGCGGCACGCTCGCGCCCTCGATGCTGCCGCTGATGACGATGGTGGCGGGCGCGGCGCTCGGCATCGAGGCGCTCACCCGCCGCAAGACCGCCGGCGTGCTCATCGCCATCGGCGGCGTCGTCGTCGCGCTCGCCTCCGGCGTCGCGGCGGCACCGGCCGGCGCCTGGCGCGGCGACCTCATCATGGCCGCGGCGACGCTGTGCATGGCGCTCTACAGCGTCTGGTCGCGGCCGTTCGTGATGCGCTCGAGCGCGCTCGGCTTCCTCACCGCCGGCATGACCGCCGGCGCCGCGGCGCTCGTCGTCGCGAGCGCGCTCTCCGGCGGCGCGACGCAGATCGCGGCGTTTAGCGCCGGCGCCTGGATTGCCTCGCTCTACCTCGCGGTCGCCGGCGGCGCGCTCGCCTTCTTCCTCTGGGTCTACGCCCTCAAGCACGCGAGCCCGACCCGCGTCGCCAACACCATGACGGTAAACCCCCTCGTGGCGGGGGTCGGCGCCGCGCTGCTCTTGGGCGAGCCGCTGACGGCGAACGTGCTTGTGGGGCTCGTCGCGGTGTTCGCGGGGGTTTGGGTGGCGACGGGTGGGGCGGGACGCGGCTCGGATCGACCGGCTGCACTGTCTTAGGCAGGTCGACGTGCTATCGTACATTTTTGTGTTGACTGCCGAACACGAATGTGCGAAAGATGAC
>Ga0126306_10001655_pt1 | contig 12065 bp, 11 predicted proteins | sample Plot27_FD_92592 | JGI IMG/M metagenome (GOLD analysis project Ga0126306, IMG submission 92592) | Serpentine soil microbial communities from UC McLaughlin Reserve, CA, USA - Plot27 | ecosystem: Environmental > Terrestrial > Soil > Grasslands | place: USA: UC McLaughlin Reserve, Lake County...
GGGTGGGTGATGGCTCCCGCCACCGACGCCGTCGTCGGCGCGGTGCCCGCGGCGCGCTCCGGCGTCGCGGCAGCGACGAACACCGTCGCGCGCATGGTCTCCGGCGCGCTCGGCGTGGCGGTCGTCGGATCGCTGGTCGGCTCGCTCTACACGGACGACCTCGAGGGCGCCGCGGGCGTGCCGGAGCCGGCGCAAGAGTCGATCGGCGCCGCGAGCGCCGTCGCCGCGCAGCTTCCGCCCGACGCAGGCACCGGCCTGATGGCGGTCGCCGGCGACGCCTTCAGCGGGGCGATGGGAGCCGGCCTGGTGGTCGCCGCGGCGCTGGCGGCGCTGGCCGCGCTGCTCGTCGCCCGCCTCCTGCCGGCCGCTGGCGCGTCATGACGGCGCGGCCTAACATCGCCGCGATGCCCCAGCCAACGGGGAAGCGCGCCGGGAGGCGCCCGGGCGAGAACCGGACCCGCGCGGCGATCCTCGCCGCCGCGCGGACGCAGTTCGCGGGTGCCGGCTACGACGCGGCGAGCGTGCGCGCGATCGCGCGCGCCGCCGACGTCGACCCCGCGCTGGTGCTGCACTACTTCGGCTCCAAGGCGGGGCTCTTCACCGAGGCGCTCGCATTCCCGTTCGAGGCCGACGAGGCGGTCGCGCGGATCCTCGACGGGCCGCGCGTGCAGCTCGGCCGGCGCCTGGCGCTGTTCTTCCTCTCGATCTGGGACGACCCGGCACGGCGCGAGCCGATGATGGCGATGCTGCGCGCCGCGACGACCAGCACCGACGCGGCCGCGTTGCTGCGCGAGGGCCTGGCCGGGCGCGTGCTGCGGCCGGTCGGGCAGCAGCTCGGCCGGCCCGACGCGCAGCTGCGGATGAGCCTCTGCGCCGCCCAGCTCGTCGGGCTCGGCATCACGCGCTACATCGTCTTCCTCGAGCCGCTGGCCTCGCTCGAGCCAGATGCGGTCGCCGACCTCGTCGCTCCGACGCTCCAGCGTTACATGACGGGCAAGCTGTAGCCGACGCCCATCAGCAGCCCTGCTGACCGATGCAAGCGATCCGACTGGAGCGGCGCCCGCGCGGCTGCTGTTAATGCGGACATGGCGTCCTCCGGCATGAGCGCGCGCGCGTGGTGGCTGTTCGCGGCCGTCTCGGTGCTGTGGGGGATCCCCTACCTCTTCATCAAGCTCGCCGTCGAGGACGTCTCGCCGGTCTGGGTCGCGTTCGGGCGCATCGTCGTGGCTTTCGCGGTCCTGTTGCCATACGCATGGCACAAGGGCGCGCTGCGCGGACTCAACAGGCACTGGAAGCCGCTGCTGGTGTACTCGGTCGTCGAGATCTGCCTGCCGTGGCCGCTGATCGGCTTCGGCGAGGAGCGCGTCAGCTCCGGCCTCGCCGCGATCCTGATCGCCGCCGTCCCGCTCATCGTCGCGCTGATGGCGCTGCGTATCGACCACGAGGAGCGCGCCGAGGGCGCGCGGCTCGTCGGCCTGATCATCGGCTTCACCGGCGTCGTCGTACTGCTCGGCCTCGACGTCGCCGGCCGCCCGGGCGAACTGCTCGGAGCGCTGGCGATCCTGCTCGCGGCGGTCGGATACGCGGTGGGGCCGATGATGATCAAGCACCGCTTCCGCGAGATCGACCCGCTCGGGCCCGTGACCGCCTCGATGGGCATCTCCGCGCTCGTGCTGGCGCCGGCGGCGGCCTTTACCGCGCCGGCGGCGATGCCTTCGACGCAGACGCTGCTGTCGGTGCTCGTGCTCGGGCTTGCCTGCAGCGCGCTTGGCTTCCTGCTGTTCTTCGCGCTGATCCACGCGGTCGGCCCCGGCCGCGCGACGGTGATCACGTTCGTGAACCCGGTCGTGGCGGTCGCGCTCGGGATCGTGCTGCTCGGCGAGGGCCTCGGGCCGAGCGCCGTCGCGGGACTGCTGCTGATCCTCGCCGGTTCGTGGCTCTCGACCGGCGGGCGGACGCCTCCCGGGCTGCTGACACGCGTGGACGGGCGCCGCCGGCGCGGCGACGCGCTGGCCCATCGCACCTGATCGACGCGCCGCGGGGCCCCTGCTTTGATGGACGCATGCCGCTGACGCGACGCGAGGCGCTCGCCGCCGCGTGCGGCGGGGCGGCGTGGCTGGGCCTCGGGAGGGGATGGGCCGGCGCGCGCGTGTTAGAGCCGGCGCTCCCGACCGTGATGGGCCTCGGCATCGACCTGACGCCGCAGGGCCTGCGCACGCCCGGCGTGCTGCAGGACTACACGGTGCTGCGGACCCAGCCGTGGGCGCCGCCGTTGATCGCGAGCGCCACGCACGTGCGCTTCTGGGTCGACTGGCCGTTCGTGCAGCCCGACCGGGGAGCGCCCGTGAACGATCCCGGCAACCGCGGCGAGGCGCACCTGCAGGTGCTCGACGCCCAGGTCGACGCCGTCGTGGCCGACGGGCTGAAGCCGATCCTGATGCCCTACCGCTACCCGCGCTGGGTGAACCACACCGAGGTCCACTTCCACGGCAAGTCGCCGGAGTATCGGATGCCGCGCTCCGGCCACGGGCCCGGCAGCCCGTGGGCCCGCTTCGTCGAGGCGATCTGGTTCCGCTACTCCTGCCGGATGGACTGCTTCGAGGTCGTCAACGAGCCCAACCTCCAGCTCTGGCCGCAGGAAGGCGTCGTCGAGCGCGTGGCCGAGATGATCACCACCGTCGACGCGATCGCGCGGCGGCACGAGGTCGCGGTGACGTGCCTCGCGCCGTCGATCTCCGACGCCGAGTCCGACCGCCCGTTCATGATCACCGAGCAGCGGCCGTTCACCGCGGCGCTGCTCGATTCGCTGGACCGGCGCGGCTTCGAGGGCGGCGACCGCTGGGTCTGGTCATTCCACAACTACAACGACGCCGAGCTGGGCGGCGACCGCGTGAGCGAGATGCGCACCCAGCTCGCGCGGCGCTGGCGCGGGCGCGCGTCGCCGGACGGCGGCCCGCTCGTCTACGCGACCGAGGGCGGCGTGCGGCTGATCGGGGTCGAGCGCCGCTACGGGCGGACCTTCTCGCCCGCGCGCCAGCGGGCCGAGCAGGCCGCGATGCTCGCCGGCGCGATCGCCCGCTACGAGCGTACGCCCGGCGTCGGCCTGTTCACGCAGTACACCGTCACGGCGGATCCGAGCTACGACTGCGGGCTGCGCGAGGCCGACGGCAAGGGCCGTCCCGCCTTCGAGGCCTTCGTGACCTCCAGGTAGCGCATGATCCGGTCGCCGATCCGCACCTCGTCGCCGTGGCGCAGCGGCGCCTCGCGCACCCGGAGGCCGTTGACGAAGACGCCGTTGCGGCTGCGGTCGTCGGCGATCACCGAGGCGCCCTCACGCTCGAGCACCAGCGCATGGCGGCGCGAGACGGTGGTGTCGTCGAGCACGATGTCGGAGTTTGTGCGACGGCCGATCCGGGTGAGGCGGCCGAGCGGCAGGACGACGACATCGTCGCCGTCCGGGATGGCGAGGTAGCGCCCGGGAGCGAGCCGCCAGACGGCTACGGCGGCAGCACGAACCCGGTGCAGCAGCGCACCGGGCCGCATCGCGACGGAGGGGGCATCCGGTGCGAGCGAGGGCGAAGCGGGGAGGCTGAGGGCTGTCATGGCCCGTCCAAGCTTCCCGGTCGCACCCAAGGGCCGGATAAGGAAATGCCGCGCCCCAGAGCGCCTCGGAGCCAGAGGCGACCCGCGGTCTCAGCCCACGTCGACCTGGCCGTTGACGACGCCGAGGCGGCGCTTGCCGGCCAGCAGCTCGAGCAGCTCCGCTCCCACCAGCTCGCGGCGCCAGCCACGTAGCGTGCGTACGTCGGGCTCGGGCCTGGAGCGCCGCGCCGCGACGACTATCGGGGCGAGGTCGGCGCGCGCGGCGATCAGCTCGTAGGCGAGCCCGGCCTGCTGAGCGCGCGCCCGCACCAGCGCCTCTGCGAGCGCGATCGTCGGCCCGTCGATGGAGTCCGTCGCGAGCCGGTCGAGGTCGTCGAGGCGGATCGGCGGCGCCGCGCGCCCGCGCTGCACCGCGGCCAGGATGTCGCGCGCGCGGCGCCGGATCACGTCGGGTCCCGCGCCGCGGATCTGGCCCAGCTCATGCGTGTTCCTGGGCGCTCGCTTGGCGAGCTCGACCAGCGTCGGGTCGCGCACGACGGAGCCGACCGGGCGGTCCTCCGCCGCGGCGACGCGCTCGCGCCAGGCCGCCAGCTCGCGCGCGAGCGCGCGCCCGCGCGAGTCGAGCCCTGTGATCCGCGGCAGCCGCCGCCACGCGTCCTCGGGGGCGCGCTCGTCGGTCGCCTCCGCGATCGCGAGGCACTCCTCGCGCGCCCACTCGAGCCGCTCGCGCTCGCTCAGGCGCCGCTGCAGCTCGTCGGCCAGCGGCAGCAGGTGCTCGACGTCCTCGCGCGCGTAATGGAGCTGCTCGGGCGTGAGCGGCCGGACGTCCCAGCGCGTGAAGGACGCCGACTTCGCGAGCCGGATCTTGAGCACGTCGTGCAGGAGCCCGGTGTAGCCGGCCTGGGCGGAGAAGCCGGCGAAGCCGGCGGCGACCTGAGTGTCGAAAACGTTGGCGAACGTCGTGCTCCAGGCCCGGCGCAGGATCGCGACGTCCTGACGGCCGGCATGCAGTACGACCTCGATCGCCGGGTCGGCGAGCACGGCCGACAGCGGGCGCGGGTCGCCGAGCTGGTCCTGCAGCGGGTCGAGCACGACGACCTCCTCGCCGACGCAGACCTGCACCAGGCAGAGCAGCGGCCGGTAGCGGCCCTCCGGCATGAACTCCGTGTCGATGCCGAGCCGCCCGTCGTCGCGTGCGCGCGCAGCGAGCCGTTCCAGCTCAGACACCGACCACCTTCTCCCAGCGTTCGGTCTCGCGCGTGGCGCTCATCCCGACGGACTCGAACAGGCGAGCCGCGCCCGCGGTGGGGCCATGGACGGCGGCCTCGGCGAAGCGCAGGCGCTTGCGCCGGAACGCGTCGAACAACAGCAGCAGCAGCGTGCGCCCGTGTCCCTGGCCCCGCGCCCGGTGGGCGACCGCGAGCGCTGTGACCAGTCCGAAGCGCTTCTGGGCCATCTCGCCCCGCTCGCCCAGCACGGCCCCGACGATCCCCTTGGCGTCGTGCAGCAGGAGCCAGAGCTCCGGATCCCAGCCGGGCTTGTCCATCGCCGTCGCGCGCCACCCCTCCAGCGACTGCGGCAGATGCCCTTCGACGCCGCTGTAGGCGCCCTGCACGAGATGCCAGACCTGCTCGGTGTCGCGCTGCTCGTCGAACGTGCGGGCGAGCACGGCCGGGGGCGGCGGCGCGTCGCCGAGGGCGATCTGCATACGGAAGTAGTGGCGCACGGGCCACCAGCCCGCGTCCAGCAGGAGCGCGCGTGCGGCGGTGTTGCCCGCAGGCACGAACTGCCGCACCACGCGGATCCCGCGCGCGCGGGCCCGTCGCTCGGCCGCCAGCCGCAGCTCGGTGCCCAATCCCCGGCCGGCGGACGCCGGATGGACCGCGACGAGCAGGTCCGCGCCGGTCACGAGCGCGTAGGCGACGAGCGCTCCAGCGGCGTCCTGCACGACCCAGGCGTCCCGCTCGAGCTCGACCTCGCTCGCCTCCCAATCGGCGCGGACGTCGGCGACGGTCACCTCGGGATCGCCCAGGTCGACCGTGTCGCGCGCCCGCAGCAGCTCGGACACGGCCGTCGCGTCATCGGCTGTGGGGGCGCGCATGACATGCCCGGCGGGGATGGTCATATCCATCACGATCGACAGTACCGTCATGACCGCAAGCGGCCCCGGCGGGCCGTCTCGCCGCGACCTGCTCGGCGGCGCGCGGACCCGCGAGGGGACTATCGCGCTAAGCGACGGCGGGCAGCGGCGCGCCCGGCTGCGCCCTCGCGACGGCGTCCGCCGAGCGCTTGCCCGGGATCAGCAGCGCCGTCAGCCCGCCGATTACGAGCACGGCGGCCCCCGCCCACATCGCCGGCACGAGCCCGTCGACGAACGCCTGCGGCGTCTCGAACCCGCCGGCGCCCGTGAACACGGCCGCCAGCACCGCCACGCCGAGCACGCCGCCGAGCTCGCGGATCGCGTTGTTGGCGCCCGACGCCTGGCCGGCCTCCTCCGGCCGCACTGCGCCCAGCACGGCGTTCGCGGCCGGCGCGAACACGAGCGCCATGCCGCCTCCGCCCATCACGAAGGCCGGGACGAGCGCGCCGTATGCCACGTCGGGCTCGGAGACCGCGGCGATCCACATGATCGCGAACGCCTGCAGGAACAGGCCGGTCGCCATCAGCGGGCGCGAGCCCAGCCGGTCCGAGAGGATGCCCGCGACCGGCGCCACCAGCATCGGCATTCCGGTCCACGGCAGCGTCCGCAGACCCGCCTCGAGCGGCGAATAGCCCTGCACCGTCTGGAAGAACTGCGCCAGCAGGAAGATCGACCCGAAGATGCCGAACGTCATCGCGAGCGAGACGCCGTTGGTGGCGGCGAACTGACGCGAGCGGAAGAAGCGCAGCGGCAGCATCGGCGACCGCGCGCGCAGCTCCCAGGCGACGAATGCCGCCAGCAGCGCGGCGCCGGTGGCGATCGACGCGACCACCTCGGTCGAGGCCCAGCCGGACGGGTTGCCGCGCACGATGCCGTAGACGACGCCGAGCAGGCCGGCCGAGGCCAGCACCAGCCCGGGAAGGTCGAGCCTTCCTGCGGGCCCGTGGCTCTCCTCGAGCCGCCGCGCGGCGAGCGGCGCGAGCGCCAGCCCGACCGGCACGTTGAGCCAGAAGATCCACTGCCACGAGATGCCTTCGATCACAGCGCCGCCGACCAGCGGTCCGAGCGCGACGCCCAGCCCACTGACGCCCGACCAGATGCCGAGCGCGAGGCCGCGCCTCTCGGCGGGCGCCGCGGTGCTGAGAAGAGTGAGGCTGAGCGGGGCGAGGATCGCCCCGCCGAGGCCCTGGAGAGCACGCGCGCCGATCAGCGCGCCGGTGCTGGGAGCCAGCGCGGCGAGCGCCGAAGCCGTGGTGAAGATGGCGAGGCCGGCGAGGAACATGCGCCTGCGCCCGAAGCGGTCGCCGAGCGCGGCGCCGCTGAGGAGGAAGACGGCGAAGGCGAGCGTGTATGCGTTGACGGTCCACTCGAGCCCCTCGAGCGAAGCGCCGAGATCCTCGCGGATGCTCGTCAGCGCGTTGGTCACGACGAGGTTGTCGAGGCTGACCATGAAGATCGCCAGCGAGCTGACGGCCAGGGTCCAGCCGGGGATGCGACGTGTCATGAGCTGTCCTTTGTGAGCAGGCACTAACTTTCTCCCAGAAAGGTAGTGGCGACTCACTTCCCTGTCAAGGGGCAGCACCGGCGTACGCCGATCGGCACCGACGAACGGGTCGAACGACGCCGTACCTGATCAGCACCGGCGTGCCGATCGACCCGGGCGGAACGGCTCGATCGACGCCTACCTGATCAGCACCGGCGTGCCGATCGACACGCGGCGGAACAGGTGGATCACGGCGGGCACGGTCATGCGGATGCAGCCGTGCGAGGCGCGCGTGCCGATCGACCAGGGCTGGCCCGTGCCGTGAATCCCGACCGCGCCGGAGACGCCCATCCAGCGCGCCCTGAGCGGGTTGTTCCAGGCGCCGCCCGCCACCTGCTGGCCCGCGAGCTCGCCGGCCCACGGCGAGTTCGGCGCGGTCCAGGTCGGGTTGACCTGCTTGCTCTGGATCGCGAACAGGCCGGCCGGCGTCGGGTAGCCCGGCTGCCCGACGGCGACGCCGTAGCTCTTCGCGTGCCTCAGCCGCTTGAACAGGCGCAGGCGGAAGTGCGAGCGGTCGATCGTGATGACCGTGCGGTAGATCCTGCGCAGCTCCTTCGTGCGCACGTTCGGCATGACCTGCTCCCTGCGCGGCGCGAGCCGGCGCACGGCCAGCGGATCCGCCAGCGTCGCCTTGATCGAGTCGACGAGCGCGCTCACCGGGAGCTTGCGGCCCGTGCGGCCCGGCTTCTTGATCATCCGCTTCAAGGTGATCCTCAGCCGCGCGTCGCGCGGCGCGACGGCGACGGCCTTGGCGGTCCGCCTGGCGAAGCGCCAGACGGGCTTGCGCTCGTAGGCCACAGACGGCTCGGCCGACGCGGGCGGGAGGCTGCCATCGGGCGCGGGCGGCGCGGCCTGGCCGGCCTGGAGGGCGCGCAGCGCGGTCCTGTCCGCGCGGAACGCGAAGCGGACGTCCGGCATCCTGAGCGCGAAGCTGCGGCCGGCGGTGGCCACGACGATGTCCTGGGACAGCGCCGGCCCGAGCGTCTGCTCGAGCCGGGCCTGCGCCTCGGCGACGGTGAGGTTGCCGACGTCGACGCCCGAGACCGTGACGCCGGCGCGGATGCGCGGCTCCTCAGGCGGCGCCTGCGCGGCCGCGGCGGACGCCACGGCGCCGGTGATCGAGAGTGTGAGACCGAGGAGGAGGAGCGCCCGTCGCATCGCGATCAGGGTAGCCCGCGAAGCTACCCTGCACGCGTGCGCTCCGCGACCGCCGACGACGAGACGTCAGCGCGCCGGCTGCCGCCGGGACTTTGGGAGCGGCTGCGGCTGGACCCGGTCCGGGCGCCGGAGCACATCGCGCTGGCCGCCGGGCGCACGTTCGCGCCGCAGGCGGCGCGCTGGGCGGCGGACAAGCGCTCGCGCTTTGCCGTCACGCCCGCCGAGCTGGCGAAGATGGCCAAGAAGCGCCACGCCACGATGGCGCGCTTCGAGGGCGCCGCGACGGGCGTCGGCGGCATCGTCACGATGGTGCCCGACCTCGTCGCGCTCGCCTGGATCCAGGCGCGGCTCGTGTTCTACGTCGCAGCCGCCTACGGCTATGACCCGCACGACCCGATGCGCCCGGCCGAGCTGCTCGTGCTGCACGACTTCTATCCCGACCCCCGGATGGCGCGCAACGCACTCGACGGCATCGGCTCGACGATGGTCATGGCGTACGTCGGCTCGAAGCTGCAGCGCGAGGAGGCGCTCGCCCTGCGCCTGGCGAAGCTGGTCGGCATCCGCTCTGCGCGCAAGCTCGCCGGCCGGTTGATCCCCGGCGTCGCGGTCGCCTTCAACGCGATCGGCAACGAGCGCCGCACGCGCGAGCTCGCCGACAGGGCGATCCGCTTCTACGGGGGTTGATCAGGGCCCGCCGTAGACAGGAATCGCCGCGCCCGTCGTCGGCCCGGACTCCGCGCTGCAGAGGAAGCGGATCACGGCGGCGATCTCGGCCGGCGGAGTGAGCGCGCCGTGCTGCTCGGGCGGCAGCGCGGCGCGATTGGCGGGCGTGTCGATCATCTGCGGCAGCACGGCGTTGCAGCGCACGCCGTCCGCCGCGTGCTCGCGCGCGACCACCTGGGCGAACGCGATCACCGCCGCCTTCGAGGCGCAGTAGCCGGCGGCGCCCGCGAACGGGTGCAGCGCGGAGCGTGAGGAGACGCACACGATCGCCCCGCCGCCCGCGGCGACCAGCGCCGGCAGCGCGGCCTGCGTGACGAGGTAGGTCGGGCGCAGGTTGAGCGCGAACTGGGCCTCGAAGACCTCGACCGGCGTGTCGGCGACCGGCTGGCCGGCGGCGAACCCGCCGACGAGGTTGGCGACCGCGCGCAGCGGCGCGTTCGCCGCGCCGGTCGCGGTCTCGACGGCGCGCGCGACCGCGCCGGCGTCGGTGAGATCCGCCTGCACGACCTCCGCCCCTTGCAGCTCCGCCGGCCGGACGTCGAGCACGACGACGCGCCAGCCGTTCGCCGCGAACGTCGCGACGACGGCGCGCCCGAGCCCGCCGGAGCCGCCGGTGATCAGGACGGTCTGGTCCATCGCCGCGCACGCTACAGCGTCGAGTGTCGTATCGATCACCGTATGCGTGATCGAGACGACACTCGTCGCGCCGGCACCATCCCGTCCGGTCGCGGATCTACGTTTCGACCCATGCTCGTGCGCCAATTCACCGACGGACAGGAGCTCGACTGCGTCCTGCTGGTGCGCGAGCGCGAGCTGCGCACCAAGCGCGACGGCAGCGAGTACCTGCGCCTGACGCTCGGCGACCGCACGGGATCGGTCTCCGCGGTGGTCTGGGACGGTGTCGCAGACCTTGCCGCGATGTGCGAGAACGGCGCCGCGGTGCACGTCCAGGGGCGCTACGAGGTGCATCCCCGTTACGGCTCCCAGATCGCGATCCGCGCGCTGCGCGCCGCGCGCGCCGACGAGATCGACTACGGCGCGCTGCTGGACGGGCCGCCGCGCGGGGCGGCGCAGATGGAGGCCGACCTGCGCGAGCTGATCCGCACCGTCCAGAGCCCGCACCTGCGAGCGCTGCTGGAGGCGGTGCTCGGCCCGCACGCCGAGACGTGGCGCCGCTTCCGCACGGCGCCCGCCGCCAAGCGCTACCACCAGGCCTACCGCCACGGCCTGCTCGAGCACTCCCTGACCGTCGCCCAGTCGGTCTCGGCGATCGCGGCGAACTTCCCCGGCATCGACCGCGACGTCGCGGTCTGCGGCGCGCTGCTGCACGACATCGGCAAGCTCGACGCCTACACGGCCGACCCGCTTGCGATCGACATGACCGACGCCGGCAAGCTCCAGGGCGAGATACCGCTCGGTTATTACCGCGTGCGGCGCCTGATCGAGGACCTGCCGGGATTCCCGCAGGAGCTGGCCGCGGCCGTGCTGCACATCATCCTCAGCCACCACGGCGCGCTCGAGCACGGCTCCCCCGTGGTCCCGTGCACGCGCGAGGCCACGCTCGTGCACATGATCGACAATCTCGGCGGCCGGCTCGGCTCGTTCGACCGGCTGGAGAAGGAGCTGCCCGAGGGCTCGCGCTGGTCGGGCTACGACCGCGCGCTGGGCGGCGGCGCCTACTTCGCCGCCAGAGAAGCGGCCTGACTCCCGCAAACAGCGCGAAAACGTCGCGCCAGAACTGCGCAGTCCGCCGGTCCCGCCGGAGGCCGCGGTCTATGGTGGGCATGCCGTGGCGAAGGACACCGAGAAGCTGATCCGGCAGCTGTCGCTGATCTCCTACCTGATGGCCGAGCGACGGCCGGTCACCGCCACCGAGATCCGACGCGACGTCGAGGGCTACTCGGACATGACCGAGGACGCGTTCGCCCGCCGCTTCTACGCCGACCGGGCCGAGCTCGACTCGCTCGGCATCCACCTGTCGGTCGACCGGCCGGCCGACGGCTTCTCCGAGCAGGAGAACTACTCGCTCGCGCCTGAGGCGTTCTTCCTCCCCGCGGTCGAGTTCACCGACGCCGAGCTGGCGGCTCTGCAGACCGCGCTGAGCCTGCTCGACGGCGAGTTCGCCTACGCCGAGCCGCTGCGGCTGGCGCTCCAGCAGCTCACGTGGGGGCGGCCCAGCCCGCTCGGCTCGCCGGCGCAGCGGGCGATCGGGCTGGGAATCACCGGCTCTGCCGGGGGCGCCGAGCTGTCGGCTCGACTGGCGAAGGTCGACACCGCGATCTACCGTCGCAAGCGGATCGAGTTCGAGTACTTCACGATGCAGACCGGCGACACGGCGCAGCGCTTGGTCGATCCGTACGAGCTGCTGTTCGAGGGCGGCCAGTTCTACCTCGTCGGCCACTCGCACGAGCGCGGCGCGATCCGCGTCTTCCGGCTCTCGCGCATCCGCGGCAAGGTGGCCTACGCGACCAAGGCCGAGCACGACTTCCAGCGCCCGCGGGACTTCGACCCGCGCGACTACGCCAACCGGATCCCGTGGCAGCTCGGCGAGCCGCGCGGCACCGCCGAGATCTGGGTCTCCGACCGGATCGCGTGGCACGTGGAGCGCAACTTCGGCCGCTACGGGGAACTGACCGGCGCCGACGACGGGCACGTGTTCCACACCCCCTTCGCGATCCCGCGCCTGGTGCTCGCGTGGGTGATCGGCTACGAGCAGCACGCGCGCCTGCTGGGCCCGCCCGAGCTCGCCGAGGAGCTGCACCGGCGGCTCGACCGCGTGGCGGAGCTGCACCGGGGCGAGCCGTTCGTGTCGGTCGAGCAGGGCCGCGTGCCCGCGCCCGTCCAGGTCGACCGCGAGCCGGGCACGCGGCAGCGCGAGGCGACCGGCATCCGCCCCGA
>Ga0126306_10001656_pt1 | contig 12060 bp, 11 predicted proteins | sample Plot27_FD_92592 | JGI IMG/M metagenome (GOLD analysis project Ga0126306, IMG submission 92592) | Serpentine soil microbial communities from UC McLaughlin Reserve, CA, USA - Plot27 | ecosystem: Environmental > Terrestrial > Soil > Grasslands | place: USA: UC McLaughlin Reserve, Lake County...
AAGCTTGTGATCTTCGACATAGTCGTCAGGGTCCTCGATCAGGTCCACCTTGCCGAACAACCGCTGGTCGTCGAACGCCAGATGGTAACCGTTTCTGAAGGAGATCAGTACCCTGGCGTGGGTGGGCTCTTCGACCGCATCTTCGTAGTAGTTCAGGCCGCCGGTCATCCCCAAAGGAGTTTCATTTTTGCTAACAAGGGTCTCCCCTATTCCCAAGCTGATCTCCAGCTCCTCCTCCCCCACCTTCACTTTCATGCCCGTCCTTCTATAAAATATCTGCCTACGCCGTGCCGCCATCTCCCTGTCCCCATAGAAGAGGTTTTCATCTATCACGACATCTCTATCGCTGGGTAAGTCAATGAGCGTGTAGTGACCAGAAAGGGGGTTCTCTATATGAAGAAGGGTATAGCGAAGGTCCTCCACGCGACGAATCTCGTCGTCCAAGGCATCCACCTTCGAGAATCCCTGCCTCAGGACTTCTATCTCTTCTTGGATGGATGACTTCTTCTCCCGGTACGTCTCCTTAGAGATGTCGCCGTCGGTGAACAGGTCTACCAACCGGGTCATCTTCGTCTCCAGAGTCTTTATGCGCCCCGCCAGGTTCTCCTTAGTCTTCTCTGGGTCAGAACGGTGCAACCGGTGTAGGTCCTGCAGCTCGCGATCACACATATCGTTTACGAAGGACTCCCAAGTCTCGGGGCGGAAGGCGTCCTCCAGGGCGTCCGTGACCTGCATCTCTAGGTCCCCTGCCCGATAGTGCTTTCTATTAGAGCAGTTGTCAGACTTCCGCTGCCGGTTGGAGCAGATGTAATAGTGGTAGCGCTTCTTCTCGGCGTTGAGAGTGGTGTGGGCTACCATACGCTTGCCGCACTCGGAGCACATCGCCACGCCCCCACTCAATTCCCACGTCCTATCGCTGTTCTTGGAGACAGCTTTGATGTTCCCCTTAATGGTCTCCCTAGCACGCCTTACGCTCTGAGGGGGTATTTCAGAGTCGGGGACGGGAATCGCTATCCACTCAGAGCGGGGGCGAGGCTCTCTGAGGACTTTCTTTTTGTAGGTCCTCTCTCCATTCTCAACCTTAGAGACCGTGGTGGTAGTGACCCTCTCCCTACCCCACCATAAAACACCCGTGTATGTGTCGTTCAAGATCATCTTACGGATTGTGGTGCCGTGCCACTTACCGTTCCCAGGGGAGGGGGCACCTATCTCGTTGAGGTGCTGCGCGATGGAGTACATCGTATACCCTGCCCCAACCCACTCAAATATCATGTGGACGTAGAGCATCCGCTCCGGATCGATGTGGTAGTGGTCGTCATAGTAGCAGAACCCGTAGGGGGGCTTGCCCGTACCAACGACCTTACCCTCCTGGGCCTTCCTCAGCTTACCCCTGCGGGTTCTCTCGACCGTCTTAGCCCTCTCGAACTTGGCGAGCTGGTCGAGTATTCCATCGTGCAAGACTCCCTCAGGAGAGTCATCACCGCGGTCATTGAGGGCCCGCAGGGTGGTTCCGTGTGCCCGCAGCTCCTCCCTAAGTATGTAGACGTGAACGGGCTCCCGGCTGATGCGGTCACGATCCTGACATAGAACGAGCCCGACGCCCCCGAGAGACACTGTGTCCCTGAGAGCGTCGAGCCCTGGTCTATCAAGTGAGGCTCCAGAGGAGGTGTCCTCGAATTCCGCCACGACCTCAATGTTGTTGTCCTTACAATAGGACCTTAATGCCTCCAGCTGCTGCCGCAGGGAGTACCCCGCAGTGCCCTGCTCTGATGTACTTACCCTGACATACAAAAGGGCCCTCACGACCGATCTAACTACAGAGCCCATAGTATCCTCCTCTTATTTTTGTAGTCTTCGGGACGCCTACATTGTACCAAACCCTATATTGAGTCCCTCCCCTTGAGTCCCTCCCCTAAGCTACCGCCATAGCAAGTACGTCGGCACTAGCCCTCCGCCCAGCGAGCGCTCGCGAGGGACTCCTCGAACCTTGTCCCCTTCTCTAAAAGGGGAAGGCGGTCACAGGGTCAACGCCCCCGGCGCTCAAGCTCCACAACCCGGCGCTCAAGCTCCACAACCCGGCTCCTAACCTGCCTCCGAAGGTTGAAAACGTCGTCCCTGAGTTGCTTGAACTCGCGCTCGTTGTAATCAACGCGGCTTTCGACAGAACGGATTAGGGACAAAAGCCTGGCGACCGGATCTACGCTATCGCTAGCCTGAGTCTTCACGTCGTAGTTCCTCCTTGATTCGTCTTTTGTGTTGAGCCCTCATTGCAAATGCGAATCTGATCACTAAACAACAGGATTACATCGTCGCGTGTACCTCCTCTCAGTGAGTACCATTCTTCTCCAAGTACGGATGAGCCTAGTGCAGGCCGTCTCTAGACCGCACCGCCTCAATCCGCACAGCACAAGTCGTTTTAAAGGCCCGACTCGCTCGTGGACTGGAATTACACGCAGGCTCACCGGTCCCGGTCCTCCTCGTATACTGATAAGATCTCCTCCGGGGTGAACCGTTGGATCTCCTCCTCGAAGACGACATCGTCGATGTTTGAGACACGTACGCCCGGTCGACGATTCCAGGGCGCTCGGAAGTCGTCTTCGTCAGGGGGTACGTGCCACTTTAGGGCGCGCCAGTCGACGCCGTTAGCCTTCCTGAGGAAGATCAGGACGTTGTGGATCGAAAAGGATATAAGAACGAGGGCATCGGACAACGCCTGCGGATTCCAGCTCAGGGAGTTGCGTCGGACCCTAAAGTGCGGGTCCGACCGACTCGGCCTCGAAGGTCGAATGCCGAACTCGCGGGCCGTGAAGAACGAGCTCCCGAACTCGCTGCCGTCCAAGCCGCGCATCCTCTCAGGCGGCGCTGGCTCACCAGGTGTCTCCTCAAAGCCCCTCTGTACATAGAAGTCCGTCGCACCGGTGCCCGGCCGGCCCCCGTGTTTGATGCTGTTATACTCCTCGCTCCGGTCTTGGTCGAGGTACTCCCCAGCTAACCTACGCCAGAGGCCCCCGAAAAGGTCCTGGAGGCGGGCGAAGGTCCCATCGTCGTTGGGAAGTGCAGGGATGATCTCAGCCGCGATGCCCTCCCAGGTGTAGGGGACGGGCTTCACTTTCAGGTAAGGGTGCCTCGCCCGGTCGACTGAGCGAACGAGTGCCCTTAACGAGCTGGGAGTGTAGCGTTGCATCCACCCGACCACGCAGTCAGGGGCTTGCAACGAGGCGAAGAGCAACGCAAAGAGCGACTCCAAAGCATGCTGGTAGGCGGAGCGTGTGGCGATCGCCGCGTGGTGCTGGGCGTCGACAGCGTCGGAGCGGAGCGCGGTGCTGTAGAGGTTCGCTACGTAGTTGAAGTAGGTGGAATCAAGGCTTTTGATGTACTCTAAGTTACGCTCGGCGAGGTCATGCTCCCACACGCAATACGGCCTCGTGCCTACGGCGAACTTGCTGTAATCGATCTCAGGCTCGTCCTCGCTGCCACGCTCCTCGTCGGCCCCCATTGCCCTGACTCTTGCCGTAGAATGCACCACCCTCGTCACCCTCACCGGCTCCTCGCCGTGAGGACGATCCGCCAAATCGATCTCGAGCTCAAGGCCGAGGACCTTGCTCAACCGCTGCAGCGTTTCGAGCGTTAGGTTCGCCTCGCCGCTCTCTATGAGGTGGATACGGGACTGGCTGGTCCCCACGCGCTCGGCGAGCTCCCTCTGGGATAACTTCAGCTCACGGCGGCGTCCCAGTACGCGCAGACCTATTTCCTTCTTGGTTAGCTCGGCTTCCCAAGTTCGGCCGACTTCGTCGTTCATTTCCGCTTCAGTCTCCTAGCTTGCCAAGAGCAATCTCGCCAAACAGGCCTATTTGCGCAACGGGGGGAGTATATACTGTATAAGGTGTCGAAGCAACATCTTTTAGAATATCTAAAGTGGTCTCCAGTGTGGGGAATCTCCGAGGTGCAGTTGGCGAGCACCGCAACCATACCGCCGACCATCGCCGCACGGGCTGCTTCGGTAACCGATAACTTCGGTAACCGCGATAACCTCAGAGCAGGGGAGCGCCGGAGCAAGAGAAAGAGTGAGCGTAGCCTCATCTTGTGGGGTCGAAGGGGTACTCAGGCGGCGACTATCACCTCGGTTACTGAAGTTATCGAGGTTATCGGTTACTAGCCTTGGCGTGGGGTGCTCTGGCCGTATTGCCTCGGAATGTACCGCAGCTTCAACCCAGAGAACTGGATCAGGAGGCACATCAGGGAAGCCTATCAAGATGATGAGTCTACATTGGAGATCAGCGGGATACCTCTTTGCCAGAACGATGATATTGGCGTAGGGCGATACTCGACCTGTCCTGAAGCGCCGGGGCGATTACACCCCGGCGCTTCCTCTTGCCACTGTGCTCTCGAGCGGGTTCGCGAGAGGGTAAGGGGGGTCCACGACCATGTCCACCTTCGCCAATTGTACGAGTCCGCGAGGGCCTAGCGAAGGAAGGCGCTCCACAAATGCCTCCCGACCAGGAGAGCACACGGGATAGAGTTAAGCAGCCGCCGCACCCGCTCCGCTCTAGGGCGGCCTTCTGGTAGGCGCAGTGGCGAAGAGGTCGGGGCGCCGGGCCCTAAGGTTGCAGTCGGCCGCCTCCCAGCCGTGGCGGTAGAGTCTGTCGAAGTCCTTTTCCTTAACCCTGCGCAAGGTCGTGGGGAACAGCGCTGCCTGCTCGACCTCTTCGTCCGGCAGGCACCCGGTCGCTATCGCCTCGATCTCCGCAGTGGAGAGGCCCGCTTCGCGCAACGCAGTCTGGGCGGAGCGCCCCATCATCAGGTAGACGCCCGATCCAGGTGCTGCAAGGAAATGGTCGAAGATCATCCTCACCCTGAGGCTCCTTACCTGGTCCATGGCTATCGAGAGTAGCCTCCGAGCTTGCCTGTAGACGCGGTACCTCCGCTCCGGGCCGAGTGCACCCGAGGCGTCGCTCACGACGAGGAAGTTGCAACCGTCGCGGAGCCGCCACTTCCGCCCCGGCTTGAATAGGGCCTCGACGCCAAGGTTGTCGTAGACCCCGCCGTCCCACAGGTGGACCCGGCGCAGGCCCGGGACCGCCGACTCCGTCTCGGAGGTTGATCCGTCGAGGTACCGCTCCCACGCGTAGTCGGCAGTCTCCAGCACCAAGAACCCGATGAGCATCGGGTAGCCGGCGGAGGCCGCCATGGCGTCCGCCACGGGCACGGGCGGCTCGAAGACGTGGCCAGTGAAGTAGTCGCCCATGCGGCGGGGTGCGAACCGCCAGTTCTTGCCCGACTCGTAGGAGGTGGCGTTGATGATCCACCTCGGGTTCGAGGGTAGCTCATTGACGCGGCCCCGCACGCCCCACTCGCTCCGCAGGACCTCGGCGAGCACGTTGGCCCACCCCCTCGAGAGCAGCCGCCACGGCCTTCCGAGCAGGCGGAGCAACGACACGCGCTGGATGTCGACTGTGGTCAGGAGGCGCTTCGCCTCGGGGACGACGGCGCCGAAGTACTCGTCACTCGCGGGCCAACGGTTTCCGGCAATGGTGTATACGAGCCCGGTGCCGAGGCTGCCGCCGGACACGGTTGAGACGAACTCGACGTTCTCGAGGACACCCTCCGCGGCGAGACGGCCGAGCACGCCGAGGTGGAATACCGCCGCTCTCATCCCGCCGCCGGAGAGGGCAAGCCCAATTTTGAGCTCTTGCCTGGTCGCGGGAACGTCCCCACGGTCCTCGACGGTGTCCGAAGGTGCATCCCGCCCGTCTGCGCCACGCATCACGGGATGCTCCCCACGAACAGGGCGCAGTCGTGCTCCCCGACGATCAGCATCGTGGCGGGCAGGGCCTCCGGGTTCATGTGCTCCTGGAGCCACTCGAACACCTTCCGGTCGTCCGCGCTGGGGGAGGGACCACGACCTCGTGGGTGCGAGTGCCATTCGCCGGCGTAGCCGAGTTGCCCGTCGGTGACCTCCTCGACCTCCTCGAGCCGCTGGGTCAAGCCCAGGCTGCCTCGGACGTAGAGCGTCGGCCACTCCTCGCTGTCCGGGGGGGACGGCAGGGCGTCGACCAAGTAGAGGATGCGACGCTGGGTGTCGTGCGCCCCGATCAAGACCCCGCCGGTCTCGTTGGGAAGACCGTTGAGACGTGCCTGCGCAACCTTGTCGAGCAGCCAACGGTCCGTGACGACGGTCCAATCCCCGTACCGTTGGGATGTAGCCTCGGTCGGGGGATCTGGATGTGCTCGACACCGACTCCGTCCGCGTCGGTCTTCCAGGCGGAGATCTCGGCCGCGTCCGCCCCAACCCGACGCGCAGGGACCGGGCGCCGATCGCGGCGTGTAGGGCCACGAGCTCCTGGGGGATGGCGGAGCTCAGGTCGCGGCAAGACCTGCCGTATCGTAACCTGCCCGGCGGCCGACGCAGGTGATCCCGGAGCCTCGGGTCGCCCAGGAGCGCCCGGTAATACACCATCTCGAGCCAATCCAGCGGGCTATCGCGATCGGTGTCCTCCCGGAGTATCACGCCCGCGGTCCCGGACGGGTTGAGGAAGAGCGAGACGCGACGAGCCGCGGAGTCGACATCCCTCGCCAAGTGCCGCGCCACCGGCACCGACGCCGAGGCGTCCAAGATCACGTCCGCTCCCGCGAGCGACTCTCGGACGGCGTCCGCGTTCCCGCCCGGCGCCAAGACGTCGGCGACGATGGACGACGCGATCGAGTCGCCGTAGACGGTCCGGTTCGCGATGTGGGCCAGCGCTTCGGCCTTCGGGAACCCCACCTCAAAACCGATCAACGCGTGCCTCGCGAGGTTGTGGGGCAGCAGCTTGTCGTGGTCGATGAGGGTCCAATCGCCCTGTCCCTCTCGCACCAGGTCCAAAAACACCTGCGAACCCAAAGCGCCGACCCCGACGGCGGCGATCTTCTTACTGCTGTCCTCTCCGGGAAGACCGGACAACGCCGCCGCCTGCTCCCTGGAGAAAGCGTAGCCGACGTTCAACGGCGCAAGCGGCACGTCCTCGCCCAAGAGTTTCGGCGCGTCGCCCCCGAGGATGACGCCGTAATGCCCCTCACGTGCCTCCCAGATCCCTAGGCGCGTGCCCACCTCGCCGACGCTGTCCGCGCTCATAAACGCCCAAACCTCCGAAGCCTCGACCGCGCCTGAGGGGCGCCGGGTCTTGGGCAGCGCAACCACGAGGATCAAGCGTTCCTCGAGCAGGGCGTTGAAGCGGTCGTCACGTGGCCAAGACCTCATCCGACCACGGAGTACCTCGAAGAGTTCGAGGTTGGCGTCCCGCAAGTAGTCCCGCAAGCGGCCCAAGCTGGCCGGGGGCGTCTGGACGACGCCGTGCTCTCGGGGTTCTCCCTCCAAACCGACGGCCACGTACTGCAAGTCCGAACGGTCCTGCCCTTCGCCGAGGCGCTCGGCTAGCAGAGTGTATCCGCCCCTTCCGTCGTCCACGGCGCTCACGCCTAAGGCCTCCGGACCCGCCTCCATGCGATCCTCGAACAGGTCGGGGGGCAGGACCAGGTTCCACGGGGAGCCCAGGAGCAGCGGCTCGAGGGGCTGATCGTCGGCGTGCAGTTCGCCTCGGGCAGTGCGCGCAAGCCAATCGCGAAGCCGACCCACGAATGAGGAGGCAGTCCACCGCAGGTTGACCTCGGTGTATGCCTCGTCGTACAGGCACAAGCTGCGAGGCAACGCGCCACCAACGGAACTCTGTGCGTTGATGTGGGGCACCAACGGGAAATCTGAACGCAACGCCAGCGCCTCCGGCACCGCGCCGTCGTCCTCGCGGAAGACGGCCGCCACTCTCTCGTGTCTCCGGATGTCGTGCTTTGGGTGTTGGCCGACCTCCACATCGACCTCGAGTACCACCGCCTCGGCCGGCACGTTGCCCTCGACCCGCCGGCACTCCAGTAACTCGCAGAAGGGAAGATCGTCCGTCGATAGCAAGCCGGCGACGTCTCGGGCCTTGGGGACCTGCAGGTCGCCCGGATCGACCCGTTCTCCCGGCAGCTCGAGGTAGGTTGCCTCGCCATCGTCCATGGCGGGATTAGCCAGCACGGGGCGCCGGACGGTTGGTGATCCCCAACGTCCCCACGGAGGCGACCTTCCTCACCCTCGCTCCGGTGTCGTCAATGACGATGACCAGCGGCTCGGGCTTCGGCCGTTTCGGGTGCTCCATGGTCACCTCGAACTCCCCGCGCGAAAGGCGGGCCACGCCCTTGTAGTAGTTGGCCGCCTGCCGGTGCGGGGGCTGGTCGTTGTCGTCGTTAGACAGGATGGGCTTGCTGGGCGAGACGAGGATTCCCCCGGGCTGCCCGTACTCCTCGAACAGACGTCCCACGTCCTCCTCCGGCTCGGTGACATGGACGCCTTTCTCGTCGGCCAGGGAGTAGGAGGAGCAATGGTGCGGGATCTTCATGATGTCCCACTCCAACCGGTCGCCGTTCCCGTGATACTCGCTCAGGCGGACGATATTGGCCAGGGCCTCGTGGGTGCTGTCCGCGCTGAGGAAGAGCTGCGCGTACCGCGATCCGTATCGGAAGGTGGTCTGGAAGACGAGCGAATCGCGGTTGCGGTCCACGCGCCCGGCGCCGTCCTGCTGAAGGGCGAAGGGGCTGTGAACGAAGAACTCCACCCCATGAATCCGTTTGTCAAAGCCCGGAACCACATTACCGGCGTCCGTGATGAGGTGCGCCCGGTCCTCGAGGCGTATGCTCCTGCTCGCCAGCCACGCCTCGAGCGCCTTCGGGCGGGAGAACACCCGGATTCCCTCGCCCTCGATGAGGCGGTGCCTGGCCTCGGCTCTTATGGTCAAGCGCTCGCCGGTGAGGTTGCTCTCGGTGATGGCGCCGGCCGGCACCCAGAGTTCGTCGATCTTGGCGCGTCCCTCCCCCTGGTAGCTCCGGGAGTGCCTAAGATGGAAGAAATCCGTGGCGCCGTGGATGTGATCGTCGTCTAGGTGCGTGAACGCCACAACATCGAAACCGTCGCGCCCGGAGTCGTAGAGGTTACCCCGGAGCGCCGCCGACAGGTCCACCTCGAGGCCCCCCTCGACGTGCTTATCGGCGAAATCGAACAGCAGTAAACTGCCGCCTTCGGGTTCGATCAGGCAGGTATCCGCATTGCCCTTGGGGTAGAACGTAATCTCGTGTGCCATCGCAGCCCCTCCTATTCCATACCGTTCACTAAACAATATGAACAGTATAGCACGCAAAGGAGACCTGCACGCTGCAGAGAGGAGGACCGGCTAAGAGGGAGCCAGGACCGGGGCGAACTCGTACTGCTTGTAGCCTAGGTCGCCTCGGTGCAGGGTCCGGCGCAGGAGGCGGAGCTTGACCAGCCGGTCGGTTCGGTTGTTGCAGGTCGTCAGGTTGATGCCTAGACGGCCCGCGAGGGTTTCGTTGGTGTCGCCGGCCTCGACCGCTTCGAGAGTATGTTTCAGGGACTCAGGCAACTCTCCAACTATGCGCCAATCCTCGGTGTGTGCCGGGTCGTCCACGCATAGCGCGGCCAGCTTCCTTGCCGCCAAAGCGACCGACACATCCTTTAGCTCCTCCTCGAACCTCGACTCGTCTGCTACGAACACCGCGAAGCGCTCGCCGAACTCCCCTGCACGAATGCGGTTGAATAACTTACCGAAGCATTCGTCCGCGAAGGTGTAGTTGAGGAACTCGACCCGCCTGGCGTCTATGCCGACGATCTCACCGGGTTCGACCTCGGCGACCTTTCGCTCGAGCTGGGCGCGCTCCTCCTCGCCGAGTTGCCGGTTGCCCAAAGGAGTTGTGGGCTCCTTGGTTCGTGGAAACGTTACGACCCTTATCGTCGCGGGGCTGGCGGTCGGCACAGTGCTCCTCCTTTCATAGCGCTCAATGAACGCTTATCCTAAGCCTAAGGTGCGGCGCACCCCGTGTCAAATTTCACGGCGGCCTCAGGAGATGGGGAACACCGCCTCCGCGCAGGTGCCCGCGAAGGCGGGAGCGAGCTCGGCGACCGTGACGACGTCCTCACCCTTGAACTCTACCCAGCCCCGTCCGGACCAAATCACCAACTTCCCGCCTCCGGATCGGACGTTGCGAAGGGCGCACGTGAGCCCGCCGCCCCGTCCCTCTTCGTTCTGGTGGCTGGATACCTGGTCGTAGGCGGCGAGCCTTATGAGCTCGTGGTCCGTCAGGCCTGCTCCGTAAGCGTCGGAGTGTACGCCGATGGTATGGGGGATGCCAACGCCGGCGTCAGAGACGGCGACGGCCACTTTGTTGAGGTTCGGCCAGGTTTGGATGGCGGTGTAGCGCCGCAAGGAGAGCTCGCATGGTCTACAGCGTTGTTCAATGTTTCGGAGATGACCGTGAAACAGCGACGCACCTTCCCTTTAGGTACCCCGCGATTGGAAAGGGTTGCACAAAACTGCTCGGTCACCCTCGTAACGCCAGGGGCGTCACGGACCGTACGCAGCTCCGACAAGGAGGCCGTGTGTCGTCTCCGATCTTGCAAGTAGCCGATGTCCCTGTCCAAGCAGAGACGATCCTCGAAGTACCCGAAGAAGTCCATCCGCTGCATGTAAGCCGTTACGTCCTCGCAGGGCAGCACGACCGGAACCGCGCCGTGTTTCGCGGTCCAAGCTTCGAGGATGCAGGCTAGCCCGACGATGCCGCCCGGCGTCACGAAGTGGATGTTCGAAAGGTCGACGCCGAAGGGCGACAAGACATTAGTCGCGATCGCCGAGCGGAGGCCGCTCGGGGCCAACCTCCACGTGTACGTGCTTAAAGAACGTCGGCTCACGGGAATAATGCTAAACCTACTTTCACGGCGCGTCCATCGCTGCGGGCATACTCAAGACGACTCTTGACAGACTCCGTCACGAACGAAACCGTCCCGAGGTTACGTGCGGAAAATCCGAATTTCGCAGAAGGGGCATCTTCGGTAGTTCGTGCGAAGTTGGCTTCTGGGCGCCTCGTCCGAGGCTCCTGGGGCGCGGTCAAACCTCGCCACAAACCACGTGACCTATGGGCGGAGCGAGGTCGGCAGGAGATCCGGTTCTCAGAGGCCAAGCAGCCTCGTCTTCACCGCATCGACATGACCAACCCGGGAAGGAACTCCTCCTTACGCCGCTTGGGAGATGAAAACCCGACCAGAATCGGGCCCGCAGGATTGGCGGTTCCGGTCCCGGCGGCATCGCCGACCGCTGGCCCCCACACCGTCTGCGCCGCGATCAAGAGCCCCACGCACAGGAGGGCCGTCGCGTCGCGGCCGGCGCCGCGTGGGCGATCCGGGCACCGACCACCACCCCCACGACCGCGACCAGCATTGCGGCGAGGGTTGTTGTCACCCGTCTCGACCTTCGGCGTGCGAAACCCCCAAGCTCAGAGCGCCCCTGGCGGCAGCCGCCAGGAAGGCGAGGATCGTGCTCCCTCTACTACCGTCGATGGGGACCCTCCCTAGCTTCCACCCGCACTTCTGCCAACCATACCTGGGCTCTTGTGGTTCGGGACGAACGAGGAGTCGGTTGTGGAGCTGATGCTAGCCTGCCTGAGCCCTTGCGCGTCTACGAGGGAGGGAATCGAAGAGGCAGCGTGGGAGGCGTACAGCAAGGGCCGGGGTAGGGTCTTGGGCGCTGCGCCCTCGCGGGTACTCGGTGCTCTTGCTATCCCTCGCCCAGCGATTAACTACTTCGACATCTACCTTCACGGGCACCCGCTCGAGGTGGTCGGTGTCGAGGCCGGCGTTGAGAACCTCCTCCATCCCAGCGACCATGATCTCCTCGGTAAATATCGCCACCTGCTCAGCCTGCTCCTCGCGGCACTCGACGACAACTTCATCGTGGACGGCGAGGATGGGGACCGCCCCGGGACACTCGCCCCTCCGCTCGTAGAGGAGAGCAAGGCCGAGCTTTAAGCCGTCCGCACCCGTGCCCTGTACGGGTGAGTTGAGTCTCTGGGTTAGCTTCGTGACGCCGGTGCGGCGCCTGCCGGTAAGCGTCCTGGTCTCGGTACTACCGTGCTTCTTGAGCTGCCGGTACTCTCGATCGTGCCAGGCTCTGAGGCCAAGATAGGTCTGGAAGAAGTGCTGCCAGT
>Ga0126306_10001657_pt1 | contig 12051 bp, 9 predicted proteins | sample Plot27_FD_92592 | JGI IMG/M metagenome (GOLD analysis project Ga0126306, IMG submission 92592) | Serpentine soil microbial communities from UC McLaughlin Reserve, CA, USA - Plot27 | ecosystem: Environmental > Terrestrial > Soil > Grasslands | place: USA: UC McLaughlin Reserve, Lake County...
AGACGATCAGCTGACGGCGCCCGTCGAACAGGTCGAGCAGGCTCGCCGGGCCGTCCGGGCCCTCGAAGCGGTAGTCCTTCTCGACGGCCAGCCTCGGCATCCGGCGGCGCTTGGCGGCCAGCGCATCGCGGGCGCGCGTCAGCTCTTTCTCCTCCACGAGCAGTTCCTCGCGCGCGGCTTCCCACTCCTGCGGTGACACGATCGGCGGCATGTTCATTGCGGCCCGTCCTCCTTTAGGTGCTCGTCGACGACATCGAGATGCAACTTTGGGTCTTGCCCATTGAGACACCGCCGGTGGCGAGAACGGAACGGCCGATCCATTCCCGGACGAGATGGTGTCCTTACCCGTGATGACTGCGAGCGGACAAGCAGATGCGAGGAGCTCGTGCCGGGCGACGCGCTAGGTGAGGCCACGCTCGCCCGGGCGCGCGCGGGGGACGACCAGGCGTTTCGCGAGCTCACCGATCCCCACCGGCGCGAGCTGCAGTTGCACTGCTACCGCATCCTCGGTTCGATGCAGGACGCCGAGGATCTGGTGCAGGAGACGCTGCTGGCGGCTTGGCGGAGCCTCGAGGCGTTCGAGGGCCGAGCTTCCGTGCGCTCCTGGCTCTACCGGATCGCGACGAACCGCTGCCTGAACGCGCTCCGTGCCCGGTCGCGCCGCCCACGAGAGCTACAAGCCATGGATGACCCGCCGACGCCCACACGCCGGACCGAGCCGATCTGGCTCGAGCCCTACCCCGACGTCCTGCTCGAGGACATCCCGGACCGCTCCCCCGGGCCGGCGGCGCGCTACGAGGCCAGGGAGTCGATCGAGCTTGCGTTCATCGTCGCCCTCCAGGGCCTGCCGCCCCGCCAACGCGCAGCACTCGTGCTGCGTGACGTGCTCGGCTTCCGCACCGCCGAGGTCGCCGACATGCTCGACACGGGCGAGGCCTCGGTCAAGGGCGCGCTCCAGCGCGCCCGAGCGGCCCTCGAAGCGCGCCTGCCGGCCGCCGACCGCGACCGCGCCCCGCGGCCTCACTCCGCCTGCGAGCGCCAACTGGTCGCGCGCTTCGCCGACGCCGTCCAGAGCGGCGACATCGACGACATCGTCGACCTGCTCACCGACGACGCCCTGCTCACGATGCCGCCGCAGCCGCTCGAGTACCAGGGACACGAGCCGATCGCCGCCTTCCTTCGCCAGCGGGCGGAGCTACGCGGCGCACCGCTGCGTGTTGTTCCCATCCGGGCCAACACCCAGCCGGCGTTCGGCTGCTACCTACCGGACGCGCAGGCGGCGATCGCCCGCCCATACGGACTCATCGTGCTGACGCTCGCGGGGGACGCGATCGCGGCGGTCACCTGGTTCGCCGACACCGGCGTCTTCCGACACTTCGGACTGCCTCGAACACTGCCGCACCCCTGAAGGCTGGCCGACGTCTCACGGCGGAGTGTTCGTCTCGATCCTCCGGGGAGCGGTTGGTCGTGGCCGCTCAGTGACTCCTTGGCCGTCGCTTGCGGTAACTGCGACACGCTGAGGTTGAGCTTCGAGCGCGCGAGGGCGATGTTGATCGCATCGTGATCACTGAGCATCGCGCCGGCTCGCGTCGCTGCATCCCAGGTGTGCGGGTCGGCTTCGCGCACGGGTGTGAGGAGCTGATCCTGGATGCGGCGGAAGACGAGCTCCTCGGCGACCATGCTGCGTTGGGTGTGGAAGCCGGTGGTCGCGGCGCCGGCCACCAGAGCGGCGTCATGGGGCGCGCCCCGACGGGCGGCTATCGCCGCGGCGCACAGGAGCGCCGCCTCGACGGTTCGGTCGAGGGAGAGGTCGCGGCAGAGCGTCAGCTGCTCTGAAAGCGCGTCCGTCGCTTGCTGATCGTTTGTGAGCATGACGTGGGCGACGGCCTCGTTCGCGCGGATGATCGCGATGCCCGGGCCATCGTCCGCGGCTCGCGCGGCGGGCAGCGCCTCGTCCAACAGGGGCAGCGCCTCGCTGTAGCGCGCGTCCTCGATCGCAACGTAGGCGGCGGTGTTCAGCAGTGGGTAGATACGGCGGGTGGCCCCGCTCTTGCGGAACTGCGCGACCGCCTCCCGAGCGAAGGAGCGAACCTCGTCGAAGCCATCCCCGGCGGTCGCGCGCAGCCACAGCGCCCAGTCGATCGCGCGCTCATCGCCGGAGGCGCGCGCGGCGTCCACGGCCTGCCGAGCGAGGGCGCTTGCCTCACGGTAACGGCCGAGACAGACCTGGCGGTAGCCGAGTGAGACAAAGCTCTCGGCGATTCCCGCTAGGTCGCCGAGTTGACGGTAGAGCTGCAGCGCGGCTGCTGCGTCCCGTTCGGCCTCTTCCGCGTCCAGGAGCGCGAACCGCATCGAGGCCAGCAGGGCGCCGCGCGAGGAGGCAAGGAGGGCGCGTGCGCGTGGCGGCGTCGCTTCGTCCGCGAGCGAAAGCGCCGTTCGGAGCCAACCGTGAATCTCGCGATCGTGCCACCCTAGGCGCCAGAATGGCTGCAGAGCGGCCGCGAGCGCCAGCGCGGACTCCACGCGCTGGGCCGCCATCAGCCAGCTGAACGCCGCGCGGAAGTTGCCGATCTCGGCGTCCAGACGGCGCCGCCAGATGACCCAGTCCGGCCCGTCGAGCCCCGCTTCACGGTCGGCGGAGAGCGCGAGGTAGTGCCGGGCGTGACGCGAACGAAGTTCGTCCGCGTCTGCGCGCTCGGCGAGGCGCTCGGCGGCGTGGTCGCGGATGGTCTCGAGCATCACGAGCCGCTCGCCGCGGCGCGCGACAAGCGACTTGGCCTGCAGTTCGGCAAGCGTGTGCAGGCTGGCCCCGGCGATCGCCTGGGCGGCCTCGACGGTGCAGCCTCCGGAGAACACCGCGAGCGCCGCAAAGGCGCCGCGGGCGTCGGCGTCCAGGAGGCTGTAGCTCCAGTCAATCGTCGCGCGCAGGGTGCGCTGCCGCGCGGGCGCATCGCGAGCGCCCCGGTCGAGCATCGCCAGCGGTCGCCGGAGCCGCGACGCGAGCTCCGAGATCGGCAGCAGCGAGACCCACGGTGCTGTCAGCTCGACGGCCAGCGGCAGCCCATCCAGGCGCCGGCACATCGCCGCGATCGCCTCGCGCTCCGTGTCGTCCGGATCGAGGCCGGGGTCGTGGTCGCGCGCGCGTTCCAGGAACAGCTCCGCTGCGTCCTCGTCGCCCAGTCCGGCCACGCGCGCTATGCGTTCGGCCCTAAGGCGCAGCGGTTCACGGCTGGTGGCCAGCACCGTCAGGCCCGGCGCCGCGTCAAGCAGCTCGCTGACCAGCGGGGCCGCGGTCAGCAGGTGCTCGAAGTTGTCGATCACTAGCAGCAGCTCGCGCGGCGCAAGCCAGCGAGCGATTGCGTCTCGCGGGCGCTCGCCTTGGGCGACCAACACCTCGAGCCGGCGAGCGTCGCCTCCACCTGCTCGGTGGCCTGAAGCGAGGCGAGCGAGATGAACCGGCACCCGTCGCGCCACCGCTCGCTGAGCACGGCGGCGATCTCGACCGCCAGACGCGTCTTGCCTACCCCACCTGGACCGGTCAAGGTAACCAGGCGGGCGTCGTCACCGCCCAGCAGCGCAACCAGGTCCGCAACCTCGCGCTCGCGCCCGACAAGCCTGTCCAACGGAAGCCGCGGATTCGTCGCCTCGCCGCCGCTGGCCGTCAGCGGAGGGAAGGTCGTACGCAGCCCGTCGACCAACAGCTGGAAGAGACGCTCCGGTCAACAGGACCTGGCCACCGTGGCCCGCCGCCATGACCCGTGCGCCGCGGTGCATGTCCAGGCCTTCGTAACCCTCCGGAGTTAGCGCCGGCTCGCCCGTATGCAATCCCATCCGCACAAGCAGCGAAGCGCCACCCGGCCAAGGATGAGCGGCCAGTGCCCGCTGCGCGTCGCGCGCCGCCGCGACCGCGTCGCGAGCGCGCGGGAAGGCTGCGACCAGGCCATCGCCCTCCGTGCTGAGCTCGATACCGCCGCGGGCCCCCACGGCGCTGCGCAGGATCGCTCTGTGGGCGCCGAGTACCTCGGGCCAACCATCGCCCAGCCGCCGCGCGAGCATCGTCGAGCCCGGGCACTGCGAGCGTCGTCCTTTGTCGCAAGGAGGGCGCGAACTGGCTTCCGCCCGCCCCGACTGGTTCGCTGCCCGCTTCCGCATCGACCGGGCGCAGCGAGAGTCCGCGTGACCGCGTCGCGGACGCTTCGGGTGTGTGAAGGCGATGGTGATCGGCGCATTCGTCCGCGGCCTGTCGATGCGCGATGTCGAGTCGTTGTGCGAGCAGGCCGGGCTGGGAAGCTGTCGAAGTCGACCGCCGCGAGGATCTGCACCGAGCTGCCCGAGTGCGTTGAGGCGTTCCAGCGCCGCGATCAGCGATGCGCTCGGATCCGGATGTGTTGGGGTGATTAGACTCCGCGCGTGGCGAGGATCTGTGTCGTTGGCTTAGCGAGTGTGCTTCTCGCCGCGCTCGGGAGTTCTGCCGACGCTCGTGAGCCGCGTTTGGACGTGCGCGCGGACAAGCTGCGCTCGTCGCTGTTTTGTCAGGAGTCGGTGACCCGCGCGGCGCGCACGCCGGTGCTGTTGGTGACGGGCACGGGGGTGGATGGCAGTGAGGCGTGGCCGGACGCCCTGCAAATCTCGCTCCGTCGGGACGGCGTCCCGTCGTGCTACGTCAACTTCCCGCAGCACACGACCGCCGACATCCAGGTATCGGCGCCATACCTCGTCTACGCGATCCGCCAGATGCGAAAGCGCGCCGGGCGCGACATCGCCGTCTACGGCATCAGCCAGGGCGGGCTGCTGCCGCGCTTCGCGCTGACCTACTGGCCGTCATTGCGCAAGCGGGTGTCCGACGTGGTGCTGCTCGCGGGCACCCAGCACGGCACCACCGTCTTCTCGTCCCTCACCGATATCTGCGGCACGAGCTGTCGCTTCACCGCGGCTGCGTGGCAGCAGGCCGCCGCGTCGGAGATTCTCAAGGCGCTCAATCGTCGCGGGCGCCCCGAGACGTTCGGTCCGACGTCGTGGACGACGGTGCGGACGCTCGACGATGAGCTCGTGCAGCCCACCGGCGGAGCGCATCCCACTTCGGCGCTCCGGGGCGCGAGCAACCTCGTCATCCAGAGCATCTGCCCCGGACGAACGACCAACCACATCGGCACGGGCATCGACTCGGTGTCCTACGCGGCGCTGCGCGACGCGCTGAACCACAACGGTCCGGCGCGCGCCGCTCGCATCAGTTCAAGCGTCTGCCGACAGCCGTACGCCCCCGGACTCGACGCGCAGCGCACCAAGACTGGGCTCGACGAGCTCTACCGCCGCGCCGGCCCGCGGACACTTCAGGGGGCCGAGGGCGGCGTGCTGCTCGCCCGCGAGCCGAGAGTACGGGCCTACGTCCGGGCGCGCTGACGACCCCCTACCCTTCGATCCTCGCGCGACAGAACGAGGCTGGCCGGATGCAGGCGCGCCCTAGCCGTCTCAAGCGGACGGCCGGCTCGATTCCTGCCGTCTCAACGGCGGGCACCGTGCTGCCATCCGTCTCGAGATTGGCAACGATGTGCGCAGAGTGCTGCCATTCGAGACGCGGGCACTTTCGAGAAGCCGGCGTCGCGAGCCCCAGTCGTCGCTGCCTTCAGGCTTGCTGTTCTGATTCGGCCTGTCGGTGACGTCCGACGCGCAGGAGATGATCCCGGGTCGGCGGCGAGCTGACTCTCTGTTTCAGGCTGTCGGCCGGTGGGGCATGACTTCCTTTCGCAATGTCGCTCGTCGCCTGGTCCGGGATGCTCGGCGTGACTTGATACATACGGGCATCCCACGCTCCTCGGCGGGTTGGGAGTCAGTGTCAGTCGACCATCGAGCACCAGTCGATCCCCTCGAAGCCCGGGTGCTTGCGACCGGAGCGCAGGAGCTCGCCCGTCTCGAATTCGCCGGTCTCGAAGTCGAAGGAGACCAGTTCGAACACGAGCACGCCGGTGTCCTGAGCGACTCGCCCCTCGCCCGGGATGTTGTTGTGAAACGACATCCCGCGGATGGTGAATGTCATATCGCGGAAATCCCACTCCCAGACGTTCGGGCTCTCCCCGGTCTCGGTCTTCGTCGGGTCCTCGCTGTTGATCAGCGTGCCTTCCCCCTTCGCCCAGTCCCAGATGCGGACGACGTTCCCCTGCTGGTCGAGGAAGACCTTGTTCAGGCCGCTGCCCGAGAACTCGATCAGGATGTCGTAGCCCCCGGGGCAGCCCTCGAAGAACACGCCTTCGCCGCTGACCTCGTAAGGCGTTATCCGCGGCTTGGCCGCGTGTGCAGGGGCAATCGCCGCGACGGGCAGTGCGAACGGCTGCCACGGCCACCGATTTGAATCCACGACCCACGACCAACCTCCTCTTTACGCGTCTTCGACGACGCTCCTCAGGTGGATCAAGCCGCCCTGCTCGTCGAAGCCGGTGACCTCCACGGACAGCGAGTAGAAGCCGGCGACGTGCTCCTCCGGCGGCGCGGCGGCGGCGCAAGCGGTGCTTGCGCCGCCGGCATCTTGTACCCGATTGCTCAGCCCCCGCGGATCACTGCTTGCGCAGCGTGTTCACGTTTACGTGCGGCCACATGATCAGCTGGTCGGCGTTGCCGAACTGCGGCAGGAACTCGATGTTCGTCTGCTGCGAGTACTGCAGCTGCTGGACCTGATCCGGGGACCCCCCGCCGTTCGTCGCCTTGCCCTCGATTGTCTCGATCCAGTAGTCGCACGCGAACCGCGTGGCGTTCGCGTTCGCGTCGACGAACGGGATGTTCAGGATGCCCCCGCCGCCGTCGGTAGACACCGACAGTGTGGTCGTCTTCACGACGTTCAGGCCCGCGATCGCGTCCCCCAGCACCTGGTTCGGGTGCGCCGGGTTGAACTTGACGTTCGCATCGCACGGGGACGGGATCTCGACCTGCCAGTCGTCCGCGTAGCCGAGCGGGGTCTCGGGCCCCGCGTCGGGCACGGCGCTCGTCACCTGGATGTCGGGAGGCCCCGCGGTCTCGCTCGACGTGCCGAGGGCGAGCACCGAGTCGCCGTGCGGGATCGAGGCGGACCGCACGATTGGCTGGTCCGGTGCGGTCCCGCCCTGGACGCCGGCGAGGTTCAGCCACATCCCGGTCTCGAGGTGGAGCGGCTCGTTCGTGACGACGTCGCTGATTCTCATATCATACATAAGGCCCGTGATGAACATTGCGCCGGCGGGGCCGCCCCGGTTCGGGACCGGCGCTCCGATAGGGGTGAACGAGACGACCTCTACGTAGGGCCGGGCGATGAACGTGAAGCCCTCGTGCCCGCCCGGGTCTCCTTCCGGGACCGCGATCAGCTCCCAGCCCTGCGTGCCGATCCACACACCGACCAGGTCCGCCAGGGGCCCCAGCTCGGCCACGGAGGTCTGTGCGTTGCGGCCTAGCCGGACCAGTCCCATCGAGGTCCCGCCCGGTGCCGTCAGCTCAGCCATCCCCATCTCCTCCCTCGAACGACGCTGATTGTCCGGCGCACTCCGAAGCGTCGTGAAGGCCTACCAAAGTATCAGCACGATCTCCCACCATCGGGGTCCCTTTGATCACCGACCGACGGCCTTGATCTGCGGCTTCGCAGGCGCCTAGGGCAGTTCGATCGACTGCCGGTGGTTGAACACGTTGCCCGGGTCCCAAGTCCCCTTCGCCTGCTGGAGCCGGGCGTAGTTGTCCTTGTAGTAGAGGTGCTGCCAGTCGACCAGGTCGACGTCCGGGTAGTTCACGTAGCAGCCGTCCATCGTCCCGTCCGGGACCGGACCGTCCGGCCCGTACATGGCCGTGTAGAAGTCGCGGATCCAGCACAGGTTGGCGTCGTCCTGCGCAGGGTCGGTCCAGTAGGTCTGGTACTGGAGCTTCATGATCGACGAGCGTTGCGGCACCGCGGTGGCCGCCGGGTCGACGGCGTTCACCTGGCACCCGTACGAGTCGACCTGGAGCAGCGCGGAGGGGTTCGGCTTCGCTGCGGCGGTCAGAAAGCTCCAGATCGTGTCGACCTGGTCGTTCGGGAACGGCTCGATCATGTAGGCCGACTTGTACTTGCCGCGCTGGTTCGGGCCGGTGCCGTTGAGGGTCTGGGTGGCGTATAGCCACGGGAGCTGGCGCACGTCCGGGTCGCGCGCCACGGCCACGCCATGGAAGCCTACTGGCGCGACCTGCCCCGTCGGCGACGGGATCCCGTCCTCGACTGCGTTCGCGAACTTCTCCAGCAGCTGCGGCTCGTCGCCGACGTACTGGGCGGTTAGCACGATCTGCGGGCAGTTTCCGGTCCGCTGGGTCAGGTGCAGCAGGCTGAAAAGCCCGGAGAAGGGGCTGCCGACAGCGCCGTTCTCGGAGAGGAACCCTCCGTAGTTCGCGACGAGCTGGGCGAACGCCGGGTAGTCGACGTCGCTCCAGTGCCAGGCATGGCTAAGTACGTACGCCTCGCTCGGAGCGGCGGGCGGGTCGCGAAAGAAGTAGCGCGTGACGATCCCGTAGTTGCCTCCGCCCCCGCCGAGGTTCGCCCACAGGAGCAGGCGCTCGGCGTCGTCCTCGGAGTCGCGCGTCGCGGTAAACGCGCGCGCGGCGCCCGAGGAGTCGACGCACACGATCTCCACGGCGTAGAGATGGTCGACCGTCAGCCCGTGCAGCCGCGACAGGAGCCCGTAGCCGCCACCGCACACGTGTCCGCCCGCGCCGACCGACGCGCACGAGCCGCCGGGGATCGTGACGCCGTACTCCCTGTACATCTGGACGTACGCGTCCCACAGCGTGGTCCCGCCCTCGATCACGTGACAATCCGTTTCCGCGTCCAGGTAGACCCGGTTCATGGGGGAAAGGTCGAGGATCGCCCCGCCGTCGTTGCCCGAGGCGAAGTCCTCGTAGCAGTGCCCGCCGCCGCGGACGGTGATCCTCAGGCCTGCGTCGACCGCCTGCTGCACGGCCCGTACGACCTGGTCCGTGTCGCCGCATAGCTCGACGTAGCGCGGGCTGCCGACCCAGCGCAGGTTGAAGCCGCGTACGAGCGTCGGGTAGCGCGGGTGGTCTGGGGTGACCCTCGCTCCGGGGAAGGTCCCGCCTGTCGCCGCCGCCGCGCTCACGCGAATAACCCCATCACCTCTCGCATGCGCCTGTCAATGCCCATCGGGGCTGGCGGCGGGGGGCCCGCCGCTGGCGATTTCGCCTCCGCCAGCGTGCGGACGGCGCCGTGAGGGAAGGCAGGTGTCGCGGAGGAAGCGAGTCAACTGCGTGACGCGGCGATGAGTTCGCCGCGACGCGCCGGCCTTAACCCACGGGTCTGGACAGGCGGCGACCGAGGATCCACGAACCGCCTACGCTGAGGTGATGAACGGCCAAAGGAGGCGCACAATGCCCGAGCACAAGATCGGAAGCCGCGAGGACTGGCAGGCGGCTCGCGATGAACTTGCGAAGCTCGAGGCCGAGCACGCCAGGCTCGGCCAGAGGGTGATCGAGCAGCGGCGTCGGCTGCCCTGGGTTCCGGTGGAGAAGGAGTACCAGTTCGACACCGAGGACGGGAAGAAGACGCTCGCCGAGCTCTTCGACGGGCGCTCGCAGCTGCTCGCCTACAACATCATGTTCGGGCCCGATTACGAGCTCGGGGCCTGTCCCGGGTGTTCAAACTTGGGCGATGAGCTCGACGCCACGCGCGTGCATCTGAACCACCGCGACGTGACGCTGATCTGCTTCTCGCGCGCGCCGATCGATCGGCTCGTCGCCTACAAGGAGCGCATGGGTTGGCAGTTCCCCTACGTCTCGACCCACGAGACGGAGTTTCCGTTCGACTTCGGGATCGCGCTCACGCCCGCGCAGGCGCGGGAGATCCCCGAGGTCAAAGGCATGATCGACAACCCACCCGAGTGGCTCCAGGACTGGGGGCGGCAGGTCGGAGCCAGGCTCGAGGACGGCCTGCGCGAGGGGCCGAGCTTCATCGCCTTCGCGCGCGATAACGGGAGCGTCTACCACACCTACACGGTGATGGCACCCGATCCGTTCGTTGCGCCGTACCACTCGTTCCTGCTCGCGCGAACGCCGAAGGCCGAGCCGGAGGAGCCGCGCGCCTGGCGCAAGGACGAGTACCCGGACTGATCGCTCTACCGCGATCGTGTGTGCCCACGCGTGTGCGTGGCGCGGGGTTGCGGCGCGGGGCGCTCAGGCGGGCTGTAGCGCGGTGATCCGCGGTGGCGGCTGGACGCCGGTCGCCGCGTAGAGCTCGCGTTGGGGGTCGGTGAGTTCGGTGGTCTGCGTGATCGTGCCGGCGGGGCCGCTGAGCGTGACGAGGTGCAGGCGGCCGAGTTCGAGCGCGATCCGCCGCCAGCTGTGGCCGGTCTGGCGCTCGGCGACGCGGATGAGCAGTAGCGCGAGCCAGCTGAGCAGGACGTGGGCGCGGATGCGGTGCTCGAGGCGGTGGAAGATCGGGCGCAGCTCGAGCGTGGTCTTCAGATCGCGGAAGCCGCGTTCGGCCTCGAGCAGGTTCTTATAGCCGAGTGCGACGTCCTCGGCCCAGAGGTCGGGGTCGCTCGTGGAGAGCAGGAACTTGCCGTCGTGCTTGGCTTCGCGGCGATCTTTGAGCGGGGTCGATGCGCAGCCGGCCGGTGCGGATCTGGCGCAGGTGGCGTCCCAGGCTCGGGTGGTCGCGCAGCGCGCACTCGGCGCGCGTGTGCGCCGCGGCCGCCTTCTCGCTCTTGGCCTTGCGGCGCTGCGTCTGGATGCGGTCGAGCTCGGCCTGCAGGCGGCGGATCGCGTCCTCGCGCTGGGTGCGCTCGCGGTCGGCCTCGGCGGGGTTGTGGCAGATCATGAAGCGCCTGGCCACGTCGCCCTCGCCGACGCGGACCTCCTTGACGCGCAGGTTGTCTTTGACGGTCTGGTAGCGGCCCTCGCGCCCCAGCGCGGCCTGGGCGTCGGGTGAGCCGTCGCGCATCCGCTCGCCGGCGATCCAGTGGCCGCCCGCGCGCGTCAGGTAGCGCAGGTTCTGATCGCTGGAGAAGCCGCGGTCGAGGACCGTCACGACCCTGCCCGGCCGCCAGCCGCGCAGGCCGTCCTTGACCTCTGAGATCACCGACATGTCGTTGGTGTTGCCCGGCCAGCACCAGACGCGGACGGGGATTCCCTCGCGCGTGACGGCGAGGCCGATCACGATCTGCGGCAGGTCGGGCCGGTGGTCCTTGCTGTGGCCCAAGACGCGGAACGCGCCCTCACCGGACTCGGGCTCGTCGCGCTCGAAGTACGTGCTCGTGGAGTCGAAGAACAACAGGTCGACCTCGAGGTTCAACAGTTCCGCGCAGGCGAAGAACACCGCTTCTTGCTGCTTGGCCTGCGCGTCGGCCTCGACGAGCAGGTCCATCGCGCGGTAGGCCTGATCTTCGTCCATCCCCGCCGGGCCGGGGACGTGCACATCAGCGGCACCCCGCCGCCGTCGCCGTCGGTGAAGCGGGTGATCGACGCCGCCAACCGCCGCAGCCCGTCGAGGTCGAGCCGGTCCTAACGGCCGAGGTTGAGCAGCACCTCGGCCCGCGTCACACCGTTCACGCGGCGGTTGTGCGCCAGCTGCACATAACGGACCAGCGACCCGTCCTTGCGCGCTCTACAACGGAAATCCGACGCCGAATCAGCCCTCAAATGCCCACCAACTGCGGAACTCCGGTGTTGCATCCGACGGGCGATGCGGAAGCGGCCAACAAGCTAATCGGGCGCTCGGTCGTCCGGAACAGGCGTCCCGTAGGCGTCGGCGGACGACCGCATCCAAGGCGGAAGCAGCAGTTCCGCGGTCCGGGGGACACACGAGGGTTCCGGCGTTGGGCTTCCGAGACCGCGGAGATAAGGTCGCGAGGGATGGCCGCGACGGCAGTCGACCACGAGCATCGCGTCACGCCGCGAGAGCTGTTCTTCGACCTCGTCTTCGTATTCGCGTTCACGCAGGTCGCGACGCTGCTCGCCGACGACCCGACGTTCGCCGGGATCGGCCGCGGTGTGCTCGTCTTGGCGGCGCTCTGGTCGCGTGGACGGGCTATGCGTGGCTGATGAACGTGGTCGACC
>Ga0126306_10001658_pt1 | contig 12048 bp, 7 predicted proteins | sample Plot27_FD_92592 | JGI IMG/M metagenome (GOLD analysis project Ga0126306, IMG submission 92592) | Serpentine soil microbial communities from UC McLaughlin Reserve, CA, USA - Plot27 | ecosystem: Environmental > Terrestrial > Soil > Grasslands | place: USA: UC McLaughlin Reserve, Lake County...
GCCGGTGATACGGTAGTGGTGCGCCGACAGATCGGTAGCGATCGCCGACCAGTTGTTCGGCGTCAGAATCTTCGCCAGGTTCGCGCTCGCGGCGCGACTTGGCGTCATGCGCGTGCCGGGTGCGCCGATCGCGGCATCCGAGACGTCGGTGCGGATCGTGATCCAGCTCGACGTCGCGCCCTTGTTCGGCAGAGTGAAGTTTCCGACGAAGGTGGCGCCCGGCGCGAGAAGCAGCTCGTCGCCCGGCTGCGCCGCATTGATCGCGGCCTGCAGGCTGGCGCCCGCCGCCACGCGAACCTGTCGCGCGGGCGCAGGGTACGCCGTGGACACACTGGCCCGGGGGAGCTCGGCCATGGTGGCGATGGCGTTCAGCGTGCCATTGCCGCCCGGATACGACGTGGAGATCGGCGTCGGCATGGTGTCGAGCACCGTGATCCCGATGTTGCTGCTGACGGCATCGACCTGGGCGTAGATCTGCGCGGTGCCGGCGCTGCGGGCCGCCGCCATGCCGCTCGACGATACCGTTGCCACTGCGCTCGGCGAGGACGACCAGGTGACCGTGAGTCCGCTGATCGGCGAGCCATTGAGGTCCTTCGGAATCGCCGTGACCTGCGTCAGCTCACCGACGTTGAGCGTGGACGCGTTGGCCGTGAGCGTGATCGACTTCACCGCCGGCTTGGGCGCGACCGACGTGACGACTGCGTTGGCCGTCTTGTCTTCGGAGCTCGCGGTGATCGTCACCGAACCGCCCTTCAGGGCCGAGACAAGGCCACTGCTGCTGACGCTCGCGATACCGGCGTCCGACGAGACGTAGTAGACCGGTCGGCCAGTGAGGGTGTTTCCGTTCGCGTCCTTGAGCGTGACCGATGCCTGCGCGCTCTGGCCCACGTTGATCGAAGCGGCGACGCTGAGCGTCACCGACGCCACGGGCGCATTGGTGCCAGTGCCCGCGGTGACGCCGAGTGAGGCGTTCCCCGACTTGCCTTCAGCGGTCGCGGTGATGGTCACCGTGCCCGACTGCACTGCCGTCACGAGTCCAGAGCCGTTCACGTTCGCGACGTGTGCGTCGGAGCTCATCCAGACGATCGAGCGGCCCGTGAGCACCGTTCCCCCTGCATCCTTGAGCGTCGCGTTGGCCTGGGTGGACTGGCCGGCGGCGAGGCTCGGTGAGTTCAGGGCGACCGTGACCGACGCGACCGCCGCACCGGACGGGTTCGATGACCCGGCGGTGACCGTCACTGGCACCACCGTCTTGCGACCTGACGCGTTGGCCGTGATCTCGGCCTCGCCGACGGCGACGGTGGTGAGGAGGCCATTGTTGTCGACCGTCGCCACGTTCGCGTTCGAGCTGCTCCACGAGATGTTGCGACCCTCGATCGGATTGCCGTTGACGTCGTAGGCAGTCCCCGTGAGCTGCGCGGTCTGGCCGGCACGGAGGCTGACGCTGGACGGCGATACGAAGACGCTCGCCACCGGCTTCGAGAGCACGCGAATGCCGGTAGTGCCGACCTTGTTGTCGACGCGAAGCAGCAGGGCGCTGCGGCCGATCGTCCGGCCCGTCACCGTCGCGTCGCCCGTGAGGGGCGCGACGTCGGGCGAGCTGGATACCCACTCCACCCGGTGCTTCGACAGATCGACCGTGTTGCCGTCGGTGTCCCTGACGCGATACGGGATCCGGATCGAATGCCCGAGGCTGATCGCGAGCGAATCCGACTCGAAGGAGATGTCGCGAATGCCGGGATTCACCAGCACCGTCGCGGCGTCGGTGTAGCCGCTGCGCGTGGCCGTGATCGTCGTGCGTCCGGACTTGAGCGCGAAGAGCACTCCGTGCTTGGTCACGAAGGCGACGCTGGTGTCGGAGCTCGCCCACGTGATCGTGGGCACGACGGTGCCGGGCACCGTCGGGACGATCGCCGTGAGCTGGAGCGACTGGTCGACGGTAACCGTGTCGGCCTTTCGCGACAGCGCGATCTGTCCGCTCGTCGTGATGGGATGGTGGTCGGTATCGACCGGCGCGCTGGCGCTCGTGTCTCCACCGCAGGAAATCGCGGCCAGTGCTAGCGCGGCCATGACGGCCGCGCCACTCCAAGTGTGGCGACGCATGTTCTACCCTCCGAGGACTCGTTCGGCGGCTCGACTGGCATAGCGAGTCGTGCTCGCCGTAGCCTCGTAGCTTTGCGTCGCCGGCTTTCGCCGGGTTTGCCTTTGTCGCGATTCCCTCTCGTGGAGGGAAAGCGATCCTGCCGGTGGACTACGCTACTGGATGCGAGTGATGCTGCTGGTGGGACGGAAGTCCATGACCTCACTGCACGAAGAGGCGCCGAACGAACCGGTACGCGTGCGACGCACTTCGCCTGCATGTACTGCCGTTTGCAACATGATCGTGCGTATTGCTGACGTTGGTACGACGAGCGGTACTGGCGGCGGTAACGGGCTGAAGCGGACGCCACTCGCCTGGCGAGCGAAGTCGTTGCGCAGATTGTCGATGGGCCGTTCAGGCGGGGAACGCGACGCACCCACGATCGGCGATCGCACGGTGCGCGGCGACAGCTTGCAGGCGTCCGGAACGACGATCCGTGCGCAGCGTCACGCACGCGCTCTCGCAAAATGCGACGGCCACCGGCTGGCGAAGGGCGTGACTGCGATTACCGCGGGCTCATGACCCCACTCACCGCGGGACGGCGACGCGCGCCACGCCGCGCGGTCAGTACTGCGAGAGCGTGCCTTCCGCGCGTGCCCGCCGGAGCGCAAACGTCATCGCGAACGATCCGATCCCCAGGAAGGCGACGCAGAAGAGCGCCAGCGTGCCCACGTCGCCCATCACCGCTCGCAACGGCCAGTCGTCGATCGTGATCCGACGCACGGCACGCAGCCCGTACGTCAGCGGGACCACGTCGGAGAGGCGCGCGATCCATGCCGGAAGCTGCTCGTCTACGAGCTTCGTCGGGTAGGTCACCCCGCCCAGCATGGCCGAGCCGACGATGACGATCGTCTGCAGTGAGGCGGTGCGCCGATAGGCGACGATCATCGCGCCGGCGATCATCCCGGCGCCGAAGTACGTCGCGACGATCATCGCAAGGATCACCGACGCCTCACCGAAGCGGAGCCAGTGCGCATGGAAGCCGAACACCGCCGCGGCGGAGAGCACGACGATGCAGCGGGCGACGGTCCAGAGCAGCTCGTAGCCGGTGAGTCCCACCAGCAGCGACGGCACCGACGAGGGCGTGCTGAAGATCAGCTCGAGCGTTCCCGTGTTGATGCCCTTCTCGAGCGCGCGCGGGAGGGCGTCGACGGCGGCGGCGATCAGGAGATACCCGATCGTCCCCATCACGAGGAAGCCGAAGAAGTCGCTGCCCTCGCCCTTGATGGCCGGCGCGAGGAAGGGGTCGAGGGTGCGGCCGACGTAGTACGTCGGCACGATCTGCAGACCCAGCGCGGCGATCGAGACGAACATCGCGAGCCGGTAGCTCGCCGCGGTGAGAAAGCTGACGCGCATCAGCGCGAGCGCGCTACGCATTGGAGCTCTCCTCGGCACGCGACCGCACGATGCGCTCGATCAGATCGGCGAGCGAGAGCTCGAGCCGGTCGAAGCCCGCGATGACGACACCGGACGCGATGAGCGACGACAGCACCTGCGCCGCCTCGTCCGCGCCGCCCGGCACGTGACACTCGACGGCGGTCCACCCGTCGACGTCGACGCCCGTCACGCTGAGGCGCTCGATCGCGCCACGCGTCTCGAGCTCGCGCCAGATGCGATGGTTCGCCTGTCGCGTGCGCACGCGATAGCGCTCGTCACTGTACTGCCGCTCGAGCGCGCGCGCCGGTCCGATGGCGAGCAACCTTCCCTTGTTCAACACCGCCACCCGGTCGCACAGCTCGAGGGCCTCCTCGGGGCTGTGGGTGGCCATCACCACGGTGCACCGCGCCGGACCCGCGACTTCTTCGCGCAGGAACTGCCGAAAGTCGCGCGCCGACACCGGATCGAGGCTGCGCGTGGGCTCGTCCAGCAGGAGCACCCGTGGCCGGATGATCAGTGCCCGCGCGATGAGCAGTCGCTGGCGCATTCCGGAGGAGTACGTCCCGACGACCCGACGCTCGGCGCCGCGCAGCCCGACCACGCCCAATACCTCGTGGACGCGCTCGTCGAGCGCCGGGCCGCGCAGCGAGTAGAGCGTGGCGAACAGGCGCAGGTTCTCGAGCGCGGAAAGTCGCCAGTGGAGACCGCGCTCGTCGGCAGCGACGGGCGCGATCATGCGGCGCACCGCGCGCGGATCCTTCATCACGTCGACGCCATGGACCGTCGCCCATCCCTCGTCGGGCGAGGTCAGCGTCGCCAGCATCTTGAACAGCGTCGTCTTCCCCGCCCCATTGGGGCCGAGCAGTCCGAAGAACTCGCCCGGCTGCACCTCACAGCTCACGTGCTGCACGGCGGGTACGTAGGTCGCTCCGTTCGGATTCCGCAGGGACTCGATCAGCCCACGGCGGACCTTGAAGCGCTTCGACAGGTCGTGCAGCCGGAGCGCGGGCTCCCCCGACGGCGACGCCGACATCGCAGTCAGCTCGACAGGCGCGGCGAGCGTCACGCTGTGGTGCTCTCGAGCGCGGCGGCGCGCGCGCCCACGCCGCCGTGCCATGCCATGAGTTGCTGCACCACCGTCTGGAGCCGCTCGTAGTCGCGTGTGACGCGCAGGCGATAGATCTCGCTCCCTTCCGCCAGCGCGACGACCGCCGAGAACACGGTCGGTGCTTCGGGTCCGCCGAGCAGTGCACCGATCTTCGTCTGTCCGAGCAGTCCGAACACCGCGGTCGGACCCTCGAGGCGCTCACGCTCGAGCGGGCCGGCGATCGTTCCCGCGGGCACGGACTCCAACAGGTAGAGCGCGGCGAGCGGTGCGCGCGTGAGCCGGCGAGCGTCGTCGGCGATCTGGCCGAAGGTCGCCTTCACGTCGGACGTGCCGGCGATCGGTGACGTCGCCGAGAGCCAGTCGGCGGAGTCGCGGAACAGCCGCACACTCTGCACGCCGGGCCGTACGATCGGCGGCGCGCCACTGCCGATCACCACTGTGTCGTCGGTCATGAGCGCGGCGCCGGCACGCATCAGCGCGAAGGCGAGGGTGGACTTGCCGTTCCCCTTCGGCGCCAGAAACGCCACCGCGCCGTCGGCCAGCGCCACCGCGCTGCCGTGCAGCGAGAGCCACCCGGACGCATGCAGCGCCAGCGCGAGGACACGACCCAGCACGTCCAATCGGCCCGCCTCGAGGTCGGCACCTTCCGGGCGGTGCCAGTGGATCTCGCGCCCTCCAGCCGTCACGTCGAACACGCCGGTGTCGTCGTAGATGAGCCGGAAGCCAGCGGGAGTTCCGTACGAGCGGACCATCACTCCCTGGTCGACCTTGTCTTCGCCGAGCGGACCGCCGAGCGGCAGCTCGGGCGCGGGCGAGGTGCTCACGGTGAGCGTCCAGTCCATATCGCCGCGCGTCGCGACATCGAGCTCGGGGAACTCGAGCTCGGTGCGCAGAACGCCGCCGAATACGAGATAGCTGTTCATGGGATGCGGTCGGCTGCGTGAATCGGCGCGCGCGGCGCCAGCTCGCGCGATGGGAGCGCGATCATGGAACGGTCACCGGTGCGTCGTTCATGGGCGTGGCCGCGCTCACCCCGGCGTCGTGATGGGCGCGCAGCCAGAGCTCGGCCTGCAGAAACTGGAACAGATGCAGGCCCATTCCTTCCCCTGCGTCCGCGTACTGCCGCCACTCGTCACGCAGCTTGGCACCATCCACGATGCCGAGCTCCTCGAGCAATGGGCGCTCGAACGCCGCATCGAAGAGTGGACGCGCGGGGCCACGCATGGCTTCGCGCATGTACTGCGTCGTGATACCGGTGCGGCGCGGGCGCGGCGCGAGAAACGCATCGGGGAGGATCCCGCGCATCGCGTGACGCAGCAGACGCTTGGTCTCGCGCGCGCTCACTCGCTCGGCGCGCGGCCGCGACATCGCGAACCGATATAACCGGTCGTCGAGGAACGGTGTGCGTGCGATGGCGCCCGCGCGCAGCTGCGCCTCCGTCAGCGTGGCGCGAATGCGCGGGAACATCGGTGCGGTGACGCTCCACAGCTGCTCCGTTGTGGAGAGCGTGGGATAGCGTCCATACGGCGCCAGCTCGCGCTCGCGCTCGCGCAGCCGGTGCCGGCGCACGAAGTCCTCACGCATGATCGGCAGGATGCGCTGCTCGAACGGACCGGGACGCACGAGGTCACGATGGCCGGAGCGCGACGCCCGCGCGGGATGCACGACGCGCGCGCCGAAGTACTGCAGGGTGCGGCCCCGAATGCGGTACCACTCGAGCGCCAGCTCGAGCCACGAGCCACGTAACAGGAGATCGGACAGATAGAGGTTCGTGCCGGCGAACAGCTCGTCCCCCCCCGTGCCGGTCAGCACCGTGCGCGCGCCGAGCTCACGAGAGCGCGCGACCATCGCGCGGCTCCACATCTCGAACGAGTGGGCGAACGGCAGATCGCGCTCGGCGGCCTCGGCCTCCACGTCGGGCGAGAAGAGGGGAACGTCGGCGATGTTCACCCACGACACGTCCACGCCAAGTCGGTCGGCGACCGACTGGATGGCCTCGTCCTCTCGCCCGAGGTTGCCCTCCGGGTAGCTCATCGAGACGACGACGAGCTTGCGGCCGGCGGGTCGCTCGCGCAGCACGTGCGTGGCACAGGCGAGGATGGCGCTCGAGTCCCAGCCGCCGCTCAGCCAGAGCGCGGAGGTATCGTTCTCAGTGAGCCGCTGGTCGACGGCGCCGGTGAGGAGCGCGCGCAGCTCTTCGGCCCCTTCGTCGAACGACGACGCGCGGCCCCCGAGCGTGGGCGGCTGCCAGTGCGGTCGAACGTCCACTCGGCCATCGCGCGCGACGGTGAGCGTGTGCCCGGCCGGAAGCACGGATACTCCGAGATAGCCCGTCTCCACGCCGACGTTGAACAACCCGGCGACGGTCGCGCCGAAGGCCGCGACATCGATCGCCCCCTGATGCGGCGTGCGACGCGCGACCGCCAGCGCCATCGAGGCGATCACGACGCGCGCGCCGTCGCGTCCATAGTAGAGCGGTCGGCTGCCGGCGAAGTCGCGCGCGCACGTGAGCGTGCCCGCCTCGCGATCCCAGATCACGAAGGTATAGTCGCCCTCGAGGTGCCGCGCGCACTGGCTGCCCCACGCGCGGTATGCGTCGAGGATGAGATGGCTCGCCGATTCTCCGCTCGGCTCGAAGGGGCGACTCGCGGTCGCCTGGCGGATGGCTCGCCGAAGGTCATCGCGGTAGTAGATCGACGCGTCGGCCGCGACGATGCGTACGCCGTCGTCGAGAACGAGGGGGCCGACACTGGTACCCTCGGCCTCCCAGTCGAACCGCCCCGCGGCGATCCCCGCCCCCACCACGGCACGCGACTGGATGCGGTCGGCGCCACGCGTCGCCAACTCGCGCGCGGCGCGCTCGAGCGCCTCGGTGGTGAGGGGCGGGCCGCCCGCCGCGGCGAAGATCGCGCTCATCGGCGCGAGACGATCGCGGGAGGAGGAGCCGCCCCGACCTCCACTCGCGGGAGCGCTACGGCGAGGGCGGAACGGTCGCGGTCAGTGGCGGCCAGCCGCCAGAGCCCAGTGGACCGCCGCAGCGACGCGCTCGCCCGGCGCACTCGCGCCGACGTAGAGCTCATCGACGCCGCGATGGCGCGCCGACGGCGCGAGGTGGCGACGCAGGGAAAGCGCAGCGCCATCGGATCAGGAGGCGCGCTCGGCCGACGCTGGTGCAGGCTGAACGAGGCCGAGCTTCGTCAACTCTTCGAGCAACTCGGACACGTCCGCCCGGATGACGTCCTCCGGGACGTCCGGATAGTCGGCCGCGATGAGGCGACAGACGTCTTCCAGACGCTGCTGGACCGGTGGCAACAGCTCCCACACGCGCACCCCGACCGAGTTGAGGCCGAAGTACACCTCCTCTTCGGTGGAATAGAGCACAGCTCCGGTCGCGAGTGCCTTGAAGATGACTTTGGGATTTCGTGTAGGAAGCACTTCGATCCTCGGGGATGGTGCGCGCCAATTAGCGGCGGACGGTGCGAACGCGGTCGATCGGCTTCGTCGCCGACGAGGCCTCGGCGGCCTCGGCCTGGGAGAAAGCAGATGGTATGCCCCCGACGCCGGACCGACCGGCTACCACGGTGCGTCGTAATTCGATGTCGCGCCAGAATTTACACCCGCAGCGCCGACTCTGGCTGCGGAGGCCGTGATCCGGCGGGGCGACCGGTTGCCACAGGACTGCTGCACTCGCGCCGCAGAAAGACCCGCGCAGGCACTGCGGAACTCCCGTCACATCTGTTCCGTTCGCCTAATGACCGATCACCCCTCCAGGCGCAACCGCGGCGCCACCGTCGCAATCATCCCGCCGCGAAGGCGTCCGAGATGATCTGCCGAGCCTCGTCCTGAATCCGTCGCAGATGCTCGGCGCCGCGAAAGCTCTCCGCATACAGCTTGTACACGTTCTCGGTGCCGGAAGGTCGCGCCGCGAACCACCCGTTCTCCGTGACGACCTTGAGCCCGCCAATGGCCGCCCCGTTTCCGGGTGCGGCAGTCAGTCGCGCCACGATCGGCTCTCCCGCCAGCTCGGCTGCGCGCACACGGTCGGGCGTGAGGCGAGAGAGCACGCTCTTCTGCTCCGCCGACGCGGGCGCATCGATGCGCTCGTAGGCGGGTGCGCCGAACTGCTCGGTGAGCGCTTCGTACAGCTCGCCCGGATCGCGGCCGGTGACCGCGGTGATCTCGGCGGCGAGGAGGCCGAGGATGAGCCCGTCCTTGTCCGTGCTCCACGCGCGGCCATCGCGCCGCAGGAACGACGCTCCCGCGCTCTCCTCGCCGCCGAAGCCGAGGGAGCCGTCGATCAATCCGTCGACGAACCACTTGAACCCTACCGGCACCTCGACCAGGCGGCGGCCGAGCTTCGCCGCGACCCGGTCGATCATGCTGCTGCTCACCACCGTCTTCCCGATCCCCGCAGACGGGGACCACCCAGTGCGACGCTGATACAGGTAGTCGATCGCGACGGCGAGGTAATGATTGGGATTGAGCAGGCCCGCGCTGCGCGCGACGATGCCGTGACGGTCGTGATCGGGATCGCACGCCCACGCGACGTCGAACTGATCGCGCAGGGCGATCAGCCGCTGCATCGCATACGGCGACGAGCAGTCCATGCGGATACGCCCATCCCAGTCGACGCTCATGAACCGGAACGTCGGATCGACGACGTCGCTCACCACGGTGAGCGGGATGCGGTGGCGCTCGGCGATCAATCCCCAGTACGCCACTCCCGCACCGCCCAGTGGATCGACACCGAGCCGCAGCGACGATCCGCGAAGCACGTCGAGATCGACGACGTTCGGCAGGTCGGCCACGTAGTCGTTGGCGTAGTCGTATCGGTGGGTGGTGCTCGCGGTGCGCGCCCGCGCGAGTGGCATGCGTTTCACTTCGCGAAGGCCGTCGGCGAGCAACGCGTTGGCCCGCTGCTCGATCCAGCCCGTTGCCTTGGTGTCCGCGGGGCCGCCGTTGGTGCCGTTGTACTTGAACCCTCCGTCCTCGGGCGGATTGTGCGACGGAGTGACGACGATCCCGTCGGCGAGCCCGGAGCTGCGCCCGGCATTGTAGCCGAGGATGGCGTGCGATACCGCCGGCGTCGGCGTGTAGCCGTCGCGAATGTCGATCATCGCGTCGACGCCGTTCGCCGCGAGCACTTCCAGCGCGCTGCCGAACGCGGACTCCGAGAGCGCATGGGTGTCGATGCCGAGGAAGACCGGGCCGTCGATCTCCTGCTCGCGGCGATACTGACAGATCGCCTGGGTGGTCGCGAGGATGTGCGACTCGGTGAACGCTCCCGTGAGCGACGTCCCGCGATGCCCCGACGTACCGAACGCGACGCGCTCCTCGCGCCGGGCGGGATCGGGATGCTGGGTATAGTAGGCGGACACGAGCCGCGGAATGTTCGCGAGCATCGACGGATCCGGCAGTTGGCCAGCGCGGGGATCGACGGTCATCTATTCTCCGTGGATGCCGCCGTGACGCCACGCCCTCGCGTGGCTCCATCGGCGACCGTAGCGTTACAGCCCGAGCCGTGGCGCACGGCGTCTCCCTCACAATCTGTCGCGAAGATGCCGACGCTGGCGACTGTTCGACGTGTTGCAGTGCTGCTCCTTCCGGCGCTTCTCGCGTGCTCGCGCGAGGCACCGGCCACCAGAACCGCTCCCCCCGAAGTGGGAGCGCCCCCGCCCGTCGCGCCTTCACTATCGCGCTTCAGCGTTCCCCTCGAGTACGACGTCACTGCGGTCCTTCGCCTCGTCGATCAGGTGGTGCCGAAGACGTTCGGCTCGATGGACAGCATTCGCGCGGTGAACGGCGACCAGCGCAAGCGCTACGCGTTCGAAGCGACACGTGGCCCGTTCAGCGCGTTCGCCACCGGCCGCGAGGTGCACCTGCGCGCCACCTTCGCGTATCGTGCCCGCGGCTATTTCAAGGCTCGATTCGCCCCGACGATCAGCGCCGGCTGCGGCAGCGACAAGGAACGTCCACGCATAGTGGTCGAGTTGGCGACGCCACTGACGTTGACTCCCGACTGGCACCTCGTCTCGCACGCGCGACTCGTGAGCATCCGGCCGGCCTCGACCGAGCAACGCGACCGCTGCGACGTGGGGTTCCTGAATACGGACGTCACCGACCGGGTGATCGGTGCGGCCAAATCGGCACTCACCAGCAAGCTGTCCGACATCGACCGCAAGGTCGGAACGGTGAACCTCACGGAGCGCGCCACCGGTTGGTGGGGGCTGCTCAGCCGACCGATCCGACTGACGGACAGTGTGTGGCTCGCGCTACACCCGGAGCAGCTCCGCATGGGCAAAGTCAGTGGAGAGGCACGCGTGCTCACGGTTCCGGTCTCGCTCGACGCGCGACCCCGGATCGTGACCGGCCCCCAGCCACAGATCGCCGTCACAGCCCTCCCTCCATTGGCAAAGGACAGCGTTGTCGACGGCTTCCGCATCGAGATGGACGGGATCGTCGATTACGCTACGGCCACGCGGGCCGTGACGACCGCCCTCGCCGGTCGACGCTTCACGCGCGCCGGGCGCACGGTCGCCGTGCAGGAGATCTCGGTGCTCCCCGCGTCACGCGGACGCCTGCTGCTCTCGATCTCCTTCGTCGGTGACGCGACGGGGCGACTGCAGCTGATCGGCACGCCAAGGTACCAGCCGGCAACGGGAATCGTCGACGTGCCGGACCTCGACTTCGATCTCGACACCGACAGCAGGCTGGTGAGCGGCTATGCCTGGCTCCGCTCGGACGAGCTGCGAGCGACGATCCGCGAGAAGGCGCACGTGCCGGTCCAGCCCGCGCTCGAGAAGGGGCGCGAGCTGCTCCTGAGCGGCCTCAATAGAAAACTCGGCGATGCTGTCACCCTTTCTGCCACGGTGGACTCCGTCGCCGTGAAGGGACTGTACGTGACGCGCGACGCGCTGGTGGTGCGCGCCGAAGCGACCGGAGAGGCGGGGGTGGCGGTGAAGCAGCAGTGAGCCGGCCAGGCCGGCTCTAGGCGTCGCGCCGGCGCACTTCGAGCCCTCGCGGCGCTGCCTCGCCGAGCGCCGGTCGCCCCTGCTCCGAGAGGACCCGCGTGATGAACCGCTGCCCCTCGCCGATGCGCTCGACCTCCACCGCGATCGATTCGACCGCCTGATCGATCTGGGTGAACCGCTCCACGATGTCGTGCGGGAGAGCGGCGACGGTCGCGGCGCCACGGCGCCAGATCCGTCGCGCGTAGGCGATCGAGATCGGCAGGATGGCGACGAACATGAAGATGCCGCCGAGGACGAAGAACTCTTCGGGCGGCCCATGCCGTGGCTCCGGCGGGCGCTCGACGATCGCCCCAGGGATCGCCGCCGCGCTGGCGACCTGTGCGTCCGCACCCGCGATCTGCTTGTCGAGCGTCTCGATGCGCCCGTCGATCGTGGTGAGCCGCTTCTCGAGC